>Ga0105053_10008389_pt1 | contig 13466 bp, 13 predicted proteins | sample BON01_FD_78093 | JGI IMG/M metagenome (GOLD analysis project Ga0105053, IMG submission 78093) | Freshwater microbial communities from Lake Bonney liftoff mats and glacier meltwater in Antarctica - BON-01 | ecosystem: Environmental > Aquatic > Freshwater > Ice > Glacier meltwater | place: Lake...
CCCATGCGGCAAAGGGAAATAAGGCTCTATCCGGCGCATCTGCGCCCTGCTCAACATCAACAACCCACTCATCAGCAGCACCTCCTTCAGTGCCGCCATTGAATCACAAAAATACCGCGGTGGGAATCCCTTTAATAGGTCTTGACCCTAAATGATCTAAATTTCAAATGGCATCATAAAGTGGCCGGGTCGATTAAACCAAATGCTGCAATGCGGTGAAACGAGCTTGATACTATGTATAATAATCGCTAGTGGATATGTTATATCAAATCATAAGGAAAAATCATGATCAGGGCAGCTTTGCTTTACACCGCCGCGACACTGGCAATCATATCACCGGCTTTTGCCGAGGACGCAGCGCCGGGCGAAGGTAATTATCATGAGGAAATCCCAGTCGAAATCGTCGTGACCGCGCCCTTCAATCAGGATGCAAACGCCCGGTTGTCCGGGACGACTGTGTTGACCGGCATCGATCTGATCCGCGAGATTCGCACGACCATTGGCGACACTCTCTCACGCCAGCCGGGTGTCTCGTCGACCTCCTTTGGCCCCAACGCATCGCGGCCTGTTTTGCGCGGCTTTCAGGGCGAGCGTGTGCGCGTCCTGACCGACGGCATAGGTAGCATCGACGTATCCAACACATCGGTCGATCATGCTGTGGTCATCAATCCACTGACCGCAGAACGGATCGAAATCTTGCGCGGGCCGTCGGCATTGTTGTTCGGGTCTTCCGCAATCGGCGGCGTCGTGAATGTGCTAAGCAGCCGCATTCCGCGCAGGGTTCCCGACGAAGCGATCCATATCGACGCGATCGGCACCTACGGCACGGCTGCCGACGAGTGGTCGGGGACTGCTAAAATCGACGTCCCGATCGCGTCCAATTTTGTCGTTCATTTTGACGGTGGCTATACCAAGACCGACGATCTGCGAACAGGCGGGTTTATCTTGACCCCGGCTCTGCGCGAGCAAGCCCTGACGAGAGCCGATCCGGATATTCAGGATCTGGCTGACTTGAAAGGTAACCTTCCAAACAGCGCCGCACGAACGTGGGAAGTGGCTGGCGGCGCGGCATATATCGACGAAGGCGGCAGCCTTGGTTTCTCCGTTTCGCGCTATGACAGCCTTTACGGCGTACCCGTGCGTTATTCGCTGGACCCGGCGGTAGAGGCGGAAGAAGTCCGGCTCGACGTCAAGCAAACCCGCGCCGATGTGCGGGCAGAAGTGAATACCGGTTACGGGTTTTTGGAAAAAATTCGGTTTCGCGCGGGTCAGGCGAATTACCGGCACAACGAGATCGAGGATACCGGCGAGATAGCGACGACCTTCCTCAACAACAGCATCGAATCCCGGCTTGAGCTGGTCCAGAATGACAAGAGCGGTTGGCGCGGGGCATCCGGCGTTCAATATTCGGTACGCGATTTCAACGTGATCGGCGCAGAAGCCTTTGTTCCCAAAAACACTACGTCCCAAATCGGCATCTTCACACTTCAAGAAGTGACAAGTGGCCCACTCAAAATCGAGGGCGGCGCGCGTTTCGAGAACACCAAAACACGCGCCTTTGCCAGCGACCAAATCGGTAATTCCGATATGCGCCGGACCTTCAACGCCTATTCTGGCTCAATTGGCGCCAGCTTTGAATTAGCCAGTGACATTCGGTTGGGGCTAAACTTTGCCCATACCGAACGCGCACCCGCTGCCGAAGAGCTTTATGCCAATGGTCCTCACGCTGGGACTCAGGCATTCGAGATCGGCGACCCTACCTTCGACAAGGAAGTCAGCAATGGTGTGGAAGCAACACTACGCGGCAAAGGCGAGGGCTACAGCTTTGGTGCTTCGCTTTATTACACGAAATTCAAAAACTACATTTATGATGTTCAAACAGGTGATATTGAAGACGATCTCCCCGTGTTCCAGTTCCTCCAGGCCGGAGCGCGTTACTACGGGTTCGAGGTCGAAGGATCGTTCAAGCTCGCGACCATCGGAAGCTTTTCAATTGTCGCCGACGGGCTGGCCGATTTGGTGCGGGCGCGTATTTCTGGCGCTGGTCCGGCCCCGCGCATTCCTCCGCTGCGGCTTCTCGGCGGCCTAGAAGCACAGTCCGATATTGTGCAGGCCCGCGTAGAGGCTGAATGGACCGACGATCAGGGCCGCGTGTCCGGATTTGAAACACCGACCGAGGGTTACACACTCGTCAATGCATCACTCTCGTTCAAACCCTTCGGTGCGAATAACAATACGAGCATATTGGTATCGGCCAACAACATCTTCGATGTCGAAGCGCGTCGTCACGCGAGTTTTCTGAAAGACTTTGCGCCGCTGGCCGGGCGTGATTTCCGCGTTACCGCGCGTGTTGCGTTCTAATTAAAAGGGAGCGGGCTGAATGGACGTTATGCGCGCCAGTCAGCCCGTAGCGCCGCGCAGCGTTCGGTGTCGCACCAACCCGGCAAACTGCCTGGCATGCGCCGAGCGGTGCTTATTGAGCTGGCTGCGAGTCCGGTTCCGCTAAGCGCTTACGGCCTTACTCATGCCTTGACGCTACGATACCGTCAGAAGCGCCACGCAAACAGCGTCTACCGCTCTCTTTGGGCACTCATGACGGCCAACGAAGTCGTCCTCATCGCAAGCTGGCGGAAATATGCCATCCGCCAGCATGACCGCGAAGCCGACGCGTGGCTGTTGTGCGAAAACTGTAATACAGCGGAACCCGTGTGTGCTGCCGATACGGTCGCGCCGCTTGCGCTATTGGCAAGTGCCCATGATTTTCGCCCGTCAAAGATCGTGCTTAAAGTGCTGGGCGAATGCGAGAGTTGCCGGAACAGGCAACGAACCGAGACTGTTTTGGTTGCAAATTAAACGACACGATATATCAATTCCTGGTGCTCTTTTCCAATTCCCTCGTTCGCTGCCTGATCGCTATCGCTGCGTTGTCTGTGACCGCGCCCGCCCATGCCGATCCCGTGCGCCAGACCAAAGGCGCTTACGAGGACAAGTTCCGTCAGCTCGAAGGCGAGGACTGGCCGACGCCCACCGATTATCGCAACGCCTCCGGTGCGCCGGGCCACCGTTACTGGCAGCAAAAGGTCGATTACGACGTAAAGGTCCGTCTGGATGAGCCGAAGCGCCTGATTACCGGCAGCGCGGATGTGCGTTACAAAAACAATGCGCCTGACGATCTACCTTATCTGTGGCTGCTGCTCGACCAGAACGATTACAAGCGCGACTCCATCGCCTCACTTTCGGACACGGTCTCTGGCGAAAAAATAAGTCTTGGCGAAATCCGGCGAGCCAAGCGGATGCAGGAATGGGAAGGCGGCTTCAATATTACCGCCGTCCGCGATGCCCAAGGCCGATCGCTTATATTCTCGATCACCGACAGTCTGCTGCGCATTGAATTGCCCGAGGCTGTCAAGGCTGGCGGGGGCGAGACGGAATTCACCATTGAGTGGTCGTTTCCAATGGTCGAAAACAAGGTTGTCGGCGGGCGCTCAGGCTATGAATGCTTCACTCAGGCAGGTGAGGATGGGAACTGCATTTTTGAAGGTGCCCAGTGGTTTCCCCGCCTTGCCGTCTATTCGGATTATGAAGGCTGGCACAACAAGGCCTTTCTGGGCTCGGGCGAATTTACGCTAGAATTTGGAGATTACCGCGTTGCGCTGACGGTGCCGAACGATCATGTCGTCGCCTCCAGTGGCGAGCTTCAAAATGCGGACGCTGTTTTAAGCGCGGCCCAACGACAGCGATTGGAAACGTCCAAGTCGGCCAAATATCCCGTCTATATCGTCACTCCCGAAGAGGCAGTTGCCGCTGAGCGTGGCAAGCCCAATGGCGAAAAGACCTGGATATTCGCTGCCGATAATGTGCGCGATTTCGCCTGGGCGTCCTCGCGCAAATTTGCGTGGGACGCGCTTGGCGTAAAACAGGACAGCGCCGAACAACCGCTTGTCATGGCGATGTCGTTTTTCCCGAAGGAAGCGCGGCCCTTGTGGGATGCCTATTCAACCAAAGCGATCGCGCACACCCTCGATGTCTATTCGCGCTTTTCTTTTCCGTATCCCTACCCCACCGCGCAGTCGGTCAACTGGCCGGTTGGCGGGATGGAATATCCGATGATCACCTTCAACGGCCCGCGCCCAGTGAAGGACAAGAAAACCGGCAATCTGACCTATACCGAGGCCGCGAAAAACCGGCTTATCGGCGTGGTCATCCATGAAATCGGGCATATCTATTTCCCGATGATCGTCAACTCGGACGAGCGGCAATGGACGTGGATGGACGAGGGGCTGAACACCTTCCTCCAGTTTCAGGCCGAGAAATTGTGGGACAAGGATTTCCCGTCACGGCGCGGCGAGCCGAAAGACATCGCCGAATATATGGTCTCGCAAAACCAGATGCCGCTAATGACTCAATCGGATTCTGTGTTGCAATTCGGTGCCAATGGTTACGGCAAGCCAGCAACGGCGCTGACCATATTGCGCGAGACGGTCATGGGCCGCGAGAAGTTCGACCGGGCATTCAAGGAATATGCGAACCGCTGGCGCTTCAAACATCCCACGCCCTATGACTTCTTCCGGACAATGGAGGAAAGCTCCGGCGTCGATCTCGACTGGTTCTGGCGCGGCTGGTTCTATTCGACCGATCATGTCGACATTTCCCTCGACCGCGTCATTCGCGCGCGGATCGATAGCGGCGATCCAGAACTGGAATCAACGAACCGCAAGCGCGAGAAGGATAAACAGCCCAAATCGTTGACCGCTTTGCGCAATGACGAGCCGAGCGTGATCGAGCGTGATCCGGCGATGCGCGATTTCTATAATGAAACAAACGAGTTTACCGTTACGGTCGAAGAGCGACGCAAGGCCGAAGAAGCCGACAAAAAGCTGACGCCGGAGGAACGTGCGGCGCGGTCAGTGAAGGATAATTTCTACCGCTTCTCCTTCCGCAACATCGGCAGATTGGTGATGCCAGTCACCCTTAAAATGGATTTTGCCGACGGCACGACCGAGACCGTGCGGATTCCAGCCTAGGTCTGGCGCTACGATCCCAAGGCGGTGACCTGGCAATATGTCACGACCAGGACGCTGGCACGCGCAGAGCTGGATCCTCTTTGGGAAACCGCCGATGCTGACCGGTCCAACAATGTTTTCGATGGCCGGATCGACAGCAAAACACTGGGTATCGAAACGCCCGAAGAAACGCAGAACCGGATGAAAGATTCCGATTTGAAGGTCTTGCCCGACTCGACTAGAACTTATCCAGCACCGCCCGAGAAAAAATGATGTTTCGACCCGGTATGATGGCAGCGCTCGCGCTTTCGCTCGTCGCTTCGCCCGCAACCTCTCATCGCGGGCATGATGCCTTGAGCGTCGTCGCCATCGCTGGCGATGGAAAAATCAACGTATCGCACCGGTTTGAAGCGCACGACATCGAACCGGCGCTTGGCGACATTGCGCCCGATGCCCAGCCCAGTCTGGACGATCTGGAAGCAATTGCGGCATTGAAACTCTATGTCGAGCGGAAGTTCAAGATCGCGGTCAAGAAGAAGGTCGTCGCTTTAACGGTCGGCAATGTCGATGTTCGCGGCGGTCAAGTGCGCGTTGAGATGACCGGAAAGCTCAAAATTCCGGTCGGTACATTGCAGATCGGTTCGACTTTGCTGACCGACATTTACCCCCGACAGATCAACCAGGTGATTGTCCGTTATCGTGGGGTAACGCGTACTTTGCGTTTCTCAGGGTCAAATATGCAGGCGCTCAAACTCGACTAACAGCCAAAACCTGTTTGTCCAAGTGGGCGATGTTCTTTGGGTTAATCGCACCCGGTGTCGATGGCCGAACTGCATCGATCGCAATGGCCAATCAATTCCACCACGATGCGGTTAGGTTTGAATCCAATGTTGTGTGCGCAGCTTTCAAGGTCTTTGCGAATTGCCTCGTTGGGGATAGTAACGATCTGGTGGCAGCTAGCGCACACGAGGTCCAGGCCTTGCTGCGGGGTAGCGACGACAAAAGCCGTCAGACACTCAACACGCCGAATACGTTCATCCTCAACAAGCCTTACTAATGTTCGATACACCTGATTTGGCACAACATTGTCGCCCGTTTCAGACAAGAAATTCGAAATTGCATATGCGCCAACCGGCACGCTTGCATTTTTGATGACGTCGAAAATGAGCTCATCCAGCTCTCGCTTTCTACGCCGCGGCTGGCTGGGCGCAGTACCGAGTGCTGCCGGGATCACTGGCATTTTCTTTTGGCGGGTGGTACTGGATCAAAGCCATGTCTGCTAAAGGGATGGCACCGCGCCAACCGCTTGATGGCGAGCCAGCCGCCCAAAGCCGCGCCGTGCCGTTCAATCGCTTCAGCTGCATATGCCGAACATGTCGGGCTGAACCGACAATTCGCGCCGAGCAGCGGTGAGATAAATCGCTGATAGACGCGGATTGATCGAAGAAGCAGAAACTTCATCGCTATAACGCGGTGGCAGAATCGGGATCGGTTGCCGTCATGCTGCGGCGTCCAAAGCGAAACCATCCCACGCTTTCAGATTATAATTTTTAACGCGTTTGGTAACCATCGTCAGCATCGCGCGCAGAACGTCTTCGTTGACGTCTCGCGTGATGAACACAACTCGGCTGCGCCGGTCTTCGCTCGGCCATTCGTCGAGCATCACTGGATGATGGAATATATGCTGAACGCCATGAATGACTGCAGGCCGATCAAACTCGGCGAGGTTGACGATACCTTTGATACGAAGCACGTCGGTCAGCATCGTTATCAGTTCAAGCCAGTCTTCAAATACTTCGGCCGATAGTGGTGTATCGAATGTCAGGCAGACGGCCCTGATCCGGTCGTCATGCCGGTTGGCGTCGTGATGATGATGATGATGATGGGGTCTGTGGTTATGGCCCTTATCGTGGCCCTCATCGTGACCATGGTCCCCGTGCTTATGACCATGCTCATGATCGTGGTGGGTATGATCGTGATGATCATGATTATAGACATAGCGTTCGGCGTTCAACCAGGCCTGCACGTCCGCCTTTTTTGACATTGGGTCGAACAAAGCGGCCGCTAGCAGCAAGCTCGCATCAACCTGTCCGTTCAGTGCGATGATCGGGTCGATAGCCGGGTTGATTCTCGCCAGCCGGGCAATCACCGCATTCGCTTCCTCCTCGGACACGAGATCGGTTTTCGTCAGCAATATGCGATCCGCAATTGCCGCCTGTTTGACGGCTTCCTGCTGCGTGTCGAGCGTTGCCATCGCGGTCGCGGCGTCAACGGTGGTGATGACCGAGTCGAGGACATATAGCCGGGCAATATGATCGTCGGTCAGCAACGTGTGGATAATGGGCGCAGGATCGGCAAGGCCAGTGGTTTCAATGACAACGCGGTCGAACCAGCGCTTTCCATCGCGGGCGAACCGCCAAGGTGCATCACGCAATGTGCGCTGCAAATCGCTCCTGATGGTGCAGCACAGACATCCGCTCGCCATCTGCACCACGGTATCTTCGTTCGAGGCGGTCACCAGATCATGGTCGATGCCAACCGAGCCGAACTCGTTGATGATCACCAATGCCTTCGCCATTGCTGGATCGTTGATGATATGGTTCAATATCGTGGTCTTGCCCGACCCGAGGAATCCGGTCAGCACGGTAACGGGAATGCGGCTGTATATCGCGCTGAAACGACTTGCCAATTTACGACCCGCCACCACGCATCGAGATAATCGGCCCGCTTGTTCTGATAGGTCAGATAATAAGCATGTTCCCAAACATCATTCCCCAATATCGGCACGCCTTTGACATCGGCCACGTCCATCAACGGATTGTCCTGATTCGGTGTTGACGTGATGGCAAGCGACCCGTCGCTTTTGACGATTAGCCACGCCCAGCCCGAACCAAAGCGGCCAAGCCCTGCGGTTTTGAATTTTTCCTTTAGGCTCTGGAGGGAACCGCACTGGTCATCTATCGCCTTGGCCAAAGCCGGAGACGGTAGGCCTCCCGCGTCAGGACGAGTCATCGTTTCCCAGAAAAATTCATGATTCCAGTGACCGCCTGCATTGTTGCGAACGGCGGACGGCAATGCGCCTGCATTTTCCAGCATGGCTTGAAGCGACAGATTTTGGAGCTTCGGGTCCGCCGCCACCGCTTTATTCAGCGCATCGACATAGGCTTTGTGATGCTTACCGTGATGAAGCTGCATTGTTTGCGCGTCGATCACTGGCGCAAGTGCCGATTCATTATATGTCAACGGCTTGAGAGAAAAGGGCGCGGCCGACTGCGCTATAGCCACAGGGGATAATGCAGCCATCGGGGCTTGAGCCGCGATTGCCGAAACGCAAATCACCGGTGAGCGCCACAACGCTTCAAATAAAAATTTCAATAGCCCACTCATCATTGCAATGATATACCGTATCATGTAGTGAGCGCAAGCTTAGGCTAATCTAAATTTCACCTCCCGGAGCAATCATGACTTTATCGAAAATCCCTGTGACCGTTCTGACCGGCTATCTTGGCGCCGGCAAGACGACGCTCCTGAATCGCATCCTCACCGAAAACCATGGCCGCCGATATGCCGTCATCGTCAACGAGTTCGGCGAGATCGGTATCGACAACGACCTGATTGTTGATGCTGATGAAGAAGTTTTCGAAATGAACAACGGCTGCATTTGCTGCACCGTTCGCGGCGACCTCATCCGCATTATCGAAGGGCTGATGAAGCGCCGCGACAAGTTCGACGCCATCATTATCGAGACAACCGGGCTTGCCGATCCTGCGCCGGTCGCCCAAACCTTCTTCGTCGACGACGACGTGCGCGCACGCTCCATGCTCGATGCGATCGTCACAGTGGTCGACGCGCGCCATCTGGGGCTGCGACTGGCTGACAGCCACGAAGCCGAGGAACAGATCGCCTTCGCCGACGTGATCCTGATCAACAAGACCGACCTCGTCACGCCGCAGGAACTCGAGGAAGTGCGCCAACGTGTGCGCACGATCAACGGCCAGGCGCGAGTTCACGAGACGGTGCGATGCGAGGTGTCGCTCGCCGATGTGCTCGAGCGCGGGGCGTTCGACCTTGACCGCATCCTCGAGATCGAGCCCGACTTTCTTGGCGAGGATGATCACGAGCATGACGATAGCATCACGAGCGTTTCGGTCCGCTCGGAGGCGCCGCTCGACGTCAATCTGTTCAACACCTGGCTTCGGCAATTGGTGGCGGTGCAAGGCGTCAACATCCTGCGACTGAAGGGCATCATTGCCTTCAAGGACGATCCTGAGCGCTTCGTCGTCCAGGGCGTTCACATGCTGCTCGACGGCGATTCGCAGCGGCCGTGGAAAACCGACGAGGCGCGCGTCAGCCGGCTTGTGTTCATTGGCCGCAATCTCGACCAGGCAGCGCTTGCTGAAGGTTTCAGGACCTGCGTCGCCTGATGTCGGCGGACACGGTCGAACAGGTTCCATTAGTCTTTACGCATGGAAAACGGCTCGCGCCGGGTGCACCTGTGTCAGCGGTGGTGTGGCTGGGCGATGAGGCAGCGCTGGCGCTGGGCGACGGCTCGGTGCGGTTTGCGGGGATGCTTGGAGAGCGTGCGCGCATCGATGCGCACCAAGGCGCTATCCTGTCGGCGGCGCGGCACCCCGACGGCGCTGCGCTGGTGAGCGGCGGCGATGACGGACGCGTATTGTGCGTTGGCGGGGATGGCACCGTCACTGAGCTCGGCGCTTTCGGGCGCGACTGGGTCGGCGGGATCGCTGCGAGCGCGCGGTCGAAGTTGATTGTCGCTGCCGCAGGGGCGGTCGCCACCGTCTGGTTGCCAGGCGCGGACCGGCCCTCGCACTCTTATACTTTTCCTTCGACAGTCGGCGGCATTGCGCTTGACGTGAAGGGACTTCGGCTTGCTGTTTCGCACTATGGCGGTGCCGCGCTGCTTTACCCCAAATCGGCGCAAAGTAGCCGGTTTGCTCTGAAGTGGGCGGGCTCCCATCTTGCTTGCACGCTCAGCCCCGATTGCGGCTATCTCGTCACCGCGACCCAGGAACTCGGGCTTCACGGTTGGCGGCTGCCGATCGGCGCCGATATGGCGATGAGCGGTTACCGCGCCAAAACGCGCAGCTTTTCATGGGACCGGCGTGCCAAATGGTTGGCGACCAGTGGCGATGACCGGGTGATTCTGTGGCCGTTCGATGGGAAAACCGGCCCGATGGGGCGCAAGCCCAACCTTACCGGCGCGCGCGGGGCGCTGGTGACAATGGTCGCATTCCATCCGGCGCAAGACATTATCGCTGTTGGCTACGCCGATGGCGCGGTCGTGCTCGCCAGAATTGACGACGATAATTTCATCCTGGTCGACGAGCCGGGCGGTGCAGGCGTCAGCGCGCTTGCCTGGAATGACGCGGGTACGATGCTCGCCTGGGGCGATGAGGACGGCGGCGCAGGACTGCTCGACATGAAGGTGCGCGCATGAAGTCGCCGTGCATCGATGTGTGCATCTTTGATAGTGCAACCGGTTGGTGCAACGGCTGCGGGCGAACGCTTCCCGAATGCCGTGCGTGGAAGAAAGTGCGACCCTTCGCGCTGAAGCGCATCGCAGCCGATTTGCCGCGCCGTATCGCCCGGTTGGAACAACGAGACAGCGCGACATGAACAACGCGAATTGTTTTGAAGCCGGCATGCAGTGCCAACTTCGCTCAGCCGCAACAAGCGGTGAGGAGACGTGTGCGAACGCGCCGGTGCTAAGCTGTGCAAGACGCGGTCAGCACACAAATCACGATGCTTGCTATCCATACAGTGATGCCACGTGACCGGCATGGCTACCTACGACGCGTCGGCGCTCGTGCTGATCTTTTTGCTCGGGGTGCGGCACGGGCTTGATCCTGACCACATCGTTGTCATCGATAATCTTACCTTCCGCGCGGTCGACGAACGGCCCGCCTGGGCGCGATGGACAGGTGCGCTATTCGCCGTTGGTCACAGCCTGTCGGTGGCAATAGTGGCGATCGGCGTGGCGCTGATGGCGGGCACAGTGTCGTGGCCTGAATGGGTCGCGGTGGCGGTTGACTGGGCGGTCGTCGGTCTGCTACTGATAGTCGGCATCCTCAACCTGAAAGCGTTGCGCCAGCCAGTGTATAGCCCGGTTGGCTGGCGCGTTGCGTTGGTGCCGCGCGTGCTCAGGACAAGCTCGCATCCTCTTGCAGTAATCTTTGTGGGCTTTATTTTTGGTCTGGTTTTCGACACTGCAACCCAGGCGGCCGCTTGGGGCGCTGCGGCAGCAGCGGGAAGCGGCGTTGCCGGCGCCGTGTGGGTTGCCCTCGCGTTCGCCGCTGGAATGATCCTGACCGACACCGCCGATAGCCTGATCGTGACCCGTCTGATAACCGGACGCGGAGACCCGTCCCATGTTCAGCTGTACCGCCGCGGGGTGGGGTGGGTGGTCGTAACGCTGTCGTTCGGGATGGCGGGCTATGCGCTGCTGACGCTCAGTTTGCCACGCTTTGAGCTGCCCGACACGTCGTTCACGCTGCTTGGTTTGGGCTGTGCGCTCCTTGTTATTGCCGTTGCATTGATATTACGGCGGCGCGCGGCACTGAGCGCCGCAGCAGCCGCCAGCCGCTGACCATCTGCCGCCACATATTATTAGCCCTTATGGAAGTTGCAGTCGACCAGCGCGAAGGTGGCCATCAGCGGCAGCAGTGGCGCCGGATACTGTGAGTTACGACGCCCCAGATCTCGCAATCGCCTTCGCATATCGGCAGTGTTGGATAATCGTTGTTCTCGGCCGCCAGATACCATTGCCCGGCTATCTTCTTGAGCCGTTTGACCGTGAGGTCGCCCTGCAGAATGGCGATGACGATATCATCGGGCTTCGCGGTAATACTTCGGTCGATAATTAGCAGATCGCCATCGAAGATCCCGACTCCGCGCATGGTTTCTCCGGATGCGCGCACGAAGAAGGTAGCCGCTGGCCTGCGCACCAGATGCTCGTTCAGGTCGAGCTTGCCTTCGATGTGGTCATCCGCCGGGCTCGGGAATCCCGCCGGCACCTGCGCGCTGAATAGCGGGAGCTCGAGTATGGACGGAGAATCGGCAAAGTGCAGCACAGGTACATGTTCCAAAATATGAATTAGAACACAACATGAACATTGCTACGACGATTCGTCAATCAGGAACAAGGTTGAGGCTTGGCTACCGACGTCAATGCCGGGTCGGCTCCTGGAGATGCCTGTCGGTTTCCAAGCTCAGGGCGGCAGCCCACAAGGGCGTCTTGGTGTAGACTTCACTCTTCATGAACCTCTTGCCAGTCCGGTGCGCCTGCAGCAGCCCGGCCCAGCATAGTGGGCGCAGTATGTGAATGTAGAAGGTACCCGAAAGTCCAAATTCGTGACGCCGGTATTCCTCCCCGCCGCCATAGAGGACCGAGCAGAGCCGTTCCTCTGAAACGCCAGCCTGCGCCTCGACGTTGATGACGTTGAGGAAGATGTCCCAGTTCCCCATCAGCTGATGTCTGACCCTGGTGTATTGATTGTGATCGATGACGCTGAGGAGGTGATGGGTCAGCCGCGCCCACAGCTCGCCGGGGTTGGCCCTGAGTTCCTTGCCGAGGCGATTGCTGTGCAGCGCGCCCTTGTAGTGGCGCACCAACTTTGCGCTGATCATCACCTCGTGCAGAACCATCAGCGGCAGAAAGTCGTGCTCATTGAGCACCTTGTTGAGGTAGTAGAGGTCCTCTGCCGTGTAGTCTGGCCACGCAAATGCCTCGGCAGCCCACTGCACAAAATACCGTTTCAGGGCCTTCAACGGCGTCAGGCCAATCGGACCGTTGGTATCGATGTATTCGAGGGTCAGCAGCGCGCCACGCAATAGCGGCGACAGTTTCAGAGCTGGATCATCATCGTGAAGAGGCGTGAATGCAATCATACCTTGCGATCTGGCGCAGCTGAAACGGAAAGCCAATACAGAGTTTGAGGTTGTCAGTTCTGCGCAGCGTCGGGGTCCGCCACTGCGCCAAACACCACTCCAGCCTGCTCTGCCCAGGGCCGCTCGGTAGCCTCCGCCAGCTCCTTCACCGAGACCGTCGGCGACACGCGGGCAATCAGAAGCTTTTCCAGCACGGTTGGCGCCAGATAGGCCAGCTTCAGTATGCGGCCAACATAGGAATGTGTAACGCCTTCGAGCGCGGCGATGTCGGCCATGGTACCAACTTCGCCATTGGCCAGCTTGCGCCGCCAACTCCACGCCTTGGCGATTGCCTTCAGGATATGCGGATCCACCCCGCCGGTGTCGGGAGCCATGTCGGCCGGTGGCACGATTTTGGGCCGCCCGTTGCGCTTGCGGATGGTGAGCGGGATGAACACCCGCATCGTGGTGGGCGCACTCATGCTGCTTGTCTCCGTTCGGGCGCGACCATTTCGCGAATGACCGATCCAAGGCCCTCGGTTCGTAGATCGACCGCGAGGCCATCGGCGCTGACCG
>Ga0105053_10008392_pt1 | contig 13458 bp, 11 predicted proteins | sample BON01_FD_78093 | JGI IMG/M metagenome (GOLD analysis project Ga0105053, IMG submission 78093) | Freshwater microbial communities from Lake Bonney liftoff mats and glacier meltwater in Antarctica - BON-01 | ecosystem: Environmental > Aquatic > Freshwater > Ice > Glacier meltwater | place: Lake...
CAAAATCCAATTCAGGGCGATAATCAGAGTACTGAAACCGATTTATACCATTCAAATCGCAATCAATTAAAATAATTAAAAAATAACTCACTCTTAAAACCTCGTTTTAGGAGCGGACTCAAAGTTGTAAGGTTATAGAACGACAACTTCTTTAGTTTATCACCTTTGGGATTTTCGATTCCTTAATTCTAAAGAGGTACGCTAAAGTGAACTCTAAATTAGTGGAGCTCATATCGAAAATACGCTCCTGCCCCTCTGGATTGGTGAAATCGTAGGAGAATCGTACTTCTCCGGCCAGTGTACTTTTTCCAAATAGTTTTGAGATTCCAGCTCCTGCAGTCAGGCCATACATCATTTTGCGAGGTTTGTCATCAGCGCCTCCGTAGGTAGGGATTTCTAATGGACTTGCATCAGCGTATTCCCGAGTAATGTCTTTGGCTTGCAGCATATAGCCTAAATGTGGCCCCGCTTTGATCTGAAATCTTCCTGATCTTCCTATAAAAAAGCTCGATAGAATAGGGATTTTCAAGTAGTCAAACTGAGTTTCATTGGTATTAATAGGATCGGACTCTTTTTCGATTTGTGAAAAACCAATTCTGAGAAATTGGAGATTTACTTCGATTCCGGCATTTTTTGAATTGAAATGTTCAAAAACCAAAGCAAATGTAGGGGATTCTATTCCATCTACGGAAGTGGCTCGACTACTTGGCGAAGGTCGGTAAGAATAGGTTGAAGTAGTATAACCACCACGTATTCCAACACTGGTCTGTGCCAAGGCTGCAAAAGATGCTAAAATGAAAATGCCAGTGAGTAAAACTCTATTCATGTCCAAAAGTAACTAATTATCGATTTTGTCGCCTGTTATTTGATGATTTCTCGAAGGTCTGATAAGCAGTACTAGACAGGATTAAGGGTAGGAGGTTTTTTGCAGATCATATTTTCGTTCGATAGAGGTCTCAGATTACAATTTTATACCAACACATCACTCTGTGGCAACGTCCGTGCACCCAGATTTAAAAGGATGTCAAAAAAAAAGCTCCACACGGGAGCTCTTTTCAGTAATATCTAGTAAAAACTGATCTTAGGATTTCTTCTCCTTGTCATCAGGTTTCAAATCATCTCTGTCTTTTAGTTTTTTGTCTTCTACATTCTTATTGAGAAACTCGTTGATTTTATCAATAGAAAAGGAAGAGGAGATCTCGCCAAAGGAATTAATGTTCATTTTGAAGCCGTTGAGGTCTTCATGAACCTTCGGATCTTCGTTTTTCTTTTTCTTCTTAGTCATACCCTTGTTTTTTTAGCCGATTACTTCTAGTGTGGCTAACGCAAATCTGATACGCGTGGCCACTTCTTCAGTCCCTAAAATAGCGAAAATCTCCATCAAATCAGGCCCTGCTCCTACTCCAGTTACGGCAAGTCGTACTGCCTGCATCACTTTTCCCAATTTGATGCCTTTTGCTTCAGCGGTTTCACCCAGCATAGCTTTTGCGTTTTCTGCATCGTATGCACCAGTATACCCCTCTAGAGACTCTGCATAAGCCGAAAGAATGGTAACCGCATCCGAATTCCATCTTTTACGAGCAATAGCTTCATCAAATTCACTAGGTGCTACTACCACGAATTTACTTCCTTGCCATATTTCAGCAGTAAAAGTTACCCGTTCTTTATTCAGAGCGACTATCGCCTCAGCTGTGACTTGAAGGATAGTTATTCCTTCCGCCGACGCATCTGCGATCACATATGGGGCTAATTCTTCAGTTGATTTTGATTTCAAATACTGCTCGTTATACCATTTTGCTTTCGCAATGTCAAACTTAGTCCCCGACTTTCCGATTCGCTCTACAGAGAATGCTTCGACCAATTCCTCCAAGGAGAATATTTCCCTTTCATCGCCTGGATTCCAGCCTAGGAATGCCAAGAAATTCAAAAATGCATCTGATAAATAACCTTGCTCACGGAAACCTGCGGCTGTTTCGCCGTTCTCCTTGTTTTCCCAGTTTAACGGAAATACGGGGAATCCTAATTTGTCACCGTCGCGCTTAGAAAGTTTTCCATTTCCGTCAGGCTTAAGCAGAAGTGGCAAATGTGCAAACTCAGGCATGGTGTCTTCCCAGCCAAAGAATTTGTAAAGTAACACATGCAGCGGTGCAGATGGAAGCCATTCCTCGCCGCGGATCACGTGTGTAATATTCATCAAATGATCATCTACAATATTGGCCAAGTGATAGGTAGGCATACCGTCAGACTTCATCAAAACTTTATCATCCAGCGTGGAGGAGTGAACCATCACCCAGCCACGGATCATGTCATTCAGGCGTACTTCTTCTTTGAGAGGAATTTTCACCCGGATCACATAAGGCTCGCCAGAAGCCAGTTTTGCCTTCACTTCTTCAGCAGAAAGTGTCAGCGAGTTTTTCATCTGCGTCCTGGAGATGCTATTATACTGTGGTTGAACCACTCGTGCGGCAGTCAATCGCTCACGCATTGCATCTAGCTCTTCGGAAGTATCAAAGGCATAGTAAGCATGACCAGCATCTACCAAATCCAGTGCGTATTGCATGTAGCTATCTTTGCGCTCCGATTGGCGATATGGGCCACAATCACCTGGATTCCAAGGACTTTCGTCAGGAGAAATACCCAGCCAAGTCAGAGATTCTTGAATGTAAGCTTCCGTTCCGGGTACAAAACGAGCTTGATCGGTGTCTTCAATTCTCAAAAGGAATTTTCCACCCATTTTGCGGGCAAAAAGATAATTGTAAAGTGCGGTACGTACACCGCCGATATGTAAAGGCCCCGTGGGTGATGGAGCGAATCTTACGCGAACTTCTCTACTCATGGATTTCTATGTCAATACCCTCGTCAGTAAAGTTGAGAGCGTGTTTTTGTTTTTATGGTCAGGGTGCAAAGATAGGGAATTGCAGGGTAAGGGAGGCGATTCAGTTAGCTTACTCGGTTAAAAAGCTGAAAGGGCAGATCGCAAATCTTTAAACTTTCGCCTCTCTTCGTTTTTCAACGTATGCCCCACATTTTAGCTCTGATCCATTTTCCCAAAAATGAGAGTGCAGAAAACCTATTCTACTTACCATACGAAGGTTTCCTGTCGGAGTTAGCCTTTGATTCTGAACTCTTATCACCTTCAGGTGTTTATTAACAGGGAAAAGCCGCTCGAAATCAAAATTTGGAATTCATAAAGCATAACTTTGCCTCACCAACCTATTACATAAAACCATAAGCTTTTGGATCGTCAGGATTTTCTTTCCATTTACCAATCAGACCCCATTTTTCAAACTATCGCGCATGAGATTTCAAGTGGCGATAAGCGTACATACCAGATAAAGGGCTTGTCTGGAAGCTTGGATATGGTTTTGTTTTCTGCTCTTTTTCAGACAAAAGGAGGCATACACCTTATTATTGCTCAAGACAAAGAGGAGGCCGCTTATCTCAATTCTGATCTTCAGAATTTGTTGAATAGCGAAGAGCACATGATCTTCCCTTCCAGTTTCAAGCGAGCATATCAATACGAGGAAATAGACAATGCCAATGTCTTGATGCGTTCGGAGATTCTCAATCTTGTGCTGGAAGAGAAAGGCAAATCCCGTATCATCATCACTTATCCAGAGGCACTCTACGAGCGGGTAATCAACAAACGCTCCCTCTTAGAAAATACGTTTTCTGCCAAAGTAGGCGAACAGGTGGATATGGAGTTCGTGTCGGAGATCCTGGCTAGTTACGATTTTGAGCGTACGGATTTCGTCTATGAGCCTGGGCAATATGCTATTCGTGGCGGTATTTTAGATGTGTTTTCATTTTCTAATGAGAATCCTTATCGGCTGGAGCTTTTTGGAAAAGAGATCGAAAGCATACGGACGTTTGATCCAGAGACACAGCTTTCGATAGCAAGCGTAGATCAAATAGCACTGATTCCAAACGTACAAACTAAGCTTCTTCAAGAAGTTCGACAATCATTCCTAGGCTTTTTGCCTGAGCAAACCATCATCTGGATTAAAGATTACCAACTCACTTTGGACGTGATGGACGAGTGTTTTCACAAAGCGTCGCTTGCTTTTGACCAGATAATCAACAAAACAAACAATACGAAAATTGTCCTCGGCCCTGGGGATTTATTTGATAAAGGAGCTGACTTTGCTACGCTTTCAGCTAATTTCTCAAGAGTGGAATTTGGAAAGCAGTTTTATCTAAAAAATGCTAAACAAACTACGTGGGAATCACAGCCACAGGCTTCTTTCAATAAGAATTTTGATTTACTGGTTGCCCAACTTTCGGATAATGAAAAGAAGGGATTCATCAATATTCTGACAGCCGAAAATGCCAAGCAAATAGACCGATTGCAGGGAATTTTTAGAGAATTAGATCCGACGTTGCAAGTGCAAAGCATGTTTTTGGGCTTGCGGGAAGGGTTTGATGATAAACAGTCAAAAATAGCGTGTTTTACAGATCATCAGCTTTTTGAGCGTTTTCATCGCTACAAAACCCGTCATAAGGCCAGCAAATCTAAAGCACTTACGATAAAAGAACTGAAAGCTTTACATCCCGGAGATTATATCGTCCATGTGGATTATGGAGTAGGACGGTTCGCCGGTCTGGAAAAAGTGGACGTAGCCGGCAAAATGCAAGAAGCTGTTCGATTGGTGTTTAGAGATGATGATTTACTCTATGTGAACATTCATTCTCTGCATAAAATCTCCAAGTTTTCTGGGCAAGAAGGCACTGCTCCGTCCATGTCAAAACTAGGTTCTCCAGACTGGGAAAACAAAAAGTCCAGAGCCAAAAAGCAAGTCAAAGATATTGCGAAGGATTTGATTGCGCTTTACGCAAAGCGCAGATCGGCAGCAGGTTTTGCGTTCAATCCGGATTCTGTGCTACAGATTGAGCTGGAGTCTTCCTTCATCTATGAGGACACGCCAGATCAGGCAATCGCAACCCAAGACGTCAAGACGGATATGGAAAAATCCTATCCTATGGATAGATTGGTTTGTGGTGATGTGGGATTTGGTAAAACTGAAGTTGCGATCCGAGCGGCTTTCAAAGCAGTAAATGACCGTAAGCAAGTTGCTATTTTGGTGCCTACTACGATTCTGGCCATGCAGCATTTTCAGACTTTTAATGACCGCTTGGGTAATTTTCCTGTGAAAATTGAATACATCAATCGCTTTCGCACTGCCAAAGAAGTCAAGGAAATCATAGCTCAGGTGAAAACCGGTGAGATCGATATTCTCGTAGGTACCCATAAGATTGTGAACAAGAATATTGTCTTCAGGGATTTAGGTCTTTTGGTGATTGATGAAGAGCAGAAGTTTGGGGTGAAAGTAAAAGATCAGTTGAAAAATATTCGTGTAAACGTAGATGTGCTGACTCTGACTGCCACGCCTATTCCAAGGACATTGCATTTTTCCCTAATGGGAGCAAGAGATTTGTCCATCATTGCTACTCCTCCGCCAAACCGGCAGGCGGTTACTACGGAAATTCAAACGTTCCAGGAAGAGGTGATTAGAGATGCTATTTCTTATGAATTAAGGAGAGGGGGACAGGTTTTCTTTGTTCACAATCGCGTGGGAGAAATTGATTCCATCGCCAACTTAATCATGAAATTGGTGCCTGATGCGCGTGTAGTTGGAGCTCATGGTCAAATGGATGGAAAAAAATTAGAAAAAGTCATGGTGGATTTTATCCATCACGAATACGATGTGTTGGTTTCTACCAACATTATTGAATCTGGGCTCGATATCCCAAATGCGAACACCATTATTATAAATCGTGCACACATGTTCGGTATGAGTGATTTGCATCAGATGCGTGGAAGAGTGGGGCGAAGTAACAAGAAAGCATTTTGCTATTTGCTCACTCAGCCAATGTCTGGATTGACGGCAGAAGCCAGAAAACGCATGCAAACTTTGGAGGAATTCTCAGATTTGGGAGATGGCTTCAAAGTGGCAATGAAAGATCTGGATATTCGTGGAGCTGGAAATCTATTGGGAGCTGAGCAAAGCGGTTTTATCACTGATTTGGGTTTTGAGATGTATCACAAAATCCTCGATGAAGCTGTTCAGGAATTAAAGGAAAATGAATTTGCGGCTTTATTTGAAATGGAGCTGGCAGAGCAAGTTAAAGTGCTAGTTCAGGATTGTACGATTGAGACGGATCTGGAATTGCTAATCCCAGAGGAGTATGTGGGAAATATCAGCGAGAGATTGGGTCTCTATTCCAAACTTGATGCGATCAAAAATGAGGAGGAGCTGACTAAATTTTCCACTATGCTGTTAGATAGATTTGGTCCATTTCCCCCGTCAGTAAGTGATTTGATGGAAACTGTCCGCTTGAGATGGAAAGCTGAAAAGCTGGGTGTTGAAAAACTTGTGTTGAAAGGTGGAGTGATGAAGTGTCATTTATTACCATCTACACGCAACGATTATTATTCTTCAGATATTTTCCAAAAAATTATGCGATTTGCCCAGATGAATAACAAACTTTGCAAAATAAAGGAGTACAAGAATCGTTTGATTCTTACATTATCGAATGTTTCTACTATTTCCAAAGCACAGATTAAGCTTAAGGAGATGAATGAAGCGTGATTTTGAAAATAATTTAGTGGCATAAAAATTGCAGATTTTCTACCGATTTGTTGATTTTCTAGGGTTTTGGTAATTTTTTACCAAAATGGCTAAAAGGACTTCAACTTAAATTATTGGAAGTGCTTGACATTGCATTTATATTAGCACACTTAAAAAGACCTAAAACAAATAGATATATGCGTCTGAGTAACAAATCATGGGGGATGTGGGTAGCAGCTTTAGCGATAGTGGGAAGCTCTATTTTAACCTCTTGTAATAAAACTCCTGGCTATGGCAGAAGATCTGCAAATAATCCTGGCAAAAAAAGTGCTACTACTGGAGCGGAATTCAGTTTTAATGAAAACGATTCTACTGAATTTTTTGTAGCCAAGAATGCCGAGCAAATTCCAGGGCCAAACTTGAAATTTATTCAAGGTGGTAGAGCCGTAATAGGTTCTCAAGAAGAAGATGTGATGGCTTTCCGCGATAATCAGGAAAGAACTGTAACACTTTCTAATTTCTATCTGGATGAAACAGAAGTCACCAATAACGATTTTCGAGAGTTCCTTTTCAATATGGGTAAAAAAGTAAGTGCAGATTCACTTCTTAAACTTGAGCCAAAAGATAATGTATGGGCAGGTGGTGAGATGAGTTTCAATGACATGTATCAGTCATATTACTTTAGATTTCCAGGTTTCAACTTTTATCCTGTAGCAGGTGTGTCCTGGACTCAGGCTACTGTTTATTCCAAATGGAGAACTGAGTACGTACAGGAATTAGTTAGAGAAGAAAGAGGTATAGATTCATCTTTAACCAAAAGTCAACTGATAGAAAGAGGAGTTGCACTAGCAGACTATAGACTTCCTACAGAAGCTGAATGGGAATACGCTGCCAAGGCAATGATAGGTACACAATACCTAGACGAAAATCAGGAATATGGCCGAATCTATCCTTGGGATGGAAGAGGCGTACGTAACCCATACAACGTAAAAAGAAAAGGGAAACAAGGCGATTTCCTTGCCAACTTCAAAAGAGGCAGAGGTGATTACGGCGGAATTGCAGGTGGTCAGAGAAATGACGGAGATATCATTCCGACCAACGTTTACGATATGGCTCCGAATGATTTTGGATTGTACCATATGGCTGGAAATATGAACGAGTGGGTTCAGGATATTTACCGCCCACTATCCTTCCAAGACTTTGATGACCTGAATCCAGTAAGAAATTCTGGTATAGGCGACGAAGAAGATCTGTATCATACTTCAATGCTAACAGATGAGCTTAGAGTTTACAAGGGAGGATCTTGGAAAGACGTAGCTTATTGGCTTGCACCGGGTACACGAAGATTTATGCATCAAGACTCTGCTACTAACCATATTGGTTTCAGATGTGCAATGATCTCTATTGGAGAAAAAGGAAATTAAGAGGTACTTAATATATTCAAAGCCTCATCAATTGATTTTGATGGGGCTTTTTTCTGACCTAACTGCGATGCTATGACGGGTTCACCAACCAATTTTGCACCTACTCAAACGCAGCTTTCCTACTTTTCTTGAGGTTGAACTTCGCTAATTCTTTGATTTACGATTTTGTGAAGTCGATATGCATGCGTGTTATCTAAGCAATGAATTGCTTACTTTTTTATCATCACGCCAGCTCTAATTCCCAGCTGTAGATCGTTTTCCTTTGGAGGAATCGGGCAGGCATACCCAGTCGAATAGGCACAATAAGTATTGTAAGCGGTATTGAAATCCAATTCTATCGTGTCTCCACCGGGAATTTTCAATCCCATGTATCTTCCTCTTCCGTAGGTTTCATCGCCATTGGTTTGATCAGTAAAAGGCAGGAAAAGATAGTCCCTATATTTTTCCTGAGTTCTTAGCTGGTGACTTTGTTAGATGTTCAGCTTATATTGGTTTCCATCCAAGGCGAACGTTGCAACGCCATATATATCGTACGCTTTGATGGAGTTAGCAGTGGTTTTCATTTGAAAAGCGCTGGAAAGAGGAAGCTTTTCGAAGTTGGCGACCACATGATATTTCTCGTCAATAGGAAAGAAATGATGCCCTTCAAAAGCTTTACGTTCCTTTACAGACAAGGGCGATTCAGCGGGATTTTTATATTCCTCATTCAATTCATGCTGAAATTTCAAAATAGAGGCCTGATATGACTCCTGAGCCTGTAGGCTTTGACATAAACCTACCAGGATTAGTGCAACAAACAGAAATGTTTTCATGACGAGTTGAGAAGTTGAAGTTAGGGTCGGCTAGGTATTGGCGCAAACTATTAATTAGTTCTGGGATAATTCGAAACCTAAAGCAGTTTTGTAAAACTTACCAATGGAGAGCTTAGATTTTAAGCTATTCATTTTCAATGCTTAACCAAATCTCAGTAAATTGATGTTCTGAATTTTTAACTTTTAAACTGAATTATCATGGAAAGTAAATATGGCTTTTTGAAAATGACTATCGCTGAATTTGGTGTTTGGGTGGCGCAACAGCGAATAGCAAGAACAATTCTTACCGTTCAACAACATCATACATGGAGCCCGAGCTACACACATTTTAATGGTAGCAATCATTTTGAGAGGCAGTTAGCCATGAAAAATCACCATGTTAGAAATAATGGTTGGAGTGATATTGGGCAGCATTTCACCAGCTTTCCAGACGGTACTATTGTAACTGGAAGATCACTGGAATCAACCCCTGCATGCATTTTTGGAGCTAATAGAGATTCTATATGCATAGAACATCTGGGTAATTTCGATACCGATGGGGACAGCATGACAAACGAGCATAGGCTCGCTATCATTCAAATGACTGCTTCACTTTGTGATAAATTCAGACTACCTGTGAATACTTTTAGTATTATTTACCATCACTGGTTTGAACTGAGTACTGGCAAAAGAAATAACGGCACAGGAGGGAATAAATCTTGTCCAGGAACGAATTTCTTTGGCGGAAATAAAGTAGATGATTGCATGACAAATTTCCTGCCGCTGATAGAGCAACAACTTCAACACTCGCCCATCCCTCACTTGCCAGTCGGGATAGAAAAGTACGTCGCAGTGACTGCAGATTCACTTAATATTCGAATTACACCAAGTGGGTCAGCTTCTAAAGTCTCAGATAGGGAGGCCGTACAACTTGGCGCAATTTTGAGAATCTATGAGGAATCAAACGGATGGCTCAAAATCTCAAATAGTCAATCCCATTGGGTATATGGGAAATACACTACAGATGTGCAAAGGGCTACGGTCAATGCAGATGTACTACGCGTGAGAAGCGGGCCAGGGACGCATTTTTCGGTGGTGGATAACTTGATGAAATCGGAGGAGATTTTTGCTTCTACCATAGTAGGGGATTGGTGCAAAATCAGTTTGGAGGAAAAATGGCTAAGTAAAGATTATTTGGACTTCAAATAAGCGTAGTAGAAAAGCTTCCTATTTCTCCCTAATATGAGCGTAGAATTCTCAGATTGTGGAATTAATCCAAGGATTAAAAATTGTAATCCTATCTAATATTCAGTGAGACAGGATTTGCTTTTTTGGAATGGTGTTGGTGAATTAATTAGTGCTTCTGAACTGAAGCTACTTTCAACTGTGAAAGTATTTACCAACTTAACCACCACTATCATGAGTTTATTAAAAGATGTAAGAGTAGCGATCCTTGTTACAAATGGGTTTGAAGAATCAGAACTTTTGGAGCCAAAACGTGCCCTTGAAAAAGAAGGGGCAGAAGTATTCATAATTTCTCCAGAGAATGATCATATAAAAGGGTGGAAAAACGGAAATTGGAGTGATGAGATCAAAGTAGATGCACGCGTTGATCAAGTAAGTGCAAGTAACTTTGATTCTTTACTGCTACCTGGCGGTGTGATAAATCCGGATTTATTGAGAAGAGATCTAGCTTCTGTAGCTTTTGTCAAGAGCTTTTTCAAAGATAATAAGCCTGTGGCAGCAATATGTCATGGTCCGCAAATGCTCATAGAAGCTGGAGTTACTAATGGACGTACGTTGACCTCATTTGAGTCAATCAGGAAAGATTTGGAAAATTCTGGTGCGCACTGGGTGGACGAAGAAGTAGTGGTAGACCAAGGCTTAGTCACTTCCCGTAGTCCGAAAGACTTGCCGGCCTTCAATAAAAAAATGGTAGAGGAATTCCGAGAGGGAAAGCACGCCGGACAGTCTGCTTAGCAGTAAAAAGCCCGATTAAATACGTTAATCGGGCTTTTTACTTTTCTAATTAGATTATATGTATATCCGCTTTTCTACCAGTAAAAATTCAAAAGCATCCAAAGATATGGTAAACCCACCGATTGAGGCCACTTCGGTCACCCGTCATCGGTCTTCCAGCCGGTTAAATAAAGAAATTATGTCTACTAACATAATTGTGGCTAATCATATCAAATTATACAATTAGCCTAGGTCAGTTCCCCACATAAAGATCAGGAAGAGGATGCCGAGGACGATTCTGTAATATCCGAAGGCTGTAAAACCATTTTTTGAAACGAATTTTAAGAACACCTTCACCGCAAACCAAGCTGTGATGAAAGCCACCAAAGTGCCGATCCCAAGGAGAGATAATTGATTATTGGTAAAAGCTAAATCAGTTTTCAACAAGTCATAGCCAGAAGCAGCCATCATGGTAGGAACGGCCAAAAGGAATGAAAATTCTGTCGCTTGCCTTTTGTCCAAACCATTGAAAACACCACCAATAATCGTAGCTGCAGCTCTTGAGGTACCAGGTACCATAGAAAGACACTGGAACAAGCCGATGAAAAAAGCATTTTTGTAAGATATATCTTCTACTTCTGCCACTTTAGCCTCGGTGTTAACCACCTTCTTATCAACAAAAATCAAGATAATACCACCTATGATCAGGGAAACTGACACCACCACAGGATTAAATAAATATGCTTTAATGTAATCATAAGCCAACAAACCTATAATCGCCGTCGGAACAAATGCTGCGAATAACTTAAGGTAAATATTAATACCCTGAAGAAAGCGCTTAATATACATCAGTGCAATAGCGAGAATTGCTCCCAACTGAATGAATATCTCGAAGGTTTTGACAAATTCTTCCTCGTGAATATTCATGGCAGCAGATGCCAAAATCATGTGACCTGTTGATGAAACAGGTAAAAATTCAGTCAAGCCTTCAATGATGGCAATGATAATACTTTGTGTAACCGTCATGCAGAAAAAAGAATAGTCAGTTGATTATAAGCTCGCAAAGTTACTAATCCAGTTTGTACTCTTGCGAATAAAATTGTGGTTCAAATAAATTCAGATTCTTTAAGAAAAAGTGATTTCGTGTATCGCCAAATTTTTATTTCATTAATAGTTCTACTCCTGGATACATGAGAAAATTCGCTCTTTTACTCACGTTGTGTTTAGTGGCTTTTTGTAGTTTTTCCCAAGAAATCAAAGAGGTCACATTTAAGTCGGAAATCCAAGAGGTGACCGTATTTCTCTCTGGAGCTCAAGTCTTGAAAGAAAAAACCAGTTTGCTTAATGCCAACAAAAATATAGGTGGAACTCAGAATGGCTCGAGCCTGACAGAATTGAAGCGGGCAATGGACTTTTATGACGCAGAACTGATGAAAATCAAAGCGGAAGAACTGAAAATCCAAGCGACTATTCAGAAGGAAAATTCCGAGATGAATAAGTTGAGAAATCAGATTTCGGCAATGCAGGCTTCTTCTAACGAATCAACTTCCGAAATCAGGATTCGAGTAAAAGCTGATCGAGCCGGAAGTGCCAATTTTGAAATCAACTACCTGGTGGCAAACGCAGGATGGTATCCCAAATACGATGTGCGGGTGAAAAACGTAAGTTCTCCGCTTTCACTTACCTACAAGGCCGAAGTTTACCAGAATACAGGAGTGGATTGGAAGGACGTCAAACTAAGATTCTCGAATGGCAATCCTAATCAGAGTGGTCAAATCCCTGACTTGGAAAAATGGGAATTGAATTTTGCAAGATTAACTTCTTTCAATCCTAGAACTCAAACCTTCGGATCCGTTTCTGGCTTCATCACCAGTGCTACTGACGGTCAATCGCTTCCTGGTGCAAACATCTTAGTAACTGGCACCACGATAGGAACGGTGTCTGATATGGAAGGAAATTACTCGTTAACGTTGCCTTCTGGAACTAGCCAGTTGAGTGCTTTTTACGTCGGCTTTCAGCCCAGCGATGTCAACATTAATTCATCGAGAGTGAATATTTCTCTACAGGAAGATACTCAGGCGTTGGAGGAGATGGTTACTGTGGGTAATGCTCTCAAAGGTAAAGCCGAAGGAATGGAAGTATCACCTAGAGAAAGAAGGATGAGCGCGCCTCAGATGAAAGTAGAGTTAGCATACTCTATTGCCACTACCGTAATCGAAAACCACACTACTGTAGAAATCGAAGTTGCTGAGCCGTATTCGATCAAGTCCAACGGAGAGAAAACTTTGGTTGACCTAAAAAACTTCCAAGTGGATGCTTCTTACAGATATTCCGTAGTGCCAAAGCTGGTTGATGATACTTTTCTGATCGCTGAAATCCCCGATTGGAGTCAATACAGTTTGCTGCAAGGAGAAAGTAATTTGTGTTTCGAAGACGGGTTTGTTGGGAGATCGATTTTGGATGGCTCCTCACTTCAGGACACGTTGGAGATTTCCATGGGTCGGGACAGAAGTATTGTGATCAAGCGAGAGAAAAATGATCAGTTCTCTAAAAAGCGGGCAATCGGATCAAATATTACGGAGATCCGAGAGTTTAACCCAGGTTGCAGCTATTAGATCATAAGTACCTGTTTTTTAGCAGTTTCTATTTTTTTGGTTTCCAATTTGTGTACTACGGATTTTCGTTTGGTGAATGGTTGATATTTAACTTGAAGGA
>Ga0105053_10008394_pt1 | contig 13457 bp, 12 predicted proteins | sample BON01_FD_78093 | JGI IMG/M metagenome (GOLD analysis project Ga0105053, IMG submission 78093) | Freshwater microbial communities from Lake Bonney liftoff mats and glacier meltwater in Antarctica - BON-01 | ecosystem: Environmental > Aquatic > Freshwater > Ice > Glacier meltwater | place: Lake...
AGCAGTGCCCGTTGCTCTTGTTGTCGATTTTGAAGACGTTGTTTGACGAGAAGAAGAATGGGGCGGGGAAGGAGTAAGAGGAGAAGGGAGGGAGGGAAAGGGAGAAGGACTGTGTGTAGAGTGCGGAGAAAAGCTACCGAGGTTGATCCGAAAATAGAGGGAGAAAATGTGTGTTGACAAGAGGGAGTGGAAATGGGAGAACGTTAATCGGCTTTCTGCAAAACCTTCTTTGTTGTAGGAGGAAGAGGAAGAATGAAACGACGTTTATTGATATTGAACTTGAAGAGGACAGTATTTAAGACATTCAAAAAACAGAGCCTGCAGCGCCGCACGCTGCCACCTGAAATGAAAGTGTGTGCTTTAAGAGCGCGCCTTCTAAGCAAAGAGAAGAAGAGGATAGAAGAGGACAGCTCTTGGATAGGGTTGCAAGGAAAGCCGGATAGACGATAAGGATGATGGTACGAGCAAAAATTAAAACTGAGTGTATTTGTATGAATGTAAGGGTAAAGGACGACAAAGAGGCAAGACGAAAAGAAGGGAAAAAGAAGAAAGTAAAACAAGAGGAAAAGAAATGCAGAGAAACGAGATAAAGCGTTACACTAACGATAGAAGCTAATCATCCATTCCGTGTTTCTTCTATTGCTGCTTTCTCTCTTTATTGCACCCCCCAAACGTAACACACGACTCTCTCGGTATTATTTGATCGGGTGCGTGCCTCCCTTCCCTTCCCTCCCTCCCTCCTTCCCCCCCTCCCTCCCTCCCTCATACATATACATTCACAATCCCCCCCCTTCCCTCCCTCCCTCCCTCCGCTCACCGGGACACCGCCGGTGGAATCGGAGGGTACGCAACCCCTCCTCCTCCCCCTCGCTGCTGCAGCGGCGCCGCCCTTGCCGCCACCAATGCTGCCTGTTGCGCGCGATAGATCTTATTCACGTGAGCGGCACACATAAATTGCTCTCGCGCCAGCTCCCTGACCTTCTTCAAGAACACGAGTAAATCCACACTATTATTCGCTAAGGCCTTGTCTAGATGATATAACGCATCTTCAATCGCCGCATTCTGAGCCACCAACTCCAACATCTGTCTCGAAGGAGGGTCAGCCGCCTCAATCAAGTCATCAAAAGCAACCACAGGCCTCGACGCCTGCTCCGCCAGCCACTTGTCCAACCCCCCATCCATCTCCATCACCCTTCTCACCCTCTCCTCTACCTCCTCCTTCTTCTTCTTCATCGTCGTCAAACTCGCCAAGACCTCCTTCCGATGCGCCTGTAGCGCCGCCTCTTTCTGCTGCTCCACCCCCAACTCCGTCGTCACCTTCTCATAAAATTCTTGCAGTGCTCGTCGTGTCTTACTTAACACCTGCTGCATCGCCTCCTTCTTCCTCGCCTCCGCCTGCTGCTGCTCCTGCTGCTTCTGGTTCAACGTCAACAACCCCTCACCTGCATACATTCCTCCTCCTCCTCCTCCTCCTCCTCCTGGCCCCGTCACGCTATCATACGATGGTGGCGGTGGTGGTTGCTGCGGCTGCTGCTGCACTGGCGGATACCTTCCATTCCCCACCCCTACTTGCCCCGGGTACAGATTCGTCGAAAACGAGGGAGGCGTCGGCGAGACCGACCCAGCACTCGGCTTCTTGATTGCATACACAGGAGGATCCATCCCAAACACACTACTCATAGCCGCGCACAACTCCGTCAAATTATGCGAGCGGGCGTTCCATTCATGCAAGTAGGGGAGGTACACCAACCCTTCGCGGTCGACGTGACGATGGCCGACTTTGATGTCCATGTCCTTGGTGGGGCGGACGTAACAGCGGGGAGGGGCCTGGGGGAGGAAGGGAGGGAGGGAGGGAAGGAGAATGGGAATGAGTGAGCAAGATAAACCAACCCTTCGCGATCTACGTGGCGATGACCGACTTTGATGTCCATGTCCTTGGTGGGGCGGACGTAGCAGCGGGGAGGGGCCTGGGGGAGGGAGGGAGGGAGCAAAGGAGGATGGGATGGAGGGAAAGAGAAACAATTATAGATTTTGGAGCCGACAACAAGCGTTCTCTTTCCTTCCCTGTTTTCTCTCCTCCCACCCGCTTCTTTTCCTTCTTACCTCTGGGTAGGGCTCACTCACGTACACCTCGACGGGGATGTTGTACTGCCTGCCTTGATAGTTGATGGCCACCGTGCCATGCAGCACCAACAGCTCGCTCTCCATACCGTTGTTGTGGATGAGTCGCTCCACCTTGGGGATGAGGGTGCGGACCTTTATAGGGCAAGAAAGAAAGAGGTGGGTGATTGAGGGAGGGAGTGGCGCATATGCAAATAGGAAGGGGACCAACGGGGGACTTGACAGAGTGCTGCTTAAACATTACAAACAAATGCGCCTTCTTTCAAGCAGGTACATCGCACGTAATCCTTCAGTCAGAATGCCGTTCATAAGCCGCAATGAGGTGCCGTGGGGGTCACGCAGCGCTAGGGAGGGAGGGCAGGGGAGGGAGGGAGCGTCGTACCTGGGCAATGCAGGCAATCACGTCGGCACGGACCCTGGCCACGTTGCGGTAGCAATTCACCTGCCGTAGGAGGCCGTCGAGGTCCACGCGCCCGCTCATCGTGGCTCCGCTGGTCGCTCTGTTTTGTGTTGGTGTGGGGGAAGAGGCGTGAGATGATGATGCCAAGGAAGAAGGAGCTTTTGGAGGGGGTTGGGTGTGGCTTTAGCCAGGGCTGCAGGCTATGCCGTCCTCCCGTAACAGCACATAATTGAGCGCCTTATCCAGGCTAAGTGTGACTTGGAGGGAGGGCGTGGTTTGTGTTGTGTTGTAAGCAATTTGGCCTGACCAAAAGTTTGGTGAGGGCCTGGCTCCGGGTACTTGGCTTTGGGTGCGTCGCGGCCATTTTGAGTTTTCGATTAACATCCTGGCATAATTTTATGATTAGATCAAAGGCAGCCTTGGCAAATAAATAGAGACGTGAGCAACTGGAATCAGATCTATTTTTTATGTTATATCTTTCTCATTCCAGGTTTGTCCTCTGCTCTCCTTTTTCTTGACCGTGCCCTCTCTCTCCTTCTCGGGCAGTCAAATCAAAGGGTGGGCATTCTTTCAATCGGGTGATGTGTGTGAATCAATCTCTTCTATTCTAAGTCTCGTCTGTCTTCCTCTCACTTTCTGGTTTGTACTTACATAAATATACAAACGTTCTTCCTCCAGCACTTCGTTAGGTTGGGGCCTCGGCCCAACAGAGCTCAAAATCAAAATCAAAAAGGCGGGGACATCACGTCCCTGCCTCCTCATTTCAATCCTCGAAATCCATCAGGCTGCATCCCTTCTCACCCCTTCTTTTTGTTTTCTCTCCCTCACTCGCTCTCTCATGACTCTACATACCATGCATACATGCAAAGCGGGGCAACGACCCCTTCACAAAAACAAACAACCTCAAGCTCAACTCAGCGTTCTCGTGTGCTCCAAGCATAAAATGACACGACCAAAAACACAGCAATTACACACATACAATGTTGATCATACCACGACTCTTTCGTGCAATTTCCTACCAACTAAACACTACCACACAAGCAACAGCTGCTTCTCACTTCAAGCGTCTCCTTACTTGGCCTTCTGCTGGCCACGCATGTGCTTGTGCGGGTGCTTCTGGTGGGGCGCAGGCAGCGTCTCGGTCATCGTCACCGCCTCCTTGTCCCCAGCAGTAGCAGCAACAGGAGCAGCGGGGGTATCAATACCCACAGCCGACTTGGCCGCATCCTCAGCCCGTTCAACAATACGCTCCCCGGCCGAATACACGTGCCCCGCCCCGTTCTCCACCCCATTCACCACACGCGCCGCGCTCCGCCCCACCCACGACTGGTGCTTGTACACATCCTCCTGCGCCTTATCACTCACACTATCCTCAGGCACTGCCGCAAGAATCTCCCCGCTCGCCCCCACGTCCATACGCAGCTTCTCCGCGATCGACTGCACCGGCCCCTTCTTCCCCTCAAAGCCCGGGGTGCCCACATAAGCCTCCTCCGGCATCTTAAAGGCCTCCCCATCCTCCCCAAACGTTTGCGTACGAAACCACTCCGCCCAACTCCGTCCCTCCGCCTCATAAAACCCCCCACGAATCGCCTCCGCCTTATCCGCCGCCGACAACGCCACCATCGGCTCCTGCTGCTGCTGCTGCTGATCCCACTGCGCTCGCTCCGCACGCCACTCCGCCTCTGCCTGAGCCGGATCGACAGCAGCCTGAGCAGGCTTGCCATACTTGGAGTCAGGCCCCGGGGCATAGCCCTGCTCGACCGTCCACTCCTCCCAGCTCTTCCCCCGCTGCTTCCAGTACTGCTCCTCGAACTTCCCAATCGCCTCATACCTCGCCATACGATCATCAAACGCATCCAACCGACGGCTGGTCGCGCCCTCCTTCCCTCCCTCCCCACCAACAGCAGCCACCACCTCTGGTTCCTCCTTAGGCGAAGGCATGTACCCCTGACGCTGAGCCCACTCCACCCACGCTTGCCCGCGGGCCGCCCCCTTCTCCTTGCGGTACTGCGCCTGCTCTTGCCAATAAGCCGTCTCCTGGCTCGCGACCGCATCATACCTACTCACCGTCTCGGTCGCCGTGCCCGTCACCGAGTCCACCGTATCCTTCGCCACCTCCTGCACCCCCGCCGCAACATGCTGCTGCTGATAAATCTTCGACTCCGGGGAGGGGGCATAGCCCTTGTCCACTGTCCACTTCGCCCACCCATTCCCATACGCAACCCAATAATTCTTCTCCCACTCCCCAAATGCCTTGTAGTAATCAGCAGAAGCCTTATGCTCCTCCATTCGCTCATCAAACGCGTCCTTGGGCGGCGCCTCCTCCCCTTCCTGCAGCTTACGAGGCACATCCCCCGCGGAGGGGGAGGAAGGGGCCAACCCCTGCTCCTGGCTCCAGCTCACCCATTCCTTCGCGTACTCTTGCCAGTAGTTCTGCTGCCACTCACTCAGGGCCTTGTAGTAGCTCACGCGCTCGTCAAAAGCAGACTCCTCGGCGAGCTGGCGGCGGAGAGGAATGTCCTTAGGCCCGTCGTCGGCACTATCGGAAGGCAGGCGGCGGGGCATATCAACCTTGGGCTCGTTGTCGTTGTTGGAGTTAGGCAGGCGGCGGAGAGAAACGTCCTTAGGCCCCTCGTTGTCGTCGTCGGAGGGGAGGCGGCGCAGAGGGATGTCTACCGGCCCGTTCTCGTCGTCGTTATTGGAGGGCAAGCGCCGGGGCATATCCACCATGTCGTCGTAGTCGTCCGCGCTCAGGCGCGACTGCTGCTGCTGGGCGGGCCCGTCCCAAAAGGTGGGCAACCTGCCTTCTTGGGACGCCCAGGCCTCGAGGTGCTTGGCCTTCTCTTGGTAGAGGGCCAGGTTGAAGTAGTCCCCAAACTCGTTGCCCGCCGCGCCGCCCATCGACTGCTTGTTGGTGCTGCCGGTGGAGGGCGTCGTGGAAACCCACTGCGGCCCGTCGGAGTGCTGCTGCTGCTGGGGGGGCGGGGCTTGCTGCTGAGGCGGGGCTTGGGGCTGCTGCTCCTGGGGGGGCTTGCCGTACTTGGAGTTGGGGCCGGGGGCATAGCCGTGGTCGATGGCCCATTGCTCCCAGTACTTGCCTTGCTGATCGTACCCGGCCATGCGGTCGTCAAACGCGTCCAGGCGTCGGCCACCCTCGATGGGCTTGAAGGCCTTGGCGGACGAGGCGGCGGCCTCCTGCTCGGGGTGAGCTTGCGGCTTGTGGTGGCGCGGGTATCGACCGTGGGAGGCCTCGGGCTGCGCCAGCGTGACCCATGCCAAGGCGCTGGCGGTGAGGGTGGACAAAGCCAGCCGCATGATGGTTGGTTTCGTGTGGGTGCTGTGGTGTGTGGGTTGTGTGTGGGACATGTGTTAGTAGACTGGGTGAGTGATGGGATTCTTTCTGAGGCGAGGCGAGACGGGGGGAAGAAGGAAAGACGAGGCAGGCAGCGGGGTGCGACCGTGCCCATGGGCCGCTAGGGATGCGTGTCGTGTACTGTGCGGTTTTGTGTGTGGATAGGGTTGGTGGACTGGAAGGAACCATGTCTTGGGACAACACACAAGAAAGGACGAAGCGTGCCATCTCTCACGTCCTTCGCTGTCTTGGAGCAGTGTGAAAATTCTAACAAACACTGTCTTGAGGGACGCGACACCAGAACACAGTAGAAGAAGTTGAGAGTGGTTGCTTCGAACGGACAGCGATTTTGATGGACCAAACCAGGCACTTTCAGGTAAGATCGGAACAAAAAAGTGTACACGTCCACCACCCTTTTGTGCCTGCTACACGGCTAAAGGGTTTGCAGGAGTCAGGTGTGAGCTGGGGACAAGGACGCGGCTCGTGGAACAGACGTTTCTTGCAGTTGAGCGATTTCAAAAGTCTCGATGGCGCCTCGATTCACAAATTATGGGCGCTTGGTAGCACTCCTCCTTTACCTCTTGTCATCCTGCCTGTGTTGTACGGGCTCGTGGACACGAGCAGCACCACCTGGGCTTTCACCGACAGGTTTTCTGTGGAGGCGTTGGGGAGCACGGAGTTGCTCCCCTTCACCATCCAAAACCACATGGGCCTCTGAAACCCATCCCCGGTCGTGATGATCATGATCATGATGGGCAGGCTTGCTCTCGTGTTGCCACTGCACGTCTGCCACATTCCCAGCACAAGCACTGCGTACTCGGGCCTTAGCGCAAGAGTGTCCATCTCCTCCCCCCAGCCCTCAAATAGCACTCGGTGCCCGGTTCCCACACACCCATCCCCTCCCACTCAACCCACCATGAAACTGATGATGATGACGCGCACACGGCCCCATCTCACCCCACCTCTCTTTCCGCCTTCACTCCCATTACAAACACAAAGCACAGTCGATGCCCTCCAGCCCCCTCCGAGGTGGTGGGACATTGAAAGAGGCGACCAACACCAGTCCCTGCACCGACAAGACCAAGACCGGCCTTGCCCCCTCCTCCTCCTCCTTCTCGTCCCTTGCCCCCACCTCGCCGCACCGCTCCTTGTTCATGAGCAGCAGCAGCAGTGTGATGGGTAGCCCGGTCGCCATGGCTGCCGCGAGCTTGTTGTCGGGCAGCAAGGAGTCGATGCCCGTGACGGACGCGGCCAAGATCACCGTGGCGATTCGCGTGCGGCCCTTGACGGAAGAGGAGGAACGCGTGGAGCGTGTCATGTCGCAGGGTGTGGTGGTGGACGGGACTCAGATCCAGGTGAATGGCAAGGATGGCCGGCCCCAGCGGACGTTTGCCTTTGACCATTGCTTTGATTCGACCTATGCGGGCTCCAAGACGGGCTCACAGGAGCACATGTTCGAGACGATTGGCCGCAAGGTCCTGACGGACGCGTGGGAAGGGTTTAACACCTGTGTCTTTGCCTGTACGTATTCTATGCTCCCTTTCCTTTCCCTCCCTCCCACTCCCTCGTCCATTCCACTCACTCACTTTTCTCCTCCCTCCCCTCCCTTCCTCCCTCCGTCCTTGCAGACGGCCAAACCGGCTCGGGCAAGACGCACACCATGCTCGGTGGGGACAAGCCAGGCGAGGAAGGGTTATTGCCCCGAATCGGTCGTGAATTGCTCAAATCTATCGACGAGGCCAAGTACCAGAACAGCCGTAAGAAGGCCTCCGCCGGGGGAAAGAGGGAGGGAGGGGTGACAGCTGCTGCTGCGGCTGAAGTCAAGCCTGATTCTCGCACGTCTTATGGTGGGTACCGCAGTGGTGATGACGAGGAGGACGATGCCAGCAACAGTGGGAGCATTAGTGACAGCAGCAGCAGCAGCACCAGCAGCAGTGTCAAGGAAGAGGAGGAGGAGGAGGACCTGGTGCAATTTGAGTTGAAGGCGAGTTACGTGGAGCTGTACAATGAGAAATTTTATGACTTGTTGTCCAAGACCCCTACTAATTCCGAGAGCCTAAAATTGAGGGAGGACCCGAAGAAGGGGGCGTTTTTGCAGGGGATGACTTGGGAGACGGTGAATGATTGGGCGGGGATGCAGAGTGTGATGGAGAGGGGGAAGGCGGCGAGGCGGACGGCGGCGATGTGGATGAATGAGACGAGCAGCCGTTCGCATGCTATTGTTATGCTGGAATTCAGGCAGATGACGAATAATCGGTCGTTGTTGCCGCATACCTCTTCGACGAGCAGCAGTGGGCTGGAGGAGAACGCGGCGGTGGCACGGGTGAGTCAGATTTGCTTGGTGGACCTGGCGGGGAGCGAGCGTCGTGATAAGTCGGGCATTGTCGACCCTGTCCGTGCCCGGGAGGGAAGCCAGATCAATCTTTCCCTCGTTCATCTGGGTAAGGTGTTGAATAGCTTGGCGAATCAGAGCATGGCTGGGGGAGGGGGAGGGAAGGAGAATAGCAGCAGCAGCAGCAGCAGCAGCAGCAGTAGTTTGAGTCGATTGTCTCCGAGCCGAACCCCTAGTAAGGTCAAGGCGGCGGAGAGGGGGGAATTTGTCAACTACCGTGAGTCGAAGCTGACGATGTTATTGCGTGAGTCCCTGGGGGGGAACGCGAAGACCATCATGCTTGCCACCGTGGCTCCTTCTCATGCTCAGATGAACGAGACGGTCAATACCCTCGGGTATGCTAATAATGCTAAGAACATTTTTACTCGTCCCCACGTGAATGAAGACCCGCGGGATCGAGTCATCCGGCAGTTACTTAAGGAGATGAATGCCTTGCGCACCCAGCTCGCGGCGAAGAAGGAGGGGGAGGGGGACATGCTCTCGCCTGCGGTGGCCAACCCTTTGACGTCCGTGGTGTCCAAGGGGAAGGAGGAGGAGGGGAGGGAGGGAGGGGAGGGTGGTGGTAAAGGTGGGGGGGTGGGAATAGGCAATGAACGCACGGGGACCCCACAGCGGAGCCCTGTCATGCTCAAGGTAGATGGGAAGGAGCAGGACGAGGTGGTGACGCCTGTCCAGCAGCAGGAGCAGCAGCAGCAGCAGGAGCAGCTGCAGATCGCGAAGGAGGAGGAGGAGGAGGAGGAGGTTCGTGCGCCTTTCCCTGGCGATTACAGCGTTAGTGTTTCCTCTTCCTCCTTGGTCTCGGGGTTGGGCCAGGGGATGGACGAGGACAGTGCCCGTCAGAATATGGAGGATGACGAGCTTGCCCCTTCCACCACCAGCAGCCTCGCCGGTGGCCCCAACGGGCGTCTGCGTTCTAAGTCCGCCGTCTCGGACAAGCAGCCGGGCGGCGGGTCTGCTGCTGCTACTGCTGGTGCTGGGATGGGAGGGCATGCCCGCAAGCCTTCGGAGATGAACAATCGTTTGCCTCGATTGGCCAAGGCTGTGATGACGCAAGGGGCAGGGCTGCCGGCGCCGGTGTCTGTGAGTCTTTTGACGTCCACGACCAACAGCAGCAGCAGCAACAGCAAGAGCACCACTAAGCGATTCATCACCCCCGATAACACGCCTGCGCCGACGACAACCGCAGCAACAGCAGCAGCAGCAGCAGCTGCCACCACCACCACCACGCACACGCTCAGCATGGGCTCTACAGCTGAGACCAACCCCCACCCCTCCTACTACAACACCACCCACCTCTCCCTCTCCGACGTCCAAGACCTCAAAAAACGTTTCCTCATCCTCGAAGACGAGCTCACAAGCCAAGCCCTCAAAAACCTAACCAACGAAGGCGACGCCTCCATGCTCTCCCAAAAGGTCCTCACCGTCCTCCCCCGCCTCATCGAAGCTAACTCTCTCGCTCAATCCAGCAACAAGCCCACCTCCTTCTACCTGGACATCCTCCCCCGCCCTCCCCTCACCACTAACCCCGTCCTCCACCTCGAGCAAACCCTCTCCTCCAATGGCCACGCCGCCCTCGCCGAAGCCATGGGCCTCAAGCATCTCTCCTCCCTCCCTACCCCCGTCCTCCTTCCCGCCCTGCTGGAAACGGCCGAAATGGTCCCCACTGTCGTTGTCCGCGCCCGTGGTGCTCTCAATGACTCAATTTGTGATATGTCTGTCGAGGAATTTAAGGAGGCATTGGTTGGAATGAAAGCGGCGCGGGCAAGGCCGGAGGGAAGGATGCCTCTGTTGGAGGGGGGGGGGCACAGGCAGCATTATCGAGCGGATTCGCTTGATTCGGACTCTGGGGGAGGGAGGGGGGGAGGGCTGGGGGGATCGATGGGGAGTGCGGTTAGTGCGGGGGAGGATGCGTTTTGTTTTGAAGGGCAGGATTGCTTGCTTGGTCGAAGTGAGGTGTATTTGTCTGCGTTGCTTGATAATCGGAATGTGCTTGGGTGTTTCCCTTTGCTGAGTGGGGTGGATGGGGCGTGTGTTGGTACTGTCAAGCTCCGTCTTGTGCCGCAGGATGAGTTGTCCTCCACTCCTACCATGGGCACGGATAAGAGCTACACCCTCAAATTAGAGTTGGAAAGCCTCGACATCGAGAAACAGCACTTGGGGCAACTTGGTCTGGAAGGGGCGTGGAATAGCAACCCTGCTTCGACTGGGAACCCGGCGTTGCGTTATCCCGATGAGAGTGGCCCGGGGCTTGTTTTGAGGTATGGCTTTTGGCCTTCGGAGACCTGTGGGGAGGTGGAGCTGAGCACACACTCGTCGATGGTCCGAGAGATGTTCTCACGGGCGGCGACTGAGACGGTGTGTTACCCCATTGCGCATCAAGCGACTCTGCATGTTGATGCTATCACCCCCTCTTTCCTCACCTACCTCGCCACGGGCGCCTTGCGGTTGACTCTGCACATGACCCGTGATCCTTCCGAGGCCGAGCTGTGGTCGAGGCATCAGGGTCTGCCCCAGCTGCCCACAGAGAGGTGTGATGCTTTGAGCCAAGTGCATTCCCTTGACCCCCCTGAGGATTTGGAGAGCGTGGTGATGGGAGGGAGGGAGGGAGGGAGCGTGGTGGGGGGAGGAAGGGGAGGACGACCTCGGGCGATCAACACGGATATTTCGGAGCAGGTAGTGGAGGAAGGGGATGTGTTTTCGGTGATGGGTTCTTTAGCGCCGCCTGGGGCGTTTGATACCTGCTCGGCGATGAGCATGCGGATGAGTGGGCGGGTGAGTGTGCGTCGGTCGCAGTCGACGAAGCACGCGGCTCGGTTTTACTCAGAGCAGCACCCGGACACGGCCTGCTTTTTGTATATGGGGGTGGATTTGCTTGAGCCGATTTTGGAGCCGGGGATTGATTATTTCTCAAATTTGCCTACGAAGTTTGCGCCTGTTGATATTAAGCCCTTGTCGTTTCGACGACGGTATTTTGGGGGAGGGGAAGGAGGAGGAGGAGGGGGAGGGAACCGAAAGACGGAGGCTGTGGGGGTTGTTGGATTTAACCCTGTTTCTCTTTTGATGCAGCGTAGTAGCAGCAGCTCGCGTAGGCGTGCGGAGAGTGGGCTTGGGGGGGATGGGATGGAGGATGATAATGTGAGTGAGATGGGGGATTGTTGGGATGGTTCTGATCTTGGCTCGGTTGTTTCGAACGCGACAGCTGCGACGGCAGGGGGGGAGGGTGTACCTGGCGCGCCTAAGCTTGATAGGATGTCGGGTGCGAATACGGTGTTTCACATCATGGCTAACCCCTTGATTCGGCTCCGGCGGATGAAGATTGTGATTGAGCAGGTTAGCATGGCGGGGGGTGGGAACCCGATGTTGCTTGAGAGTGTCTTGCATGTCCGTGTTACAAAGTATGAGAGCTCAGAGGTCCGTTATTGGACGGGGAAATTCAGGGAGGATAACGTCGTTGCCATCCCTTTGGATATCGTGCGGGTCGAGCGCAGTGTGTGTAAGAAGCGGGTGGAGGTTACGGTGGACTTACCGGGGGCTGAGAATTTGTATGAGACGTGCGGGAGGGGAGGAAGGGTGTATCTTGGGGTGGAAGTAGCTGTGTTTATCGAAGGAGCGGCCCAGCCTGTGATTATTCCGAGGACGGTCGTGATGAAGGTGCTGCCGCCTAGAAGGCACGAGGGCATGATGTACACGCTGAAGAAGAAGGTGATTGAGCCGATGTCGGATCGTTTGCACCGAGTCGGCACCTATTACGCAGTTAAGATCTCCAAGGGCGCGCACCTGAGGGAGACAGTTTCTGATTTTGTTCAGTACAAATTGGAGGCGCACCAGGAGCTCTTGAAGAGGATGAAGAAAGCCCGCGTGCTGCAGGAGGGAGGGAGGGAGGAAAGGGGGGTGGTCGATGCTGGCATGGTGAAAGGCCAGCCGGCTTTGACGTTTGAGAGTTGGAAGGCGGCACTGCATGGGAAGGGGGAGGCGGAGAAGAAGCAGAAGCAGAAGCAGCAGCAGCAACAGCAGCAGAGCCCTAAGAAGGCTGTGGGAGGGTTGGCAGGTCGTATGCGTACCTTGGACTTGGGGGAGGACGAGGACGAGGTGGAGATCGAGGAGGAGGCAGCGGAGGAGGAGAAGCTCTTCACCAGCCCCCGCGCCCAGCGACAGCATCTGTCCACTATGGCAATGAATGTGGAGGAACGCAAGGCCGTTGCCTCTGCCTTATTCGGAGTGGATCTGACAGTGCAACGCCCGAGCGGGAAGGGCGCTGTGCCTATCCGAGCCCCTAATGGCGTTTATTATATGGAGCGCATCCCTGCCCCTGAAGGTCGACCGGTCACTTATCTCTACCCTGCCCGTGGGATGGGCGATCAGTTGATGCGCGAGCAGGTGCGGCAGTGGGAGGCCTTGTCCCCGGTATGGGTGGTAGATGTGCCTGATTTCCCGACGACGAGGGAGGGGTTCTTGAGCATGCGCACGGGGTTGTTGGGGGCGGCGATGACGCGGTTGTGGTTTGTCTGGCGAAGGCCGTTTTTGTTCATTTATAAGAATAAGCCCCCTGCGGATTCGAAGGCGTACCATGCCCCCGTGGATGTCGTGAATGTGACGGACTGTGATGTGGTTTTGGCAGAGAAGAAGGAGGACGAGCTCGGATTCATGATCAAGGGGACTACTAAAAAGTGGCTCCTCCAAGCAGCGAACGAAGACGACCTCACTTCCTGGCTCGTCGCCCTCGGGCAGCCCGTCAAGAACCTTCCCCCCGGCGGCCCGCAGGAGCTTGCCATGCTCATGAACGGCGGGAGCAGCAGCAGCAGCAGTGTGGTGAGTGGGATGATGCCCCCCCTCCTTGGGTACCACGGCTCTTCCTCGGCCTCGAGCGTTGGGAGTGTAAGCACGCGGGCGAGTCATTTCAAGCAGCAGCAGCAGGGGGGGTATGGAGGGCATGGTGATTATGGTGGGCATGGCCACTCGGGCACGGCGCAGCACCTTCGGGGGCCGAGCCGGGGGATGTATCGTTAGGTTGAATGGAGGAGGAGGAGGAGGAGGAGGGGGGGAGGAGTTCGTTCGGATTCATTTCTACTCCCTGCTTTACCTTTTCTAAGCTTGCCCTGTTTGATTCTAAGGTGCACGCAGCGTCCTAATTTTCAACAAGAAATTACGTTTTTCAAATTTATTTCTCGGTCCCCTTTTTTTCTGCATACACA
>Ga0105053_10008395_pt1 | contig 13456 bp, 13 predicted proteins | sample BON01_FD_78093 | JGI IMG/M metagenome (GOLD analysis project Ga0105053, IMG submission 78093) | Freshwater microbial communities from Lake Bonney liftoff mats and glacier meltwater in Antarctica - BON-01 | ecosystem: Environmental > Aquatic > Freshwater > Ice > Glacier meltwater | place: Lake...
CGTGTCCTCAACGACGGTTGTGTCTGCTGTAGCCAAGGGGTCTGGGGTATTTCCGGTATGGTTTGTGCATGCACAGCACTGACATTTGAATATATTATGCCATACATCCTTTTTTGTGTGCCAGTATCGTGTCAGAATTTCTGTGTCTATTTCGATGTCTTGCCTGGCTCGTAGGATCCCCATTGGCTCTGTCGCAGTCTCCTCATGGTGATCTATGGCTGCAACTTCAAGGTTAGCATTCCAGTGGACATCGCAACAGGTGTGGTTGGCGAATTGTCCCACTCCTTTGGAATCTCACAAAAAAAAAATGTGCCAAAAGTATAGTCCTTTTGCGTTTCAGTTTTTGTTATTTCTTCAACTTGCGATTGCCACAAGTTGCAAACATCAAAACACGTTTTCAGGATTTGCGACCGCTATTGTTTTGTTTTCCCAGCAGTTTTTTCCAAGATTCGACTTGCGGCAGCCGCCAGTCGCATATTCCAAATTTATTATTTACAGTTTTATTTTTGCAGCCTGTTTTCCCCGTTTTGTGTTTATTTTTGTTTTGTTGCGACTTGCATGGCCACCACAAGTCGAAATTTCCAGGATGTGCGGCAGCCACAAGTCGAAATTTCCTTCGTATATTCATTTTGTTTTTGTTCGACTTGTGGCCGCCGCAAATGGACAAAAACGCCCACTTGCGACAGAACTTTGGAACTGTTGCAAGTGGGCAAAATGTCAACTTGCAGCCAAGTTGGAAAAAAGGCAAAAATGTAAAATTTTCCCAGGTTGGGTCATGACCTTGTGGCGCGCGGCAACTCCCTTTGCCGCCGCGCGCCCGGTCGGGAAAGGCACCAGACTACCCTGGTGTCCTCCAAGCAGTGCACGTCACGACTGTGAAACGAGATGCTCTTCTAGCAATGCGCTTTCTGTCTGAGCCCTCGATGAGACCTTAGCAGTAGATCACCCACTAAAAGGACAGGGATCTAGATCACACATGTACAGGAGAGACAAGCAAGACAGCAAGGGCAAGCAGTAAACATCGCAAGAGGTGAGTAGGGGCGCCGCACCTTGGGAGCACGTTAGGCAGTGTCTACCTGCAGGCGGGGGTGGAGTATAGCAAGTTGATAGTTTAGGCAAGGCATGAGCACGACAGCAGATAGAGGCGTGATCGGGATGCTCATAGGAAGAGGGGAGGGCAAATTTGCATTGCTTAAACTTGCCCTTCAATCAACTTTGGCAGGGCAAGTTTGTAAGACTCGTTCACTAAGTAGGGCAAGTTTGTACGCAATATTTTCAGTAAATCGTCTTTTCTTGTACCAAGCCGTGGTGGCCGCATCGAACAACGGCAAATGCGCTGAAATGGATATCTCGATACCTTGATATCTCAATATCTCGAGATCGGCCTCGGAATCGATATTTCTTGCCCTCCCAGAGTTGACTGAAGGGCAAATGTAAGCAACACATACTTGGGGACGACAAGGGGTGGGTTTACCGCACCTGCTCCAGGGAAGGAGCGTCGTAATACTAGGTACCGCAAGCACAACAAGGACTCAGAGCATGATGTGTATCATAGTATGGCCAAGTACCTTAGATGTGCGCACCGGCTGTATGCGGCCGCAGGACCCCGATTTTTTTTGATGGGTTTGACATTTTTTTTGGACTTTAGTCGCACCAAGCAAAAATGTGCATTTCCCATCAAGGCACAGTGCAGTCCCTGTGAGGGTCAGCAGCTCACCCCCACACACAGCAGTGTGTGGGGATTGTGTGTGAGAGCCACCCAGATGGGACTGGGTCCGGCGCGACAAACTGGGGCCACATGTGCATGATGTGCGTGAAGTGTGATCGCGTGGTCTAGGATTTGACTTGCATGACTGCAACACAATGCAACACATTGCATGGACCGGACTCTGTCATTTTCCTCTCGCCCACTATCTATCCGTCCACTACCAGTGTCTCATCTTTTCCGTCTCCATTCCTTGGCCTCCAGGCCCGTCTTCAATCTACACTGTGCATAATGATAAATAACCAGAGGGCAAAACATGAACACCTGGCATGCGTATTGAAGTGCGCTACAACGCGTTGCAGTGGGTTGCAGTGTGTTGCAGTGAATGTACATCAGAGACCAACCGCAAAAGTCACGAACTCTCCCCCCCCACAAGCCCGATTCTCCCCCCAACCTGGGCTCGGACATGTGGGGGGGGAGAGTTCGTGACTTTCCCCCCACCCTGGGCTCGGATGGGGGGAGAGTCGGGGCACTAGTGGGATGACACCCCCCCCACCCTGGGCTCGGGCAGGTGGGGGGGGAGAGTTCGTGACCCCCCCACATGCCCGACTCTCCCACCACCCTGGGCTGCGCTCTCGAAATCACCTCGACTTGGCAGGTACACAATACATTTCACGAACAGCACCCGTACACAACTCGGTGCGGTCCCGGACACTGATGGCAGCGACAGGCTTCACTCGCCACACTTGGGACGCCACACTTGGGACGCGGATGCGTATAATGTGCAGCAGGAGCAGCAGCGTGTGCAGCACGAGCAGAAGCGCGCGACACAGCAGATCTCCACTTCGCAACTGCATGCTCTCAAAGCTCTCGGTCGCGTGTGACTTCTATCTCTTCCCCCCTCTACCATTCCCTCGCTCGCTCCTGTCCTCCTTTCCTTCCGCCTTCCATTCCTCTCTCCTGCCTGCCCGTCCTACCTTTATTGTGTACACCCTGTTGCAGAAACACGACGCCTTTCAAAATGGACCTTTTCATCTTGAACCAAATGAAGATTTAATCGAATTAAAAGACTGGCCTCAAGTGGGCGTGACGAAGGGTCATCATATGTGTAACATTGCACATTCACATGCGTGACATGCCTCTGTGCGGCGTGACATGCCTCTGAGCGCTTGACACCATCTTCGTTCTCTCTTTCTCACTGTAGCTGTCGCCTCAGCCCCATGCACCTGAGGGTGAGCACATGCGCAAGAGAGAGAGAGAGAGATACACAGACACGTACAAACACACACGCACACATACACATACATACAAACATACACACATGCACACTCTCTCTCACGCACACTAGTGCTGCTTGCGAAGAAACATCCGACTCGTGCCCCATAACAAAGTCTACACTGTGATTGTCAGTTGTCAAGAGACTCTGTTGGAGAACTCATGAGGCACGAATATGCGTCACGAACTATGCGTATGCGTCCCGAATTATGTGTATGCATCACCAACTATGCAAATGTGTCACGAATTATGTACATATATCACTACCTGCGTATTCGCGTCACGACGTGTGTGAATACGTCACGAATGCGTCACAAACTCTGTATATGCGTCACCAACTATGCATATGCGTCACCAACTATCTATAATATGTCACGACCTGTGTTACGCGTCACGAACTGTGTAAATGCGTCACGAACTATGTATATGCGTGACGAGCTATGCATATTCGTCGCGAACTGTGTAATTGCGTCCTGAACTGCGTATATGCGCGACCAACTTATGTACCTGCGTAAAGAACTAAGTAGTTTTCTTCACGAACACTCTCTGCGATGAGTCTGCGTTGTGTTTAGAACAAGCTCTTGCCGTTGATTTTTTTGCCCGAGGCCTTGTCCTGTTTAGATTGAAGTAGTGTGTTTGTATGTGAGTGTGTATATGTACATGTATTGATTCCAAGTGCGCACACTCGCATACAAACACTGCAACACACTGCAACATATTGCAACTCGCTGCGACGTGTATTGATTCCGCATGAGTTACGAAACATTTCCATGAATCACGTCACGTGTCCTGTCTACAATGGAGCAATGCGTTTGTATGTATGTGTGGGTATGTATGTGTGTATATATTGATGGCATATGGGTGACGAGCCATGACGCACACATGTCACTCATAAACCATCACATATATACAAATGCATACTCAACAAATTTGACTTTACCTTTGTATATATATCATGGAATATGGAAGACGAGCCAGTTGGAACCACATGTGGTATACATGAATTATATACATATATACGTATGTGAGTTACACCTCACATATGTGAGTGACTCATATATGGGGTGGCTTCGCTTTGTAGGATCGATTAAATTATAGGTCTGTTTTGCAAAAGAGCCCTATAAAAGAGACTATATTCTGCAAAAGAGACCTGTAATTTGATCGATCCTACTAACCGTGGCCACCCCATACGATCATACACACAAATGCATACTTACGTATATGAGTGACGAGCCATGACACACACATGCGTGTTGTATTAGGGCACTGCAAGACATGGTAAGACATCAAACAATAATTCAACACGCACGCACGTGTATTGTATCAGGCCACTGCAACAAAATGCAGAGAACTGCAACATACTTCAGCATACTGCAGCAAACTACAACACACCCTCACACACGTGCATTGTATCTTACCACTGCAACAAAATGCAAAGCACTTCAACACACTGTAGCACACTGCAACAAAACACAACACACACTCACGCATGTGTATTGTATCAGATCTAGCCATCATAGCAACTGGATACAAAATGCAAAGCACTGCAACACACTGTGTTACACTGCAACAAAATATAACACGTACGCACACACGTGCGTTGTATCGGGTCTAGGCATCATAGCACCGTGATACATGCATGCTGAGATGTCAAAATGGGCACACTGCAACACCCTGCAACACCCTGCAACACCCTGCAACACCCTGCAACACTCTGCAACACCCTGCAGCACCCTGCGACACCCTGCAACACCCTGCATCACCCTGCAGCACCCTACAGCACCCTACAGCACCCTGCAACACCCTGCAACACCCTGCAACTCACGGAAACGTACTGTTCCACACTGCAACACACTGCAGTATACTAGGGCACATATGTGTGCGGACTTATCGTATTCGAATGAGACGTTCATTTGTACACTCAACACGCTGCAACACACTGCTCCACACTATAACACACTGCACCACACATGTATACGGATCTGTCGCCTTTCAATGAGACATTCATCGCCACACTGCAATTCACTGCAACACACTGCAACATACTGCAACACGCTGCAGCACACTGTGACAGACTGCAGCACGCGGCAGCATACATGGATGCGGACTTGTCGCTTGTGAATCAGACGTTCATCTGCACACTGCAACTCTCTGCAACTCTCTGCAACTCTCTGCAACTCACTGCAACTCACTGCAACTCATTGCAACTCATTGCAACTCTCTGCAACTCACCGCAACTCACCGCAACTCACTGCAACTCACTGCAACTCACTGCAACTCACTGCAACTCACTGCAACTCAATGGCAACACGCAGCAGCACACTACAACAACCTGTACCACACTCCCACTGCAGCACATATGCGGACCCATCGTCTCTTATGGGGTGCCGATGGTTAGTAGGATCGATAACATAATGGGTCTCTTTTACAGAATATTGTCTCTTTTGTAGGGCTCTTTTACAAAAGAGACTCATAATTTAATCGATCCTACTAACCAAAGCCACCCCATAATAAGACGCTCATCGCCACACATTGCAACTCGCAGACTGCAACTCACAGCAACACACAGCAACACACAGCAACACACTGCAGCACACTGCAACACCCTGCAGCGCATTGCAACACAGTTGTATGTGGACCTGTCGTTTTTGAATGAGACGTTCATCTGCACGAAGATCTGACATGTGTCTTTCAACTACCTCCATTTTGCGGCCTGCGTGCGTGTATGCGTGCGTGTGTGTGTATGCGAGAGAGCGTATGTATGTATACGTGTGTGTGTGTGTGTACGAAACAAAGAGAGAGGGAGAGATGCTGGCGCGAAGTATGTATGTTGATACACACGTCAGTCTATGTACATATAAATATGCAAGTCTATGTATCTATCATGTATAAAAACGTATTTATATGATTTGTTTGCCATCATTGCCTTATATCCCAACATCTACACCGGAAAAGTAGTCTTGAAAAGACACATTTTCTGTCCCGACTCGGGACACAATGCGGTCCAGTACAATAATGTTGGACCGCATTGTGTACGTGCGATTACAGCGATGGCAAAGAAGCTAAGCTCCGGAGGCCTTCGTCACCAATAGCGGCCGAATCAGGTGCACACGGGCTCGCCAAACGCACATCGATGATGCTATTCAGACCGTGCATGCACTGGTCTTTTGAAACATTCGTGATTTGAAAAATCCGACATTTGAAATATCCGTATGCATATCCTCTCGCATATCCATATGGGGTGCCTACGATGAGTAGGCGCCTTAAAAGTATTGGTCTCTTTTGCAGAATCTAGTCTCTTTTATAGGGCTCTTTTGCAAAAGAGACCTGTAAATTTAAGGAGCATACTAATCATAGCCACCCCATATGCCTATCCACTCGCTGACAAGGTATTCCAGAACACCTTCGCTTGACCTCCAATATGTTAGAGTCTAGTAGGGTGTAGGTTGTTATATATAATATGTATATTCCATATTCCAGTACACTGAATATGGAATATACATATTATATATAAAAGGAATATACACATTCCAGAACACCTTCGCTTGACTAATTTTGATTTGTTTAGTTTAATTTTTGTTTTGTCGCCGTTTTTATAGAATGAGAGCACACAACTTCAACTTGAACTTATGCCTTAAGGGTGACTTCGGTCAGTAGGATCGATGAAATTATAGGTCTCTTTTGCAAAAGAGCCCTATAAAAGAGACTATATTCTGCAAAAGAGACTTGTAATTTTAACAATCCTACTGACCGTAGCCACCCCATATGCACTTCGAGCTTCGATGCTGTTCAAACCGTGAATGTGTCGGGCAACCGCACTGCCAGCCCCACGCGGCTGCAGCTGGCGCACCGCAGGAAAACTCCGTGTGTAATGAAATTGCCATCAATTACATACTGCAAAAAACGTGTTGTAGGCGAAAGGTGTCCTTCACAGACTGCTACTAGACTCTAAACAAAGGCAACACACGTATTGTAGGCGAAAGGTGTCTTTCACAGACTGCTTTTCCTCTGAAAGCAACCTACACCCTACTAGACACTAAACAAAGTACCCAAAACAAAGACAACCTACACCCTACTAGACTCTAAACAAAGGCAAAATACATGTTCTAGGCGAATTGTGTCTTTCACAGACTGCTTTTCCTCTGAATGCAACCTACACCCTACTAGACTCTAAACAAATGCAAAAAACGTATTGTAGGCGAAAGGTGTGTTTCACAGACCGCTTTTCCTCTAAATCTCCACAAACAAAACAGACGGAAACGGCACACGACAAACAAAAACATTTTTTTTTTTTTGATATCTTCATTACCTTTGGATAGGGTACAGGGTTTCAGGTGCAGGGTTTCAGATGTAGTAGGGTTCACCATTTCTTTTTTGATGCCGCCATTGCCTTCGTTTGAGGTTCAGGGTTTCAAGTTTAGGTTGTACGGTGTAGGGTTTAAAGTTTTGGTTGTAGGGTGTAGGTTTTTCTAATTTGTAGGGTGTAGGTTTTTCCAATTTGTAGGGTGTAGGTTTTTCCAATTTATTTTTCATACCTTTATTGCCTTTGTTTAAAGTCTATTAGGGTGTAGGGTGTAGGGTGTAGGTTTGAGGGGTCACAAATGTCATTTTTGATGTCTTTATTGCCCGTGTCTAGGGTCTATTAGGGTGTAGGTTGCAGGGCGTAGGTTTGGGGGGTCACAAATGTCATTTTTGACGCCTTTATTGCCTTTGTTTAGGTTACATGGTGTAGGAGGTGGAGTGTAAGGGTTACCAATTTCTCTTTTGATGCCTTCATTGCCTTTGTTCCGCGTGAGAGCTTCTTTCAGTTTTGAAGACTGTCTTTCTGCCAACATCAGCGCCTCACGTGTGTGCACCTATGAAAAAAGAGTTGAGGGTTTAAGATTTAGAATTTCGGGTGTAGAGTTTAGGGTTTCGGGGGGTTTCAAAGACTGTCTCTCCACCAACATTAGCGCACTTCATGTGTGCGAACCTGTGAAAAGAGGGTTTTGGGATGGGGGTTTTATGGTTTAGGGTTTAGGGGTTCTCCGAAGACTGTCTCTCTGCCAACATTAGCGCTTCACGTGTGTGCATCTGCGAAAAAAGAGTTGAGGGTTTAGGATATAGAATTTCGGGTTCAGAGTTTAGGGCTGGGGGGTTTTCGGAGACTGTCTCTCCGCCAACATTAGCGCACTTCATGTGTGTGAACGTGTGAAAGAGGGTTTAGGGATGAGGGTTTTATGGTTTAGGATTTAGGATATAGAATTTCGGGTTCAGGGTTCAGGGCGGACGGTGTGACAAAAAAAAATGATGGTGAAATGTAGTGCTCTTTACATGGCTCTCTTGTGATGGAATGTAGGGCTCTTTTGATAGAATATAGGGCTCTTTTGATAGAACGTAGGGCTCTTTTGATGAAATGTAGGACTCTTTATAAGGATCTCTTGATAGTTGGCAGAGGGACAGTCTTCAAACACACGTTTCATGCGTGTGAACCTGTGAAAAGGGGGTTTATGGTTTAGGGTTTAGGATTTAGGGTTTGGGGTTTAGGGGGTTTCCGAAGACTGTCGCTCCGCCAACATTAGCACTTCACGTGTGTGCACCTGTGAAAAGATTGTTTAGGGATGAAAGGTTAGGGTTAATTTCTTTGAAGAGTGTATGCTTCAAAATTTCTTTGAAGACAATCGCTCCGCCAACATCAGTGCTTCACAGGTGTGCACCTGTAAAAAGAGCCAAAAGAAAACTATCAAAAGGGCATTGTATTCTATGAAAAGTGTCCTACATTCCATCAAAAAAACCCTACATTCTATCAAAAAAACCCTATATTCAATCAAAAGAACCCTACATTCCATCAAAAGAGCCTTATATTCCATCAAAAGAGCCCTACACGACAGCACGTCACGTGTGTGCACCTGACAAAAGCACTCAATCAAAAGAGACCTACATTTCATCAAACGAGTGCTACATTTCATCAAAAGAGTCCTATGTACATTCCATCAACAGACCTCTAGATTCTCTCACAAAAGCCCAACGTTCTATCAAAAGAGCTCAAAATTCCATCAAAAGAGACCTACATTTCATCAAACGAGTGCTACATATCGTCAAAAGAGCCCTATATACATTTCATCAACAGACCTCTAGATTTTCTCGAAAAAGCCCAACGTTCTATCAAACGAGCCCTACATTCCAACCAATACCCCCTATATTCTATCAAACAGAGCCCTATATTCAATCAAAAGAGCCCTAAACTCTATCAAAAGAGCCCTATATTCTATCAAAAGAGCCCTATATTCTATCGAAAGAGCCCTACACGTCAATGCTTCACGCATGCACACTTGTGAAAAGTGCTATATATTCCATGCAAAGAGCCTGTATTCAATCAACAGAGCCGCAGATTCCATCAAAAGAGACCTGTATTCCATCAAAAGAGCCCTGCATTTCATCCACAGAGCCCAGGTTTTCATTGCAAAACTCTGCAACACAGCACAACACACTGCAACACACTGCAACACAGCACAACACACTGCAACACACTCACCAGAGCAATGAGCAAGTCTTTGACAGTGACGGCATCCATGTTCCATTGCAACACATTGCAACACGCTACAACGCACTGCAACACACTGCAACACGCTGCAACACACTCACCAGAGCAATGAGCAAATCTTTGACAGTGACGGCATCCATATTCCATCGCGACACACTGCAACACACTGCAACACACTCACAAGAGCCATAGGCAATTCTTTGGCAGTGACGGCATCAATGTTCCATTGCAACACACTGCAACACACTGCAACACACTGCAACACACTGCAACACACTGCAACACACTGCAACACACTCACAAGAGCCATTGGCAATTCTTTCACAGTGACGGCATCAATATTCGCGCGCCCCATCGCTTTACCGTACCCGCTCATCATAGATGAATTCATCGTTGCTACCATCTGCCATCCACACAAATAGTGCAAGAGAAAATATTCAATGAGTTACCACTACAAAATATAGGGCTCTCTTGATAGAACATAGGGCTCTTTTGATAGAATATTGGACTCTTTTGATACAATATAGGGCTCTTTTGATAGAATATAGGGCTCTTTTGATAGAATATAGGGCTCTTTTGATAGAATATCGAGCTCTTTTGAAAGAATATCGGACTCTTTTGATAGAGTGTAGAGACACATTCATTATTGAACTCAACGAGTTCTCTGATTAACCACACAGATAGTCGAAGAAAAATATTCTATGAGTGCAACGATGAATGAGAGCAAAGATAAATTCATCGTTGCCACCATCTGCGCCCACACAAATAGTCGAAGAGAAAATATGAAAAGAAAATACGAGAAAATATTCCTCTATGGAATTTGTCATACTTCGACTGAAGTCGAAGATAGACTTCGACTGTCTGCTTCGACTATGGGGTGGCTACGATTAGTAGGCTCAATAAAATTTTAAGTCTCTTTTGCAGAATATAGTCTCTTTTATAGGTCTCTTGTGCAAAAGAAACCACAAAATTTGAAGGAACCTACTAATCGTAGCCACCTCATATCTTCGACTATCTGCTTCGACTATCTGAAGAGAAAATATTCAATGAGTGCAACGATGAATGAGAGCAAAGATGAATGCCATCAACAATAAATTCGTGGGGAAAAACACACGTCGAGAGATGAATTCGGAGTCGCCACCACGTGCCACATGTATGACAAATTCCATTGAAAATGCTACACCCCCACAATTCACCAAGTCGAAAAACTCAAATTTCTCGGTACAAATTCAAATTAAACCACAATCTCAATTTGAATTTGTACCGCGAGATAACGAGGAATCTGAGCTTTCGGACTGGGCGGATCTCGGAGATGCATTTTCAGTGGAAACTGTCATACACTCTATCAAAAGAGTATGATATTCTATCAAAAGAGCTGTATATTCTATTAAAAGGGCCCTGAATTCTATCAAAAGAGCCCTATATTCTTTAGTGGCAACTCATTACTGTCATACACAGATAGTGAAATAGAGAATTCGTTGAGTTCAATAATGAATATGTCTCTACACTCTATCAAAAGAGCCCTATATTCTATCAAAAGAGCCCTATATTCTATCAAAAGAGCCCTATATTCTATCAAAAGAGCCCTATATTCTGTCAAAAGAGCCCTATATTCTATCAAAAGAGCCCTACACGTCAATTCGTTGAGTTCAACAATGAATGTGTCCCACAATACATGTGTTCAACGATGATTTGTTGTCCAACAAATCTGATGGAATGCAGGGCTCTTTTGATGGAATATAGAGCTCTTTTGATGGAATATAAGACTCTGTTGATAGTTTTGATTTGGCGCTTGTCCAACAATACATGTGTTCAACGAAGAATTTTTTCACCGATGAAAATTTGAACGATACATTTCTTCAACAATGATTTTGTTCTACGATAAATCGTGGAGGTGTAAACACACGTCAAAGATGCTTTCACAGTTGTCACTATCTATGGGGTGGCTACGGTTAGTAGGCTCCTTAAAATTATAGGTTTCTTTTGCAGAATATCGTCTCTTTTACAGGGCTCTTTTGCAAAAGAGACCTATAATTTTAAGGAGCCTACGATAAATCGTGGAGGTGTAAACACACCTAAAAGATGCATTCACAGTTGTCACTATGGGGTGGCTTCGGATAGTAGGCTCCTTAAAAATTATAGGTCTCTTTTGCAACAGAGCCCTACAAAAGAGCCAATATTCTGCAAAAGAGACCTATAATTTAAACACAAGTCAAAGATGCATTCGCAGTTGTCACCATCTATGGGGTGGCTACGGTCAGTAGGATCGATAAAATCATAGGTCTCTTTTGCAGAATAGCGTCTCTTTTATAGGTCTCTCTTGCAACAGAGACCTATAATTTAATAGATCCTACTATCCGTAGCCACCCCATACCAACCACACAGAGAGTCGAACAGAGAATTCGTTTAGTTCAACGATGAATGCTTCAACAGAGAATTCGTCGAGGTCAACAATGACTGAGTTCCACAATGAATAATAAATGATGTTCCACAATGAGTAATAAATTATGTTCCACAGTGAGTAATAAATTATGTTCCACAATGAGTAATAAATTATGTCAACAATGACTGAGTTCCTTAATGAATAATAAATGATGTCAAGATGACTGAGTTCCACAATGAGTAATAAATGATGTCAATGACTGAGTTCCACAATGAGTAATAAATTATGTCAACAATGACTGAGTTCTACAATGCGTAATAAATTATGTCAATGACTGAGTTCCACAATGAGTAATAAATTATGTCAACAATGACTGAGTTCTACAATGAGTAATAAATTACGTCAATGACTGAGTTCCATAATGAGTAATAAATTACGTCAATGACTGAGTTCTACAATGAGTAGTAAATTATGTCAACGATGAATTCGCGTAGGTGCCCAGAAGTTAAAGATGAATCTATAGGCACGCATCTGCCACCCACACAAACATTGAAAGAGGAAATTCAATGAATTCAAGGATGAATTAGTGTAGGTGCACAAATGTCGAGGATGAATTCATAGTTGCCACCTTTTGCCATCCCCACGGATAGACGACGAGAGAAGAATTGGATTCGTTCAACTATGAATGAGTTCAGCAAGGAACGAGTTCACTGAGAAATGAGTTCGACGGTAAATGGTATGGGTATAGGGTGGTGAAGACCCATAGGATGCCTTTAATTGCAGGTCATGTTCCGCAAAAGAGCCACAAATAATAGGGCTCATTTCCGGAAAATAACCTGTAAAGATACGGCATCCTGTGGGTCTTCGCCACCCTGTACACCGATGAATTCACGGAGACCAACACACTTGAAAAACATATTCATAAAAGTGCCACCATCTACCACTCACGAAGACTCATAGGATGCCTTATCTTCATAGGTCATTTTCCACAAAAGAGCTCTAGAATCAGTAGCTCTTTTGCACAAATGTCGAGGATGAATTCATAGTTGCCACCATGCATCACAGTCTAGATTCATTTTGTGGATGTGCATCGTGTGATGCCTTAAGTTGCAGGTCATTTTTCGCAAAAGAGCTACTGAATCTAGGGCTCTTTTGTGGAAAATGACCTATGAAGATAAGGCATGTGTGTCGTGTGATGACGTGTTTCAATGTAACCATACATTGACATCTGGCATCTGCTCCCATACCATCTACATATATATACATGCATCATTTTGTGTCACTTGCACATACGCAAAATCATGCCTTGTTTCACTCAAGTGGACAATTATCGATTCAAAAAAAATAATATATATATATATATATTTGTGGCGCACCCTCCCCCCCAAAACAAAGCTCGCTGTGAATAGAAAGATCTGAATGAAGCCTTGTTTCACTCAAATGGACAATAATTCGTTGATATTTGTGGCGCACCCCCCCCCCCAAAAACCCCAAAAAAAAAACCACCCTGAAAAAAAATACAAAAGCGCCAAAACCCATAAGAATCCCTCTCTTTATAGGGCATTTTCCA
>Ga0105053_10008401_pt1 | contig 13449 bp, 9 predicted proteins | sample BON01_FD_78093 | JGI IMG/M metagenome (GOLD analysis project Ga0105053, IMG submission 78093) | Freshwater microbial communities from Lake Bonney liftoff mats and glacier meltwater in Antarctica - BON-01 | ecosystem: Environmental > Aquatic > Freshwater > Ice > Glacier meltwater | place: Lake...
TCGAACGAAATCAAATATTTATCCTTGTCGCGGTGGCCGCCGCGTTTATTTTTCAAACGTGGCTATAGTTTTCTGGGCGAATGCCCGTTCGTCATGCCTACACAAAATCTGACGAGCCGTTCAAAATCAGTATTTATTTGTCGTCTTCGCGTCGGGCTACCCTTATTGTTGCCGGGAACGTGGGCATGGGCGATGTGGCGGCGAGCGTAGGCTTTGCGGCTGGGCTTTAACCGCCGTGTGCGACCATGTTTTGTTAGCACCTTTTGAAAAAAAATGAAATTAAACCCGTCAAATAAATTCAATTTTCAACACAAACACAATTCAAACCCTACCAAATATAAGCCAATTGAACACCAATTCCAGGGTAAATGATCGGATAAAACGCACTATCCTTTCCCGGTTCCCACAAGAATACTTCGAGCATCGTAAGCCCCACGAACCCGACACTAAAGCGTGGTACGATATGGTAGTGCAAGCCTCCGGTGGTTATCACTCCGATAAGGCCGCTTTGGTCGTCACCGCCAAAGCGCGAGTCTTGACTGGTAAAAATCTGCATCCAAGGCCCTCAAGATAAAGTTAAAGCAAACTTCTTCTCCGGTTTTTGGAAGCGCCAGCGATGGCTGACCTCGAAGTATCGGATTTGCTTTTGATAAAACTTTGATTTCTGCTCGGTATGGTAACTCACACGCGCCCCAATAGCATTGCGCTGATTGAAATTGTAATAGTAGCCGACCTGCAAAAAGTGATCCTTTTCACCATCCGGTATTCGGAAGCCGGTGATTTGCGCTTCGTGTGGGTGTGGGTGTTGGGCTGCTGCTGCATACGCCCAAGCCAAAAACAAGATAAAAAAACAACTTTTTTTCATAAAAAGAATGCATTTTGATATCGGATTTAAAAATTGGACTTTTGAAAAACTTAGATATCTGCCCGGCCCGAAGCCCGGTCTTGTGGGGTGAATGCCCCGAACCTGTCCCTGCCCAAGACCGCCCGATGTCGCCAAAAGCCGTCGAAAATTAATATCTTTATCCAACGATGAAAGCGCAGCCCAATCCAAGCCGCAGCTCTCCAAAAACTGGATGTATTTGATAATTGTTGTCCCCGAAAGAATCAGGTGTTCACTTTGCCCCGGATAAAGCGACTGTTATAAACCGGATTCGAGTGTCCACTTTCACCGGATCATGGAACAATCTACATTTTATATTCGACATCGCGCTCGGATATTTTTCAAACCTGGAAACGGATCATTCGGGCGACTGCCCTGAATCAATTCCGCCAAGCCGACCCGCTGTCCGCCAAAATCTGCGGACAATCTATATTTATCGCGGTCGATGCGGTGATACCCCGCTATCTGTGTCGCGCTCGGCTACCCCATCTTATCGGTGCTAACGGATGCATTCCCGACGTGCCGACGTTTAGAAGGCATCATAGAGAGTGCTTTGTTCCCGGCCTTACTCTTTATCCGCGTCGCGGGGAGGCATAGACTTTTTCACTACGCTAAGATACGTGCTTTCTACGAAACAATGGCACCCTGAAGCCCAAATATCCGCCCGGTTATCATCTTTTTTCCTCGGCCCCAAAACCATCTTTTCTTGGCTGTTGCCTTTCTGCCCAGCCCAAAGCCGGAAAGCGGCCAAAGCGGATGCTAAACCAATCTCACAAATCAAAAGAAATCAAATATTTATCCTTGTCGCGGTGGCCGCCGCGCATATTTGCCCAGCCCGAAGCCGGAAAGCGGCCAAAGCGGATGCTGAACCAATCTCACAAGTCGAACAAAATCAAATATTTATCCTTGTTGCGGTGGCCGCCGCGCTTATGTGCCCAGCCCGAAGCCGGAAAGCGGCCAAAGCGGATGCTGAACCAATCTCACAAGTCGAACGAAATCAAATATTTATCCTTGTCGCGGTGGCCGCCGCGTTTATTTCTCAAACGTGGCTATAGTTTTCTAGGCGAATGCCCGTTCGTCATGCCTACACAAAATCTGACGAGCCGTTCAAAATCAGTATTTATTTGTCGTCTTCGCGTTGGGCTACCCTTATTGTTGCCGGGAACGATTGCTTCATTGCATACCGCCGCGCTTAGCGAGCGGTTAGCAAGGAAGCTTTAGTTGGGCGATTTATTTATTCAGGTCAAGCCTTTCTGAAATGCCCCGAACTTCTTCGATAGATAATCCTGTGATTTTGACAACAAAATCGGCGGACGCGCCTTCGATTAACGCACTTTCAGCAATTTCTTCTTTATTGCTTTTCAATGCTTCACTTACAGCAGTTGTAATTTCCAGTTTCACCGTTTCAACAAAACTCGCATCACTCCGCTGAGTTTCCATATATCGGTCATACTCCTTTCGGTCGGCAGGATCTAATTTTAGGATGTCAAGTTTCTGGCTGGCAGACTTCAACCCCTTTGCCGTGAATTCGTCTTTTATTTCCGCTGTTTTTAGAAAGTACACCCACTCGTCCAGCGTATCCTTGGCGACTTCGTTGAAACGATTTGTTTTTATTACGTAATACTCTGGGTATAAGTCCGATACAGATGTCTTTTTGAAAAGTTCTTTCTGCTTTTCGGATAATTCCAGTTCGTGGTTGCTGTGAATACCGACAAACGTGGTCGTGCCGTGGTAAACGTAGTCATCCCCTTGACCAAGGTCAAAATATACGATGTTCACGGAGTATACTTTTTTGACTCGGGAATACGGCTGTCCCTCGGCAATATGTTCGACTATGACCTTGGCCGTTCCGTAAAGCATCCGTTGGAAGTAGTCGGCTTCTCGGGTGTTCTGGATTTCGACGATGACCAATTCACCCTTTTCATTCTCCACAAGGATATCCACCCGATTAAACTTATCGTCCTCGGTTTCTTTATTTCCTTCACTTTCAAGGATTTGTTTTATTTTGAAATCCTCGTGGAGCAGCTCGGAAAGGAAGCCCTCCAAGATGTCGAAGTTGGCTTTGTTTCGGAGCAGCCGTTTCATCGCCCAGTCGAATCGCACTAGTTTTTTTGCCATTTTGCAAACAATTTGTAACAAAAGTAAGAAAACTCATTCAGGTAAACGTAAAAGGTATACTAAATTTGACGCTGATGCATTTTTTTGGGAATCTGAGCTTGGCTGTATTTTAGGACTTTTTTGGCGACCCAACCGTGAGCATGAACGAAAGTTGCGCGTTTAGTGCAACTTTTCGACCATGCATTGTTAGTGCCATATTTATTAGAAGCATGAATATCATTCTTAACAATTGACTTGAAATGGCTTTTGCAATAAAAAACACTCATTCTACTATAAATCTTCCTGTCGCAATTCCACGATTCGGCACAATTACCTTGAACAAGTAAACTCCCTGTTTTAAACCCGTGATGTTTACCTGCGTGCTATCGGAAGAGCGGCCCGTTGCTGTCAGAACCGTTTTCCCGCTTACATCACATATTTGAACTTGAAAAGCTTCGCCGTTTATGGGTAGTTTGATGTTCAGTACTGCTTTTGTGGGGTTGGGCCACACCTTTGTAGAAAATACGGGGGTGCTTTCCTCTAAAGATGTTGTTTGGCAAAAAGCATTAAGATTCAAAAATTCGCCGCTCAATGCCGGGCTTGTGTACGATATGAGATTCATCGGGATATGCTCTTCCTGCAAAGCGTTGATGGCTCGAGGGAAAAGCCAACCGGCCGTGCTGCCAATGTCTTCCAAAAATTGGCCGCTGTACCAAGAAGGCAGGAATGGGCCATCATTCCCCACCTCGGAAAAAGTTTGTGCCCACACCTTTTGGCCGTTCAGGTCAAGTGTCGCGGTATCCAAAATCACTATGTCAAAATAGGGGCGGGAAGGATCGGCGTGGAAGGCAGAATCCACCGCCAGTTGATTGAAGGTGTCGAGTGCTATTGGGTACCGAATTCGCAAGGTATCGCCAGGCATCAAGCCAAAGTTGTACAGCAGAAATAGCGAGTCTCCTTCCTGATAATAAATCTTTTTGTCATCTTGGCAAATGTTTATTTTTGACACCAATCCACAGCCAAAGGCTCCCCAGGAATAACAATAGGTCACTCGAAGTTCTCGACAAGGCAATGTGTCGAAGTGGGTCTCGGCCACAGATTCCACTACCAGAGTGTCGTAGCCTAATGCACCGCCTGATGCGTTAACAGCATAGCAGTACACCCATTTTGAGCCTACAGGGGCAAAAGTTTGAGCATAAACATGGGATGTAAAACAGAGAAAAAGGAAGACTAAGACCTTGTTTTTCATGATTTTTTATTTAATTTTGAGAAACTGGCTGGTTTGAAGTGTCTGCCCTCCGGACGTGATTTGAATGAAATAAACGCCCGTCGACAGGTTTCCCATATCAATTTTGGTGTCCAACGCGCCCTTTGACAGGAAGGAATCTGATATCTTTCTGCCATAAGCATCGAACACAAAAATTTCGATGTTGCCGGGTGGTTCGTTTGTCAAACGCAGCACACTAACTTCTTTTTCTGCCGGGTTTGGGAACACAAGAAATTGTGCTGATGGCTCAACAGGGACAATTTCTCCTGCATCCAAGATGATATAGTCAGTACCGCAGCCGGGCGTGAAACAGCCGTCCGAATCAAGGCTGAGCAGCCAGGCATCGGTGTCGCCTACCCCTCCGCCGGGAAGTTCATGGGTCATTTTCCCGGCGCAGGCCAGCCCGCCCCAAGGAGTTTCTACGATGTCAATAAAGCCGCCGTATAGATTTGTTGCAATATTTTGCGGTAAAGCATAGAAGCGTTGCCAGATGGGCTGCCAAGTAGATAAATCTATTTTGGCTATCCAGCTGGATTGTTTGTCGGTAATGTGGTCTATGTACTTTCCGGCTATCAATATGTTGCCGTCAGAACTGATGCGCATTCGATTGACTAATTGGGTCTTTTCAGCAGAATTCAGATTGCCTTCGCGAAGGATTTGACCTGATGTGTCAATCTCATAAAAATACGGGACAGGCGGAAATTGGTCAGGGTAGATGAGCGTATCCGAGTTGCATAATACTAACATATTGCCTGATGGAAGTGCTCGTATAATGGGTTGCCAAGGAGCAGCACTTGTAGAAATAAGGGCGTTTGACCATAACTCATTTCCTAAAGTATCAAGTAGGCTCACCCAAGTTTTTAAATATCCCACACCCGGCCCCGACTCATATACCATCGCTATCTTATCATTTGAAGAGAGCAAGACCATGTTGCCTCGCATCATGTAAGCATTGCCGTTTTTGATTTTTTTTCGCCAAAGTTCGTTTCCGTTCAAATCGGTGCGGATAAGTATTTTATAGGAATAATGAAAATCTTTTCCCACATCGCCTTGCAGGTAATAACCGTCTTTGCCTCCTGTTTCCAGTATATCGTTGGCATCTTCGTCATCTTCGGCGGGATCGTCGTACCGCTTGACCCAAAGAGTGTCGCCGTTGGGTTTTAGTTTCATCATCCACATGCGCAGTTTATTGTAATCTGGTGGGTTTATGCCTGGCAAAACTTCAAGCCCGGATAAAATGTAATGCTCATCCGAAGTGGCGATGATGTCAAATGCCGGGTAGGGAGGGTATTCAAAGAAATTAAATTGCTTCCTTTCCAATGTCTCGCCATTAGAATCAATGATATGTACGCCGCCGCAGGCTTCTGTATTGAAATTGCAATTTCCTCCATTTAACAAAACGAATCCGTTGTCATGTGCCAATAAAGCGTGGCTCCAGTTTTTGCCCGGGGAGTTGGGGTTCTCCAACTCGTAAAATCGGCTGAAAGGGGTCTGTGCCATTATAGGCAGGCACAGGGAACACGATATGATATATAAAAGCGACAATTTTTTCATAGCAAAGAGAAAAGGTCGGGGAAGCGCGTTGCTTCGCCTCCCCGACAGGGTGATTCTGGATGAGTTATCAATGGGAAACGACGAATCTGGCTTGCGAGGGCGCTTCGTCTCCGTCAGTGAATATGGCGAAGTAAATGCCTGAAGCATACCGGGACAAGTCAATCGTGACCGAGCGAGCGTCTTGGGATACCCGAAGGGACTGCACGATTGAGCCACGCGCATCTATTATTACAAGCCGGGCGCTATCGCCAACTTTCACTTGTTGGGGCAAGACAATATCCGCTCGCTCTGCAGCAGGATTGGGCACTACGGTCAAATGCCCTTTAACGCCTAATTTTTCTTGCTGTGCGTTTCGCTCCCCCGGAGGTATCGGCATAGTTGGCTCAAAAACGCGATTTTTGAGTTCGGAGAGCATCCCCTTTGCATAAACACCTGATGGATGAGAGGAATTGGCTATGGTATTCAGGGTGGCTTCGTCAGCTGCGGATAGCACAAAGATTGCGCCTTGTTGCCATCTGTTCAGGTTGATTTGTTGGACGGTTTTGAAGTATTGGTCGTCTGTTTGCTGTGTTGGGAAAGCATTGAGCAGCGTCTGCACATTGGTGTATTGCCCCCGCTCCGATTTCAGCAATATCATTGCTCTTTTTGTAGCAGTCGTGCCTTCGGAAGTGAGCAGCAGCTCCGCTTGTGCATAGTTTTCTTCGCTGAGATAGCGGTCAATGATTCTCCAAAAAATTCTGGACTTTTTCAAGGTCAAGCGGCGCAGTTCCCGTTGTTTCTCGGGCGAGTTGTTCCCTTGGCTGATTTCATTTTGGACGGCGGCTATCGCATTGTTTACTGCTTCGAGGCAAGGGATAGTTGGAAAAGTGATGCAAGGCTCTTCTCCTCCGGGAGGCTGGTTTTCAAGGCAACCCGGGGTGTATCCGAATGTTTGACTGTTGGTGAAATTGTTGGGTGCGACGCAGCCTGAAGGGTTGCTCAAACTGCATTTTGGGCGCGTTTTTGGGAACAAAACTGGGTCAGGGTGGTAGTAGAAGAAATGCTCTGTAGTGCCGGTAGTATTAATATGCTGGATGTTACCTTGTGTGAAGTAACACCAGTTTGCATTGTTATCTCCTCCTTGGTCAATAACCTTTCCCGGGACATTCCCTTCATTTGTCAGGAAGACATCATAAGAGGCACTGAATTCTTCACGATTGAAGTACAGGCCGAAATTGTCGCCTGATATGTCCATGCCAATGAAGTTGTCGTAATAGTTGCACTCGGCGGACTTGTACTTGTCCAAGGTGTTTACCATGTCCAACCCAAGTATTCCCCCAAACTGATTGTGCTTTACAACAAACTGCCCTTCACCGTTGACAGAAGCATCGAATTCATTGGCGATGAAAATGTTGTTCAGGATTTTCAGGTTGTTGATGGTGCCTGTATAGATGCCGACGCTATTTTCCTTGAAGGTGTTGCCGAAGGCAGCATCGTCCGAGCCGATTTGCAAGACCGAATAGAGCGTTCTGTAAGCGAAAGCATCAATGCCGTGATGGTTTAACTCCAAGGTGCATTTTGTCACTTTTGGGGAAGAATCCCATGAGCCAATGCCCCACAAAGCGTGGCTCTTAAAGGTGCAATTGTTGAATTTTATATCTCTTACACCAATCATTCCGACACCTCTCGATTCAGGTGTGCCATCTTCTATGATAAAAGTGCAAGTTTCAAACCCGCTCCAATTTTTGGGCTTGTATTGGACAAAGCCTGCACTCATCGCATTGTTGCGAAATGTGGTATTTTGGCAATAAATGAGGCCGCCCCACAGGTTTGAGTTAAAGAAGTCATTGATATTAAATGCGCTAGCTGCAATTGTAGCGTCTTCCAAAATAGCATTGTTAAAAGTCAAAACAATGCTCGGGTCGGATGCGGGTTGCATGACATAATTGGGGCTCTGCATTGCTTGGCTGTGCGGGTTTCCATTTGGGTTGCCATCCACAATTATGCCTGCCCATTTGCCATCGGCGCATCTGTCCCATAAGTTGCTATTATGCGTGATGCGGCCACCGTCGACAATAAGGCGCCCACCCCTCCTTACGAAAAAGTTTCCTCCGTTGGGCATTCCAACGGTACACTTTATTGTGAGTTGGGCGCCCGTTTCGATGATGACATCCGAGTACAATTTCCGATGTGTCTCCCAAACAATTTGCTCACCTGTGTGTATAGTGATGTTTTCTGCGGTGTTTTTTGTACAATAGTCTGTTATTACAGCCTGATGAACATCGGAACAACTATTCCCAATCCCACATTTCCCCTCTAATAAGTAATGTATTCTTGCAATCTGACATTCAGTTAATGCTTTAGCAGGATCGTTCGAAGCCATTAAATCGTTACTGGTTGTCTGATTCCCATTCGTGTCACAGCAATCGTCCTGGTCTACATGATATAACCCTAATGCATGACCCAATTCATGGGCAAAATTCTCTGATGCTTTATCATAAAAATCCCAAAGTGGCTGCTCAATTCCATAAAAATACCATCGCCAAAGCCCAATACATTTTTCTTCTTCAACCGGTATGCCCATTGAAACACCCCCTAGTCCATTCGCGCAGGGAGCACAAGTAGTACAGTTATCTTGGCAGTTGTATAAAAATATATGGATTGAATTTTCTTTCAGTTCATTTGAGAGTGAAGCATTGTTTTTTACGTACAAATCATATGCTTCGCAAGATGCAGAGACTACCCCGGATTGCCCGCCAGTGGGAGCATAGTAGTCTGAGTCGTCATGAAATAATATTTCAGAGTGCCTTGTAAACCTGATTCGTGAATCTGGAATATGGTCATAGGTCCAACCGGGTGGGCAAGCTGTCCCTTGGCTGGCAGCGTTAATCATTTCCACGTTTGAATAAATTCCGTTGACCCCTGTAATAACTTGGTCAATTAAGTTAATATGAGCGGGGATATTTTGAAAATTGCCTGTGCCATCGTCCTTTCTAAAAACATGAAATACTAACCTAATATTTTTTATGGCTGTATGATGCGGAGCAAAAGGCAATGGGGCATAATTAATATAGTTGTCGCAGCCTGATGAAGGAAGGCCGAAGATAAAATCGGTACAGTTTGTTGAAGGAGCAAAGCCGTTACCTGGGCCATCCGGTGTGTAACATTCCGACTGTGCTTTTGCAGCATTTGCTGTGAGGCAAAAGGCAACAATCGGCAGCCATAAGGGGCTTAAAATTTTTACGAGGTGGCAAAAAATCAATTTTTTCATATTTTTGCGAAATTTTATGTTTCCGATCTCTTTGCCATCGTGGCAATAACCCGGTTCGATCATCTTCCGGTGACTACAAGGGGCGGTCCGGAGGTGGCGGTGTCCGCCGCTGCCTCCTTTTTCTTTATTATGGTATCGCGTTTTGTTTTCTCTTTTTGGCACTAACGCGGGCACTCACGACGTGCCGTCGTTTAGGAGGCATGAAAGTGAGTGCATTGATGGCGGAATTATTTATTTACAGTGCTGCAAACTTCTTCATGTAGCTTTTTATTTTTATCCAATAGAGCCCCTTTGGCATTTCGGGCAAGTCAACCTTCATGCCGTCGAACAAGACAGTTTCGATTTCATATACTTTTTGGCCGATTGAATTGTAAATCTCTATGCCTCCAATCTCAGAAATTCTTTCCTTAAAATTTATATTCAATACCCTTTTTGCCGGATTCGGGAAAACTGAAAATGTCGTTTTGGGCTCTTTGTTCTTGGTATGCACACAACTGACTTCAGATGTTGTCAAACCCGGTCTGAAGATTTCAATTGTCCTCCACATCCTGTCCATTTGACCTTGTGTGAACATTACCATGCAGTCGTCGTCCACATAGTCCATGAAATCCATGAACATATCCGGGCTGCCGCATGAGACCTGTGGGTGAGCAGGGCAGCCTAAATAGGGGGCAAGTTGAAACGGCGTATCTTCAACGCCGTCGTCGGTGCTGCAGTCCTCGTCGTCGCCCCATGTGTGCCGCAGCCCGAAGTAATGCCCCGCTTCATGCACGGCCACCCGTCCAAGGTTATATCTTTTAGAGTTGTTCTTTCCAAAGTATTTCGGATGGACTACCATGCCCTCCTTCTCCGGTTCCACTTGGCCGGGGTACGTGCCAAAGCCTGTCAAAAACTCCCCCGTGTTGGCCACCCAGATATTGAAATACCGCTTGGTGTCCCATGCATCGCTCCCGCCCGATGCTGTTGAGTACAACGCGCTCTTTGTACCAATCGCACTGATTGAGGTATTTGTTCGCGTGATGCCAGAAACTGCTCCGCCTTGCGGGCCTTCTGCGGCAAGGCAGAAACGGATGCCTTTTTGAGCGGCTAGTATTCTGAAATCTTCCGGTGCGTCTGCCAAGTCCGCGTTCTCGCCGTTGAAGTCCCGGTTCAAAACCTCAATTTGGGAGAATACGCGCTCGTCGCTTATGTTTTCTTCTGGGCTGTTCCAGACAATGTGAACCACAACGGGGACGACAATGTCCTCCCTCGGGCTTAATTGGTTCCCCATTTGTTGTGAGATGCTTTCGAGCCGCCGATTCGCCTCAGAAACCCGCAAAAGGGGCAGGGTATCTTGACGTTCCATGAACCACTCATACCCACATACGGGTTTCTGAGCCAACAGGGGGAACCAAAACCCTGAAATACACAAGGCTAAAAAAGCCGCACAATTCGGATTTTTCATATCGAACATCATTTCAAAATGCTTACATCCCCGCCTTTGGTCAACCGCTGAACTGCCCCGTTGCGGACGACCTCGTACTCTAAGAGCCATGCATACACACCATTTGGAAGGTCTTTCCCCTTGTATTTGCCGTTCCACCTTATATCCATTCCTTCTGTTGCGCTGTACATGTTGCCCCCCCACCTGTCAAATATGCTGAACCTTTTGATTCGGTAGGGGTAGTCGCAACCGATAAACACCTGTAAATCATCGTTAAGCCCGTCGTTATTGGGAGAAATAGCATTTGGGACGTAGATGTTGCAGGCGCACTCTTTTACGTCAACATCAGTGGAGAATACGAACTGGCCGCACTCGTTGGTCACGGTAACCTCAAAATTTCCGGAGGCTTGAATGATATTCGTTTTGTTTTTTGTGCCATCTGACCAACTATAATCTCCAATAAGCGGTGCTGTGAGCGCCAGCGGCTCGCCACTGCAAATAATGGTGTCTTTCGGGAAAGTATTGGTTTCGCTCAAACCCAATACTGTTACCGTGTCCCGCAGGATGCACTTGTCCATGATGGCCTCGACCGTGTATATGCCGGGGCTTTGAACTGTTATCGTACTGTCGGTGCTGCCCGTGCTCCAACGGTAAGCGGCATCCAGAAACCCGGCGTTCAGGACTTTTAGCTGCCCGTCGCACAACAGCAACGTGTCCGGAAAAGGGTCGAAGGCCTGGATGAGGACATCCTCGATGTAGAAATAACTAATAAAAGGATAGGTAGGATTCACAAATTCTACCAGTGTTTGCTGTGCGTTCCTGAAATTGCCGATAATCGCATAGTTTTCACCACCTTTAGCAGTATAACAGCCGCTTATTCTCGTCCAGCCCGAAGTATCTTTTATTGTGGTTCCCCTGTTCTCTATTGCTGGCTTCAACGGCAATGCCTCCATGATGTTGAGTTCCTTGTAGTAGTAGGTGTCCGAGAAGGCCATGCCGACAGCATCGGTGTAGCCCCAAAAACTTATAGGGGTTATATCAGGTGAAACATAAAATTCAAGGTAATAAGTTTTTCCTTTTTGCATCGGTTCTATTAGTGGCGTTTCTAAATATTCGCTGTTGCCAACAGAGCTATTACTATTTGAATATACTGCAATCAAAGCATGCCCACTTCCACTTCTTTGATTTTGATAACTGTCAAAAAAGTGCCCGGCATATGGTACTCTCAAACCCGAAGTAGAGCACTTATTATATAGATCAGGTGTACCGTTGCTGGCAGTTATCCATGGTGCAGCCAAGTTTATTTGCCCATCATCAAAAGGGCAGTCTGTCAAATCGTCAAAGCCTGGGTTCGGCACCAGATTTTGCGCTGCAAGCACACAACCGATTATAATGAACAGGAACAAAAACAAATATTTCATAACAATAAAAAGCCCCTCCTGCTACTGAGAAAGGCAGGAGGGACTTGGTTAATGGGTTAACGGTTGACGACCAACTTGGAGGTGAATACCTGCCTGCCCTCCTTACGAATGTTCAGGACAAACATGCCAACGGGCAAATCGGAGATGTCCACCTCGTTGCTTGTAAGGGCAACTGTCTTCACCACCCTGCCTGCCAGGTCGGAGAATGCCATTTGATAGTCCCGGTCAAGGTCTGGCTCGAAGTTCCGGAGATGGATGCTCGTGCTGGCGGGGTTCGGGCTGATGACCACTTCCTGACCATCTCCCCCTGTTCGGCAACCAGACCCCGCGGGGCAGATGAAGAACTGCCGGTTAAGTACGTTCCAGGTGGCAGGTGGGTTTTGCTCGATGCCGTTCCGGCACTTGCTGTTCTCCGTCACGAACTGAACGGTGTAGTTGTGGAGGGTTTCACACCGCCAACCAACACCGCCGTCCCAGAAGACAGTCAGGTTAAACTCGTCGTTTGGCATCCTTCCATTCGTCCAGTTGTTCGAGCGGTAGCGGTGGTAGGTGGGACCGTCCTCTATAATTGCAAGCCACCACAGGTCGTAGTCCTTGCAGGCGGCGGTGTTCATTTTTGCCACCTCGCCGAAATCATACCCTGATTCATAAGGGTCATTGGGGGTAGGGTCAACGAAAGTGTAGGAGATGTCACTGGCAGTGGTAGCGCCAATTAGTACCTCATTGGAGTAGCAGAAGCAGTTGCCCCCGAACGGGGAATTGTCGTAGGTGCCAAGATAGCCCAGAAACTGGCTTGATTCATTTAGTATCTGAACCCTTGTTTGGATAATATTGCCTTGGGCATCAGTCTTGCAGGTGTTTTCATTGTAGTATGGCAATATCACCAAAACCCTGTACCTTCCTTGTGTCAGGTTCGAAAACACCTGACCTGCTCCCCCTTTGACTTCGATGACGAAGTCCCAATTATTTGTACTGGGGTTGAATCGTTCCAGACGCAGCTTGGGCAACATCAGCGTCATAGTGCCTTGCCAGGGAAACACGATGCAGCATTCTCCGTCTCCAACTTCCACACGACATTCCTTTTTGGCCGTTACGGAATAAACAATTGGATACTGGGGGATTTGGGTAACGGTTACTGCCGTGCAACCGCCCGCCGCAGTTACCGCAGCTGCTCCCTGTGCTTGGGCTACTCCGTGCAGCAAAACCATTTGGCAAACGAAAATAAAGATGAGATTTTTCATAAAATCGAGTTTTGAAAAATGAAATAACGACTTTTTTCACGCAAAAGCCTTCACGCCTTCACATTTTTAAGTGGTGCGAAGGAACCACCGATGGATGAAACCGTAAATGCGCATAAAAACTATAGTTGACATTTTTTTGCCCGAAAGCCGGGTTCGCTTTTTATCTTGTTTTTCCTTCTGTTTCCGCCATCTTTTAGCAAAGCTCCCGCAGCCAAGCCCCGCACGCCCTTTCCCCTACCGAGCCGCCCAAGGGCTTGGTTGCGGGAGCTTTGAGTTGAACGAAGCCGCGGGGTCAGGAACAGCAGCCAATAAA
>Ga0105053_10008405_pt1 | contig 13446 bp, 17 predicted proteins | sample BON01_FD_78093 | JGI IMG/M metagenome (GOLD analysis project Ga0105053, IMG submission 78093) | Freshwater microbial communities from Lake Bonney liftoff mats and glacier meltwater in Antarctica - BON-01 | ecosystem: Environmental > Aquatic > Freshwater > Ice > Glacier meltwater | place: Lake...
ATTCGAGTCTTCCTGGGAGGATACTGTTGAATTTCGCAGTCCATTTGACGGTTGCAGCCACGGCGTTGTGGGTTTTGGGGCGTCTTCGTAGATGTATTGCATTATGTCGACAAAATGGCTCGCGACCGTTGCTCCAGAAACGTTCATCCGCCACCGCCTTGTATATTGCTCGCATCAATTCCAAGAATTCGTTCTGATAACATTTTTTCTTCACCAAGCAGCGAAAGTTACTTTGTAGGGACGCATCGCATCCAAGATTCTGGTTTCTTGAGACCAGCTCGATCGGGCGCAAGTACGTGAAACGGAATCGCTTTTTTTTCAAGCTGAGCAATTAAGTAGCTAAGCAAATTGCCACCACCGCCGCTGGCGGTATTACTAGTGTTCATCAGTATCAACCAAATTCTCCCTAGAAAACAATTCGGAACTCCGATAGATGTTATTAATGTTTGAGACTTTTCGTTAAAAAAAACGGCAAAGTTTGGTTTTCGAATATTTCGTGAGACTTATCGGCATTTGCGAATGCAAGAACTTTATGCAGAAGTGACAAACTTCTGCGAGTAGCGTTTTCTTCCGGTCGGCTAACTATCACAGCACCGCCGATTCCCAGGATCTTCCTAGCGTCAATTCCAAGGATAGTCATCCAATCTGTCAATCAACTCCAATTGGTGTAGCATCAGGCCACGTCGGGGCAAAAGCAAAAGACTGAAAGCAAAATGTTAGCACGCCACAGCCTAGCGACCGATGACTATTATCTAAAATCGACGTGGCCGCCTTGTGAAATAACGGACATGAGAAATCGGCCAATCCAATTCAACATGGCGCCTATGTAATATCCCGCGGGTTATATCCCCATATTTTGCATCATCCACTGATCCGTATAGGACACGATGGTATTTTGCGGCAATTTCTAAAACCTCGTTCGAAACATCTGCATACTGACCATATGGCCAAGCAAAATACTCGCATTCTGCCCCGAGTTCGTACTCTATACGCTCTTTAGATGCTTTAATCTGAAATTCAATGTCATTCCTGTTTAGTGCGGAGAGTTGATTGTGGTCGTGGGTATGATTCCCCACTACGAAACCACGTGATTTTAAATCCCTGAGCATCTGCCAATCCATGGGCTTGCGAAGCGCCACTTTGACTTTTTGATTACAAAATTCCGAACGGTAGCTTGAATCCCCGTCAATAAATCCAGGATTAACGAAAAAACAAGCGTTTACGCCAAACTCTTCAAACACTGGCGCTAAAACATCGTAACACTCTTGAAATCCATCATCGAAACTAAACGCCAGTCTGGGCTTCTCTGCCAATGCGACGCGATTTTTCATTATCATTTCGGTTGCCGAATCAAAATCAATAAAATCAAACGTTGCATTTAACATTTTCAATTTTTCCCGCAAAAGTTCAGGCCGATCTATTCCTTCTGGCGCAAAGTGGCCGTTCAAAAGATGAATACCTTTCGTTGGGTTGGAAAAACTTCCAAAAACTGACAGGTACCAAAATCTTGCAAGACGTCTCATCAGAAGGTATCCATCAAAACATTAACTTGCCACTGCTCAAGAAGAGCCAATAAAACATTTTCGGTCGCGATTGACTTTGCATAGAACGCCACTCGAGAATTTGCAGGCAATGGGATCGAGCATTGCTGGAGGTAATACTTCCACCCTCGAGACTTCACACCGTAACCAAAGGAGTAGATTTTATTATTGATTAGCTTTAGCTTAACCCCGTTGCCCGAAACAGCACCTATCTGTGAGCCATTATTAACCAACAAATGGTCCTTGTATCCGTGAAGCCTATAGCTTTTGGAAGGATGAGAACAGAATCGCCATTGAATGAATTCATTATCAACAGGAAGGGATGGGATCTGCTGCAGAAAATCAGATTCAATTAAAGCCTTAGTAGACCAAGAAGGAAAGCCGAAATTGATTAACTTGTAATTCTTTCCATAAAGTTTCCATCCTAATTTTTCGTAGGCTGGCCAACTTGAGTTGTTTGGAAAATTGACAACTAATGCGTCCTCAGCGATTAAGTCAAGGCAATTTTCGGTTAGCGTTCGAAAAAGCCCTTTTCGTTGATATTCTGGAGCCGTAACGGTATCACAAGGCTGCCAAATCGAAGATCCAGTTGACGGTAATCGCCAAAAGGCCCTAGCTGCTGCGAGCTTATCTTGGTCATCCCTTGCGTAAAATATAAGCGATTTACCAAGAGGATTCCGATTATGTTTCCAATCTAAGTCCGTCCATTGGCACTCGTTCCTGAAAACCCTTCTGATCAAAGATGCATATTCGTCAAGAAACTCCGTACTCCCGGACCATTGGAAAATTTTAAAGGGAAGCATCGTAGGCAAAACGTTTCTCCCTGAAAACCGCGTTCATTTAACGTAATTTGTTTTAAAAAACCTGGGCTCCGAAAATTACTCAGGAATTCGGCGGCCACGCAAGATGCAAGCTGTGTTTATAACAAGCCACACTGAAACGGTCATCAACTTATCTATGATCGCCATGCGAAAAACTGGGTCTGTATACGCTTAGCACCGCCGCAACAATTAAGTGGAGACCGTAAATAAGACAAAAATAGAACACCGCCGTAATTGGGGAACGAACAAAAAACAAAACAGTTGGAAACAATAAGCAAACGGCAACCGTATGCTTTCTCCTTCTCAAATCTACAAACAATTCGAGCTTAACCAAAAGATAACCGATTAACAGTGCAAACAAATAAGCCCAGGGACCAAAGTCATATCTTAAAAATCCAAACAGACCTGCCGAAACACTGTGACCGGTCCCAAAACCGGACTCATATTCCCTCGCTATCCAATAAGTAAGCATAGTTGGCTTTTCTGGCCATATAAATCGTGGTATCCACATTTGAAACAAAAAGATCGCTGCCTGCCCTTCTCCAAAGCCGTTTCTTTCAGTGTAGTCGTGAATGTACGCAGTTACTTTCAAGACACCTTCGACACTAAACTGGTGACCAATTTGCTCAAAGAATCGAGGGTTGGTGGTTGTTGGCGAGGAAAACGAGATACTCGCTTCACTTAGGCCAATACCCCGAAACTGCCGGATTAATTTAAGGAAAAACAAACCTAACATTGACCCTGTAAAGAGGCCAAAAAAAGTAGATAATTTTAGATTAACTTGTAGATAATTGAATCCCGAAAGCAAAAGCGGTAGCATAGCATAGACACACAGGAATCGTGTACCACCTGCGCCCATCATTAAACTGATTGCCAACACATTTGTGAAACAAAGTGTCCTCAAAAATCTTCTTTTAGTTCGTTTCTGCATGATTAACGCGAAATAAGTACTTGATAGTATCCCCATTATTGAAGCGATAAAAAGAAAGCTGCTTTCTTCTTCAAATTGGGTTGCCGCCAAACGACCTTTAAAGAAGGCGTTTGCCGCAAATGAGCCGAATACTAAATAGAATACGATGGCAACAACCTGCGCGACGTAATAAGGTACCGCGTCGATAGATTCACTCTCGGCAGCAACCGACACTTCGTTTTGGGGTAGCGACTTATACGAAAACGTATATCCGATAAGAAAAACTGCGTTAGCTGTACTGGTATATTTTACCGATTCCAATCCATATTCCATCTGCTCAAGTCGTAGATAGTTTACCATTCCCTCAGAAATTGTCGAATAGACGAGCACACCTAACCATGCATGCACGAGCTTAACTTTCCGATCGTATATCAGGTCGACCGCCAAATAGAGAACGATACACACAAACCAGATAGAGGACAGACTGTAAATATCATCGAACAATACTGATGAGATAATTGGAGCCAAAGCCAAAATCAATAAGAAGAAACGGCTATTTTCCATTTTTAGAATGCTGCGATTGGTGTAGAAGGTCGAAATCCAAGTGAAGAATCTAGTTAAGCAACTTTATCAACTGACCAACATAGCGCTTTAGAACAAGCTCCGAATGAAATCTTGTTCTAAATATTTTCCACGATGCTTCTCGCATCTCTTGGTAAGCGACTTCGCTGAGCTTGCTAGCACGCTCAATCACTGAAGCTATTTGCTTACAATTGGAGGGGTCAAATGACCAACCATTTTCTCCTTCCCTTAAGACCTCTGAAACGTTTCCGATTTTACACGACAGAATAAGTGGAAGTCCAAATGCCGTTGCTTCTATTGGAGACAATGGAGACGGATCCGACAAACTAGGTAGAGCAAAAAAGTCAACAAGCTCCATCAACGCTGCAATTTCCTGAGGTGTTACATGCCCGATAAGCTCTACGTTTAGACCACGCTGCCTGATTAATTCCGATAAATCATCATGCAACGAACCCGTTCCCGCAACAATGAAACGCATTGGATGGCATTCCGGCAGACAGCGAAAAAACTCCTTCAATCCTTTAAAAGGTTCTAGCCTCGCAGCAATCAAAACAGTTGATTCCTTATTCAATTTACCGGTTCTATCCTGGAACTCAACGGCCTTTCGCAGGGCGACTGATGTGTTAATGTTTACATTTTCTTTTTGATTGCGCAATAGCGATTCATCAATTACATTCGGTAAATAAACGACCTTTTCATCGCTTAACGCACCGGTATATTTTTCGCAGTACTCGCGAGCCTTTTGGCCCGTGAACTGATATGCATCGAAACGCCTGTACAATGTACGTTTCATGTACGACGCGAAACTTCCCTTTTGCTTTTCAGAAATCAGGTTTGATTCAACGGACAAAATTTTAAGAGCATTCTTCCGAAGAGTTAATGCAGTTAATATATGCGCTGGCGACGCTATTCCACCCAAAACCACGAGATCGTACTCTGCTTGCCTCAGTGCGGAAAACATTCGCAATGGAAAATGCGTGTACATTCCCATAAATTTGTTAACAGGGCGAGTCGAAAAAACCTCAAACTTGTAGTCCTGTTTCTCAGGATCAAATTTCCAAAACCGATCTGGCTCCGAAGTATTCATGTAAAAAACATTTAGTTCTATCCCTTCTTCGTTTAAATACTTATTAAGAAGATTAAATCGATACGTTCGATAAGGTGCAGGGATGTTTGTTATATACAAAATTTTTCGCGATGCCATTACTGTATTCGTTTTATGGTTAAGGAACGAGCTTAACGTGAAGTTTGATTTCGCAAGTGATTTTGGATAAACTATTCTCTCCGTGATCAGTTTTCATAATTTAGTCTGGATCCGGGCGTCGCGCAATTGGCAATGTTACAAAGCAAAAAATCGGAGTTAGTTAGACACACGTGACGTGAAGGTGAACTTCGTTGATATCGGCGTGGTAAACTTTGGCTGTTTTTGGCAACACTTTACCACCGTTGTTCGGATTGTCCAAAGTACTAATCGCAGCATCAGGTAATACACATGTCAAACATAGACAACTGAGGTTCATGAACTAGTATGGTTTGGAAAAAAACCTTTTAATTATACATTTTGGCATTAGGAAGGCGGCCAACACCTTGTGGCTGTGCCGAAGGTCGATGTTCCCAAATTCTAACAATAGAAATTGAAAGGCTTCAGTTTTGCTCGACTTTGCAAGCTCTAACAGATACTGTGTTTTAAAACGCCGCAATACTTTGGGATACCAGGGTTCACTTTCGAACGCCGAAATAAATTTTATTTTACCCGCATACATTTTTGACTTTTGACGGCCTAAGCTTGACGGCAAAATACGATAGTCAATCACTTGAACACTGGTATCGTAAATACAGACAAGATTCTGCCGAGTTACATTCCAATAAAGTTGGAGATCTTCAAATGGTATCGACTCATTAAGAGGAGTAATTTTTTTCACTGCGGAAGTTCGATACATGCACGCGACCGCATGAATTACAGGTTGCCTTAAATAGAAATCTTCAAACGTATAGGAATGCGTCATTTTAATTGGCCAATCTACAAGGACTTCCCCGCGATGGTCAACTTTGCGAGTCGCTCCACACACAAATCCAGCATCACAATTGTTTTCTAATACTGCTACTTGCTGCCCTGTGCGTGTCGCGTGACTTATATCGTCGGATGCATGAAAAACAATGTATTTTCCGTTAGCATGTGACACCCCTATGTTTACAGATCTAACTATGCCCTTATTTTTTTTATTTTTGATAAGCTTAAAATTATATTCCTGTTTCAATTGATCTAGAATTTTTAACGAGCTGTCAGTTGAACAGTCATCAACGACAATTAGCTCAATTGATTCGTAGTCCTGATCAACAATGCTACGGATCGCTTTCTCAACGTAATACTCATGGTTGTATGAACAGACTACGTAAGAAACGAGCGGTTTTTGAACATCGCTTTTGATTGGCTCGGGGGGATTATGCATGTTCTGTGACGCCATTAGTTTTTTGTCCCTGCCAACAGGTAAGTGGAACCCGGAATCCGTTGTAAAAAGCTCATGAATCGGTGACTCGAACCCGTTCTGCTTATCAACCCTCGGAAACAAATAACGCCGGCAATAAGACTGGGCGTCATCCCAGCGTTTTTTATCATCTTGACCGACACACCCTCACTCTTAGACTCTTTTAGGTTAGTTTGTTTATAACCCGTGTACGAGCCAACTGCCGCCTGGGAACCGCTTAATCGTCCGCACAATTCGATGTTCTGTTCCGACTCGTCTGACTAGTTGTCGCAAGCAAATCACGGCGCTGACAATGGCGACGCCACCACCCAAGACGGTTGATACCGCTTGGCTTAGTAGCTGGGGCAATAAAAAAGACATGGTCGCAAGGGGGAACATCCATACCAACTGTTGCTTAACCGCCTTTGACCAGGAAAAACCAATCACTCGCTTTGTTACAAAATAAACGATGCCAAGTCCACAAACGTACATTGCCGCAAAAGCAATACTGGTACCGATGATTCCGAACATCCCTAGAAACACCCAAACGTAAATAATGTGCATCCCATGCAACACAGTCTGTAGCGTCGCGTATGTGTAACCTCGTCCGAGCGCGAGTAAACTAAACCCAAGTGGCCACTGCAGGACGCGAATCATACATCCGACAACAAACCACTGTAGCATCGCCGCTGCAGGTGCAAATTCTGATGTGTAAAAAAGCGTGATCAGGTACGGCGCAAACGCCAAAGTTGCCAACAGACCAGGAAAAGCCAGAACCAAACCAATCTCCGTTTGCTCGTTGATCAATTGCGCCATTCGTTGATGATCAGACGCTGCTGCGGTCAAGCGGGGGTAATAATCCGCACCCATCGCCTGAAGAACGAACTGGACGAACATTCCAGAGAGACTAAACGCCGCCGTGTAAATGCCAGCTGCAGCTAGATCATACTCACGAATGATTAGGGTGCGTATTCCATAAGCTAACAGAGCGGTAATGACGCCAGTGTAAGCAATCGCCAAGCCAAACTGAATCAATGACTTTGCCTGCCCCCACGACTCAAGCCATGTTGGAAACACATCAGTCAAACTGACTTTTCGAGCATAGTAAGTTGAAATCGCAAGTGAAACAACCGCCAGCAGAACTAAGGCTGGTACGATGCCGTCAATTCCAAGCCAAATGTAGAATCCAATGGAGACGCAAGTCCCCACAAAAGCACCCGCTACATTCATTCGGGCTAAATCGCCGATACGACGGGTCCCTTGAATGACGGCCCCTTGCCCGGCTGATAGATTCCCCAGAACAATCGTGAGGGAAACGGCGACAATGGACCAGGTATAATTCCGCGATCCAAAACTAACTTGGCTAATCCATGGCGCAAGCGCTGCCATCGTCAGCATGCCCGCAATTCCGGTGAACCAACAAACGCGACGTAGGGTACGGATAGTCAGCGAGATACCATCGCGATCGTTGGCCCCATGGAATTTTGCAACATCGCGAACGCCACTGGCCTGGATTCCCAAACCAGCCATCGTTGATGCCAGCGCTATCACAGTCTGGAAAATCCCCAGCAACCCAACTCCCGTCGGACCGATCAAGACAGCAACCGCTTTGGTTCTCACCAAACCAATTGCCATGTTAATCACCTGCGCCCCGCCAATGATCGATGAAGATCGAAGCGTGGCCGCATACGTGGCATCCGAACGTGGCTCACCCACATGAACTTCAGAATTTTCCGTTCTGTCGCTCAATTGTGCGCTAATTTTATCTTCGAGCGAATTCAAGCTGTGGCTCTGCTATATTCAATTCCGTATTCCGCTCGGATCCATTCTCGGGAATGCGCGTACTTGTGATCGCTTATGGCGAAGTCCGGTTTTGTAATCACCCGACGTGTCCAAGGGCACTTGATTGAATCTAAACGGCCACGCCATGGCGATAGTGCGCGAAAAATCACTCGCAGTAGAAATTTAATCGGCAATGGACTGGGGTTCGCTACTAAATTTAGCCATTGAATCACATTCAATGGTTGTAACTCAACACCCTCAGGCAAGCTTGGCTTTTCGTTGATTCTGGGTAGTGTTTCCAGTGGAACACTGACTCCAAGAAAATCTTCCAGTCCTGCAATAAAAGTTCGACCACGTCGGGTATTTTCAAAGGGAAGGACGTATAGTTGATCGCCAAAACACTCTCTCAGAAATGGCAGGAGAATGCTGTAGTCGTAGATCTTCGCTTGGTTCGAATCCAGAAAATCCTCGAAGGCTGGATAATCGTTACGAATCGCTCGCCAGAGTTCAACGTATAGTGAAAATGCTGCGGACAGGGGTTCTCGGACGGTCACTAAGACTCGGCAATCATGGTTGCCCATAATGTTTGCTAAACGCTGAATTTTTGTCTGCCATGGGATCCCGGTGTCCACCGTAAACATCTCTTCTGAGATAACATTCCGTTTCTGCAATGGTAGTCGCCATAAATCTTCGCTCAATTCAGCCCGGTGACTGTCAAAATCCTGCGGTTTACTGTTGATAGCTCGCATGAACTTCGTAAACAAAATCGACCGTGTCTCACTTCGTGGTTGGCGCGTTCCGACATAATGGAAGTCCTCCGTTGGCAAGCCCTGAAAAACAAATTGCTGCACCGCCGTGGTCGCGGTTTTGGGCAAGCCGACGTGAAGAAGGAATTTGGCCATGACTATCTACTCAAATCCTTCACAACATTCGCTTGTATGGCTCAATAATGAACGAACAAATGTACGAGTATTTTCCAAGACTAAAAATTTGGTTCCAGAACGCGAATCAGAAAGTACGGCCTTCTCTGACTCAGATTTTAAGGTACTGCTCGCCCCAGCGCGGGCTCAACTTCGCGGAGGACGCTGACAACTTCGTTTGCCTGATTGATTGAAAGTTGGGGGCTGATGGGTAAGCTAAGGACCGTATTCGCGAGTTCCTCGGCAATTGGCAAGTTGAATTCAGAAAAATTCGAGTAGGCTTGGGAGCGATGAATGGCAACCGGATAATGTATCAACGTTCCGATCCCTTTGGCTGCCAACGACCTTTGCAGTTGATCGCGTTGCGGATGTTGCACGACAAACAAATGCCAAACCGGATCGGCCCAATCAGGCACAAAGGGCAAGGCGAGCGTCGAGTTACACGATGCCAGACTTGAAAGTGCCGAGTGGTAGGCCTTGGCGATTTGTTTTCGTCGATCGTTCCATTGATCAAGGCAGTTCAATTTGACCCGCAAGAAGGCGGCTTGCAGATCGCAGAGACGAGAGTTGAAACCGGGTTCCTGATAGTGATACTTGACAGGCGAGCCATAGTTTCGCAAAGATCTTAATCGCTGTGCCAGTCCTGCGTCGCTGGTGGTGATCCCACCACCGTCAGCAAAGGCTCCAAGATTCTTCCCAGGATAGAAGCTATGCGCCGCGGCATGGCCAAGGCTGCCCACCCGTCTGCCTTTGTAACGCGCCCCCTGTGCTTGAGCCGCATCTTCGATAACGACTAAATTATGCCGTGTCGCAATCTCAATGATCGGATCCATATCGGCGGGTTGACCATAAAGGTGGACCGGAATAATCGCTTTGGTGCGTGAGGTAATGGAGGCTTCAATCAGTCTAGTATCGAGGTTATAAGTCTGAAGATCCGGTTCCACAGGGACCGGTGTTGCACCAACTTGAGTCACGGCCAACCACGTCGCAATAAACGTATGGGACGGGACAACAACTTCATCCCCCGGGCCAATGTCGAACGCTCGGAGAGTTAACTGCAACGCATCCAGCCCATTGGCTACACCAATGCAGTGCTCGGTTTCACAATAGGTTGCGTACTCCGATTCGAACGCGGCCAGTTCATTTCCCAACAAATACCATCCGGAATCCATCACGCGATGGTAGGCCGCGTCCAACTCGTCCCGCAGTTCGTCGTAGGTCGGCTTTAATTCTAAGAAGGGGACTTTCAAGATTGCTTTCCTGTCATCATTTCTTGAAACTGGGCATAGTCACGGATGTAGTCGTTTTCGTCATAGACCATCGAGGCCAGCACCAAGCAGATCGAGCCTGGTGAAAAATTGGACATTTCCCGCCAGATCATCGGTCCAACATACAGCCCTTGGTGGGGTTGGTTGAGTGCTACCGTTTCCCGACTGTGACCATTATCAAGGACGACGTCAAAACTGCCATTCAACGCGATCAAAATCTGTTGCAGTTGCCGATGCGCATGAAAACCCCGAGCCGTGTTGCCGGGAACATTGTAGAGGTAATAGACTCGCGCGATCTCGAAGGGGCTATGCTGAGGGTATTCGATAAATGTCAAATCTCCTCGACCGTCGGCTAATTTTGGCAAGTCCAACAAATGCCCAATCGAATCATTTTTAGACATTGGCTTGGATTACCCGTGCTGGATTTCCGATTACGGTTGCGCCGGCCGGAACATCATGGGTGACGACTGCTCCAGCACCAACCGTTGATCCGCAGCCTATCCTAATACCCGGTAAAATAACTGCGCCGGCACCAATGCTAGATCCTGATTCGATCGTGGTCTCAAGAAATTGATTTGGATACTGTTTGCTTCGCGGGTATTTGTCATTGGTGAACGTGGCGTTAGGGCCAATGAACACGTCATCACCAACTCGAAGCCCATTCCACAACTGAACGCCACTTTTTATTGTGACTCGATTACCGACAATTACGTCCCCCTCGATAAGAACATGCGCACAAAGATTGCAGTCAGCTCCAATTGTTGCTCCCGCCAGAATAACTACGAATTGCCAAACTTTAGTGCCAGTCCCGATGGTACAGTCGGCGACGTCGGCCAATCGATGAATAAATGGATCGCTCATAACAATATCTTGCAGGTGCAGGCAACCAAGCGGACTTTCACGATCCAAGTGATTCCAGGTACTTCCCGTATTCGCTATTACCCAGTTGGCCAATGCTACGATTGAGCTCATCTCGTTTCAACCAACCTTTATTTAAGCCAATCTCCTCCAAGCAAGCGATCTTATAGCCTTGTCGCTTTTCAATCGTGGCAACGAATTGAGCCGCATCGAGGAGGCTTTCTTGTGTTCCAGTATCAAGCCAGGCGAAGCCGCGGCCGAGCAATTCAACTCGCAACTCGCCCATCTCCAAATAGGCCTGATTCACGCTGGTGATTTCCAGCTCGCCCCGAGCCGAAGGTTTAACCTGTTTAGCAACCTCAATCACCCGGTTGTCATAAAAGTACAAGCCGGTGGCTGCGAAATGGCTTTTCGGTTTCTTTGGCTTTTCTTCGATCGATAGGACTCGCAAGTCAGCGTCAAATTCCACGATGCCAAATCGCTCTGGATCTTTGACTTGATAGGCGAACAGGGTCGCTCCTGTTGTGTGTTCGCTTGCCCGTCGCAAAAACGTGGTCAACCCTTGGCCATAAAAAATGTTGTCACCCAAAATCAAGCAAACTGGGGAAGCACCAATAAAATCTTCGCCAATAATAAAGGCTTGTGCCAATCCGTCGGGAGAGGGCTGGACTGCATAACTTAACTCGATGCCAAATTGGCTGCCGTCTCCCAAGAGCCGTTGAAACTGCGATTGATCTTCCGGGGTCGTGATGATCAAGATTTCTCGAATTCCCGCCAGCATCAAAACACTGATCGGGTAATAAATCATGGGCTTGTCATAGACCGGCAGTAACTGTTTCGAAACCGCTTGGGTGATGGGATACAAACGGGTGCCGCTGCCGCCAGCGAGAACGATGCCTTTGCGATTGTTGCTCATGGATTTGCACTCGCCGTGTTTAATCCAAGTCGATCAAGTCGATACTCACCGCTCAAAATGGTCTGCCACCAAGATTGGTTGTCCAGATACCACTGAACGGTTTTGCGGAATCCGGTTTCTGTACTCTCCAGCGGTGTCCAGTCGAGTTCACACTTCATTTTACCAGCGTCGATCGCGTAGCGAAGATCGTGGCCGGGACGGTCTTTTACGAACGTGATAAGGTTCGAGGTTCGAGGTTCTTGGTTCTTGGTGCTTGGTTCTTGGTTCGGCTGCGCGGGTTCTTGGTTCGGCTGCGCCGGTGCTTGGTTGCCGGTGCGCGGGGCGTTGGGGCTTAGTTCGTCCATCAGGTTGCAGAGGAGGTGGACGAGGTCAATGTTTTTCAGCTCGTTGTTGCCGCCAATGTTGTAGGTCTGGCCGACTTGGCCGCGTGTAAGGACGGCCTCCAAGGCTCGGCAATGGTCGTCCACATATAACCAGTCTCTGATATTCTCCCCTTTGCCATACACGGGGATGGGTTCGCCACGCAAGCATTTCAAAATCACAACCGGGATCAGCTTTTCCGGAAATTGATAGGGCCCATAATTGTTGCTGCAGTTCGTGATCAACGTCGGCAGGCCGTAAGTGTCTTGCCAAGCCCGCACCAAGTGATCCGACGAGGCTTTGCTGGCCGAATAAGGGGAGTGCGGATCATAAGGGGTCGTTTCGCTGAACGCCGGATCGCCCGGGCCCAGTGAGCCGTAAACTTCGTCGGTGGAAATGTGCTGAAAGCGGAATTGTGTTTGCCGTTGGGGCGGGAGTCCGCGCCAATATTCGAGCGAGGCTTGCAGGAGATTGAAGGTGCCACCAATGTTGGTTTCGATGAATTGACGGGGGCCGTCAATCGAGCGGTCAACGTGGCTCTCGGCGGCCAAGTGCATGATCGCATCCGGCTGATGCTGCTGTAATGTGGCCGCGAATAATTCGCTATCGCAGATGTCGCCTTGCACGAACTGGAATCCGGTGTTGTCTTCTAAATCGGACAGTGACAATCGGTTCCCAGCGTACGTTAACTTGTCATACGCAATGACTTGGTGTCCACACTGGTTGAGCAGGTAACGACTTAGATTGCTGCCGATGAATCCGGCGGCGCCGGTTACTAGGATTTTCATTGAAGAGACTGGATTAGTGGCTAGAAAAGTTTTTTGAGGGCAGACAAGACGAAAAAACAATAAGACGGCAGTGAAAAAGACTGACTACTGACTACTCTGCGAGCCGCTGGGGTGCGGACAGACTCCGTCCACTTGGGTGACACTTGTCCCCTGGAAACCTAAGCGGTCTAGGGAGCGAAAGACTCCCAAACCGCTAAGTTGCACGAACTTAATGTTCGTAATTTAGCTTACGGTA
>Ga0105053_10008406_pt1 | contig 13444 bp, 15 predicted proteins | sample BON01_FD_78093 | JGI IMG/M metagenome (GOLD analysis project Ga0105053, IMG submission 78093) | Freshwater microbial communities from Lake Bonney liftoff mats and glacier meltwater in Antarctica - BON-01 | ecosystem: Environmental > Aquatic > Freshwater > Ice > Glacier meltwater | place: Lake...
GAAAAACCGTCCAAGATCGCATCTAAACTCCGATTCTGGCGCCATTTCTGGCCTAAATACAGAATACTTTCCCTGCTGCGACACCCCAAAAACCCTTTTTCAGCAGCCTGCTAGGCGACCAGTTGCGCAGTGCTGGTTGACGGATTGCCTGTGAGCCAGTCACTGACCACCTGATCGAGCGCCTGCCAGTCGGTATATTCCTTGTCGGCGGCCAGATCCGCCTCCGGATCCTTGGTGGCGATGATGCGTCGCATGATGAAACGCCGGAATATGTCATATTCGGATGGCCGGTATGCGCCGGCGATCTGTTCGATCCGGCCGGGTTTCCAGCCGGTGGCCTGTTCGAAATCCTGGCTGATCCGATCGAGCCCGAGCCAGTCGTCGGCGTCGTGACCTGAAGCCGAGAGCGATACGGACAGGAAAAGCGTCGGTTTGCCGCGCAGCAGAGCCGCGTTTTTGGAGGCGAAATCGGTGAGCGCCCGTTGATATTGCCCGCCATGGACCGAAGCGGCCAGAATGACGCGGTCAAACCGCTGCAGATCGATATCGTCTGCGTCGGACAAACCGAGCATTTCGACGGTCTGGCCGTTGTCGGCGATCCGGTCAGCGACCCGGCGCGCGATCTTGCGGGTTTGCCCCTCGCTCGTGGCATAGGCGACCATTGTGGTCATGGTAGGCTCCTTTGTTGGTGTGTGATGCGATCGAAGGCTGCAGATCACACCTGTCCACAAGCGGACGCGGGCCGCATTGATGCAGGTCAAATTGCCTGACCCGGTTGGCTGATTTTGGGTGCGGCGAATGCGGACGTGTGGCCAGGTTGCGAGCTATCGCCAGTTTGTCCGATCACGACAGGACGCGAAATGTCAGGCGGGGTCTGCGATTTTGCAGGTGCGGGGCGCGTTCATCACCGTCTCGAATGTCCGCCGTAATGCGATGTCGAGGTCATGCATGCTCACTGGCAGTCCCAGATCGACGAGGCTGGTGACGCCGTGGTCGCGGATGCCGCAGGGGATGATGCCGCTGAAATGATCGAGGTCGGGGTCGAGGTTGATGGAGATGCCGTGGAACGAGACCCATTTGCGCAGCCTTATGCCCAGCGCTGCGATCTTGTCCTCGCGCGCGGTGCCGTCGGGCAGGGGCGGTTTGTCGGGCCGCGTGACCCAGACGCCGACGCGGCCGGGCCGGATCAGCCCGGTGACGCCGAATTCTGCGAGTGCCGCGATCACCCAACGCTCAAGATCGCGAACAAAGCAATGCACGTCGCGCCCGCGCGCGCCGACGTCCAGCATGACGTAGATCACCCGCTGCCCCGGCCCGTGATAGGTATATTGCCCGCCCCGTTTGCTGATGTGCACCGGGAAGCGGTCGGGGTCAGTCAGGTCGCCGGGTTTGGTCGAGGTGCCGGCGGTGTAGAGCGGGGGGTGTTCGAGCAGCCAGATCGCCTCGGGTGCCGTGCCTGCGGCGATGGCTGCGGCGCGCGCCTCCATGAAGGCCACGGCCTCGGCGTAAGGGGTCTGCCCCTCTGTCGTGATCCAGTCGACCATCTGGCCAGCATCCATCACGGCACCCCATATGGCAAGAGTTGCAAAAAAGGGCCGGACCTGCCAGACTTTGCTTTGGGTCCGAAGCTGAAAGAGCGGAGGTGGCATTGACCGCAGGGTTCAATTGCAGAGTGGGGGGCTGGGTTGTGCTGGTGGCGGGGCTGATGTGCCCTTCTGCACCTGCCTTGGCGCAGGCCACGCCGCTGCGTGTCGAGCCGGTGGTGATCGAGGATTCCGGCACGCCCGCCATTCGCGGTCTGGTGCCGGTGGGCTGGCAGGCGCAAGGCGGGATCGTCTGGGGCGATCCCTGTATCGATTATGGCTATAACATCGCCTGGTTGGCAGGGGCCCCCGACAAGAGTCAGGGTATCGCCATGCTGGCAGCACTTGGCTGGGGTCGATCCCCGATCATGGGCTGCCGTCAGCCGCCGATTGCCGATATCAGAGACCTGTTGCTGACGCAGGCGCGCAAGCTTTCTTCCGATGTGCGGGTGCTCGATTACCGTTCGCGCCCGGAATTGCTGTCGCTGCCCAGCGTGCCGCAGCAGATTCCCGAATTTAGCATGAGCATGCCGGGCCTAACCGCCGAAGCCTGGCGCGATGCCGGTGAGCTTCTTGTCGGGTGGCGCGATGCGCAGGGCCGCGAGATGCGGGCCGCCATTCTGGGTGGTGGCCTGTTCACCCGCACGGTCGCCTCGTTTCCCGCAACCGAGTTCACCCCCGCGATTCCCGATCAGATCACTCTGATCGGTGGGTCGGACTGGGGATTTGCCGTCTGGGCACAGGACGGTCAGCTCGACCTGACCGCATCAGAGGCGATCCGCCGGTCATTTCAGCCCGATCCCGGATGGTTGCGCTTTATCCTGGAGCATCGCGCCGTGATCGACCGGCAGAATGTCGAGGCCGCGGGCAATATCGCTGAGATTAACCGGGCGGGCAATGCGGAGGTCGCGCGGATCATGGCCGGAACATATGATGCGACCCGCGCGTCGCAGGACCGGATGTACCGCGAGAATATAGAGGCGGTGCGCGGGGTGGAGACCTATGTCGATACCGCCGGACAGCAGGTGCAGCTTGACTACAATTACAACCAGGCATGGCAGCTTGATGACGGCAGCTATGTTCTGACCAATGATGCATTTTACGATCCCGCGGCCGCACATGGGATTGGCGGCACACAGTTGAATGCGGCACCGTGACACGTTTTTTGGAAAAGGATTTAAGATGACGAGAATTGCGATGATGATGACCAGTGTCGCCCTGATGGCCGGGCCGCTGCTGGCACAGGATACGTTCGGATCGTTGGGTCAGCAGCCTCCACCGTTCGGGCAGCAGCCGGATTTCGGCCAGCCGCCTGCGCCGGTTTTTGGTCAGCAACCGGCCCCGGTGTTGGGCCAGCAGCCGACAGTGACCGGGACGTTGCCGGGGTTCAACCCGCAGATCCCGGCGGTCGATCCACTGCAGGCGCCGCAGCCGCCACAACCGCCACAGCCGGGGGTGGACCCGCAGCTGATGCAGGTGCTGGCCCAGATGGTGACCATCGAGCGGCAGGATTATGGCGTGCAGCCAACCAATCAGCTGCATGCCGGAGCGATGCATGGCCCGACACCGGCCTCGATTCCGGGTGGGCAGGTGATCACGACCCAAGAGCTTTATACCATGATGCAGGCCCGCCAACCGATGCTGATCTTTCATGTGCTGGGGCCGGGCCAGACATTGCCGGGGGCGCTGCAGGCGGCGATGGCCGCGGAGCCCGGCAGTTTTACCGATCCGATGCAGCAGCAACTGGGCCAGTATCTGCAGCAGGTGACGCAGGGCAACCTCGACATGCCGCTGGTGTTCTACTGTGCCTCGACCCAGTGCTGGATGTCCTACAATTCGTCGCTGCGCGCGATCAATCTGGGCTATCGCCGCGTGCTTTGGTATCGCGGCGGACTTGAGGCGTGGAACCATGCCCGGTTGCCTGTGGCGCAGGGCCAGTAGCCCCGCCCCTTTAACCCTGCCAAAGAGTGACCCGCGCGATCCCCGGTTGCCGTCATTTCGGCCTTGGCATCGCGTGGGCGCTGGTCTATATGCCGCGCCAGCCTACCAGAATGACACGTGCGGATGTGGCGGAATTGGTAGACGCGCAGCGTTGAGGTCGCTGTGGGGTAACACCCGTGAAGGTTCGAGTCCTTTCATCCGCACCAGTCACCCGCTTGCGTCGGGCATTCCCGTCAATTGCTAAGATTATCGGTAAACGGGCGCCATGCGCCGCGGTGCCGTTAACTATGGCTTTGCCTTGTCTGACCTATGCCTGAGCGACCGTACCTGCAAATCTGCGGAAGGTGCCGCTACCGGGGCGCTGTGTCATGGCAACGGTCAACGGGACGGGCGGCAATGACACGCTGACCAGCGGGTCGGGCAGTGATCGGTTTTCACTCTACGGTGGCAATGACATCTTTCAAGCCGGCGATGGTGCCGACACCGTCTGTGCCGGGACCGGCAATGATACCGTGGACAGCGGCACTGGCAATGACACGCTTTACGGAGAGGCGGGCGGTGACAGGCTGAGTGGCGGCACCGGTGACGACCAGATTTATGGTGGCGATGGCCAGGATTCCGTCTCGGGTGGGGATGGAGTCGACCGGGTGCATAGCGGCGCGGGGGACGATTCCATTGCGGGCGGGGTCGGTGACGACTGGCTTCCCGGGGCGCAGGGCCGTGACTCGATGTCGGGTGATGACGGCAATGATGTGATGACCGGCGGGCAGGGCAGTGATGTCATGTCTGGCGCGGCCGGGATTGATATAATTGCTGGTGACGGCCAATGGATTGTGCTCGCTAAACTAAGCTCGTCCGGTGATACGGCGACGACATTGACCGTCACCAATGTTGCGGACGGCCCGATTGACCTGTGGATGATCAATGCCACTGGCCAGCCGGTTTATTACGCGACGATCCACCCGGGCGAGACCCATACGCAGCCGACATTGACCAATGATAACTGGTGTTGCGTGATCAGGATGGATATTATCTCTAGGTGATCGAGGGCGGCAACCAGACCCTGACCTATGGCACCGAGAAGGCCGACACGCTCTATGGTGGCGCCGGCGATGATGATACCCGCGCGCAATAAGGTGCTGATACCGCTTCTGGCGGGGACGGCATTGACACGCTGCGCGGCGGTACGGGTAACGATTCCATTGACGGCGGCGGCGGCAATGACACGCTTTACGGCGATGGCGCGGATGACTCCGTGCTGGGCGGGTTGGGCAATGACACGCTCTATGGCGACGCGGGCAACGGCCGTCTTGACGGCGGCACGGGGGGTGACCGGCTATTTGGCGGGTCCGGCGATGACACGCTGGAGGGTGGCGCGGGGAATGACACGCTGACTGGCGGGAATGGCGATGATATCCTGATTGGCGGCGAGGGCACCGATACACTGACCGGGGGCGCCGGGGCGGACCGTTTTGTGCTGCAGGACGTGGGTGGCGCGGATATCGTCACCGATTTCAGCCTTGCCGCCGCGACGGTCATGGCCGTTCTGACGACCAGATTGATGTCAGCAAGTTGCGCAACGGCTCAGGCGGGCCGGTTACAGCATGGGATGTGGTCGTGACCGATGATGGGTTTGGCCATGCCCTGCTGACCTTTCCCGAGGGAGAGACTCTGATCCTGCAGGGGGTGACCCCGGCGCAGATGGCGACGGCGGGGATGCGTGCGGTGGCGGGGATACCCTGTCTGACGGCGGGAACGCTGTTGCGCACGCCGCGCGGCGAGTTGCCGGTCGAGGGGCTGGGCCCCGGGGATCTGGTCCTGACCCGCGATCATGGTCCGCAGCCGGTGATCTGGGCGGCGGCGCGGTATGTGCCGCCTGACGTACTGGAGCGCGAACAGCGGTTGCGGCCTGTGCGGATTGCGTCCGTGCGGGGCGGGCGGAAGCTGTCGGTGTCGCCGCAGCATTGCCTGCTGGCCCGCGTCGATGGTCAGGAGCGGCTGGTGCGGGCGGTGCATCTGATGCGGCTGGGGCTGGCGCAGGCGGCGCCGGTAGCGCGGGGCGTGACCTATGTGCATCTGATGTTTGCCCGCCATGAGATCATATGGTCGGCGGGCCGGTTGAGAGAACGTTTCTATCCCGGTTCCTGGGGGCTGGCGATGCTGGACCCGGTGGCGGCGCTGTCACTGGTCCGGGCGAGACCCGATCTGGCGCGGCAGGGTGCCGCGCTGGCCTATGGCCCGACAGCGCGACCGGTTGCCACGTTTGCAGAGTTGCGTTGCGCGCGCCGGGTCACATGCGATGATGGCGCACCGGTACAGGGCGCGGCGCGGCAGATTCCGCAGCGGGCGTTTGTGCTATAGCCGCCCGAATGGCGACGTTTTGACCCGGCTGCTGCCGCGGATTGCGCCAATTCGCCTTATGTTTGGGCAAATGGCGCGGAAATCCCCCCAACGCGGTTGCAAATTGCCTGAGGCTTCGCTTTAGTCAGGCTCTGAAAAGCGCAGAATAATCTGCCGGAGATCAGGGAGTGACGGAGTGGCAAATGCCGCGACCGAGACTGCGTTCGTTGAATTCGAGCGGGTCCAGAAAAGCTATGACGGTGAGACACTGGTCGTCAAAGATCTGAATCTGTCGATGCCCAAGGGCGAGTTTCTGACCATGCTGGGCCCGTCGGGGTCGGGCAAAACCACCTGCCTGATGATGCTGGCCGGGTTCGAGACGGCGACGCATGGTGCGATCCGCCTCAACGGAACCTCGATCAACGAGATCCCGCCGCACAAGCGCGGCATCGGGATGGTGTTCCAGAATTACGCGCTGTTTCCACATATGACGGTGGCTGAGAATCTGTCGTTTCCGCTGGAAGTGCGCAAGCTGGGCCGCGATCAGCGTGAGGCCAAGGTGAAGCGAGCCCTCGACATGGTGCAGATGGGCGAGTTTGGCGGTCGCCGTCCGGCGCAACTGTCAGGCGGGCAGCAGCAGCGGGTGGCGCTCGCCCGCGCGCTGGTGTTCGAGCCGGAGCTGGTCCTGATGGATGAGCCGTTGGGCGCGCTGGACAAGCAATTGCGCGAGCATATGCAGTTCGAGATCAAGCGGATTGCCGATAATCTGGGGATTACGGTGGTTTATGTGACCCATGACCAGACCGAGGCGCTGACCATGTCGGACCGGGTCGCAGTGTTCAGCGACGGGATGATCCAGCAACTGGCCCCGCCCGATCAACTCTACGAGGCCCCCGAGAACAGTTTCGTGGCGCAGTTCATCGGTGAAAACAACACCATGACCGGCGTGGTCAAGGAGATTACCGGCAGCACCTGCGTCGTCCGGCTGGACAGCGGCGACGAGATCGACGCCAAGCCGGTGAATGTGTCGCGTGTCGGCGAGCGCACCAAGGTCTCGATCCGTCCCGAGCGGGTCGAGATCAACAAGGACCGGTTGCAGGCGGGGGCGCATACGCTGCGCGCCGAGGTCCTCGAATTCATCTATATGGGTGATATTTTCCGCACCCGCCTGCGGGTCGCGGGCAATGAGGATTTCATCATCAAGACCCGCAATGCCCCCGATCAGGTCCGCCTGAAGCCGGGGACGATGATCGATATCGGCTGGCTGCCCGAGGATTGCCGGGCACTGGACGCGAATTGACCAGTGCCGGGACCAAACCGGCCTAAAACCAAGACCAACCAAAAGGGAGAATGACATGAAACTGAAATACCTTCTGGGCGCGACGGCCCTGACCCTCGCCCCGCTGGGCGGCACGATTGCCACTGCGCAAGACCTGCCCGCATGCGAGAATTGTTCTGACAGCATGGTGATAATGTCCTGGGGCGGCGCCTATCAGGCGAGCCAGCTGGCTGCCTATGCCGAGCCCTATGCCGCGCTGACCGGGATCACCGTGACCTGGGACGAGAGCAGCAACGAGGCGATTGCCAAGCTGCGTGCTGCCGAGGAAGCCGGTAACATGACCTATGATCTGGTCGATGTTGAGGGCCCCGACTCGCAGCGCGCCTGCGATGAAGGTCTGGCGATGGAGATCGATTTTGAAGAGGCCCTGCTGCCGGGCGATGACGGGTCGAGCGTCACCGATGACTTTGGTCCGTCGCTGATCAATGATTGTTTCGTGCCGCAGATCGTGTTTTCGACCACATTTGGCTATCGCAATGACGTGGCTGCCTGGAACGGCGCCACGCCGGACAGCCTTTGCGCGATCTTTGACACCGAGACCTTCCCCGGGATGCGCGCGCTGGAGAGCCGTCCGAAGAAGAACCTGGAATGGGCGCTGCTGTGTGACGGTGTTGAACAAGACGATCTCTACGACGTGCTTTCCTCCGATGGCGGTGTCGAGCGGGCGCTGGCCAAGCTCGATACGATCAAGGAAAGCGTGATCTGGTGGTCTGCCGGTGCCGAGACACCGCAATTGCTCGCCGATGGCGAGGCTGTGATGGGATCGACCTATAATGGCCGTCTCTTTTCGGTGATTGCAGAGCAAGGCCAGCCGGTGTCGATGTTGTGGGACTGGCAGGTGTTCGACTTTGACGGCTGGATCGTGCCGACCGGACTCGATGAAGCCCGCGAGAACCGCGTGATGCATTTCCTTGCCTTTGCCACCGATACCCAGCGGCTGGCCGATCAATCGAAATACATCGCCTATGGTCCTGCCCGCGCCTCCTCGCAGCCGTTGGTGGCGACACATGCCACGCTGGGCATCGAGATGGCCGAGCATATGCCGACCAACCCGGACAACCAGACCAATTTCCTTGTGAACAACATCGAATGGTGGGCTGACAATTCGGACGAGGTCGAGGCCAAGTTTCAGGCCTGGCTGGCGCAGTAAGCCTCGATGATCTGGGCGGGGCCCATGATGGCCCCGCCCGCTTTTGCGAAAGGTTCCCGATGACCGATGCCGCGGCGCCCCCGATGCCAACCGGCCCGATGACCCCCGCTGCTGCCCCGGTCACGCTGAAAGGCAAGATGCTGGCCGCGGATGGCCGTCCGCTGCGCGTCAGTCTGAACCGCGCGCTGCGCCGTCAGAAGCTGCGCGCGCTGATGCTGATTGCGCCGCTTTTACTGTTCATCATGCTGAGTTTTGTGGCTCCGATTGCGGATATGCTGTTCCGTTCGGTCGAGAACCAGATCGTGGTGGACACGCTGCCCCGCACGGTCATGGCGATGCGCGACTGGGATCCGGCGCAGGACCCTGCCCCGGATGAGGCGGTCTTTGCCGCACTTTATACCGATCTGGTGGTGGCGGAGGAATACAAAAGCCATACACGGCTGGGCACACGGCTGAATTATGAATATGGCGGGGCTTCGTCCTTGTTTCGCGGCACCGGTCGGGCTGTGGGCGGGTTTGAGACCGAGATTTACACCGAACAATTCAGGGCCGCCGACCCTGCCTTTGCCGATCCGGCACAATGGGCCGCCTGGATGGACGATCAGGCCATCCGCGACAGCCTGCCGTTGACGCGGGATGCATATGACGCCTGGGCGGAGATCACCGTCACCATCAAGGAGGACGAGCCCGCCGCGGAGGACCCCGGCGATTTTGTCTATACCGCGCTCTATCGCGATCTGGCGGCGGGTGCCCGGCCTGCCGCAATGCCGGTCCCGGATGTTACCGCGTTCCAGAACGTATCGCTGCGCGGTCAGTTTCTGGACGAGGCCCCGGAGTGGGGAGAGCCGGAAATCTGGCAGGCGATCCGGTCTTATAGTCCTGCCTATACCAGCGGCTATTTCCTCAATGCGGTCGATATGCTGATCGGCCCGGAAGGGCCGGAGATGCGGCCCGAGGCGCAGCGGATATATGTCACGCTCTTTATCCGTACGATGATCCTGTCGATCACGATTACCGCGAGTTGCATCGTGCTGGGCTATCCGATTGCCTGGCTTTTGGCATCGCTGCCGGCCCGGTCTGCGAACCTGCTGATGATCCTTGTCCTGTTGCCGTTCTGGACCTCTCTTCTGGTGCGCACGAGCGCGTGGAAAGTGCTGCTGCAACAGCAGGGCGTGATCAATGACCTGCTGGTCTGGGTAGGGATCATTGCAACCGATAACCGCCTGATCATGATCAACAACGCCACCGGCACGGTCATTGCGATGACCCATATCCTGCTGCCTTTCATGATCCTGCCGCTCTATTCGGTGATGAAGGGCATTCCGCCGAGCTATCTGCGGGCCGCAAAATCGCTGGGTGCGAACAACTGGACCGCGTTCTGGCGGGTCTATTTTCCACAAAGCGTGCCGGGCATTGGCGCGGGGTCGATCCTCGTTTTTATCCTTGCCATCGGCTATTACATCACCCCGGAACTGGTGGGCGGCAACAAGGGTGTGTTCATCTCGAACCGGATTGCCTATCACATTTCGACATCGCTCAACTGGGGGCTGGCTGCTGCGCTGGGCACAATTCTGCTGGCTTTGGTCCTGACTCTCTATTGGGTTTATGACCGAATCGTCGGCATCGACAACGTGAAGCTGGGGGGCTGAGCCATGGCATTGCCGATTTATGCCACGCCCGGCCAGAGGGTCTGGTATTACTCTTTCCGGGTGATCTGCGGCCTGATCTTTTTCTTTCTGATCGCGCCGATCATCATCATCATTCCGCTGTCCTTCAACGCGCAGAATTTTTTCACCTTTACGCCAGAGATGCTGCGGCTGGACCCGGCGGGTTATTCGACGAAGCATTACACCGACTTTTTCACCAATCCGGACTGGCAGGGGCCGCTGTGGAACAGTCTGCGCATCGCGCCGGTGGCGACGCTGGTTTCTGTGACGCTGGGCACGCTGGCCGCCGTGGGACTGAGCCAAAGCCATGTGCCGTTCCGCCGCGCGATCATGGCGGTGCTGATTTCGCCGATGATCGTGCCGCTGATCATTTCGGCGGCGGGGATGTATTTCTTTTATTCGCGCATCGGATTGCAGGGCACCTATTGGGGTGTCGTACTGGCCCATGCAGCACTGGGCACGCCGTTTGTCATCATCACGGTGACCGCGACGCTGGTGGGGTTTGACCGCTCGCTGACCCGTGCCGCCGCGAGCATGGGTGCCGATCCGCTACGCACATTCTTCAAGGTGCAGATGCCCCTGATCCTGCCCGGTGTCGTGTCGGGTGGGTTGTTTGCCTTTATCACCAGTTTCGACGAGGTGGTGGTGGTCCTGTTTCTGGGTGCCGCGGGGGAAAAGACCCTGCCCTGGCAGATGTTCATCGGATTGCGCGAACAGATCAGCCCGACGATTCTGGCGGCGGCGACGGTGCTGGTGGGGATTTCGATCCTGCTGCTCGCCACACTGGAGATATTGCGCCGCCGGTCGGAGCGGCTGCGGGGCATGTCGCCCGCCTGAGTTATGGCAGCAGGCTGATCCAGAGCGAGACGGAGAGGATGCAGGCCAGCGTGCCGATCAGCACGGCCGAGGCAGAGACGCGCCGCGCGGCGCCGTACATATCGGCAAAGAGATAGGCGTTGACCCCCGGGGCCATTGCCGCCGTGATCACCGCCGAGCGGAAGGCCGCATCATCGAGCCCAAACTGATGCCCGAGCAGCCAGACCACCGCAGGATGCATCAAGAGCGAGACGCCGACGATGAAGAGGATTGTGCGCATGTCCCCTTCGGGCCGGTAGCGGTAGAGGATACCGCCAAGCCCGAACAGGGCCGCAGGCAGCGCCGCCCGCACCACGAGTGCGATGGCGTCGGTCAGAACGGTGGGCAGCGTCAGGCTGGTCAGGTTGACGAAAAAGCCCAGGAGGATGCCGATCACCAGCGCATTGCCAAAAATCGCCCGTCCGATCCGTGCAGGCACATGTCGCAGGCTTTGCCCGCGTGCGCGCACCAGCTCCATCGTGATGATCCCCACCGCGTAGCAAAAGGGCGCGTGGATTGCGACGATGGCGAAGTTTCCTGCCAGCGCCTCGGTCCCGTAGGCGCGTTCGGTGATCGGCAGGCCAAGCAGCACCGAATTGGAGAAGAGCCCGACAAAGCCGATTGCGACGCTATCCTCCCACGACCGACCGAAGAGCAGCCGCGCCCCGAAGATGCCGGTCACAAAGCCTGCCAGTGCACCCACATAGAATATGATCAGCAGGGCGGCGTCGAAATCCTGCTGCAGGTCAAGTGTCGAGATCGCGGTGAACAGCAGGCAGGGGATTGCAAAACCCTGTGCAAAGCGCATCAGTCCGTCAACGGCGGTGTCACTGATGAACCCGCGCCAGACCATGACATAACCAAAGCCCATCACGATGAAGACCGGCAGAATGACTGAGACAAGCGCGCTCATGTCTGCGTTGCGTCAGTCATCGAAGCGCAGCACCATGCCGTCATAGGCCGGGGTGATATGGGCGGGGGTTTCGGCGGCAACGGTCGCGTAGTCGAGGTCGATATGCATGTTGGTCAGCACCGCCTGTTTCGGTTGCGCCCGGGCGATCCAGTCGAGCGTTTGCGCCAGATGCGCATGGGTCGGGTGCGGTTTGCGCCGCAGCGCATCGACGACCCAGCAGTCGAGGCCCTGAAGCTGTGCCCATGCCACGTCCGGGATGGCGGAGACATCGGGCAGGTAGGCCACATCGCGGACCCGGAAGCCAAGCGCGTCGATATTGCCATGGGTGACGCTGAAGGGGGTGAGCGTGACCGGCCCGCCGGCGCCGGTGATGGTGACCGGTCCCGCCAGCGTGTTGAGTTCGCAGACCGGCGGGTAGGATGACCCCTTTGGCTGCACAAAAGCATAGCCGAAACGGGCGATCAGTGCGTTTGCCGTTTCCCCATCCGCCCAGACCTGCAGCCGTTTGTGCGTGTTGAACACAATGAGCCGCAGATCGTCGATCCCGTGGACATGGTCGGCATGCGAATGGGTGTAAACCACGGCGTCGAGCGTGCCGACCCCGGCGCGGAGCAGTTGTGCGCGCATGTCGGGGGAGGTATCGATCAGGATGCGGGTGAGGCCTTGGGGTGTTTCGCGGGTGATCAGGATGGAACAGCGGGAACGCGCGTTGCGCGGATCGGCGGGGTCGCAATCGCCCCAGTCGCCGCCGGGGCTATCGCTGGGCCGGGGCACACCGCCGGAAGAGCCGCAGCCGAGGATGGTGAAGGAGAGCGTGGCCGTCATTCGGGCTGCCATGCGGCGGCTTTGCTGAAGAGCCGGTCGAAATTGGCGCTGGTCTGCGCGGCGAAGTCTGTGAGGCTCAGGTTGAAGAGTTTGGCTCCGATGGCGGCGGTATGGGCGGTGTACGCCGGTTCGTTGCGGCGGCCCCGGTGCGGCGGCGGCGCGAGGTAGGGGCTGTCGGTTTCCAGCAGGATCCGGTCCAGCGGGGCGCTGGCAAAGATCGCGCGCAGGTCGGTGGAGCGCGGAAAGGCGGCGATGCCGGACATCGAGAGGTAAAAGCCGAGGTCGAGCGCACTTTGCGCAAGTGCGGCCCCGCTGGAGAAACAGTGCATGACGCAGCTGTATTGGCCGGTCTGGTATTCTTCGGTCAGGATCCGGGCCATGTCGTCGTCGGCGGCACGGGCGTGGATGATCAGCGGCAGGCCGGTGGCGCGGGCGGCGGCGATGTGGATGCGCAGGCTTGTCTGCTGAATCGCCTTCGTTTCGGCGGTGTAATGATAGTCGAGCCCGGTTTCGCCGATGCCGACGCATTTAGGATGGGCGGCGATGGTGAGCAGATCGTCGAGGCTGGCAAGCGGTTCTTCTGCAGCACTCATCGGGTGGGTGCCTGCGGCGTAAAAGACCGGCGCGTTGGCTTCGGCGATGGCCCGCACGCGGGGTTCGTGCCGCAGGCGGGTGCAGATCGTGACCATGCGGGTGACGCCAGCGGCCAGCGCCCGGTCAATCACGGCAGGCAATTCGCCGTCAAAATCCGGAAAATCGAGGTGGCAATGGCTGTCAACGAGGGCAGGGTGCTGTTGCGGAACGGTGTCGGGGGACATGGGGGCCGCCTCA
>Ga0105053_10008412_pt1 | contig 13436 bp, 10 predicted proteins | sample BON01_FD_78093 | JGI IMG/M metagenome (GOLD analysis project Ga0105053, IMG submission 78093) | Freshwater microbial communities from Lake Bonney liftoff mats and glacier meltwater in Antarctica - BON-01 | ecosystem: Environmental > Aquatic > Freshwater > Ice > Glacier meltwater | place: Lake...
CTAGGATGGAAGGTTTGGAGCGCCCTGAACGCTTCACTCTAGCATTCTGGAAGAACAAGAACAAAAAAACTAATCAGATCATTGCGGAGAATGGCGATATTTCTGTGAACCTATCTACCATATGGGACGCTTCGAGACCCAAAAGTAAGAAAACTAAAAAGAGAATTAAAAACTAAAGCGCTAGTATTTAATTACCAAGTACCGAATCAATTAAAAAATATACCGGTATTTTTTATGTGTAACTTCAAAAACCAAATCGACAGACGGAACGATAACGATGAATCTGGAATCAGCTGATAAAATTTGCCAGCGCGCGCTGGAAGTAGGACATATCAATAAACTGAAACCTCTAACAGTTGCAGTGCTTGATGCAGGTGGACACATGATTAGTTTCAGAAAGGAAGATGGGGCTTCCCTTTTCCGCGAGCAAGTAGCTAAAGGCAAAGCCACTGCTGCGCTTGGCTTTGGAAGTGACAGTGCCGCGCTTGAAGCAGTGGCAGAAGCCCGTCCTGCATTCATGAATGCTGCGTATTCCGCAACAGGAGGACAAGTTATTCCTGTTCCAGGTGGGGTTTTGATCAAGGACAAGGAAGGAAAGATCATTGGTGCTGTAGGCATCAGTGGCGATCTCTCTGAAGCTGACGAGGCTTGTGCTGTAGCTGCTATTCGTGCTGCTGGACTCTTTTGTGATTCTATTTCCTCTGGGAAAGAGTGCTATCTTAAGGCGCACCTTTAAATCCGTTTGTGTTGACTTCATTTAACACTTTATTTTATTTTAATAAATTGATTTCTTATTTTGTTACTTTCAATGTGTCAATAGCTAGTTCAATTATAAAACGAGGCAAGACATCGGGAACGAGGGTGTGTAAATTAGAGAAATTTCGTGAAGACTATTTGAGGGTCCGCACACAAACATATGGGGACAAGAAAAATAGGGGGACCTTCCCTTTCAATGGGGACCCTCCCGTGAGTGCGGGGAGGGTCCCCCACTCTCTTAAATGAGTGACATTTCCCTCAAATAAGAAAAAATCGATTTTTGTTGTTAGAAAAATATAATGCGAATTCAGTGATTCCACATAATGTTCTTGCTTCTGATTACCTCACGGATTGCCATCAGGCTCTTTTCTTTCAACAAGATACTCTTGTTTATTAAGAAATTAGCATGTGATGGCTTTTATCCACTACTAGTGGTGCTTTAAAAAAATCGATTTTTGTTGTGTTTAAAAAAAACACTACTAGTAGTTTTAAAAAAAAATCGATTTTTGTTGTTTTAAAAAAAAATTTAAATCCCTCAAATAAATAGGTACTCGGGAGGAGAGATGGATGAAACTACTGCACTACCACCTGGATGGATTGCTAAGGAGAGTAGGTGAGTGAATTTTAATCAATGGTACTAAAGCTGATCAATTCTTAGCTCTCGTCAAGGAGCCGTTTACTTCTTCAATGAATTCAGTCGCGTCTCAAGATGGGAAAAACCTAGTATGGATGAAGCACAAAAGCCGGACACGGTAAAAGCTAGTCATATTTTGGTAAAACATGCTGGTTCACGCAACCCTGTATCCAGAAGAACTGGTCAAGCTACCACCAGAACTGCTGATGAGGCGTTGGCGCAGCTACGAGAGATACAAAAAGAACTTAAAGAAGATCCTTCTCGCTTCGAAGAGATTGCCAAGGATGTTAGTGATTGTTCTAGCTCAAAGCGAGGAGGAGATTTGGGTCCTTTTGGTAGACAGGCTATGCAGCCTGCCTTTGAAAATTGTGCATTTCATCTTGCTGTGAACGAGATTAGCGGGATTATTGAAACTGATAGTGGATTCCATATTGTGCTGAGAACCAAATAGCTATTCATGTTTTTGAAACTGGTTTGCAATAATTAACAATTAATTAATAAAAATTCCCTCCAGGAAATCGACTAATTTTGAAACTCAATTGTGAAAACATGGATGTCTTGCTAGATATCATCGTCATCACGTTGCCGATAGGTAACGCATGTATCCACTTTGTGAACTTTGGTGCTAAAGCTTCTAAGCTTAACATCTTCTGCGTTGGTAATGTTTCTAGGATCCGATTCTTCCCAAGCCAATGGAACTTGAGCATCAATGTCAGTATGAACTAGAAGGTCAAAAGTGCATGATTCTTCAAGCAGAGGAAGAAAAGTGACGCTGGCAGTAATTTGCCTCATAATCGCCTGAATCTCGTTCATAATTTCCTTGTTTGATTTGACACGAGTCACAGTGGGATTAGCTGTAACTTCTTTGTCTGTCTCCACATTGAATACCCAGCGTTCTAAAACTTCTTTGGATTCACATCCAGTTACCACCATTACCAGTTTTTGTGCATTGCCTTTCAAAAGCCACGATCGAAGTTGATCAAGTACGTTATCTAAATACGTTTTCAACTCAGGTACTTCAGTTACCCATATTGGCAACCCATATTTTGATATTCGCTTGAAGGATTCAGGCGAGTAGACGCCTCGCTGGTATAAAATATTGTTGATACTATACTCAAAAAACTCTGTCACGATCTCTGTGGACCCCTTGAGGGTTATTTCATTGGAAGTCGCTTGAGCAGTTGCCTGATAGATAGTTTCAATAGTAATACATAGTTTAGTCAATCAAACTTACCATTGCACGTACTATTCAATCGCTCGAGTGTTAAAGCCAGACGTAAATTATAACGACGAGACAATTCAAACGTGCCCAGTAGACACTGAATTTGTTTTTGAATTTTTTAGTTGAAATATTTGGTGATGCTGCTCGCTGTTTCAGGCGTTGCGGTAACACGTTTTGAAGGATGATTGGCAACCTTTGTTGAAGGTTTTGGAGTAACTTCCATTAAAAAGTCCAGATTTTCAGGTCCCTGATGGACACAATTATAGACAGCTTGATAATCGATGGCCTTTTTAGAACGAGAAAGGTTTCTTCGATAAACTTGCTCACCAAAATACTCCACAAACATCTCGCAAGCTTTTGAAAGAGCTAAACTCGATTCTTTGGACAATTTGGATACGGACTCATCAAGCTTGGCGATTTTGGATACTCTGGAAAGGGGAAGGTCTTGGGCTGCAGAAATGGTTTCAGATGAGCGCTTTGAAGATTTGGGAAGCTTTTCATAAGCTTGCATTGCTACCTTGTATATCTCTTTAGCCTCCAATGCACGGTGTGCGTACGGAACTCTCAACTCCTCATTCAATTCGTTCCATGCCGCCCCAACGAGCTTAGCTATATCTCCGATTTTTGCACCTGGATTTTGAGCCGCTATTTCAGGTCGCTTCTCCTCCATGAACAGGAAATACGCAGTTGAAGGTCGTTTAGGAGGCGTTGTAAATAGTGAGGGGTCGTTTTTTTCTTCAACTAGCTGTTGTACTTCATCTTGCGATTTCTCATCCTCAGACACGTGACCTTGCGATATTTCTCCCTTCCAATCTCCAGGTTCCAAATGTGACTGCTTTTTCGAATCGTCTTCCAGAGCGATAGTATCACCAGAAACTTGTGGATTGGTAGGTTCTATCAACCATGCAGCAACCTCATCACCAGTAGTATCTTCAACGGGACTCTCAACTTTCATCGCATCTGGGGAAACGTCACCCACAAATTGCGTCCCCTCTCTTTCTATGGATGCTTCCTCCTCGTGCAATCTGCATTCCATCGACAAAATCAATTTTGAAAATACCAAAATAGGTAGACCCTTTCGGGGATCTTGTCGCCTGATTTGAAGTTGACAGATGCGTTGGTTCTTTTTCCTTTGGTGTCTTTTTGGACTCACTGCAAGCGATAACAGTTGGGGCAGATGCCATGGCAATCTGTGGTATGTTGGGCATTCCTTGGTACTTGGAATCTGCAGTAGTAACATAATTCGTGTGTTCCGAACCAACATTACTCAAGGCAATTCATGCCAGGCGGTCTCTCATAAAACCAGTCTGGCAACCCAAGAAGGATTTTGCGTAGACCCAGTTGATGTGAAATTTTCCTCTACCTCCGCCTTTCTCGAGATCAGCACTGGTGAGTTGAAAGTTTTCGTTGAGCTACCTGATGAGTCACACCGTGTGCTTTTCTATTCAATTGATCTGAAAATGACTTTAACGCGTGAGATAAAATCCGTGGTTGATTTTGATGGATCGGTTACTCAAGAGTGGTATTCAGACAATAACGAATCAATTTACGGCATGGGGCAATATGTTAACGGTGAATTAAACTACAGAGCTGCGCCGCTTCAATTGATTCAATACAATACTGAAGCTGTTGTACCCTTTTTTGTATCAACTCGGCAGTATGGCATTTTATGGGATAACTACGCCTGGGGCATGTTCAATAGTCCAGAAAATGAATTGGATGTCAATTCAACTTCATTTGTTCCACGTGAGAGTGGAACTTACTGGTTTTATGTCGTAGATGTGTCAGCAGTATGGGATACAGGCGAGTTCACTCTTTCTCTTACGGATTCAATTTCAAAAACTATTCATACTTGTGAACACAAACTCCATAATATGCCCAATAGTGTAAGTTGCAAGTTCAAGAAACTTGAAGCCAAACGATCATACATTGTTTCATTCTCTCAATCTCGAATGCGAGCACCCAAAGTATTTTATAATTCAATGGAGACTTATTTGAAAACATCCCTACATGCAAAATCGGGAAACGTGATTGATTACTACTTCGTGCATGGGAAAACCGTGGATGGCACAATCAAAGGGTATCGTATAATCTCGGGAACTGCGTTTATGTTGCCTCGGTGGGCCTATGGTTTTTGGCAATGTAAAGAGCGCTACCACACTCAAGAAGAGCTTCTTGAATCAGCGAGGCAATTTCGAAATAGATCAATCCCGGTGGATAATATCGTACAAGACTGGCAATATTGGGGAAAGCTGGGTTGGGGACCACATTGGGTAAGTTGTTATTCCAAGATATACGCAAGATTAACAAAGATTCACAGGACAAATCTCTCTATCCTGATCCGCGAGGTATGATAGAACAATTACATGCTCTAAAATATCACTTCATGGTATCTGTATGGTCGTTCTTCGATACCAAGACAGAATTCCATGAAATAATGCACAGCAAAGATTTTCTTATTCCCGGATCTTTGTATTTTGATCCATGGAATCCAGCGGCGAGGTCAATGTTTTTTAATTTCTCGAATGAGAATCATTTTAAAATAGGAGTGGATGCTCTATGGCTTGATGCAACAGAACCAGAAAGCTTGCAAAATATCAACAAGACGATATTCCTTGGAAATGGAAATGATTATTTGAACTCCTACAGCCTGATGGTTGCACAGGCAATTAGCGAAGGGAAAAAATCCATAGATCTCAACCCCCGTGATTTTTCTCTCACGAGGTCTTCATCAGCTGGCCAGCAAAGATACGGTGCTGTTTTGTGGTCAGGAGATATTGACGGGTCTTGGGATTCGTTACGTCGTCAAATCTCGATGTCAATCAATTATCAATTATCTGGCAATCCTTATTGGTCTATGGATATTGATGGATTCTTCAGACCAGCTGATCAGTACACTTCCGATGCATATCATTTACTGCTTATTCGGTGGTTTCAGTTTGGAATGTTCGTTCCGCTATTTAGAGTTCATGGAACCGGTTCGAACACAGAAATATGGAATTACGGTGACGATACAGCCAACACCATTAAAAACGATATCATTCGTTTTCGCTACAGATTGTTGCCATACATATATTCAGGCTTTCACGATGTGGAACAATCTCATTATTCGATGCAACGAGGGATGGTATTTGATTTTGCCGATGATCGAGAGGTATGGGATGTAGCTGACCAATTCATGTTTGGGTATTCGTTTCTTGTTGCTCCGTTATTCTCCCAGGATTCATTCAGGAACGTGTATTTGCCTAAAATTACGGGCGTGTGGTACGTACTTTGAAAAGATACTAACAATCCGTAGCTTATTTACATATTATCTAGGAGAGACTTTTTCACTGGAGATGAGATTCCGTACGGATGGCACGTTTCAAACAACTGCAGTCGCGCAACCTTCCCGCTTTTTGTTCGATCTTCTATTTTAGTGCTAGGTCCTTTTGTGCAGACAACTGCAGAGATTATCACGTCACTCGAGGTTCGTGTATACACAGGTGCGAATTCCAAGTTCACTTACTATTTCGATGACGAGTCCAATAGGGGCAGTGGGTACATGGATGTTACTTGGAATGAATCGATCAGTGTTTTGACATTAGGGATGTCTCAGGGTGATCTCCGGTTTCCAACTATATCCATTGATGTAGTCGTAGTCGACACGAATAGAGGCACTGGAATTGCACCTAGCAGGAATCCAAACTCAAAAATAACATACACAGGTTCGGAGACTAAATGGAAAATGCCGGACATATCGGGAATCATATAAAATCCTATTTTAATTTCAAAATATAAGGCACGTTGTGAACATTGGAGCTAGAAAACCATTGTGCGTAGTTACCAATGGACTCTTCCAGTATCTTCTGCGACTTTGAATATACGCCCCCTCGGTCGGCTAACAAGAGATCAAGAAGCGCAACTGGGAATAGCGGAGGGCAGACTAATTCTCCAGAATCATATATACCACTAGCGGGTATCATTTGAGCCATCAATCTACTTGCAATTTCACAGGCTTCATCGATACGACCAAATTTAACGAGAGTCCTGATCAAGATACCCGGGTTCCTGGCCTCATCCTTGGATGAATCGCGGGCAAATGAATGCACTGTTGAATGTGAGGAATTGGTAAAATCTCCCCACGAGAAAAAGGAATTCTGTAGCCATTGAGGAATCTCTGCGCTGACGCATGATATAAGAATCGTATCGAGTACAACTCCGTGGTATTTAAACAACCTAAGTGTTTTATGCCCGTCCAGGGAAGGAACCTTAGCACAGTCTAACATTTTCAAAGACTTTTGAATATAGGAGGCCGGGTGCTTGGAACCCTCGCAACCTAGGGTCAAATGAACAAAGAATGCAACGCGAACATCTTCACTTGAAATTTCCTCGTCCCAGTGAACTAAAAGTAAAGTCAGGGCATCGTCAAGCATTCGAAAATCCACCAGCAGCAAAACAAGTTCCCGAAAATCACGAATCGAACTGGTGGAAGAAAATATTCTAGAGCTCAAAATGATCGAACGATGATCATCATCACATACTGCAACCAGTTTGCATAATGCGCGGGCAACCACAAATAGAGCCTCGATATTCGAAACTGAAATTTGATACAATGCTTGATTTTGTTTCGTAGCACCTTGAAAAAAGGGAGGTCTGAATACCACGCTAACTGTAGACGCAAGATCGGAAGCAAGTCTTAGTGCATTTAGCGAAGAAGACAAGGCGTTTTGATAGTGGAGAAGACTCTCTGGAGTCCAACTATCACCGTGTGACTGCTCAATATGGTATGATAAATTAAACATACATTGGGATGCTTGGACAAAGTGACAATGACGAACGCAAAAGGCGAAAAACACGGAAGATGTTCTGACGTGGTCTTGGATTGAATGACTCTCTTTTATTTTTCTATCAAGCGTTTCCATTATTAGGTTCCATAAATGCTCCTCTAGGGATTCAAAGCAAAGAGAACACAATGCTTCTGTTTCACCCCTGTCAATCATTACTGAAACTAATTGGCCAAGATATCGACCATTGCCATTATCGCTAGTGCTGGGATACATCCGGCACGCATTAAGTGCTTGTTTATAGTCGCTCATATCCAGCGCCCTTCCAAATACGAAGGCGCACAAAACACATCTGTCATCATTGGACATTTTAGTAGATGGGTTCGCGGAACATTTCAAAGCTTCAAGGGCAAAATCCATAGCAGGCTTTGGTTCTTTCGCTCGCTCAAATACTTTCATCACAGTGAAGTTGTAATCCAAAACTCCATCAATTGGAGTCGCCATTCGGAAATACATACACGCACGGTCCAACCATCCTGGATCACCCTGGCTCGCCAAAGACCGCCATAAACAAGATTTCGCCTGGAGAAAGGCTACATATTTCGACATTGATTCACCGATAAAGAAAGGATATCCACAAGAACTCTTGCAATTCGCTGAGTGGTTTTCCAAGGAAATCATACTCGCAACATCTCCCAATACATGGTACTGCTGTTCTCTGTCTAAGAATGAAAGAACCTCGCTTTCAAGACAACAAGCAAGACTCATGAGTTGCGCAAGAGCTGCAGAGTTATCAAAGGAATGGGAGTTCAGAACGCTTTCGATCCAAACTTTCAATATTGATGCCGTACCTAATGACTTGGAACTAACGACATGATTCGTTTTGACAGTTAGTCTGCGAATCCAGTCTAATGATCGTGGCACTTCTAGGGAGGACTCTTGACTTAGACGCAATAGTTGAGAAAACAAAAAACAACGATGAGCCGCCTTCTTCATCAATGGGGCAGTCGACCAATGATTGTCTATTTTGGTATGCCCTTCTATCAATGAAGAAACAATCAAAAGAACCGATACTGCTAGACCAAGTCGATACTGAATGCATTGGCGTAATGAATCCCAATAAAATTGGGTTTGAAGACGCATCCTTCGGGCAGTGGGGGAAAGTGAACTATCGGTACATTCCATCGAAATTGTATTACTGCTTTCTGGAGCGAGATTATCCAAAAGATTCTCGACCAATTTCTGAAAGTGTTCCTTTGAGAGTGAATTCAACGGCTCCAACGACTTTCTCAATTCCAATACTGGACTATCTCGAATGTAACTATGAGTTCGCTCAATTAAGTGGGAAGCCCCGGTTCGAATAGAGTGAGACACTATAAACTCTAACTCCGAAATCCATCGAGTTTGGAGGGAGAATAGACATGAGTTCAACGGGGAGTTTGCCTGTAGCGAAGGAATAATCTCATTGGCCCGAAAACCAGTGACTCTTCCGGTCCGAACAACGACACAATCACCAGCAAATAAAGAACACGGGCTCTCGCAAAGAGAAAGTGGACGATGAGAATCAAGCCAATTATTTTCACAGTCGTTGAGTAGTCGAGACCATGCAAGTACTTCCATACTCCTTCTTTCGCTCTCGGGATACTTTCGACAGCTGGTAGTCACGTTATTTTTCATTAGATTTACGATAAGATGGTTGGAGCCCGGTTTCAATCCTTTGATCTTTGAGGATGAAGTTGAATCATCGAATGAACTGAGGAAGCTCCACCGAAGATCATCAAAAGAATAGCGCTCCGAGACTAGCAACCTAGCCGCAAAAAAATCCACAGGATTGAAATACTCTTGTATTTGGTCTCGTTGGCGCATCGCTTCTCTATCTTGATCATATGCAACGAAAGAACATCCGTTCTTCGTATGCTCCAATATCTGAGTACTTTTACCACTCAAAGGTTTCCACCATAATGAATACAAAGAATTGTTTCGTGCGAGTACATCAATCAGAGTAAAACTACAAGGAACCGAATGATTGCTTTCCGCGACCAAATTCATCTCAGAAGCGCTGAGGGACCCATGAAGCACTTGCATGGAGGCCGCACCAGACGACAAGTTGAGACCAACACCTATCCTTAATGGCTCGATGGCTATTATTGAGATGAAAGCACGCTCTACCGCATCATTTTCTTGTCGAAGGTCTTGCTTAGCGAAAGACCGTTGACTAATGCTCCACGCGTACATTACCGAATCATCAGACATCCCAATTACATAAACTTCGCTGCCAATGCATATTGGACAAAGACCAACCACATTCCCGGAATGCTTTTTGCGTTTTGCGAGAAACGACATACGTGGTTTGTTGGTCAGCTCCACCTCACAAGCAGCATGCCGATTGAACTGAAAATACGATGCCAACGGCTCAGCGGAATCTTGGTAATTCCCAGCAGATGCGATATCCACAACCGATGCTACATTTATTAAACCGCTCGGATCTAGAAACCAACAACAATGCTTTAAAGAGTTCTTGAACACAGCAGATTGAGGCGGTCGCAACCACAAGTTGGAAGAATTGAATATGGAAAAGCCGGGAGCCGCCTTTCTGTCATCTTTCTTGGCAAATGGGTGATCTCTAAACGAACAAACGTAAGAAAGGCCACTTGTAAAACAAATACACAGGTGAAGTTCATCATCTTTCTCGAACCATTTAACGCCACCGAAGGCGATGAGTAAATTGCCTGGTAACTTCAATCGAAGGGCACCGCCAACAAGTTCATCTTGGGCTGAGATCTCTAGAATGTCAATCGAGTTTGAATAATATCGCCAAAACAACATTCTGGCCCCGTTGTTCGAGGGACTCTGATAAGAATAACAACCACCAAGTTTCTCACACTCTTGCCCAGCGTTATCCACGAAAGGCTCAGCATTGCCTCCAAATTCATGCGCAACCTTCCAATTTAAAGAGCAGTCATCAAAGTCTACCAGTGGCACTTCCTTAAGAATGGTGGTGCTCATGGTATCTTGCATGATTCTCAAAACCAAAGGAATTTGAATTATAGGTCCCCGCCATTGGGAAGACACTAAGTTTTGAGTGGTGGAGGTCAAGAGCCAAAAACAAATCATTTCTGATCTTTTTGAGACTACATAGTAATGGACGTACGTAAAAGCAATTTCTTAAGGCTTCTGCCTCAAATTACGAGAGCGATTCAAACGTGTGATTTCGTTGCCATCGATGCTGAATTTTCAGGTTTGAATACTGGGAAGGAGAGAGAGCCGTGGGGGCTAGATACGTGCCAGGAAAGATACGAAAAGATTAAAGAAGCTGGTGAGCAATTCGCCTTATTACAATTTGGAATTTGCTTGTTTACTCGCAGTCAAGTTAATGAAGAAGAAATAATTGCCGAGCCTTACAATTTCTGGGTGTACCCAAGTTCAAGCCACGGGTCCGACGATCGCTTACTGTTTCAAACAGGGAGTGTTGAATTTTTGACCCAATGTAACTTTGACTTCAATATGAGTTTCCGAGAGGGTATTCCTTACCTCACTCGTGATAGAGTTGACATTCTGCGAAAGGAGTTTTCAGAAAAGTCAGCTAAATTACTTTCTACAGCAAAAACTGATTCTAAATCGGAGACAATAAACTTGAGCACCATTCGTGCTCCGCATGTAAAGAATTTACTAGCTGAAGCACTCAATATCGCGAGTCAGATATCGGCAGGAAAAGACCAGGCATCAGGATTGTCATTTGAAGTTGACGAATATGGAAGAAAGTATGTCGTACTTCATCCTATGAATGGCTATGTTCGACGTCTCGTATATCAAGAAGTCCAGAATAAGTTCAAGCATATTCATGTTGGTAAATTTCATTTCGACAATACTAATTCGCGTGACGGAAGATTGAGGCTCACGGTATGCAGTGATACATTATCTGTTGCAGATATGGAAAGTTCAAGAATTGAGGAATCATTAAAAACTGAACAAGAAAGTTTGGATTTATGCCACGGTATGGGTAAAATAATCCAGATCATATCTGAGTCCAAGAAACCTGTGGTTGGTCATAATTGTATGCTTGACTTAACCCATGTCCTGTCTAAGTTCGAGCGACCATTACCACCAACTGTTGAGGAATTCCGCGTAGCCTTAAATGAGATCTTCCCGATTATTATCGATACAAAGCACGTCTATTCAACTGACCCTCAACTCCGTGTTTTGACTCCCGACACAAGCCTGAACGGATGCAACCAATCAGGGGATTCTAATAGTCTCTTGAAAGGAAATCTATCAATTACTATGGGAGAAGGATTTACCAAGTATAGCGGTAGCGGCGATTCTTATCATGAAGCAGGATATGATGCTTTTGTTACTGGGAAAATATTCGCTCGAGCTATGTGTCTCATCACTTCTTCAGTATCGGTTTCTGAATCCCTTCTAAAATTCCATGAAAGTGGCCTGGGAAACCATTTATTTCTCATGCGACAAGATTTTTCTCTCAACTTGGTTGGTCCTCTTTCTGAACCTGATATGGCTAACGTCATTCGATTGTCCAACTTTCCTGAAAAAACGAAAACATATCATTTACAAAAATTGATTACGGAAGCCATTCCGGGAATTGGCTCGGTGCGAATCACATGGGATTCCGATACGAGTGCATTTGCCAACCCTCCCACTTCTGAAGATGCTTCTTGGCTCGTTCAACAAAGTATTTCTGCAAGAAACAGTGGTAGAAGAGGAAAATCCCCAAATGAATTCGCGAACAAAAAATTCTTAACCTTTGCTGATGTCGATATTGACCTTGCCCTTAAACAACGCACCCAAAAGGATACAATCAAGAGAAAAATTATGTCGGATAACTCGGAAGGCAATTTTAAAAGACCCAAAATGGAGGGTTCCGTTAAGGATTCTCAATGTTGCATACTGTGAATAGTCTCAACTCTTTATTAATTAAATAACAGCGAAACTTTTGAAAGGCCATGGCAACCTAAATCCAAAATTTTATACCAGTAGAATCTAGATAGTATCCGCTCCTTTTTTGACCCGTTTCGCTTGGTCTCGACATATTAGTAAACTAGACTCGAAGCTCTTCTATTTAACTTAGAACTGCTTATTTACAAGTATTTTGAACTATTTACCCCTATTTCAGAGGGCGATCTTTCTTTCCTGCTATTTGACGAGTATTACCGATATGTTTCGCGCCATCAAAATGCAAGGAGGGCTAAATGATCATATAGTATTTCAAGGAATGGATTTTATAGTCGGTTGATATTGCATAGGATGGGCAGCGACTAGACTGAAGACTTAAAGGCACTTCACCTCCCACTCTCACCCATAGTACTATTTGCAAATGAGATCAACTTCGCTTTGCGCAGTGAATTTAGATATATATTCGGTTGAATAGGCTTCATTTAGAGGAATCAAAACTTATAAACTAATAATAATAAAAGTGTGATGCGATGGTACAAATACTTTGAACCCGCACTTGGGTTTCGTCCAAAAGTGTCTTATCACCGATTGCTGAACATGTGAAGAGGATTTTTATTATATTTAATGAGAGGCTGCCAGTAAGTTTCAAGATTCTCGATCATTGAAATAGATAGTTCATTACTCGCAAGTCACTTCTTGGGTCTTGAACTGAATGAACTCGTCCTCGGGTGTCGGAACAATTATTTGAATATATCGATTCGTCTACGAAACAGGTATTTTAATTGCTTCATCTAAATTCATAAGTTATTAATTAAATATCACATATACCACATATATACACGACATGTATAATTTCGAAATTTAGTTATAGTGTATACACAGCATGACCTGATATGAAGTTTAGCATTCGAATCGAACTGCAGGTGCATATCAGCATTTGGTTGATTAAATTCATTGAAGATAATAAAATGATTCAACGAAGCTTGGGCTTTGATCAGTATGATACAAGTGAGGAACAATGTTCAGTAAGAGTAAAATATCTCCATCATACTTTCATACCTTGTATTGACGAAATCCAACAACAACATGTCTGTATCACCAAGCCCCGTAGTCAAAGCGGTCAGACGCTTGATTTGTCGCCCAGTTC
>Ga0105053_10008413_pt1 | contig 13435 bp, 14 predicted proteins | sample BON01_FD_78093 | JGI IMG/M metagenome (GOLD analysis project Ga0105053, IMG submission 78093) | Freshwater microbial communities from Lake Bonney liftoff mats and glacier meltwater in Antarctica - BON-01 | ecosystem: Environmental > Aquatic > Freshwater > Ice > Glacier meltwater | place: Lake...
CCGCCGTTGCCGTCTTCCCACTCCGCGCGGCGCTCGCGGTAGTAACCGGGCAGGTCGTACCAGGCCAGGCCGGGCACCGCGTGATGCACGGCATGGAGGTTGTTGTAGAGGTAGAGCAGGCCCAGCGGCGCTTCGGCGCGGTTGATCGCGATGCGGTGCGCATAACGCTGCGCCGGACGGTGCTCGGCAAAGGAGCGCATCATGGTGAGCGAGGCGCCGGGATAGGCAAACAGCAGCAGGTACGCCCAAAACGGCATGCCGCAGACGCCCACGACCCAGAGGATCACCAGCGCCATGCCGATGACATGGCGAACCCAGATTCCAAGGTGGGCGGTATCGCCCGAGAGCAGGCGCCGGCCTTCGCCGAGGTAGAGTCCGACAGTGGACAGTGCCGGACCCAGCAGGAGGCGGCCCAGGAGGGTCATGTTGGCGCGCAGCAGGGCGCGGTGGAGCGGACCCATGCGCTGCCACTGGCCCGGCGTGACATAGAAACTTTCAGGATCGTCGATCGGGCAGGTCAGCCGCCAGTCGAGATGATGGGCCAGATGGCTGTCGCGGTAGATGCCGTAGGGATACCAGAGGCCGAGCGAGGGGAAGACCAGCGCCTCGTTGATCCAGGCCGTGCGCGTGGGATGGCCGTGCAGCGCCTCGTGCTGGAGATGGCCGTACCAGGCGATGAACCATGCGCCCAGAGGCAGGATGACGAACCAGGGCAGCGATGCCTGCCACCAGGTCAGGGCCAGCCAGCCGGTGTAGATGACGGCTGCCAGACCCCAGGTCGGCAGTTCCCATCGGCGCCAGAGCGGCGCGGGCGTCATCATGATCATGCAGGGCGCTCTCGTTCCCGTGAACTCGATGACAATTGAACGACAGGCAGGGCCCTTGTGTCGTTGTGGGAATGCGCACATTCTGCATCGACTTGTCACGTTCCATATCATTTGGTGATTTTTATAAACAAACGGACACACCATGGCCGACTATGACCGGCGCCTGACGGTGCGCCTGTTCCGCGAGCGGTTGCAGGCCCTGATCAACGATCTGGGCGACACCCAGGCCGCCTTTGCGCGACGCATCGGAATCGACCGCTCGACCTTGTCGCAGCTCCTCTCGGGCCATGACGACCGCCTGCCACGCGCCGACACTGTCGCCGCCGTCGCCCAGACCTGCCAGGTCAGCGCCGACTGGCTGCTGGGCCTGTCCCAGGAGACCGCGGCCGACGAGGCGATCGTGGGGCCGCCGCTCGAGGTCGCCACGGGCGCGGCCGACCCGGCCAACGACCGGCTCAAGGCCTGGCATGCCGAAGCCGCGGGATACAAGGTGCGTTATGCCCCGACCACCCTGCCCGACCTTCTGAAGACTGAAGCGGTCAACCGTTACGAATACGGCGACAGCCGCGGGCTCTCGTTCAAGGCAGCCGAACGGGGCGCGTTCGATCGCCTGGACTATTCACGGCGCCCCGAGAACGATGTCGAGATCGTCAGTTCGATCCAGAGCCTGGAGAGTTTCGCGCGCGGCGAAGGCATCTGGCGCGGTCTGGAAACGTCGGCGCGGCGCGAGCAGATCGAACACATCGCGCGGCTGACCGAGGAGCTCTATCCGACCCTGCGCTGGTTCCTGTTCGATGCGCGCGAGCGTTATGCGCCGCCGGTCACGATCTTCGGGCCCTTGCGCGCGGTGCTCTACGCCGGTGAGGTCTATTTCGTCTTCAACAGCCGCGACCACATCCGCCTGCTGACCGAACATTTCGATTCCCTGATCCGTTCGGCGGTGATCCAGCCACCGGAAGTCTCAGGGTTTGCGACCAACCTGCTGCACAGCCTGTAGTGGCCGTCCATGCCGCCGCGCAGCGAGCATGCGGCGCGGCGGCAGGTCGGCGAGCGGGCGTCAGCCGGCGACGATGTGGTGATGCTGCATCACCTGACCAAACGTCTGGTGCGGATCGGCGGTGCAGGAAGCGTTGACCTCCTGGAGCGGCGCGCCGGCATACCAGGACTCGGTGCTCTGGTGATGGCGGTTGCCGTGCGGCGACTTGCCCTGGGTCTCATAGTTGGCCATCCAGGTAATGACGGAGGCGCGTTCGTCAGCCGGATGCGCCAGATAGTCGGCACAGGTGGTGACGTAAAGGTGCTCGACATTGGCAGCGGTGACGGCCGGCACAACGCCGGCACCTTCCGCGCGGGCACCATTGAGGCCGGCAACGAGGGCCAGGGCCGAAGCAGCGAGAACCACAGACTTGATCATGGGAACGCACTCCTTGTTGGTAACGCCTGAACCGTCGATCGGCCGGCGCCCCCAGCAACTGGGCTGCAATCTTGTCCGCACGGTGTTGGAATCGCGGCGCCCTTGCGGCATCTGCGACTTCGCGAAAAAGTGAAACCTGGAACCAGGAGAAACCACACGATGCCCGATCGCACCCAGAGCGGCAGTTGCCTGTGCGGCGCCGTGCGTTACCACACCGCTGCGCCGCTGCGCGATGTGGTCGCCTGTCATTGCGGCCAGTGCCAGAAGACCCATGGCAACTTCGCGGCCTATACCGCCGTCGAGACCGCCGACCTCGTGTTCGATGAGGATCGCGGGCTGGCCTGGTTCGCCTCCTCGGACAAGGCCGCGCGCGGCTTCTGCCGGGAATGCGGCGCCAGCCTGTTCTGGCGCCCCGCGTTCGACAGCTACACCGCCGTCGCCGCCGGCACGCTCGACCAGCCCACAGGCCTGAAGCTGGTGCGCCACATCTTCACCGCCGACAAACCCGACTGGTACGAGATCTCCGACGGGCTGGAGCAGGTCGCCCAGAGCCAGTACGGCAATTCCTGATGGCCCTGCTGGCCAGCCTGCCGATGTACGACCTGGAGCCGCTGCGCCCGGCCACCGACGCCTGGTGGGCCGGGATCGCCGCGGCCCTGCGCCGCCAGGGCTTCGACGACGTGCCCGAAACGCTTTCGCGCGAGGGCGGCTTCAGCGACCGCTTCGACCAATGGGCAAGCCCCGACCTGCTGCTGTCCCAGACCTGCGGCTATCCCCTGACCCATGACTTTGCCGACTGCCTGAAGCTGGTCGCCACACCGCTCTACCGCGCACGGCACTGCGCCGGGCCGCGGTATTGCAGCGTCGTCGTGGTGGCAGAAGACCATCCGGCGGTCACGATCGGCGACCTGCGCGGCGGCCATGTTGCGGTCAACGGTTATGATTCCCAATCGGGCTTCAACAGCCTGCGTGCCCTGGTCGCGCCGCTCGCGCGTGACGGGCGTTTCTTCGGCAGGGTCAGCGAAACCGGACGCCATGCCGCGTCGCTGGCCATGGTCGCCGCCGGCGAAGCCGACATCTGCGCCCTCGATGGTGTCTCGTTTGCCCTGTGGCGCCGACACATGCCCGAACTGCTCGTCGGCACACGGGTGCTGACGGTGACCGCACGGGCGCCGTCCCTGCCCTATGTCACCCATGCCGGGCGCAGCGATGCCGAGGTCGCCCGCCTGCGTGCGGCTCTGGCCGAGGCGGCTGTGGACCCGACCCTCAAGGACGTGCGCGAGTGCCTTCTGATCGAAGGTTTCGAAACCCTGCCGCGCACCGCCTACGACGAAATCGACGCCATGGAGGCCGACGCGATCGCGGCAGGTTACCCCGACCTGATGTGAGGCACACACCATCTGGTGGTCGCGCGACTCGGGGGACTCAACATCTGCCCAAATTGTGAATAAGTCATTTTTTGCTTGAGTCTCATAGCTTTAGCTGGCTTCCTTGAATGCATAGTTCAGGGGATAACCCGGCGAGACACCATGAGCATGCACGTACGAGCGCCCCGCCAAGCGGGCAATTATCCGGTCATCTACACCGACCCTCCCTGGAATTTCTCGACCTGGTCCCGCAAGGGACAGGGCCGTGGAGCCCAGGCCCATTACGACTGCATGACGCAGTCGGACCTGGAGGCGCTTCCCGTTGCGGACTGGGCGGCACCCGATTCGGTGCTGCTCATGTGGACCACTGACACCCACCTGCCCCGTGCGCTTGATCTCATCAGCGCCTGGGGGTTCACCTACAAGACGATCGGCTTCACCTGGGCCAAGCTGAACCAGTCGGCCGACGGCGAAGAAGGTTATACCGACCGGGATTTCTTCACCGGCATGGGCTACTGGACACGGGCCAACCCGGAACAGTGCCTGCTGGCGACGCGGGGCCACCCCAAGCGCACGGGCAAGGATGTCCGCCGCCTGGTCGTCTCGCCCCGGCGCGAGCACAGCCGCAAGCCCGATTGCGTCTATGACCGCATCGAGCGTCTGGTCGATGGCCCCTATCTGGAGATGTTTGCCCGCACCAGCCACACGGGCTGGGACAACTGGGGAAACCAGGCTGGCCTGTTCGATGAAGGTTCGGTCGACACCCGCCGCTGGGCCAGCGATCTCAAGCGCAACCCCGACAGCATCGCCGCCCGCTGAACAGCCTGCCGGCGATGCCCGATAGAACTTTCTCCGCCCTGGAGACGGCACACCTGCGTCTGCGCCGCTTTCGCAGCGAGGATCTGGCGCTTTTCCAGGACTATCGCAGCCAGCCCGAGACCGCGCGTTTCCAGAGCTGGGAGGCGCCCTTTCCGGAAACCGAAGCGCGCGCCTTCCTGGCCGAAATGGCCAAGGCCCATCCCGACACACCCGGAGAATGGTTCCAGTTTGCCATCGCCCGGCGCACCGACGACATGCTGATCGGCGATGTCGCACTGCGGATCGACGCAGACGATCCTTCAGTCGCCGAACTTGGCTACACGCTGGATACAGGTGCCACAGGCAAGGGTTTTGCCGTCGAGGCGATCACGGCCGTCCTGGCCTATGCCTTCGACACACGCGGCAAACGCCTGGTGGAAGCCTGGACCGATGGCCGCCACGCCCGTTCGCTCGCCCTGCTCGCCCGCCTGGGTTTCACCCGACCCGACAGCCCGCCGCGACGCGGCTTCTACAAGGGCGAATGGTGCCAAGACATCCACCACGCCATGACGGCGCAGCACTGGGCCGCACGGCGGGCCTGAACCAGGCGGCCACCAGCTATCCCCCCTTCCCTGTCATTGCCGGGCTTGTCCCGGCAATCCATACGCACCGGCGCTGTGATACCGGCCTCGTCAGTGCGTATGGGTCCCCGGGACAAGCCCGGGGACGACAAGTCTTTGCAAAGCCTTCAGGCGCGCGCAGTGACGACCTGGCGCACGTTGACCAGGGTCTCGAGCGCACGGGCGATGTGGCGGGCGAGCGTTTCGGTGAGGGCTTCGACGCGCACGTCGATATGGAGTTCGGGCGCCTCGACCGCGCTGTACCAGCGCGCCGGCACGAGGTTGCGCTTGGCGAACTGCTCCAGAACGCGCGGCATCACATCAGGGTCGGCATCGGCATAGACGGCAAAGACGTAGGTGGAAAGCTCAGTGGCCGGCGGCAGGCCGGCAGGAGAGGAGGACATCGGAAGGCTCCCGATCGCAGGTTGAGCGCGGAATCACGACAGCCGGGCGCCCCATGGACGCCCGGTTGGTAATTCGCAGCCCTGCGATGTGACGGAAGCCGGTCACGGCTTCTCCCCTGTGTTCAAGGGCGAATGCTACGCCGGCCCACATCCTCTGTCATCCCCGGGGCGGCGCGTTGCGCGCTTGCCCGAGGATGACGAGGGAGCGAGATCAGTTCAGCAGGATATGCTCATAAGGGAAGGTCGAGAGGCGGGCGGCACCGTGTTCGGTGATGAGCACCTGCTCCTCCAGCTTGACGCCCTCGATGCCCACTTCCGAACCGATGTAGCTTTCGACGCAGACGGTCATGCCGACTTCCAGCTCGCCGCCGGAAGAGAACTCGGCATTGTCGGTGAAGGTGATCGAGGGATACTCGTCGACCATGCCGACGCCATGGGCGGTGATGCCGTAGCGGCGGGCGGTGAACTCGTTGGGGATCTTCCAGGATTTCTTGGCGGCCTCAACGAAACTCATGCCGGGTTTGAGCATCTCGATGTTGTACTGCACCTGCTCGTAGGCATAGGTGTAGATGCGCTTCTGCTCGTCGGTCGGACGGCCGGGTTCGCAGAAATAGGTCCGCGAGAGATCGGCGCAATAGCCGAAGGGACCGACCAGATCGGTGTCGAAGGCGACCAGTTCACCGGCCCGGATGACACGGCTGGATGCCTCGCGGAACCACGGATTGGTACGGCCGCCCGAAGCCAGCAGCCGGGTCTCGATCCACTCGCCACCCAGCGCGATGTTGACCTGGTGGAGATGGCTCCACAGCTCGACCTCGGTGACGCCGGGGCGCAGTTCCTCGCGCATCTTGGCCATGCCGGCCTCGCAGGCCGAGATCGCCTGGCACATGCAGGCAATCTCGTCGTCGGACTTGATGACGCGGGCCAGTTCGGTGACGCGGGTACCGTTGTTGATCTCCCAGCCGAGCCTGGTCAGCTCGCGCACGCCCTCCATGTCGAGACGGTCGGCGGCGATCCGGCGGCTGCCGCCGGCGTCGGCGCGCATGACTTCATCAATGTCGGCCGCCCACTTCACGGCCTTCTCGTCGATGTTCTCGTCCGAGCCCATGTAGATGAAACCGATGGCGGGACGGATTTCGCGGATCGTCTCGAGATGGGCGTAGAGGTGCATGGACTTGGGGTAGTCGAAGAGCACCGGCAGGCCTTCGACGGGCACCCAGACGTAACGCAGGGGATTGTGCGTGAACCAGACCTGCATGTTGCTGGAGCCGGTGGCGTAACGCTGGTTGATCGGGTCGTAGAGGATGATCCCGGCCAGATCGAGACGCTTGAGCTGGGCCTGGATGCGGCCCAGGCGATAGGCGCGCATGCGCTTCATGTCGATCTGGGGTTCGGCATCGTGCTGGGCAGCACCCAGCGTGTTGCGGCCCAGACGGATGCTCTCGAGATAGGCGTCGCTCATGTCGTGATCGTCTCCCGCGCGGCCGGTGCCGCGCCCATGCAGTGAAACAGGATGGTCAGTTGAGCAGGTTGCTTTCGTAAGGGTAGGTCGAGAGGCGCTGGGGCGCACCCTCCGTGATCAGAATCTGTTCCTCGAGCTTGATGCCCTCGACGCCGTCCTCGGCGCCGATGTAGCTCTCGATGCACACGGTCATGCCGGTCTCCAGCATGCCGCCGGTGGAACGATCGGCGTTGTCGGAGAACTGTACGTGGGGCCACTCGTCGGCCAGGCCCACACCGTGGGCCATGCTGCCGTAGCGCCGGGCGACGAATTCATTGGGCACACGCCAGGACTTCTGCGCGATCTCGGCGAAGGTCTGGCCCGGGCGGAACAGATCGATGTTGGTCTGGATCTGGTCGTAGGCGTAGGTGTAGAGCCGCTTCTGCTCGTCGCTGGGCCGGCCCGGCGGGCAGAACCAGGAACGGCTGATATCGGCGCAATAGCCGAAGGGGCCGATCAGGTCGGTGTCGAAGGCGACGATTTCGCCGGCGCGGATGACCCGGTCGCTCGATTCCCGGAACCAGGGATTGGTGCGCCCGCCCGAAGCCAGCAGGCGGGTCTCGATCCACTCCCCGCCCATGGCGATGTTGACCTGATGGAGATGGGACCAGAGCTGGTTCTCGGTGATCCCCGCACGCATCTCCTGATGCATTTTGGCCATGCCGGCCTCGCAGACCGAGATCGAGGCCAGCATGCAGGCAAGTTCATCGTCGGACTTGATGGCGCGCGCCAGCTCCATCACTTCCTGGCCGTTGTGGATTTCGTAACCCAGCGCCTCCAGCTCGCGTGCCCCGGCGACATCGAGATGGTCGGCGGCGATGCGCTTGTTGGCGCCGGCACCAGATTCGCGGATGACACTGTCGAGTTCGTTTGCCCAGAGACCGACCCGTTCGCCGATGCGGTCACCTGCGCTGAAAAAGGTCCACACGGTGGCCGGACGGATCGTCTCGATGGTCTCGAGGTGTTTGGCCAGATGCAGGGCGCGACCGTATTCGAACAGCGTGCACAGGCCCTGGGCCGGAACCCAGCAGTAACGATGCTGGTTGTGCAGGATCCAGACCTGCATGTCGCTGGAACCATTGGCATAACGCACGTTGATCGGGTCGTAGAGCAGGATGCCGGCGAGATCGCGCTCCTGCAGCATCTGCTGCACGCGACCCAGGCGGTAGGCCCGCATGCGCTTGATGTCGATCTGCGGTTCGGCGTCGTGCTGGGCCACGCCCAGCGTATTGCGCGCCAGACGCTGCGATTCGAACGGAGCCTCTTTCATGGAAAACCCTGTGACAGCCGGGAGAAGCGAGTATGCCCATGCAACGGCCAGCACCGCCGGGAGTCAATCGCCAAGAGGCCGGCAGGTCTGCAGAAACCTCTCTCAGGCTTCCAGATGGACCCGCGATGTGCGCCGAGCAAACAGGCTGCCGTGACGACCAAGGCTGAACGACACGACGAAGAAGCCTGCCAGAACGAGAACGATCGCCGGGCCGGGCTCGATTCCAGCGCGGACGGCCAGCGCCAGGCCGGCGAGCAGACCGAGCACACCGATGATGATGGACAGCGCCATCATGCCCAGCAGGTCGCGCCGCCAGTAGCGGGCGCAGACCGCCGGCAGGATCATCAGACCGAGCGCCAGCAGGGTACCCACGGCGTAGAAGGCCGCGACGAGGTTGAGCACGACCAGCCCCAGGAATGCGTAATGCGCCGGACCGCTCCAGCCCGAGACCGAGCGCAGAAAGACCGGATCGAAACATTCCATGATCAGCGGCCGCAGAAGCAGGGCCAGCCCGATCAGGGTGACCGTCGCGATGGCCGCCAGGACGACAACGTTGGCCGGCTGCAGGGCGAACGGTGAGCCGAACAGGATGTGAAGCAGTTCGTCGTCCTGGCCCGCCGAGGTGACGATGACAACGCCCGTGGCCAGCGCGACGACGAACAGCGCGGCCAGATGGGCATCCTCCTTCTGCGCGGTGAACCGCGACAGGGCCCCTGCCCCCAGAGCGACGACCAGGCCGGCAACAAAACCGCCCACCATCATGGCCAGCATCGAGCCGCCGGCGAAGACGAAACCCACGGCAACGCCGGGCAGCAGGGCATGGGAGAGCGCATCGCCCATCAGGCTCATGCGCCGCAGGGTGAGAAAGACGCCGATGGGCGCCGAACCCACGGCAACGGCGATGCAGGCGACCAGGGCACGGCGCATGGTCTCGTCGGCCAGGAAACTTCCGGCGCTATCGATGCTCATGCCGCGTCCTCCCAGAGGCAGCGGGCGGCATCCTCGTCCCAGGCCTCGGACAGCCGTTGGGCGGCTTCCAGATTGTCGCGGCCGAGCACCTCGCCCGTGGGGCCCCAAGCGATGGCGTGACGCGCCAGCAGCAGGGTCTGCGAGAAATGGCTGCGCACCTGGTCGAGATCGTGCAGCACGGCGACCACCGTGGTGCCGGCTTCGTTGATCTCGTGGATCAGGCGCAGCATGTGATGGGTCGTGGCCGAATCGACCGCCGTGAAGGGTTCGTCGAGCAGCACCAGCGGCGCATCCTGCAGCAGCATGCGCGCAAACAGGACCCGCTGGAGCTGGCCGCGCGAGAGCGTTGCGACGGCGCGGCGCTCGAAACCAGCAAGATGCACCCTGGCCAGCGCAACATCGATCCGTGCGCGCAGGTCGCTGCCGATCCGGCCCCAGGGCCCGATCCGTCGCCACAGGCCGCTGGTCACCACCTCGAGAACGGAAATCGGGAAATCCTCGTGAACCATGGTGCGCTGGGGCATCACGGCGATGCCGCGCCGCGCAAGCCCGTGCAGATCGACACTCCCCTGCATGGGTCGCATCTGCCCGGCCAGGCCGGCAATCAGGGTCGACTTGCCGCCGCCATTGGGGCCGACGACGGCGAGCATGGCGCCGCGTTCGATGGCGCCGCCCAGGTGGTGGACCGCAGGGTGGCGCTCGTAGCCCAGCGTGACGTTGTCCAGGGTGACCAGTGGCGCGTTCACAGGCACCACCAGACGCCGAGCCAGAGCACCATGGAAAGACCCAGCGCCACGGCAAGACGCGGACCGAGTCCGGCCATCATGGCAGCGCTGGCGAGCGCGGAGCGGCCGTGGTGGTGCTTCATCGGGGTGCACTCCCGCCGACACAGGCAGCGCAGTGCACCGAGAGTTCGATCGTGGCGTGGTCGAGTTCGAACCCCTTGCGCCCGGCGAGTGCGCCAAGCGCGGTGTTGATATCAGCATCGACGAATTCCTCGACCCCGCCGCAGTCGTGGCAGATGGCAAAGGCCGTGCCCTCGCCGTGGCGCGGATGGACGCAGGCAACGAAGGCGTTGAGCGATTCCAGGCGATGCACGACGCCGCGTTCGAGCAACTGATTCAGCGCACGGTAAACGGTGGGTGGCGCCGCGATGCCCTGCGGGCGCAGCCGTTCGAGGATTTCGTAGGCCGTGGCCGGGCCTTGCGTGCGGGCAAGGTCTTCAAGGACGAGCCGAGCATTCTTCGGCAGGTCATCGAGAGCGTGATCGTGGCGGTGGCGTCGGGCCATGGCGAACCTCGGGTGCGGGTTCGTTGTGTGTAATGTTATAACATCACGAGCGCAAGCTCTCTCTGAACTGTCATCCTCGGGCAAAGTGCGCAGCACGCAGACCCGAGGACCTCGAACGGGCACCGGAACGTGGACCAAAAAGGGTTCTGCCCAGCCTCTCGAGGTCCTCGGGACTCCGCTTCGTTACGCCCGAGGATGACAGCGTTCGTTCGAACCTAGGCGCGCAGGCGTTCGTTGTCAGGATCGAAGGGCGACTCGTCGATGACGGTGGCCTTGAACCAGTCGCCCAGGATCTCGATTTCGAGTTTTGTCCCGAGTTCGGAACATTCCGGCGAGACCATGGCCATGGCGAGCGACTTGCCGATGCGGAAGCCGTAGCCGCCGGAGGTAGCCCGCCCGATCACCTTGCCGTCCTTGCGGATCGGATTGGAGCCCAGGGCATCCGCGTCGGTGACGCCGTGAACCTCAAGGTTGACGAAGGTGTTGGCAAAACCCCGCTCCTGCCATTCGGTGAGGCCCTGACGTCCTTTGAACTCGCCCTTGTTGAGATGGACGAAGCGCTGCAGGCCGCTTTCGAGCGCCGCATACTCGATCGACATCTCCTGGCCGACCATGCGGTAGGACTTCTCGATGCGCATGGCCTCCATGGCGCGGATGCCGAAGGGCTTGATGCCCAGATCGACGCCGGCCGCCATGACCGCATCGAAGATGTGGTTCTGGTACTCGATCGGGTGATGCAGCTCGAAGCCCAGCTCGCCGACGAAGTTCATGCGGATGCACAGGCTGGGCGCCAGGCCGACATCAATCCACTTGCTGGTCAGCCACTTGAAGGCGCCGTTGGAAAGATTGGTGCGGGTGATGCGCTGGAGCAGTTCGCGCGACTTCGGACCGGCAATGACCAGCACGCCCATGGCATTGGTGATGTTCTGGAACTGCACCGAGCCGTCCGTGGGCATGTGCTTCTTGAGCCAGTCGTGATCGAGGCGCTGCAGGGCGCCGGCCGAGACAACATAGAAGCTGTCGGCGGCCTCGCGCTGGATGGTGAACTCCGAATGGACGCCGCCCTTCTCGGTCAGCGCATGAACGAGACCGACGCGGCCGATCGTCTTGGGCAGCTTGTTGGCGATCAGGCCGTCGAGGAACGCCTCGGCGCCGGGGCCACTGATGCGGCACTTGGCGAAGGCCGACATGTCGAGCATGCCGACGTTCTCGTGCACGTTCATGACCTCGTTGCCGACGTGTTCGAACCACTTCGAGCGGCGGAAGGACCAGTCATCGACGGCGGGCACGCCTTGCGGCGCGAACCAGTTGGCGCGTTCCCAGCCGAACTTCTGGCCGAACACGGCACCCAGCGCCTTCAGGCGGTCGTAGCAGGGCGCCGTGCGCAGCGGCCTGCCGGCCTCACGCTCTTCATCGGGGTAGTGGATGACAAAGACGTTGGCGTAGGCCTCCTCGTTCTTGGCCACGAGAAAGGACTTCGTGGCGTAGTCGCCGAAGCGGCGGGGATCGACGCCCAGCATGTCGACCGTCGGCTCGCCCTCGACGATCCATTCGGCAAGCTGCCAGCCGGCGCCGCCCGCAGCGGTGATGCCGAAGCTGTGGCCTTCGTTGAGCCAGAAGTTGGGCACGTCCCAGGCCGGGCCAATGATCGGGCTGCCGTCGGGCGTGTAGCAGATGGCGCCGTTGTAGACCTGCTTGACGCCGACCTCGCCGAAGGCGGGCACGCGCTCGATCGCCGACTCGATATGGGGTTCCAGGCGCTCCAGATCCTCCTGGAAGAGTTCGTACTCCATGTCCTCTGCCGGGCCGTCGACATAACAGGCCGGCGCACCCTTTTCGTAGGGGCCAAGGATCAGGCCGCCGCGCTCCTCGCGCATGTACCAGGAACCGTCCGAGCCGCGCAGCACGCCCATCTCGGGCAGGCCCTGCTCCTTGCGCGCGACGATGTCGGGATGGGGCTCGGTGACGATGTACTGGTGCTCGACCGGGATCACGGGGACTTCCAGGCCGACCATGGCGCCGACGTGGCGCGCAAAGCTGCCCGAGGCGGTGACGACGTGTTCGCAGGTGATGTCGCCCTTGTCGGTCTTGACCAGCCACTCGCCGCCTGATGTGCGCTCGATGGCGGTGACGGTGGTGTTGCGGTGGATCTCGGCGCCGCGGTTGCGCGCGCCGGTGGCCAGCGCCTGGGTCAGGTCGGCGGGCTGGATGTAGCCGTCCTCGGGATGCTGGATGGCGCCGACCAGGCCGTCGATGTTGCAGAGCGGCCAGATCTCCTTGACCTGCTGGGGCGTGAGGAAGTTGACCTCGACACCCAGCGTCTGGGCGACACCGGCGTACTGGTGGTATTCGTCCATGCGGTCGCGGTTGGTCGCCAGACGGATGTTGGAGACCTTCTTGAAACCGACATTCATGCCGGTCTCTTCCTGGAGCTCCTGATAGAAGCGCACGGAGTACTTGTGCACCTGCCCGACCGAATAGCTCATGTTGAAGAGCGGCAGCAGGCCGGCGGCGTGCCAGGTGGAGCCCGAGGTCAGTTCCTTGCGTTCAAGCAGGACGACATCGGACCAGCCCTTCTTCGCCAGGTGATAGAGCGTGCCGACGCCGACGACGCCGCCACCGATGACCACGACCCGCGCATGACTCTTCATGGTGTCTCTCCCCTGCCCGCGGCATCCGCCGGCACACGTTTTACGGGCCCAGTCGTAACAAAAGCCCCGGCGCTTCACTAGCGCCCCACGGCCCGCAGGAATAGTGCACAGGCGACATCACCGTGCCGCGTGAGGGCCGATTGGTGCGATCGTGGCCCTTGCGGCATCTTGCCCCGCCATCCGCGAACGGGCAGGTTTGGCCCCAACACCAGTACGGGGGGCACCGCCATGGCCATGGGCTGCATGCATACGATCCACCGGGACCACCATCATTTCGGCTGGGACAATGCCAATGCACCCGCCCTGACCGTGGCGCCGGGCGAG
>Ga0105053_10008417_pt1 | contig 13423 bp, 5 predicted proteins | sample BON01_FD_78093 | JGI IMG/M metagenome (GOLD analysis project Ga0105053, IMG submission 78093) | Freshwater microbial communities from Lake Bonney liftoff mats and glacier meltwater in Antarctica - BON-01 | ecosystem: Environmental > Aquatic > Freshwater > Ice > Glacier meltwater | place: Lake...
AAACACAAACCCCAACCCCCCCCCCCCCCCCCAATAAAAAACAAAACAAAAACCCTCGACCGCCCCACCAAAACCTGCCCCCCCCAAAAAACCCTCGACCGCCACACCAAAACCACCAAAAAAACAAAAACACAACAGCCCGGCAACAAGTACTGGCTCGACGTGCAGCTGCGCTGGGGCGACTACGACTCCCACGACGTCGAGCGCTACAGCCGCGCCAAGTTCCTCGACTACAGCACCGACGCCGCCAGCGTCTTCCCCTCGCCGCACGGCGCCCTCGTCGCCGTGGACCTGGCCTACAACGCGCACGGCGCCTACGGCAACTGGTTCCCGGGAGCGAAGCCCCTGCTGGTGCAGGCCATGGCCAAGATCATGAAGGCCAACCCGGCGCTGTACGTCCTGCGCGAGCGCGTGCGCAAGGGATTGCAGCTGTACTCGAGCGAGCCGACCGAGCCCTACCTGTCTTCCCAGAACTACGGCGAGCTGTTCAGCGCGCAGACGGTGTGGTTCGTCGACGACACCAACGTGTACCGCGTGACCATCCACAAGACGTTCGAGGGCAACCTGACGACCAAGCCCATCAACGGCGCCATCTTCATCTTCAACCCGCGCACGGGCCAGCTCTTCCTGAAGATCGTGCACACGTCCGTCTGGGCGGGGCAGAAGCGCCTGTCGCAGCTGGCAAAGTGGAAGACCGCAGAGGAGGTGGCGGCCTTAATTCGGTCGCTGCCCGTAGAGGAGCAGCCCAAGCGCATCGTGGTCACCCGGCGCGGCATGCTCGACCCCCTGGAGGTGCACTTGCTCGATTTCCCAAACATCGTCATTACGGGCTCCGAGCTGGCTTTGCCCTTCCAGGCGGCCGTCAAGCTCGAGAAGTTCGGCGACCTCATCCTCACGGCCACCGAGCCGCAGATGGTGCTGTTCAACGTCTACGACGACTGGCTCCGCTCGGTGTCGTCGTACACCGCCTTTTCCCGGCTGATCCTCATCCTGCGCGCGCTGCACGTGGCGCCCGACCGCGCGCGCGCCTTGTTGCGCCCGGATCGGTCGGTGGTGACGCAGCCGCACCACGTGTGGCCCAGCCTGACGGACGAGCAGTGGATCAAGACCGAGGTCGCGCTCAAGGACGTGATCCTGGCCGACTACGCGCGCAAGAACGCCGTCAACGTGGGCGCGCTCACGCAGTCGGAGATCCGCGACATCATCCTGGGCGCCGAGGTGACGCCGCCGTCGCAGCAGCGGCAGGCCGTGGCCGAGATCGAAAAGGCGGCGCGAGACGGAGGGGCGGCGCAGGCGGCGGTCACCACCCGCAGCGTCAACGTGCACGGCGACGAGCTGATCGTCACGACGACCAACCCGTACGAGGGCGCGGCGTTCGGCAGCAAGAGCGACTGGCGCGTGCGCGCGGTGAGCGCGGCCAATCTGCACCTGCGCGTGTCGCACGTGTACGTGGACGCGGGGACGGGGGGTGGAGGGCGGGCAGGGGCGGACGGCGCTGCGGCTGCGGCCGGCGGCGGCGACGAGGACGAGGACGGCGGCGGCGGCGGCCTGACTTACGTGCTGCCGAAAAACCTGCTCGAGCGCTTCATCGTCGCGGCCGACCTGCGCACGCAGGTCGCCGCCTTCTTGTACGGCGCCTCCCCGCCGGACAACCCGCGCGTGAAAGAGGTGCGGTGCGCCGTCATCCCGCCCCAGTACGGCACGCACGCGCACGTGCACCTCCCCGCCTCTGCGCCCACGGGGGAGGACCACGAGCTGCTCAAGGGGCTGGAGCCGCTCGGGTGGATGCACACTCAGCCGCAAGAATTGCCGTCGCTGGCGCCGGGCGACGCGTGCGCGACGGCCAAGATGCTCGAGTCCCTGCCGTCGTGGGACGGGGAGCGGTGCGTGTGCCTGACCGTCTCCTTCACGCCCGGCTCGTGCTCGCTGGCCGCCTACCGCCTGACGCCGCGCGGGTACGAGTGGGGGCGCGCGCACCGCGACGCGCCGGCGGCGGCCTCGGCGGCGGCGGCGGCCGGCGCGGGCGGCGGCGCGGGCGCGGGCGGCGGCGCGTACAAGCCGTCCCAGTGCGTCGAGCGCGCCCAGCTGCTGCTCAGCGACCGCTTCGCCGGCTTCTTCCTCGTGCCCGACGCCATGCCGTGGAACTACAACTTCATGGGCGTGCGCCACAGCCCAGGGATGCCCTACTCGGTGCGGGCGGGCAACCCGCGGCCGTTCTACCACCCGTCGCACCGGCCCGCGCACTTTTTGGAGTTTTCGACGCTCGAGGCGGGCGGCGCGGACGCCGGGGTGGACGTGGAGGACCCGCTGGCGTAGGGGATTGGTGGGCGGCGATGATGTCTTGTGTCAGAGAGAGAGAGAGAGAATTTGAGAGAGAGAGAGAGCAGCGACGCCATTTGTGTTATTTGTTTCTCGCCCGAGCGTTCGGCGTTTGTTTTTTCGAGCAGCGCGACCGGCGGCGGCGGCGGCGGCGACGGCAAGTCGCAGAATAACTCGAAAAAGAGGGCGCCCACGCTTGCCCGCCTCACATCGCACAAAGAAAACCAAGCGATTCTTGATCAGTCGCACTCCCTCATAGCGTCACACCTTTGTTTGCACGCGCGCGCGCAACAGTCCACGAAAGAAGGCGCCTCCCTCCCTCCCTCCCTCCCTCGCTTCCGGCCATCCACGAGCACAATCGTACACGCGCCCCCGCACCAAAACCACGCTCAATCCAACCTCCCTCCGCGCCTTTACGAGTACGACTCGCGCGCGCCCCCGGCGTCCGCGCATCGGCCAGCAGCGGCGTCTCCCGGACAGGGAAACTCGTTTTTGCGCCGCCTCTTTCGTTTCTCCTTCACGCGCCTCAACTTTTGCGATGGCGGTCGAGGACGCCGAAGCGCAGGTCGTCAAGGTCACGCAGGAGCAGCTCGGCATCACCACGGCGTGAGTTCTCTTTTGATCACGACTGAACAAGGGTGGAGGAGCGCGCGACGCGGACGCGCCGCTCCCGACGCCGACGACGCCGACGCCGCGACGCCGCCCTCCCCGCGCGCCCCATCGCTCACCTCCTCCTCCTCCCCCCGACCCTTCTCGACATCAAAAACAAATCGCAGCGCCTCCCCCTACGACAACGACCCCGACCGCCACCTCGACGTCGACCTGGCCCTCCTCACGGCGGCCGACCCGGCCCCCCTCGACCCCGCGGGCGAAGGCGGCGACCCCGAGGCGCGCGCCCGCCTGCTCGCCCAAGGCATGGCGCAGGCGCTGGTCGCGCGGCTCTTTTCGCTCCCGGCCGAGCGTACGGTCCCCGGCGGCCGCGTCGTCTCGCTGCCGCCGTCCACGACGCCCCTGCCGCGCGAGAAGCCCCTGCCCCGGCCCAAGCCGCCGACCAAGTGGCAGAAGTTCGCGGCGGACAAGGGCATCCGCAAGCGCAAGCGCGGCAAGCTCGTGTACGACGAGGAGCAAAAGGAGTGGCGGCGGCGGCACGGCAAGGGGCGCGCGGGCGACGACGGCGACCAGTTTGCGGTGGAGGCGCGCTCGGGCGTGGACGACGCGCCCGGGGCCGAGGACCCGTTCACGCGGCAGGCGCGCGAGCGGCGCGAGCGCGTGCGCGACAACGGCCGGCGGCAGGCGGGAAACCTGGTGCGCGCGTCCGGCGGAAAAGTCACCCGGTCGGGCGCCGGCGAGGCGACGGCGGGGCTGCCGGCGACGGTGCGGCTGGCGGCGGCGGCCGGCGTCGAGCGGCACCGCGGCGCGGGGCGCGGCAAGCCCGTGCTGCGCAAGGACCTGAAGGACGACCTGCGCGCGGCCGACCGCCTGGCGGGCGTGTCCACCGCGTCCATGGGAAAGTTCGACCGGCGCCTGAAGGGCGAGCGGGCGGGCGAGCGCGAGCTGCTCTCGCAGGGGCGGAAGAAGGCCATCGGCGTGACGGAGACGGGCAAGGAGCGGCGCGCGATGGCCGGGGCCGCGGACAAGTTCCTGCGGGACCGGGCGACGGACGTGGTCGACGTGCAGCGGGCGATCGACCGGCTCGAGACGGCGTCGGGCGGCCGGGCAGGCGGCGGCGGCGGCGGCGGCGCGGCTGGGGGCGGCCGCAGCGAGGGGCGCGGCGGCCGGGGCGGCGGCGGCGGCGGCAAGCGCGGCGGCCGGGGCGGCGGCGGGCGCGGTGGCGATCGCGACCGCAAGCGGGGTGGGGGCGGCGGCGACCGCAAGGGGGGCGACCGCAAGGGGGGCGACCGCAGGGGCGGGGTCAAGGCCGGCGGCGTGCGCAAGGGCGGCGGCAAGCGCTAGGGTGACTTTTTTGTTACACCGTTCGCACTCGTGATGGTGCGCTATCTTTTGGGAAAAAGAAAGGTTGGGGCGTTCAGGTCTGTGCGGGGCAATGCCGCGGGATGCGGAACGCTCAACGGCCCGAGCACAGCAGCACGATCTCTACCGGCGTGAGCCAGGTGGTCGCCGACGCCGGACGTCACGTCCGACGCGCGTCGTTCTTTCTCTTGTTGCTCCGCTGGCACGCGCTCCGCTCCCAGTCGCCTGTTATCACAATCACCGATCCCTACCTCTAAACTCACACTCGCACAAACTCTGCACGCAAACCTCATCGCGACCGCAAACCGCACGCGACACGGACGCACGGCCCACCTCTCCACCGCCACCACTCTCGTCCCTCTGCGGCGCGCGCCGTCTCGCGACGGCCTCCGCTTTGAGCGCGCGCGGGCGCGCCGTCGATTGACATTTCCTGCGCGCGCGCGTCACAAGACACACGTAGAGAGAGATAGAGGAGAGGGCGTCTCGGCCCCTCTTCCTCTCTCCCTCCCTCTCCCTCCCTCTGCCCAAATCGAAAACCCGCGCTCGTCGTCGTCGCGATCATGTCGGACGCGCGCGCGGCGCGCGAGGTCATCAACCTTCTCGATGACGACGTTCCGTCTTCTGATGGCGCGGGGGGCGGAGGCGGCGCTGGCGGCAGCGGCGGCGCCGGCGCCGGCGCTGGAGCGCCGCCCTCCCCGCCTCCTCGCCGCGCCGGCGTCGCCCTCGGGCGGACAGAGTTTGACGGCATCGAGATCGTGGGGTACCGGCCCGGGCACGCCTCGCGCCCGTTGCCGTCGCAGGCGGCCCAGATGCGGCAGCGCGCGCAGGGTGGAGGAGGAGGACCAGGAGGAGCGGGGGGCGCGGGTGCGAGCGGCGGAGCCAGAGCAGCGGCGGCAGCAGGAGCAGGAGGAGGTGGACGAGGAGGAGGCGTGGCGGCGGCAGCAGCAGCAGCAGCAGCAGCAGCAGCATCTGGGGCCGGAGGAGGGGCGAGCATGACGGCGGCGGCGGCGGCAGCGGCAACAGCGCCGGGCTCCCCTGCTGCCCGCACACGGACCGCCGCGGCGGCGCAGCAGCAGCCCCGCGCGGCGGCCTCGCCGCTGGCCGGCGCCAAGCGCCCGCGCGGCTTGGCAGCAGCAGCAGCAGCAGCACCCACCGCCGCCGCCAAGCCGCCGGCCGCGCCCGCGCCCGCCGCCGCAACAGCCGCAGCCGCCGCCAAGCCGGCCGCGCCGCCGCCGCCGCCGCCCGCCGCCGCCGCCCCCCGCCCCCCCGAATGCTGCATCTGCATCGGACCCGTGGCCAGCGCCGCCGGCGCTCTTCCCTGCGGCCACATATTTTGCCTCTCGTGCGCCCTGCGGGCGGTCAAGGCGCAGCACAAGTGCCCCGCGTGCCGCAGGCCCGTCCGCTCGGTCAAGAACGTGCTGCGCGTGTTCATGCCTTGAGGGAGGGGCCTTTGGAGGGGGAGGGCAGGGCGCAAGAGGGCGCGCGCGCCCGCCCGCCCGACCGACGATTGACCGGCCGACCGAACGACCGACCGACCGACCCAATGACCGACCGTCGCAGAGACGGCCTTGGGGCCTGGCGCCCGCCGCAGTCGCGAACCCAAGCTGCACATCAACAAAGCATTGAGCCGAGACGCACCGCCGCCGCCCGCCGACACGGCCGCCGCTTCCTTCTTCTTTCCTCCCCCCCGTTTGTGCAAACAGTAACAGCGTGCGCCGGATCGTCTCTCTCGGTGTCGTAATAGTGTCTCTGCGCGCATTACAACGACCCTCGTGCTAATCGTGTCCAGGAAAGGGCAAAACGAGAAGGGGGGGGCCCAAACCAACCAAAAAGCAAAGGAAAAAAAAACGTCGTTGGCCGTCGCTCGCGCCCCCCCGCGCGCTCGCGCCCACTTTCTCCTCCACCTGCTCCTCCTCCTCCCTCACATCTGCTCCTGCGACTTGCGCACGCACCGCGCCACCCGCGTCCGGAAGCCCGCCGGGTCCTCGCGCCACTGCTTGGCCGCGTCCACGTTGGCGGGCGACATGTCGTTGGGCGACGAGAGCATCGAGATGATCGAGACCATGATTGTCTCCACGGTGTGAACGGGCGACCAGCGCTCGGCGGCCGTCTCGTAGCCGTTGGGGTCGTCGCCCGGGGAGTGGAGGATGCTGATGCACACGCGCCCGTCGCTGTAGACGTTGGGGTGCCACATCTCCGAAGTGAAGCGGCACTGGGGCGGGGAGGAGGGGTAGTCGCGCGGGAAGGTGAGGAGGGCGTTGAAGAAGCCGCCCTCGCTGCGACGATGATGGATTTTTTTGGTGGATTTTTTTGGTGGGTTTGGTTTTCGGGTTGAGGGGGGCGGCCGGCGTTTGTTTAGTGGGTTCAGAGCGCGAGCGCGCGCGAGGGTGACGAACCAAAACAAAAACCACACTCACTACAGCGTGTCGGGCGGGCCGATGACCGTGATCTGCCACTCGAACAGGTTGGAGTCGTCCACGAGGCCGGCCGAGAAGCCCTCGACCGGGTTCTTGGCCAGTTCTGTCGTTTTGCGTTTTGGGTGGTGGGTTTGCGAGCGGAGCGCCGGTCAGCAAGTCGTCTTTTCGCCGCGCGCGTTGTTTTTGCGCGCCGCGCGCGAGCTCATCGGCGGCGCTTGGAACGGAAATCATACTCACCCCGCAGCTGCTTCTTCAGCAGCAGGGCCGCGTGGTCCGCCATCCGTGCTCGCTGTCGGTCGCCGGAGCTTCTGCTGCTGCTGCTGCGGGGTGGGTTCCGAGCGGGCCACGGAACGCCGACACCTCTCTCCCTCTGTGGCTCTTTCGTCTGTTGCTGCTGCTGATGGCGCGCGCGAGGCCTCTCGCTCCAGACAGCGCCTGGCGCGATCGCGGGCGCGGCACGGGCGCGATTGCCTAGCCTGGGCTGAAAGTGCCGGCGTAGGGGCGGCGCTCAGGGGCTCAAAGGGCGCGGGGCGAAAAGTTTTCGCCGAAAACCAGGGCAAGAATGGAAAGGGGAGGAGGGGAAGCGAGAGAAGAAGGAGCTTGATTTTTTGACTCGCCGGCCGCTATTGCATGCAGCGGGGATTTGTGCGTGATGTGGATGGACGTGGTTGTAGGCTTGCGCGTCCTGGTGGTTGTGTGGGCGTGAGATGACGGGGAGCGCCGGCCGTTCTTGTTCGTCGACGCCGGTCGCCGACGCTCGCTCAAAAAAAAAGCGTCAATGCGCGTTTTTGAAACGTTGTGTCTTTATTAGGCCCACAGGAAAAACAAGGAGGGGGGTTGTGGGGGGGGGGGGGGGGGGGGGGGGGGGGGGGGCGGGGGGGGGTGCGCGCGCGGGCCTGGGCGGATATCGACAACTCGCCGAGCCATGAAAAAATTCCAATCGGGAAAAGGGGTGGGTGGGTTTGGACGGTCTCTCTCTCTCTCTCTCCGCAAAAAAAATGCGAGCGCGCCTCCTAGTGCCGCCCGCCGCCGCCGCCGCCGCCACCTCGCGCGCCCGCCGCCGCCTCCTCGCGCAGCTTCTTGTCGTGCCGCTGCCTGCGCTCGAGGACCTCCTTCCAGCGCTGACTCTCGGCCTCGTCCCCGGCCGCCAGGAGGTCCAGGTCCTCGCGCAGGCGGCAGTCCGAGGGCAGGGGGCGGTCGACCGAGCGCCAGCGCGGCACGAAGCGCGGCGCGGGCGGCGGCGGGCCGCCGTTGCGCGCCGCCGCCGCCGCCGCCGCCGCCGCCGCCTTTTCGGCGGCCACGCCCAGGGGCGCGTAGGGGGACGCGGGATCCATTAGCGTCCAGTAGCGGCGGTGGTCGATGTTGAGGTGCGACAGCCACGACCCCTCGATGCGCGCGACCGCGACGCCCGGGACCGACAGGGCGGACGCCCCGCCCGACGCGCCGCCGCCGCCGCCGCCTCCGCGCGCGAGAGAAAGCGAGTGCGCCGCCGCGAGCCCGGCCGGCGCCACGGACGGCGGCATCGGCGGCAGCGGCGGCGAGGGCGAGGGCGAGGGCGAGGGCGCGGCGGACGCCACCGCCGCCGCTGCCGAGGAGGGGGCGTCGGGCCCGAGGCGGCCCGCGCTCGCGCTATGGTGGACGGCGAGAGGCGGCAGGGGGACCTCGGAGGGCGACGGGGGAGACGGCGGCACGGCAGAGGCGGCCGCGGGCGGCGGGGGCGACGGCGCGAGCGGCCGCGGCGCCGCCGCCGACGCGCCGCCCTCGCCCGCCCCCGCCGCCGCCGCCGCCGCCGCCGCCTGCGCCTTCTTCTCCTTGCTGCTGCTCTTGCCGAGGCGCCCCAGGCGCGACGCCGCCATGCGCAAGCTGGTGGCCGCCGACAGCTTGACCTTGCCGCCGCCGCTCCCTGCTGCTGCTGCTGCTGCCCCCGTCCCCCCGCCGCCGCCGCCAAGCGCCGCCGACGCCGCGCCCGTCTGCTGCTCCTGCTGGTGCTGCCCCAGGCCGCTCGCCGCCGAGCCCGACCGCCGAAGCGGCTCCGACGCCGCCGTCCGCAGCGGCGGCATCAGGCGCGAGAAGCCCAGCGGGCTGCCGCCGCACACCGCCGCCGCCCCTCCCCCCGCCGCGCCGCCGGCGCCGTGCGCGCCGGGCGTCAGCGATCGGGCGGGCGACGCGCGGCCGGACGAGGGCACCATCGGCAGCGGCGGCGGGCCGTCGACGGCGAGCGAGTCGAGGCGCGCGGCGACGGCGGCGAAGATGGCCTCGTCGCGGGGGTCGGCGGCGGGGCGGCGCGGGGCCTGCCTGGTGGGGTCGTGGTGGCGGTGGTGGTGGCGGTGGCGGTGATGGGGGCGGCCGTTGGCGGCGGGGGCGGCGGCCGCAGCCGCAGCCGCCGCCGACCCAGTCGCCGCCGCCGCGCCGCCGCCGCGCGCCGGGCCCCGGCCAGCCGCCGCCCCCCCGGCCTCGTCGCCGCGCTCCCCCCCTTCGTCGCTGCAGCAGCCGCTTCCGCTGGCCGACCTGCACGACGAGTAGCTCACGTGGCTCTCGCCGTCGGCGCCGTCGTCGTCGACCTCGTCGTCGGCGCAGTAGGAGCCGTCGGCGCGGTCGGTGCCGGCGGCCACAGAGCCGCCGCCGCCGCCAAGGCCGCCGCCGCCGACGCGCACGGCCGTTGCCACCGCCGCCGACGCGGACGCCGGCGGCGGCGCCAACGGCAGCCCCGGCGCCCCTCCGCTGCCGCCGGCCGCCGCCGCCAGCGGCGCGGTCCCCCTGCCGGCGACGGCGCACCCCGCCCCGGCGTCCAGCGGCCCGATCGTCGACGGCGTCATGCGCAGCGCGCCCGACCGCGAGGGACCCACCACCGGCGCGTCCCCGCGCAGCCGGTAGATCTCCCCCACGGCCGCGTCGGCGCGCGCAAGCGCCGCCAGCCGCGCGCCCGCGCCGCCGGCGGCGGCGCCGCCCGCTTGGCCCGCCGCCGCCCCCACGGCGGGGCCGAACCGCAGCACCGCCTCGAGCCGGTTGCGCGCGTCCACCAGGCGCGCGGTGCCCACCACCTCGGCGCGCGGCCGCTTCGAGTACACCACCCCTTTCACGCCGAACGCCGGCATGAACATCTCGATCGACGAGCCGTCGCGAAAAAAGACGCGCCGCGCGCCTCGCGAGGCGGTGCGGATCCCGTACCACCGGACGACCACCTCGACCGCCGGCTGCACGTGTCCCTCGAATCGCCAGCCGCCGGAGGCGCCCTCGACGACGTAGGCGGCGATGGGAGGATGGTGGCTGACCTGCTCGGCGAAGAGGCGCGCGACACGCCGCGGCGACGGCGCGGCGCCGCTCGTCCCGGCTGCCGCTCCCTCTCCCGCGGCCGCCGCCGCCGCCCCGCCATCCCCTCCCCCGCCGCCGCCCGCGGGGCTGTCCATGTCCATCTCCGCCTCCCACGTCTCCCCAAGGATCGGGTTGAACGGCTTGCGCCACACCACCCCGGCCGACAGCCCGGCGACGAACCAAGCGATTACGAGCTTCATGCGCTCGAGGGGGTCGCCGCGCTCGCCCGCCGCCGCCGCGCGGTCCAAGAGCTCTAGGTTGACCCAGCTGTCGGCGATCTTTTGAAGAAAGGAGCGCGGCTCGAACATGCGCACGGGGAACGAGACGTTGACGAGGTTAAAGCGCGCGCCGCTCAGGATGGCGCGCCCGACCTCCTTGATCCACGCGAGGATGCACTCGCGCTGCGTGGCCAGCAGCGCGTCGTCGTTGCACGCCAGGCCGCCCTCGGGGTGGGCGTCCGGGTGCAGCGCGGCCTTTTGTTTTTTGTGTGTTGTTTTTGTTATGTTTTGTTGTTTTGTTGGAAGGTCGTTGTGTCGTGTGTGTTTCGGTTGGTTTTGTGGCTCGAGGCCGGGGGGGCGGATCAGCAAAGATGAGCAAGGAAGAGCGGTTTGGCCAGAGCGGCGGCGGCGGGCTGACAGAGCAAAGCCTTGCTGAGCGCGAGAGCGAGGGTCGGCGTCGGCGTCGGCGCCGGCGGCGGTTTCGCTCTTGCATCGTCTGTCTCGCGATCTGCGGAAGGCGCGCTCGCCTCTCGAAAGAGTAAGGGCGCGCGCCGCTTGTCTCTCGGATGCACCTCTCGCTCTGTCGGCAAACACGAGAGATGCTCCACGGGCGCGCGGAACGCAAGTCTCTCTCTGCTTGTGGGGGACACACACAAAGGCGAGCCCAGTGCGCGGCCCGCACCTGCCACAGCCGCTGTTCGTCCGGGCTCAGCAGCACCAGCGCCTCCTCTTGCTGCAGGCCCAGCAGCTTGCCCAGCCGAGCCTGCAACATGGCTGAGCTTGAACCCAAACCCCTCCCCCTCCCTCTTGAAAGCGGTTTGGGGGGATCGTCGCTGCCCCTCCAAACGCGGGGCTACTTGTTCTCGGGGGTTTGGCGGTCGAGGGGGAGGCTGAGCGGTCGTGCCGATGGCAGTTGCGATGGCTGTCGGTTGGTTGGGGTCAAAGGGGAAAACAAGGAAAGAGAAAGAAGGGTTTGGTCCATGTAGATGCGAAAGCGTCGGCGGCGGCGTCTATTTGGTGTCGGCAGCGCGCGGCAAGGTGGGCATCAAAATCCGCCGCGCTCGCTGCTGCACGCGGGGCGTTGCGGGAGATCGAGAGGCGAGGTGGCGGTCCAATGGACACGGTTTGGATCAAGTTCACACGTCATCCAACGTAGGGGCGGATTTGCGGATTCGTCCAACGCCCGAACACAAAGTAAAAAGGAAAAGAAAAGTACAGCGCCTCGGCGAAACAAACATATAACGAAGTCGTTTTTCGATCAGCGCGCCGCCGGCGCCTTCGGCTTTGACGACGCCGCCGACGCTACCGCTGCCAGCTCCTCCTTGAGGCTCGCGACCTCGGCCTCGAGCTCCACGACGCGCGCCCCGGCGTCGCGCATCGCGTCGGCCTCGGCCAGCGCCCGCGCGAGCGCCCTGTCGGCCGCCGCCGCGTCGTCCACCGCCGACGACAACGCCACGCCGCCGCCGCCGACGACGCCGCCCTCGGCGTCGCGCGCGGCCAGCCCCAAGGCCATGGCTGCGTGCAGGTCGCGCGCCAGGTCCGCCGCGTCCTCCACGCCCACGGCCAAGCGCACCAGGTCGTCCGGCAGCCCTCGAGCCGCGCGCACGGCGGCCGGGATCGCCGCGTGCGACATGAAACAGGGGAGCGACACCAGCGACTCGACGCCGCCAAACGACACCGTGATCTTGAAGAGATCGCTCCCCTCGGCCACGGCGCGCGACGCGGCCAGGCTGCCCGTCTCAAAGCTGAGGACCGCGCCCCCGCCCGAGGCCTGGGACGCGTGGAGCGCCGCGCCCGGGTGACCGGGCAAGCCCGCGTAGTTGACGCGCGTGGGCAGCGGGTGCGCGTCCAGGAAGCGGGCGAGCAGCGCCGCGTTGGCCTGCGCGCGCTCGACACGCAGCGCCATCGTCTTCAAGCCCCGCGCCGCCAGCCAGCAGTCGAACGGCGCCAGCCCCGCCCCCTCGGCGTTCTGCAGGAACGCGAGCCGGTCCGCCAGGCCCGAGCCGCGCACGGCCAGCACCCCGAGGGTCACGTCGCTGTGCCCGCCGATGTACTTGGTTCCGCTGATCATCGAAACGTCGGCGCCGAGCTCGAGCGGCCTCTGCAGCAGCGGGCTCATGAAGCTGTTGTCGACGCAGCTGACGGCGCCGTGCGCGCGCACGAGGGCGCACACGGCGCGCACGTCGGCGATCTGCATGCGCGGGTTGGTAGGGGACTCGATCATGACCAGGTCGGTCTTCTTCCTGTTGCCGCCGTCGCCGTTCTCGCCGTTTTTCCCTCCGCCGCCGCCGCCGTCGTTTCGGATCGCCGCCGCCACCGCCTCTAAATCCGACATGTCCACGAACACCACCTCCACCCCGCAGACCGCCGGCGCCACCCGCGACAGCAGGCGCGACGTGCCCCCGTACAGGTCGTCGCCCGCCACGATGCGGCCGCCCGAGGGGGCGAGCTTGGCGACGGCGGCCAGCGCCGCCATTCCGGACGTAAAGGCGAGCGCTCGGTCGGCGCCCTCCAGCAAGGCCATCTGGTGCTCGAAGTGGCTTCGGGTGGGGTTTCCGCTGCGCGTGTAGTCGTAGGGCCCCATCTCTACGGCGGAGGGCTGCGCGAACGTGGCGGTCTGGTAGAGGGGGGAGCCCGAGGCGCGGAAGGGGTCCTCGAAGGCGGACGAGGGCGGGTGGAGCAGGCGCGTCGGGAGGTGGTAGCCGCGGCCGTCGCCGCCGTCGGGGACGCCGCCGGTACGGGCGGCGGCGTCGCCGTCGCTGGCGCCGTCGCTGGCGGCGGCGGCGGCGGCGAGGCGGCGGCGGTGGCGGCGGCGGCCCCAGTATATGGCGGCGGAAGAGGGGGCTGCGGGCGCGCGGCAGGGAGGCGGGAGAGGGCTGGCCGCGGCGCGGGCGCACGCGGCGGACGACGCGTGGAGGAGGAGGGCCATGGCTGCGGCGGGCGGGGGCGAGACGAAAAGTGAGGGGGGGGGGGGGGGCAGGGGCCCCCCGGGGGGGCCAGGGGGGGGGGGGGGGGGGCGGGTCCGAGGGAAGGGGGGGGGAGGGGGGGGGGGGTGCGGGGGGGGGGTGCGGCGGCGGCGGCGGCAGCAGGTGCGGCGGCGGCGGCGGCGGCAAGGGCGAGACGGCCGGCGGCGGCGGCGGCGGCGACGTCGAGGACGCCGCCCGGTCGCGGCGAGCGGGGGGCGAG
>Ga0105053_10008422_pt1 | contig 13413 bp, 16 predicted proteins | sample BON01_FD_78093 | JGI IMG/M metagenome (GOLD analysis project Ga0105053, IMG submission 78093) | Freshwater microbial communities from Lake Bonney liftoff mats and glacier meltwater in Antarctica - BON-01 | ecosystem: Environmental > Aquatic > Freshwater > Ice > Glacier meltwater | place: Lake...
CTGAAGGTTATACGCTGAAACTAAATGGCCTGCGCTTTCAGCCTTATACTGGGATTTTTCTTAACTACAGGTTTTGATTTGACTCAAGGTAGATATTAGAGCTTATACGCTAAATCTATGGATGATGAATTGGGCTTATATCAAGATCGAATGTAGATAAAAGCTTGTTCTTTTACCTTTTATCCCATCAGGGATAATTTGTAGCTGTTCAACACCTTCAGTGTTGAGCGTAGGAGTGTTTGCCTTGCCCGTGGGTTGGCACCCACGGTTATTATTATTCGGACCCTTCAGGTCTGGGATTTTTCGTTTAGCGGTTGATATTATTAATTTAGTCATTTCAGCTAGATCGTCATTGCGAACCCTTTTGGGAGGGGCTGAGCTAGGCAAGGGTGTGGCAATCTCGCCTTGTCTGGGATTCTCACGGTTTTTTCAAGCTTTGGGTTGAGCTCAAGTAATAGGATTTCCAGAAGCACCGTAAAGCTCGAGGAATTGCTTATCCATAATGAAGGTTAGCACATTTGGTAAAGTTGAAAAGTCATCGCCTACCAAAGAAAACCAAAGAAGCCTACAGGGCTTCAACAACAATAACCACGGGTGAGAACCCGTGGACAGCATCACTATCCTTTTTCGCAACCCCGAAGTGAGTTGAACAAAATACAAATCAACAATTAAAACGAATACCCAATCCTATAGACAATATTATTGAAGGTAACTTTGTCTTCTTCATAATAACTCCAATCTTCAGGTCGGTTTAGGTCTGGGGATAATCTGGATGGGTTGCCATTGTAAAAATAACTGATTTGCCTTTTTAAAGAAAAACTTACCGTCCAGAAATTGGCCCTTTTGTTTTTGTACCTAAACCCAATAGTTCCTTGCCCCATCATACCTCCTTTGCGCCAATTGTGTTGGTCCCATTCATTAATTTCTACATGTTCAAATATGGCGGAACCATACCCTATTTCCCCACCTCCATAAACCTGCCATTTGTTTTGAGGATTTAAAACTCCCCTCCAACCTAAAGCCAAAGGGATTACAGAATAATCCCCATATTGATCCAAGCCTGTCACAAAACCTACAGCATGTCGGCGGTTAAGCTGGAGCCCATTGAATGTTTGAAAGGTGAAATTGGTTCGTGGACCAAAATTGTCACTACCGGTCAGTACACCAATTTCTGAATGGTTAACAAAGGGTGAATCCTGCCCCATACTAACTAGGGGGCAGGACCAAATAATTGCAGTTACGAAAAAAACTAAGACACTCCTCATTTATTCATTAGAAACATTGATACAGCTTAATTTTTTAAGTTTTTCCGGATCGGAGTAGTCAAATTGACAAACACCGTCGGGTCCTATGACAATCAGGGATTTGGGTCCAGGTATAATATCCACGGATACAAAGTTTTTAAGATGTTCTATCTGATTGTTACTGATCTCCATGACATCCGATACATTGAAACTCTTTAATCCCTGTTCCCCTTCTGCCAAGTACAAATAATCTCCTGAAAGTCCCAAGCCATGTGGATTGTCCATTGGGTAAGCTTTTATAAGGGTTGGAGTGTACAGGTCTTTTATATCTAGGACATGTAATTCATTGGCCCCATCCCGGCAAATGGCAGCATTTCTCAAGGTTACAAAAGCATAATCATCATTGACTACCACTGGATCGCAAGAGGTGATGTGCGCATAGACAGCCATTTCCCTCGGTTTTGCAGGGTTGCTGGCATCATAAATGTGCATGCCGGTCATCGATCCAATGAATAGTTTGTCCTTAAATGGGAAAATTGTTTCTATGCCCCAACCTAAGTTTATATCGCTGAGATATTTGGGATCAATAGGATTTTCCACATTAAATATTCGCATGCTATTGTCATCCACTGTATAAAGGTGTCCACCTAACAGGGTAAACCTCGCCATCGATCCTCCCTGGCCATAGCTTTGTCCCCCAGCAGATTTGGAGTAAGAGGCGGATTCAAGCGTCATTATATCGGTTCTAAAGGCAGGCCTCCCCCAGGTGTTCCAACGCATATTGGCCTCCGTAGAAGTGATGGTGGTATCCTTATAGGTCATTATGGTACCTGTTTCTTCATTGGAATAAAGGTTTGGGAAAACGTCCTTTTCTCTTTTTACCAACTGAATGTTTTCAGGATTCGAAATATCAAATGCCAATAAATCGATGTAATTGTCCGCATACAAGATGCTTTCGTTGATAGCCATGTCCCCAGTGCCTGGGATATTGATGAAATTTAGGTTTTGAGGGTTCGCTGGGTCAGCATTGTTCAATAAATGAATGCCTTTCCCTGGTTCGGAGATAAACAGGTAATCCCCATAGATGTAAATTTTCCCCGGTTGATCCAGTGGTTTTCCAGGTTCAATGACAATATCAGCTTCCCTAAAAGAATTTACTTCTAAAAATACGGGTACCTGCGTTTGATAGGTATAAGTGGTTTCTATTTGGTCTTCACAGGAAGGAAGGACCAAGACCATCATTAGGGAGAGCATGAACTGCATCCCAATGGTAAAGTGAGGGTGTAATTTATTTTTCATGGCTTATTGGGAAAGGATAAATGGATATAAATGTAATCGTTTGTATTACTTTTCTCAGCCAAGACGAAATTATTTGTTGTAATGCTACAACGCTTTGAAAAATAAATAAATAAAAAAGACTAAACAGGTGCTTAACCCTCTCATCTATCAATTTTTTCTTCCATGTTTCTTTCAAATCCTTCCAAAAAGCCTAAGTATTTTTTGACAATGTTTTCAGAAAGAGATCCCAAATAATCACCAGGATAGAGGGGATTGTATTTGATTCTGTGAATAATCATGTCCAACCATCCTTGACCGTCATCTATCAGATCAGCATGAAACGCTTCTACGGTAATGTCTCTAGAGCCAGAAAAGGGTGCTTTGCCCTGAGTTTTGAAATAGGAGGCAATGGTTTCCAAGGCAGCATCATGAGACTTTTCAAAACTACCTATCAATTTTGAGCGAATAGCATCATTCATCCCGTGACTTTTACCTTCCTGAATCAAATCCCGCAATTCATTCAATTGGTTGATGAAATCAGTAAAACAGTGTTCGCATTCCAATACCGTTTTTTTCATGGCTATAAGGGTTTAGTTCATTACTAATTTATCAATTATGGACTACAATTCTAATTTAATGCGAAAAATTATTTTTTGATCCTGTCAGGATTTTCATTTATGAAAGATTTCCATCCACCACTTCTCCCTTTAGTCTGAATCCTTCCATCGTGAAAATGATGACACAAAGCCACGGCCAATGCATCTGTTGCATCTAGTAATTTTGGGATTTCATCAAAATTTAGTAACGATTTAAGCATTTCAGCTACCTGCTCTTTTGAAGCATTTCCATTGCCTGTCACTGACTGTTTCACTTTCTTGGGAGAATATTCCGTTATAGGCACTTCTTTTGCCAGGGCCGCGGCCATCGCTACACCCTGTGCCCTGCCTAGCTTGAGCATGGACTGGACATTCTGCCCAAAGAAGGGAGCTTCTAAGGCCACGGAATCTGGTCCATGGGTTTCTATAATATAAGTTATCTTTTCAAAAATCTTTTTAAGTTTCAAAGCATGGTCACTGTACTTTTTGAGATGGATGACGCCGAACTCGATAACACTATATTTACTTCCTTTTACCAAAATTAAGCCATAACCCATCACTGAGGTTCCTGGGTCAATACCCAAAATTATTTTTTCTTTGATTGGATTTTCTACAAATTTACTCATCGGTGCAATTTACCACAAATCCTCAAATGCCCATAAAATGGTTGTCCTTGGAATGCTCTATTTTTTATTCGCAGTAACTTATTTTTGGGGATTAAGGCATTTGACCAGCATTTGGGACAGCAACGCCAAGGAGCCGCTACATTTTGTAGCGCTTGGCCAAAGTTCCCTTAGCCACTGTACCTTATTGGTCCCTTTTAGAAATGAGGAAAAAAACCTAAGACTATTGCTTCCCCATTTTTCTGAAAACCTGCCTCCATTTGCAAATGTATGCTTTATTGATGACCACAGTGCTGACAATGGAGCTGAGATGGTGACACAGTTTATTAAAAATCAGAACCTATTCAACTGGCGATTAATCAAGAACAATGGCATTGGGAAGAAAGCGGCGCTTACTACAGGAATCCGTGCTAGCAAGTCAGCTATTATTGTAACAACTGACGCTGATGTTAGGATTAATAAAGGTTGGTTGGGCCATTTGATTGCTCCATTTCAGGATCCTATCCTACAGTTGGTGGCAGGTCCGGTTATGACTACCTCTGGCAATGGTATTTTTGGTCAATTTCAGCAAATAGAATGGGCCAGCCTTATTTTAATGACGCAAGTGTCTTTCGCTAAGGGAAACCCATTAATGTGCAGTGGTGCCAATTTAGCTTTTCGAAAAGAGGCCTTTGAAGAGGTAGGAGGATATGATGGGAATACCCATATTCCCTCAGGGGATGATGAATTCTTGCTTAAAAAGATAGGAGTTAAATTTGGGGCATCAGCCACGAATTACATTGTGTCACCTCTTTCTTTGGTAAAAACGCATGCACTGAAAGCCCCCCTAGATTGGATCCGTCAGCGCTCAAGGTGGGCCAGTAAATGGAATGCCCATAAAGAGCAAGGACACTGGCTTTCGGCGGTAATGCTGGCAGTTTTTTGTCTCCTTTTACTGGCAAGTCTTCCTATGGCTTTCCTTTCCTGGGAATTTACCCTGAGCATGCTGCTTTTTTGGGCTTTCAGGGTTAAATTTGAAAAAGAAGCTTTAGGAAAAGTTTTGAAACATTATGGATTAAGGTTTTCTAATCTAAGCTGGTTTTTGGCCGGCTGGATATATCCTGTTTTGTTGGCAAGCGCCCTTCCTTTTGCGATTTTTGGAAATTATACCTGGAAAGGAAGGAAAACCTAATGAATCCCTTAATTTTGTCATTAGACTAAAAGGTGTGGCGACAATGACTAATGATGAATTTGATCTTTTGGATGAATTGTACTTTCTTCAATCCTATCAATACCTGAAATCCAGTTTGGAATGGGAAGACAACAAGTTGTTGATGAATTTAGCGCAACTACTGGAGAAAGGGTGGATAAGATGTTATTCAGCACCGGAGAATGAGATTTTTGATGCGCTGCCTTTGACGGAAAAAGGAAAGGCGTACTATTACCTGGCTACCAAAGAGGGTCTGCTTACTCACAACACCATATAAAATGACTGCAGAGACAATTAAGTACCAGAGAAAAGAACTGGAATTAAAGGCATTGTTGGAAATAACACAAGCCATCAACGAGAACAAAAATGAGAGCGTCCTTTTAAATATTTTTAAGTTTACCTGCCTGGTTCATTTGAATATTAAATCACTGGTGCTTTATGTCTATAACCAGCAAGATCAATTTTTCCTGCGAAGAATCTCTCATCAGGTTAAGGAAAAGCTGCCCGAGAAAATTCAGAAAGCGGATGTCCAGGAAAACAAGGAGTTGGGCAAATTGAGTCTTTCGCTTTCTGAAGAATATTCCTTTGCAGAGGTAAATATATATGTCCCTGTTTACCACAAAGATAAAATGCTTGCCATTCTTTTCTTGAGCACTAAGGATGGAGATGCTGGTTTGGATCTGGACTTTACCCAAGCATTGACCAATATTTTGGTGGTGGCGCTGGAGAACAAGCGCTTTGCCAGAAAGCAACTGGAGCAAGAAAGTTTTCGAAAGGAAATGGAGATTGCAAGTAATGTGCAGCGCATGTTATTTCCTGCGACACTTCCCGATCATGAGAAGCTTAGAGCGAAAGTGACCTATATCCCACATAGTTCTGTGGGCGGTGATTACTATGATTTGATTGAAAGGTCTGAAGATGATATCTATTTCTGCGTAGGTGATGTTTCCGGAAAAGGTATGCCAGCATCACTGCTGATGTCCAATTTTCAAGCAGCACTCAGAACCCTTCTTCGCAGCGGAACCGATTTAAAAACGATTGTTGAGCAATTGAATTTTTCCACCTTTGACACCACAAAAGGGGAAAGGTTCATCACCTTTTTTCTTGGGCACTATTCCTACAGTAAAAAGAAGCTAAGCTATGTCAATGCCGGCCATAATCCTCCAGTATTGTGTACCAGCGCAAGCAATTCTCCTGAGCTGCTGGAAGCAGGCACTACCATTTTGGGTGCTTTTGAAACATTGCCCTTCATGGAACAGGGCGAAAGGGAAAATCTAGACCATTTTACGCTTCACCTTTATACCGATGGGTTGACAGAAGCATTGAATCCAAATGAAGAGGAATTTGGTGAAGAAAGATTTTTAGCCTATATATCCGCACATCCTTCCTTTAACCCTGAGCGTTTTCACGAAGGCTTTCTAAGTGATTTTGAGAAATTTTCCGATGGGATTCCTGTTAGAGATGACATTACCCTACTCAGCCTTCAATTCAATTGATATGCAGTTTTATAAAGTTCCGGGTATCATCCAGCACCTTTTTAAAGCCTATACGTGGCACAAAGACCGCAACCTAAAAACGGTATACTTAACTTTTGATGATGGTCCCGTAACTACAGTGTCTGATTATGCCTTGAAGCTCCTGAATGATTATGACATGAAAGCCACTTTTTTTATGGTGGGGGACAATGTGTCCAAAAATCCTAATTTAGCCATTGAAATTAATAGGGAAGGACACGCCATAGGAAATCACACCTACCATCACCTATGGGCAGGGAAGACACCGCTTTCCGTGTACTTGGAGGATGTGGAACAATGCAAAAAAGTCATTTTTGAAAAAACAGGTATTGAAACCAAAACTTTCCGCCCTCCCTTTGGTTGGATTAACAGGCGCTATGCCCGACACTTGTCTCAGGAGTATGAAATTGTACTTTGGGACGTGATATCCTGGGATTTTAAAAATGGATTGAATCCCAGAGTAGCGCTAGAAAAAGTCAAGAAACACACGGAAAATGGATCCATTGTCTTGTTTCATGACCAGCAAAAATCAAAAAAAAATCTTCAGGAGATTTTACCCGGCTATTTGGACTTTTTGTCCGCAGAAGGATTCCAAACAGCATTGTTATAAGGTATGATAGGTCAAGCAGCCCTTTTCATCCTGATTTTGGTTTCTCTGGTTTATGCTACCTTGTCTTTTTTGGTTCGGTTTAGATTTAAAAACTATACCAACGCTTTATATGATTTGCCTTTTATAACGGTATTGCTTCCATGTCGCAATGAAGCCAATAACCTTCCCGCCTGCCTCGAAGGACTTGAAAACATAGATTACCCTGCGGAAAAAATCAGATTCCTAGTGGCGGATGATCATAGTGGAGATAAAACCGCCAGTCTCTTGCAAGAATGGACTTCCAAAGAAGACAACCGGTTTTTGGTGCCGCTTTCGAAGCAACCTGACAAAGGACAAAATGGAAAAGCCTTGGCGCTTGCAGAAATGGCCACCCAGGTAAAATCGGGGCTATTGGTTTTTACAGACGCTGATTGTATCGTTCCACCGACATGGTGCAAGTCCTTTTCGAAGGTATATAAAGAAGATTACGGTCTAGTGACGGGTATTACTACTGTCGCAGGTGATGGCCTGTTTGCCAGAATGCAGGCTTTGGATTGGTGGCTGACCTTGGGAAAAGTTAAAGTAGTGTCTGATGCAGGCTACTCCCTTACAGCCATGGGAAATAATATGGCAATGGGAAGGGAGGCGTATTTAAAAGCGGGTGGGTTTACGGCCGTTGCCCAAGAGGTTACTGAGGACCTGGCCATCTCCAAGGTATTGTATGACAAGGGGTATCGGCCGATTCATTTGGTAAACGAAGCGTCTTTGGTAAAAACGAAACCCGAAAAAACAATAAGAGACTTGCTTCATCAGCGCAAAAGATGGATGAGGGGAGCATTTTTACTGCCTTGGATCTGGCAGGTATTACTTGGCCTTCAGGTTATTTTTTACGGTGGGTTGTTGCTAGGCTTCTATTATTTACCGCTGTTGACAGTAGGTTTCTGGCTGATTAAAATTACCTTTCAGTCAATATTTATTAGCACCTTTTCCATGAAAGCTGGAATTAAAATCCGATTTTTAGACTTAATTTACTTTGAAATTTATAATTGGTGGGTAAGTTGGGCAACAGTAATTTTTTACTTTTGTCCTGTGGCCCTTACCTGGAAAAACCGAAGCTATTTATGAAATTTATTGAAACCCATGCCCATATATACAGTAAAAAATTTAGTGAGGATGCCGAGGACGTTATTCAACGGGCCTACGATTCAGGAATAGACAAAATATTTATGCCCAATATAGACATGGATTCTATTGAGAGCATGTTGGCGCTGGAGAAGAAGTTTCCGGGAGTTTGTTACCCCATGTTGGGATTGCACCCTTGTGATGTGGACAAGGACTTTGAAAAGGCACTTTCCGAAATGGAAAAGTGGTGGGATAAACACGATTTTTACGGCGTGGGAGAAACCGGTATTGATTTGCACTGGGACAAAACGCATCTAGAAGAGCAAAAGGCTTCCCTAAAAGTTCATGTTAAATGGGCCAAGGAGAAGCAACTTCCTTTGATTTTGCATTGCAGGGAGTCATTGGATGAAACCCTTGAATTGATAGCACCATTAAGTGATAAAAGCCTGACCGGAATTTTTCATTGTTTTTCAGGAACCGTGGAGCAAGCCCGCAAAATTATAGACATGGGATTTTATTTGGGCATAGGAGGTACACTTACTTATAAAAATAGTGGGGTAGGTGCTGTAATCAAGGAGCTGGGGCCTGATCATTTGGTTTTGGAGACAGACAGTCCTTACCTTGCACCGGTTCCCTTCAGGGGGAAAAGGAATTCCCCTGAGTACATTCCTTATATTGCAGAAAAAATGGCAGAATTTACTGGAACCAGTATTTCAGAAGTGTCAGAAATAACCAACAGGAATGCATTAAAAGTTTTCAAATTGCTGCCCGATGAATTATAAGATTGTACGGCTCAACACAGCATCGAAAAAAGAAATTGAACACTCTGTATTGATCATTTATACAGGAGGTACTTTGGGTATGGCTTATGATCACGATGGGGCTCTGGTGCCATTTAATTTTGGTAAAATCCTTGAAAAGATTCCCAACCTGAACACCCTGAACATTAGTATTACGGTGATTTCTTTTCCGGAGCCCATTGATTCCTCCAATATCAACCTGAACCATTGGGTGGATATGGCCTATATCATTTACGAAAATTATGATACCTATGATGGCTTTGTGGTATTGCACGGTACGGACACCATGGCCTACAGTGCTTCTATGCTTAGTTTTATGCTTAAAGGCCTAAATAAGCCTGTGATTTTCACCGGTGCCCAACTTCCGATTAGTGCGATGCGTTCTGATGCGCGAGAAAATTTAATGACTTCATTGGAAATTGCCATTTCTAAAGCCAATGGAAAACCTATCGTACCGGAGGTATGCATCTTCTTTAACCATATGCTTCTTCGAGGCAACCGAGCCAAAAAAGTGCAAAGTGTCCACTTTGATGCCTTTGAGTCAGAAAATTATCCTCCGCTTGCTGAATCAGGCATTATCATAGATTATAACTATGCAAGCATCAGGCCCTATGAGGAAGGCAAAAAACTCCGGTACCTCAATAAACTGGACAATAGTGTGATGGTCCTAAAATTATTTCCTGGAATTACAGCACAAGTAATCGAGCATTGCCTCAATATGAAAGGCTTAAAAGGAGTGGTGCTGGAAACTTACGGATCAGGGAACAGTCCTAGCGAAAGTTGGTTTATCAAAGCCATGGAAGCTGCAGTAGACAGAGGAATTTTGATTTTAAATGTTTCCCAGTGCAATGGCGGCAGGGTAATTCAGGGAAGGTACCAGACCAGCATGGACCTCAAAAGGGTAGGGGTATTAAGCGGTGCAGACATCACAACGGAGGCGGCTGTTACGAAAATGATGTTCCTTTTGGCGAATGAATCTGATGAAACTGAAATCAAGCGTAAGTTAATGATGCCTTTGGCGGGAGAAATGTCAGTTTTGAACCAATAATCAAGAAATTAGCAATGGGTTGACCATCAATCTTATAGCATTAAAAGATAGATTAATGCTTAAAAACGCTGTTTTTTTCTTGAATAAAGCTTCGAATAACTTGCAAGAACTGATTTTTATAATTTTCTTTGTCGGCTCAATGAAACGAAATATTTTCATAGAGAGGTGTCCGAGCGGTTTAAGGAGCGCGCTTGGAAAGCGCGTATACTTGTGAGAGTATCGAGGGTTCGAATCCCTTCCTCTCTTCAAAAAGTCAACTTTAGCAATAGAGTTGGCTTTTTTTGGATAAACTCAGAAATAGGGCAGAAATTTCCCCCATTATACCCACGTAATTTACATTACATGTTTCCCTCGTTTTTATCTGGATCTCAGGAAATCATCGGATAGTAATTTTAAGCTATATAACTGACTTAAAGTTTGATTTTTTCCAGGTTTCTTCTTGTATCCCAAATGGTAAGAAGTGTCAGCGTTTGTGGATCAAATAAATAGTACAACCTATAACCTCTGATTGCTTTATATTTTATATTTGGGCTTTTACTAAAAGTCAAGCCCATTTCGGGTTGTATGGAAAGCAGTTCGAGAGAATCATTAAAAAGCTTCTCAAGTTTTATTGGGAAATTCATTGAGTGATTCCTATTGCGCCAGTATTCCATGATCGCTATTTTATCAGATACTGCTCTGGGAGTCCAGTCTATTTTCCTTTTTTTGCCAGCCATTGGTTAAAACGTTCGGAAGCCTCTTTATGGGGAATGGTTTTTCCTGTGAGATACTGCTCATAACCTTCCGTTATAGCATTTATTTCACTGCTTTCAAAAACATCCTTGTTTTCGGTTGCTACAAACGCTTCCAGCCAATCGTTTATTGCTTTTAGTACGTTTTCGTCTTCGATGGTATTGAGGCGGGAAATTATTTTTGATTTTAGGGTCATCTACAAGTAGGTTAGATTCTTTTTTTCAATTTAACTAATTTCTAGTAAAATATAAATAAGGCATAAATACAATTTCCCATTCGTATGAATTACCTATAGCTTTTTCAAATTAAATTCATAATTTGAAATTCTTTTAAATCATTTTCATGAGTCCAGACCCAAATCAAAACCCTGAGCAAATTGCCCCCGACTAGGTGTAGATTGCATCTACCCCTTCCTATCTAATGGAGCAGTGCGTCCGAAAGAAGACAAACTTTGGGATTGGAAAGGGAATAGTTGAAAAGTCTGAAAATTACCTGTATTCCAGTGAAAAAGATTACGTTAGAAAAGAAGGTTTACTTTAAGTAGATTTCTGGTGATTTTGCTCAATTTCCCAAATACGATCAGTTAAGAATATTTGGGTGTTTTGCAAACAACACCCAGTTCAAATCAATAATTTGAATGCACCAATAGGACGGAAAACACTTCTGTTTTTGCGTTAGATTGTTAATTTAATTCTACACACTTAGCCAATCTATAAAAGTTTGCTCATCTGAATAAAATTATAACCGAAACTGTCTTTAGGGTAAGTATGGCATGATTATTTCTACACAGAAAGTATCACTAAACGACTAACAAAATGAAATTTATATCCAAGGCAATAAGTGCAGCACTAGCAGGGTACGCTGTGAAAAAAGTAATTGATTCCATTGAGAATGGCACCGCTCAAAAGTCAGTTCTAGATCGCTTCGGTAGACCTTTGCGAGATGCTCATCTTGGTTTCAACAATACCGCATTCAAACTCGGGGTAATCTCTGAAAGGAAAAAGGCAGAATGGAATAAGAATGTGGTGGAGAAGTACAATGCTGTCAGGGCAGTTCCTAACTCAAATCCAATACCCGCAAATGGTTCTGGCAATCAAAGCGATATTTCTGCCCCTCATGTACAGGGAGAGGTTCATTCTAAATCTAAAGCTTCTCAAACGAGAATACCACCAAAGAATATATAAAAGGTCAGTTATTAAGCCTCATCTCTAATAGGTGTAGATTGATGTACACCTCTCTATTTCTTTCTTGGTCTAAGTTTAGCGAAGCGTAACTTAGACCAAAAATGATGAAAGTTTTCAACATCTTAATCAGAGCTCAGGCAATTAAACGGATAATAAACCCTACCCATTCATTAGGCCTATAATAAATTACTGGTAATATCCATATATTATCAAAATCCAGCAGCCACTAGGAAACGCTATAAACAAAAAATGCCCGACAAATTTGCCGGGCATCTTTTTGTTTGTGTTTTTTTATTCCAATCCAAACTTATAAATATTATCATCAAATGCACAGATATATATTTCTTGGTTTTGGTCCACTCCAAAGGAGGAGATAGGGAAATCGGCTTTAAATAATTCCGTATTTATCGGGTTTTCAGGATCACTGAAATCCAAGCTCCAAATTCTTCCAGATACGTAATCTGCATAGACATATAGCCCCTGAAGTTGTTCAATGGCATCGCCATGGTATACAAAACCTCCGGTGATGGAAATGTCACCTTTATCCCTGTCGTATTCCCAAATTGGCAATTCCAGGTTCTCTTGGTCACATTCATCGGCTTTGAAGCAATGAAAGCCTTCCATTGTATTCCAACCGTAATTTCCACCATTTTTGACGACATCAATTTCTTCATAACTGTTTTGACCTACATCTGCTACCCATAATTGTTCGGTGGCAGTGTCAAAGCTAAATCTCCATGGATTTCTTAAGCCATAAGCATATATCTCCTCCCTGTAACCTTCTGTGTTGTCCACAAATGGATTGTCATCCGGAATGGAATAATGGGTTGATCCTTCTTCATTGTCAACATCAATTCTTAAAATATTGCCCAATAAGGTTTCTCGGTTTTGACCATTTCCATGGGGATCACCGCCTTTTCCACCGTCACCAACACCTATATAGAGGAAGCCATCTGGGCCAAATGAAATTTGGCCTCCATTGTGGTTGCCGTAAGGCTGTTCGTATTCTAAGAGTACTAGCTCACTAGAAGAATCTGCCTCATCAGGGCTTGTGGAGGAAAGGTTAAAGCGGGAAATTACAGAACGATCAGGATTAGAAGCGGTGTAGTTTACGTAAAAATAGCCATTGCTCTCAAAGTTAGGATGAAAAGCCAAGCCTAGTAAACCTTCTTCATTGTCGGAATCTTCCACTCTATCCTCAATTGTTAAAAAAGCTGTTTTTGCTGCTATTTTTTCATCATTTTGAAAAACGGAAATAACTCCCCTTTGCTCTACAATAAACAGTCTATTCGAGTCATCTCCTGAATGCTGAAAATCAACTGGTCTGGTAAATGAAAGCTCAGGAAAGGCTTCTACAATTGTCAAAGTGTCTTTTTGGTCAGATGAGTCTATTGGAGTTTCCTTTGAACAAGCCGTATTGTAAAACAAGGCGATGATCAAGAGGATGTTAAGTTGTTTTTTCATAATTTTTTTAATGTTGTGATGGTTAAAGAA
>Ga0105053_10008424_pt1 | contig 13411 bp, 12 predicted proteins | sample BON01_FD_78093 | JGI IMG/M metagenome (GOLD analysis project Ga0105053, IMG submission 78093) | Freshwater microbial communities from Lake Bonney liftoff mats and glacier meltwater in Antarctica - BON-01 | ecosystem: Environmental > Aquatic > Freshwater > Ice > Glacier meltwater | place: Lake...
ATGCTTGAAGAAGATGGATCTAGTTCTGGATTTGATGAACGAGCCGGAGGGTAGCCTAGAACCGCTGGGTTCTTATTTAAAAGAATTTCAAGGCGATGTTACGATTGATTCATACTTGGAAAGATTCCAGAAGGCTGTCAGCTGATGAAAAAATATCCTATATACGATCATCTGCAACAACGATCGAAGTTCTTGATGGATCAGGTGCTCTCCCTCAAGAAACATTGGAGTATTTGGAAATTCAACCACCCGTAGAAGCTCGGACGGACTTAGACTGACTTGGATACTGAAGTGTCTAGTTGGAGAAGGAATCAAGCGATTAGCCCATTAACGTTTTTGAATGAATTTTTGTCGGAAAAAACAAAAACAAGGTAATCAGGAAAACGAAGGATCACGGACCAATGCACCGAGTTGACTACGGAAGAAACACCTTTACCAATAAAAAAGCCAACGTTGTCAAAGAAATCGGTGTCGAAGGACAAGAAAAGATCATTTCAGAAGCTTGATGAAGATTCAACTTCAAACCGAAAAGCTTGAGAGACCTTCTGCAGGTCATCTACGGGGGAGTGGTCACGGAATTTGTGTTCGGCAAGAACCAGTGCCTGGCGAGAGCTACAACAGGAAACTTGGAGCAAATCTTTGAAAGATCTGGGGTCACGCTCTCGGTTTACGGTGAAAATGAAAACAATCAGGGCAGAAAGCATGATGACGTCACCTGACTCATTATATTATTTGTCGCAAGCCATTACGGAGAACGACAAGCTGAATCAAAATCAAGCAGAAGAGAAGAAATTGAGAGTGGACGAGAACGCACGGGTGACAAAACGTCAAAAGCAAGAAGAGAGGAATGCTAGTACCCCACTCGAGTGGAATCAAGAAGACTACGACAGGCTTGAAGAATTGACATTGGAATTGCTAGAACTTCGCGAACAACGTGAATATGTACGTGAGGTTGTAGAGAACCATAACAAAGATATTAAAAAGGTGAAACGCTCTATCGTTGCGTTGACCAACAAATACACTTTAGTGGAACGCAACCCTGAAGATTCTGATAAGAAACGCAAGCGAGTTGCACGGAGGAATTCCAAAGTGCCACCACAATGGTCTTCGCACGGTATATCTAAGTTGGAACAATCGCAGGTTACGTTGGGCATACTGACCACGCAGACAAGTTTCATTCTAAAATGAACAAGTGGAAAAATAAGATCGCCACTTACAAGGACGAATTGACTAAGGAGCATCCTGCGGTAAAACGACGAACTTTGGAGCTTGCTAGATTGAATGCTGTCAAGGCTCAACTAATGAAGTGATCCCGATATTGCCAAGGCTGATGTCACCAGAAGCAAAGGTGAACTTGGAAAATACAAGGATGTGTTGGTAGTGAGCGATCCCAAGGTTATCAAGAAGGAGAAGCAATTATCCACTTACACTGAGACTTCGTTACAAGATCGACGAAGCTCACAGAAAGCTTGCCACCTACCTTTGTCGAAATATACGCATTGTGTTATTTCCAAAATTTGAAACCTCAAGGATGGTAAAAACGCAGATCGTAACATATCAGCTGTCACTGCTCGAAAGATGATGATTTGGGGACACTATAGATTCAGAAAGATGCTAATAAACAAGGCCGCTCTCAGCTCTAGTTGCCAGGTCATTATTTGTGGTGAGCGGTACACCAGCAAGACATGTGGATCATGTGGAGAACTTCACCACAACCTTGGAAAAAATAAAATCTTCATCTGCCCTCATTGTCACTATGAGGCAGATCGAGATATTAACGCAACGAGGAACATCCTCCTCCGTTATCTATCTTCGAGCAACATCATTTTCAAGCGAGGTGCACTTGGGAGTCGGACCAGTGCCCTATGCCCTACAAGCCATCCATAAAGTTATCGCAAAATGGTGTATGTTGCTAATTTAGTAATTTTGGCTTCTTTTGAAAAACAACAAAAATCGATTTTTTTTTTTTTTTAAACAACAAAATCGATTTTTTTTAAACTACTAAAAGCCATCAAATGCTAATTTCTTAATAAACAAGAGTATCTTGTTGATTTAAAACTACTAGTAGTGGATAAAAGCCATCAAATGCTAATTTCTTAATAAACAAGAGTAAATTGTTGAAAGAAAAGAGCCTGATGGCAATCCAATTTTGCTAATTAATCACAACAAAAAAATCGATTTTTGTTGTTAAAAAAAAAAAAAATCGATTTTTTTAAAGCACCACTAGTAGTGGATATTAATTGTAGAGAAGATGGAGCAAGTACCGCTAACATCTTACAGCGATATAGGGATCCATCTATCTGATTCAACCGAATACGACTCAGGCGCATGTTTAGGAGTGGATTTTGGGGGCACTCTTTCAAAAATAGTATTTTTCGAGCCAGCTGTTGTGGAAGACCTTGCCTCTGATTTGACCAACTTCTTTCTAGGCAAGGATAAATATGGAGATAGCGGAGTGCGAGACACGCATTTGTCCTTTTACTCTGATCGTATTGGAGGTCGTATTCACTTTATCAATTTTGAAACATCTCAGACTTCTGGAGCGATCAAGATGTTATCGAGCTTTAAACATAATATTCGAAGAGTACAAGCGACGGGAGGTGGAGCATTCAAATTTGCAGAGACAATAAAACAAACTCTTGGAATTAAGATGATGAAAAGAGACGAGTTGGAAACAGTAGTACGAGGAATTATCTTTACTCTCCTGGAACATCCCGAAAGTGAATGCTATTCCTATGAAGCATATCATCGTGATGGAACGCGATCCCACGACGGTATTCATTTCGATGCTCTGTCATATCAGATGAAGAAAGTTCCTCGGCCTATGCCTGCATCTATGGAAAACATATTTCCATTTTTGGTTGTCAATATTGGTTCCGGAGTATCTATTATTAAAGTAGACTCTCCTGGGTCTTTCAAGCGTATTAGTGGTACTGCTATTGGTGGAGCTACGTATTATGGGCTTTGTAAACTTTTATGTCGCTGTGAGAGTTATGGACAAGCTATGGATCTCGCCGAGCGAGGTGACTCTCGTGATGTCAACCTTCGTGTCCAAGATATCTATGGCGGCTCGTATGAACAAATTGGTCTGTCTGGCGAAATAACTGCATCTTTCTTCGGAAAAGCAGCTGCTACGAAAGGACATGTTCGAAGTAGACGGAGTAATAAACTTCCTGTTGGGCTTCTTTTGGAGGCACTCTGTCTGGTGATCATCGCATTGCTCTTTGCTAATTTACTTGCCAATCTTTCTTTTATTCAGAAAATTGCGGAAGTGTCTCCTCTAGTTCTTTTTAGAGAGTTTTTACTTATGGGAATGCCGTTTGGAATCGCTGCGTATGTCTTCAGAAGTAGTGGTACCAAGTTAGGTGTTCTTGTGGAAGATTCTCTAGGCAGGCCCACGACAGTTACAAGAGTGAAAAAAACAACTTTGTTTGATGAAGCAGATATTGCTAGAGCATTGGTTGTAATGGTTGCTCAGAATGTCACCCAAATAGCCTTTCTTAACGCCAAGTTGCATAATTCGCAGCGTGTTATTTTCACCGGTAATTTTCTACGCCATAATAAAATCGCACTTCGGGCGTTAACTTCTATGATGTATACATGGTCTCAAGGGGATATTGAAGCTTTATTCATGGAACACGAGGGATATTTCGGAGCCATTGGGGCGTTTTTACACAGTTTTCAAAAAGAGCATCCATCTGATGAGGAGGAGGATATAGTTGAAGAAGAATTACCCAGCAATGATGACGAAGCACCAGTTATGGATACCGTTCGAACAGTTGTGAGCGATCTTCTATACGAAGGACGATTTCCTCGACGGAGGTCGGTTGTTTAAATTTTTAAAATCTGTATTATGGTCTACATATTATTAGGAATTCGTTCGATGGATGGAGTAGATTACTATGCGCTGTTGAATGTTCCTAGGAGCGCCTCTAGAGACACTATTAAAGCAGCATACAGTCATCTAGCGAGAACATTGCATCCTGATAAAGTGAGACTCGGAGCTGAAGACCAAGGTGAAGCACAAGATCTGTTCATTCTCGTGGACAAAGCCTACAAGGTATTAAGTTCTGAGAAACATCGGGCCGTATATGATGCATTCGGTCATCAAGGTATTCAAGCAATGAAAACCCTTTATAAGCGTGAAGAACCCTCTTACTTTTTAACCTCGGAAACTCGAGCTTGGGATTTATTAACTCCCTGCCATGTAGCACTGTGGGACGAAAGAGGAGAAAGTTTAAGATCGCAATTACTGCTTCAGCGTGAGTTGGATGCAGTTGGAAGATTTAAAATTAGAGGAGCATTTCAGGTTAATACGGATGCACGTGGTCTTATAGGAGGAGCTTTTGAGCCGTTAACCGAGTATGACCATTATGGTCCACGCGAACTTTCATTTTCGATGCCACAAGTTAAAGGAGTGATCATGCAACAATCAATGGAAATTAGTGTTTCTCCGAAAGATATAATATCGATTTCAGGACAAGCTACATCCGGTAGCGGCAGAGGTGGACATGCTTTAAGTATAGGTTTGGATAGACAATTTCGCGACACGTTTTCAGGCGATGTGACAGTGTCCCATTCATCAATGGATCCATTAGGACTCTCTCTCAAAGCAAATCATGCATTGGGTCCGCTGGCCAAGGGTACTCTGGAGTTTGTTGTCAAAAGTGATGGTCAAACGGGTCTCAGTGTACAAGGAGCTAGGAAAATGACCGACACGACTACTGGTGTTCTTCAACTAGGATTTGGTGTTGAATCTGGTTTAGTGCTGCAGTTGAATCATGCAGAACGGTTTAACAAAAAACATGTTCGAAGCAAAAAAGAACAAGAGGATATCTACAATAAAAGCTATTATCCTGACAACGATGCTGTGCCATCATTTGCTAACCATGCTGAACAAGATGAAGAAGATCGCCAGAGGATTAAAAATGTTTTTTTTAGTAATGGTACTTTGGCATTCTTTCTAGGTCCTGGAATGATTGGATTGACAACGAGTTTCGCTAGGAGTATATCTTCCAAAACTCGAGGGAAAATTGGCTTGAAAGCGACAACAGCAGGAGTAGAACTGGAATTGACTTCTTCCAGAGTGCTCTCTGCTCATTCAAAAGGAAATGTATCAATATCTGTTGGCCTCCAAGGAGTCAAGTTGACTTATAAGTACGAACGAGGAGATCTACGTTATGTATTCCCGTTTACTTTGTCGTCTGGTCTTTCATTTGGGGCGGCATTGATTGGTGGGTTGGTTCCGATATCAATAAACTTTCTAGCCATGCGTTTATTGCAACCCTATTACGAAACACGACAAATTCGAGACAAGCATGAAGTGGAAATGGGATTTATCAAGGAGAGATCCCAAGCACGTATGCAGATGATTATCATGCGCAATTCAATCAAGCGCAACGAAGAACCAAGTCTTGTAATACTCTGTGCCAGATATGGACAGCACTTGCATAAATCCTTTGATTGGAGGGACGTACAAGAACCAGTGTTGGACTATAACGAAGGACTGATTGGCAGGCCTCGTGTTCCGAGTGACTGGGATGAAGATGATACTATTGAAGACGAAGAAGAAAAACAAGAGGACATGAACTTGGCTGAAAATGAGAATGGTGATCTTTTCCAATCACATCCTCCTAATATCGACGTTACATCACAGCTTAATTTCTTTGTGAAAGATGATCGATTGGAACTGCATGGTGGAGTTTCAAAAGCCCAATTGCTTGGATTCTACAATCCTTGCACTGGATGCATTCCTGAATTGTATGTCAAGTACCGACTGGGAGATTGGATCTATGAGTTTACTTGTATCGACATTGAACCTGTCGAAATACCCTCCTACAAAGCAGTGCTGGTGGGAAGTGTTCAAAAGTAGTTTTTATTTTAATAATTATAAGAAAAATTGTGATTACCAGGCTTTCAGCAAGTCCATCGAAGCCATTGAGAGAACAAAAAACACCGCAAGTACCATTGCATCCTCCACCACGCTCTTTAATAGAAATAGGTAATCAATGTTGTTTAAGACAGGAAGCATTGTCATAGCTTTGAGGTAGAATGGGAGAGCAGGACGATCACCGAGTAAGGAGGACAAGGTCATCTTTGTGTTTCCCATTGTGCAAAACAAGTAGTGCAATGAGAGCCTCATGAGAAGAATCATAGCAGGAAGCGAAAGGTATCCTCCTAAAGGAACTGATACTGTTTCCTCTCCTCCGTCTGTTGGTGGTTCTTCATCAAATATATCATCAGAGTACCCCTTGTTGAGTGAAACAAACACGTTTGACACTCGACCAGAGGTAATCAGGACATATGCGAGAACAACACCAGTAACAGCAAGACCCAACTGTCGAAGCCAAAATTCTTGAAGACTTAATTTCTGTCTGAGTAACTTTGCTTTGATCGCTTGTGCAGTTCCATCGGCATCTAACTCCGTTTCTTCCTTGGCCGCCTCTTCCTTCTTTATACCTTTACGCTTTATCAGGCCATCGTCTTTGAGCTCTAGGCCTGATACGGCTTCGTCGAGGGAAGACAGATCCCGTGTTGGCGTTTTATCGACCTTCGACATCCATTTTTTCTCCCAACTAGCAATCTCCTCTTCCTCCTTCTTCAAAGGTTCTTCCATCTCTTTGGTTTTATCTTGGTTGTCAAATTCGTTTTTAGATTCGATAGCAGTATAGTCCCTTGCGCCATTCAACAGCCCCATGCGGTCGGCGCCTCCATTCAGAATCTTCTGTCGTCGTTTCCATGCACGAAGCTACTCAGGGAGATAAGATATACGATAAACCATCGAAGATACTTACTTTAGCTGCTGACAAACCAGGAGGAGGTTTGTCTGATTCACCAGTCTTCTTCTCCGTCAACTCTAATGCCACCGCTTCCAATATATCTTCATCCATAGAGTCAATGTCAACAAAGAAAGTAATGTTTTTTTTTTACATTCCGAATCCCTGGATTATACATTGCATGTTGTACCAGGTACTACGAAACTAATAATAAGAAGAAGATATGGCACCAACAACTCTGCAGGGATATTACCGTGACTTCATTTTAATTCAATTGCAACATGTAATTATTAATGTATATGCCAGAAAGGGCTACTTAATAATGAAGTCTAGCTTCGCCTTTTTCTTTACATTGTATTGGTGGGACGACTCGAAGGACGTCTCTTGATCATCAACCACCATATTATTACTGTTGTAGGGCTCAGTAAACGCATGAATTCTGTCATTAGTGAAATAGTGTAATGGCGTGGCTTCTTCGAATCTGATCGAGTGCAGTAAGTTTACACTTGTTTTCACATCACTATCAGGAGAAGGTCGACGTGTATCTTCGATATAATCTACAGCTAATCGAACCGAATTTTCAGTAACAGAGGGAGAGCCGCCTGAAAATGTTTTGCACTTTTGTAAGATGGTTTTTGTGGTTCCTATTCAAGTAAAAAAAACGTCTGTTTCTACAACAACCAATTAACTCACGGTACTGAAATTCAATCAACTGATACAGGACTCGTTCGTCATAATCATCTACATTGTTTTCCCGTAAGAGCAACTCCAACGGCAGCATCGGCCCATCCATTTTTTTTAGCCCACAAAAATAAAATAAAATAAAACCAAGAAAACGTTCGAAATGATTCGAGTTGCTACTGGCGTAGTAGCTGGTGTAGCTGCTTTAACCGCATTTCTAGTCTATTATAAACAAGAGGGGGGGGTTTGGCATTCAGTTTCTTGGCTTATAGGATGGTCTTATTTCATCGCCTGGAGTTTGAGTTTTTATCCGCAGTTGGTGCTTAATTACAAAAAACAAAGCACAGAAGGTCTCTCGTTCAACTTTGTTTGGTTGAACCTGCTAGGGTTTTTCTGCTACAGTGTTTTTAATTGCGCATTTTATTTTTCCGACAGTGTTCAAGAAAGTTACGAGGTGAAGAACCACGGGGAGAAGAATTTAGTCAAGTTGAATGATGTATTCTTCGCTCTGCATGCCACTGTGTTAACCGCCGCTACTGTCGTCCAAATGTACATATGTGGACTTCGACGTTCCCCAGGGAGACAGACGTGGTTGATAGTGCGAGCATTCATTGTAGGTGCGGTAACGGTTTCGAGTTTGTATTTGATCGCAGTGTTCGCTCACGGAAATCCTATTTGGAATGAGAGCGGGGATAATTTCTGGACTATGCTGCAATGGCTCTATGCAGTGTCTTATATAAAACTGTTTATATCCTTTGTGAAGTACTGTCCTCAAGTGTATCTAAATTTCAAAAGGAAGTCCACTGTGGGATGGTCTTTGCATAATGTACTCCTTGACTTCACAGGAGGGTTGCTTTCATTAGCGCAGCTCCTCATTGATGCATCACTATCCTCGAATTGGAGCGGTGTCGTAGGAAACCCAGTCAAGTTCGGATTGGCACTTATCTCCCTAGTGTTCGATATTATTTTCCTTGTACAGCACTATGTACTCTATGCGGATGTAGCATATACAGAATTCAGCGACGAAGAAGCAGAGAATGAATTATTATCTTGAAATTACCAATTATTGAATTATTCTTGTCTCATATCTTAAGTTGCTGCTGTAGGTCCCGTGACCTTTAGAAAAACAAACTATGTATCTATTGTCCCCTAATGGCGTTTTAATCCATCCGTTGTCCATGGGAAGTCCAACATGTGGATCATGCTCAGCAATGTAATCTATAGGAGTGCCATCCCGAAGGATCCCGCGGACTCTAGTGGTATCAGCCTGTATATCGACAAGTACTTCACTCATAGCAACTCCCCTATTATCATCCGCGTTTTTATCGCTATAAGAAGTATCCGCAGTGACCACAAGCATCTTTTCTCCTTTGATTATTGTGGGTGAATCGCCGTGTGGTCGATGACCGGTGACAACGCGATGAATGCCACCTGAAACTAAAAATGAATTGACGTTCTCTGGAATAGGTTCAGGCATAGTGTCGTTCTTAGTCAACCAATCATTATACACAATGCCTTTACCTGAATAGCCACCGGGCCTCCCATATTCAATAACACCTGTAGCATATGAATCGTTTAGTTGACTATTGTAAAATCGGTTTATTTCATACACCCACTCATTGGGACATGTTATACGTGATTGTAAACCAGGGACGAAACCAACTCCATTGGCAGGAATAGCACCATGGATGAAAAGAGAATTTTCTATAGTAACTGCAAGTTGAGCTTGTTGAAGATATTCGAACATAAACCCGCCTGGTTCAACTGAGTTCTTAAAGCTCTGGGCTACTTGAAAATCCGAAACGTCGCCTTCAATCTCATTAAGTTCCATTTTTCGATATTTAAAGGCTTCGGGAGCACCCATGGTTTCACGGAGAATATATTGAACCTTTTCTACTGGCGTGTTATTCATATCCAATTCTTCAAGGAATCGCATTTTATTCAAGTCTCGATTTCCCGCAACCAGAAAAACTCGATCTGGATACCGCATTTTGAAATTTAATAACATGGAACTAATTCGAATATCTCCAACTCCATGATCACATACATCACCACCGTAACAAAACAACCCTTTGTCATCATAAAAATGCAACTGACCATTTTTCAAATCAACCTCTGATGAAAACCGAATGGCTTTATGAAAATAATCCAAATTGCCTTCAACATCAGTCACATAGGAAATGCAACTCGAAAAAGATCTTTTAGATTTCACGCGCCAAACGATTCGACAACCCAGCATCGTTTTCTAGGAGGATAATTAGGGTCTACATATTTTCAGCCATGTTGTTCAAGTTATTGATCGTGTCGATCATCATCCTTGGGTTGTTGAAACTGATACTTTTTGCCCCATATATAACAACAAATGAGGCCCGGAATATTGTGCAAGAACGCAATGAAGAAATATCGTTGAAAGGTGTTTATGGATTGTTAAAACGTCGTGTGCCTGCTGCTGACCAAGAATTCATTGAATTTGCGATTGAAAAAGATATAGAGCATTGCGTCACAGATTGTTTTTATTATAAACACAGCACAACATCATTAAAGATAGTTGGGAGTTCTCTGTCGGCGCTGAGTTTCGGATTGTATCGTCTCTATGGAGACCATTGCCGAGTGGATCTCTTGAATTGGGCATCACATGAAGCTGAACCTATTACTGGATGTGTCAAAAAGATAAATATATCATCCTCTCGATGCAATGAGCAATGTCGTCATTGCTGTAGAAGTAAAGTACGATATCGGTATTATCTCAATCAGGTGACTTATAGCTATTCTCAGGCCTGGTGGGGGTTTGATAGGTGGGAGAAGGAATTAGATTGGATGAGTTTGAGAGGAGTAAACCTCTGTTTGGCTCATGTAGCTCAGGAAACAATATGGTATCGTGTATGGAATAAGATATTTGAAAATAGTTTTCGCTCCGGGGAATTCTTTACAAGCGTTCCGTATCTCTCGTGGAATCGAATGGGCAACATACAAGCTCTTGGCAATCGTATTAGTCCTCCCTGGTATGATTTGCAACTTTCACTTCAGCATAAGATTTTGAATCGGATGATTGAACTTGGAATTGATCCAATACTGCCAGCATTCAACTTGCATGTTCCAAAACAACTTGAGACGAAGAACAAAGAACAATCAAGTTACTGGTCAGGATTCACAGATGATAAATACACTGCAGTGGATCGTCTCTCCCCAAATGATCCGATGGCAAATCGAATTTCGAAAATGTTCATTCAAGAACAATTAGCCGAGTATCGACAGCTTTCTACTTTGAAACAGACATATTTTTCATTGGATATATTTAACGAAATGGATCCAGGAACTACGGATGTCAAAGCTGCATTTTCAGCGGTAGCTCAGCCTATATTGGATACTGACAAGCGTTCCATTTTGGTGGTTCAAATGTGGACTTTTGCTCACAGCCCACAGACATGGACCAATCGGAAAGTTCAGAAGTTTATGGACGCAGTTCCTTCACAACGAAGTATTTATTTGGATCTGCATGGAGACAAGCGACCCATGTGGAATCGATTGAGGAACGTGTTGCGAGGTGATGAGATGCTAATTTGGACATTGCTGCACAATTTTGGGGGGAATAAAGGCATGGCAGGGGAACTTAGAGAAGTGGGGAGCCAAATTCAGCGGGTATTACCTTACGTGCGAGGGATAGGACTCGCAATGGAAGGTATTGAACAAAATGAAATGATATATGATTACGTATTATCAAGAGCCTGGACCTTGAATGATTATGAATCAATTCAAGAGTGGATTTCAAAATGGGCAATTGCAAGATACCATTCTGGGGATGCACTTGGGAATTATTTTGCTGTTAAAGCGTGGCGTTGCGCGGCGGATACTGTTTATGCAAGATCATCTTCGCTTTCTGGATGGGGTAATACCAAATCAGTGCTTGAATTGCGACCTGGTTATTACATGCGATTCAAAGATTTTCAACCAACAGTTTTTTCCTATCGTCCAACTGAATTTGCTCGTTGTGCTGCGTATTTAGTAGACGCTGCCATCCGCACTGGATGCAATACCAGTCAAAGCCTCTCATACGATGTTGTAGATTTTATACGACAAGTGTTATCAGACCGAGCATTGATATATAGCGAAAGATATCGAGAAGCAGTTATTGAAAATAGTGACGAGTCTCCTGAGGCAATTGGGAGTCGCATTTTGGAGATATTGAATCAAACTCGATGGTTGCTTGATCAACATTGGAGATGGAGGCGCACGATGATAGATGTAGATTGGAACATGGTTGATTTGGGGCAGTTTGAAGATTTTAAAACTTTATTTACCATGTGGTCCCCTCATTCCTCACTCCTACACTCTTATGCATCGAGAATGTCGGCTGAACTTTTGCAACATGTTTATCAACCTCGATGGGAACTTTTTTTAGCAAGAAGCAAAAGTTTGAAATTAAGAACCGCGTATATTAATATTGAGATGCAATGGATTCATAACAATGAAGGTTTTGGGAAAAAAGAGAACAAGATTGTTCATGCAGACGAAATCATTCGAATTTCAAAAAAAGTGTTGGGGGGGCTTTAGAAATTGATCCGTTGAAACACTGTGGTTGTAAACAAGCCTTGCGATTTCCCACAACTTCACTAGTGCCACTACCTCGTCGAATTTGCTATGAGTAATGATTGCAGAGTATACTCGGCCAGTTTACTGGATGAGATACTCAAGGGTACTAAAATATCATCACACGAGGAACGTCACGTGGCATTGTTGGATCCTGCGGTTTTGTCTTCCCAAAGAAATCCTATGGAAGAACGAAAAGTGATGCGAAGTAAAGCTTACTGGAGTAAAATGGAAGCGGAGCAAAAGAAAACCGAACGCATGATCAAATTAAAGCTTGAACAAGCAGCAAAACAAAAAGAAGAGAAATTCCAAGAGAGATTTAGTGCCATTACCGAAGGAGCAGAATTTACACGGGATATGGATCGCGTTCTTGATCTATACGATGAAGCTGAGAAACGAAAGGCCATCAAAAGATACAAGGAATGGAATGAAAATGTTTTCGGAAAAATTCAAAAAGGTATTGAAAAAGAAATCTGTTCTCGAGATGTCTCGTCAACCAATTCAATGCGAAGAACAGAATATCAAAAGTATTTAGAGATCTGTAAAGCAAAGGATAGCATCTTTCTGGATATTGTTATTGAAAGTGATTATGACCCTTTTGTTCCCAATAGAAATTCTGTGCGATTTGATACCGGTGTTTTGGACGACCCCACTTTGCGCCCATTGACGAAAGCCATCAATGAAAACAGTATATTGGGATCCACCACCAAAAACTCCAAGAAAAAAGACTCACGAGGAACATTACCAGTTCCAATGTGGGGGAAGGGAAAGTTAGAAAGCACTCCACATGGTTATTTTGAGAAGCTGATGAACTCCAAAACGCCGTCTTTCAACACATCGAATACCGCTGCTAAGGAAGTGCATGTTGACATAGATCACTATTCGTTCCCTGTTGGAAAGGCCGCCACTGACGCTGAATTCCCTGCTGGTAAACGTGCAAATTTTCCCTATTTGAAATGGGATCCGAATCAGCATCCTCCTCTAGAATTTTAATAGAATTTCCAAACTCGACCAAAATATATTGTACTAAAATACTACAAGAAATTCGCGACTGATGGGTGTAAAATACTACAAGAAATTCGCGACTGATGGGTGGCTATCCATGAGACAATCAAAAGAAGCAACCTTACGAGAAATTGCTGAGTTCATATATAATTTCATATTCTGACCCTCTCCTACTCAGTGCAGATTGCGAGTCCTATAGTTTTGTATAATTCAAATATAGAGTATCCAAGAAAACTGTTAACGCTTTAGTTTTTAATTGTATTTTCTACTTTCCTTACATTTTGGATCTCAAAGCGTCCTATATGGTAGATAGGTTCACAGAAATATCGCCAATCTCCGCAATGATCTGATTAGTTTTTTTG
>Ga0105053_10008426_pt1 | contig 13409 bp, 17 predicted proteins | sample BON01_FD_78093 | JGI IMG/M metagenome (GOLD analysis project Ga0105053, IMG submission 78093) | Freshwater microbial communities from Lake Bonney liftoff mats and glacier meltwater in Antarctica - BON-01 | ecosystem: Environmental > Aquatic > Freshwater > Ice > Glacier meltwater | place: Lake...
TATATATATGTATGTATATATATATATACATATTGGCCCCTAGGAGTCAATTGTCCTTTCTAAAGGAATCATGTCGCGCCGTCGTAATAGACGAGGATCAGCAGAAGAGGAGGTGCGCAAACACCGGGATCGTGTGATAGGAGCTTGGAAACACATCAGCAACTTGTGACAAACACGACAAGTCGATGAAAGCTATGATCCGAGAATGATAACGGCTCTACAACATGGTATATGGAAAAATTCAAAAAGACTTGTATTAAGGAGAAGAAAAAAAAGTGGAGGCATCCACCAGCCTCTCTACGGTACATGGGCAGCGGTCTTCATGCTGAGACAGGATGCAGCAAGGTTTAGTATGCTGGGAAAGTATGATTTGAGTGACAAAAAAATCCCATGGAAGCAAAGGAGATGATTGGTGAGAGGGTCCTGGAAAATATCCCGTGATGCATCTGTCACCATAGCTCAGCGGAGAACAGCGCGGGACTTGAAAATTTGGGTTATCCGCAGGTACCCAATTTGTTTCCGGCCAAAACCCCGTCAACTCAAATCAACACGGATTTGAGCAAATAGACCCTCAGGCAAGGGTTCTCAACTACTCTTTCAAGTAATAAAAGCCAACAAAATCCAATGGCGGTGGCAGGAAATAAGCCAACAGCCAGAATTCTGACCAAAATAGTCCAGATGTAATCAGCATGGTCACGGTGTCGGCTGTGCAGAATAGCGCCAGAGGCCCGAGGTGACAGCACTGACGGTCTGGCAGCCGAAACACACGGTCACAACAACTGTGCAAAATGCGAAGGAACGGCAATGACAGTTACGGCTGCCCACCACTCCATCTGGAGGCACCTGTATGACAGCATGCACGCTGCACAAAAGCCAAAGAGCAAGCACAAATTTTTGACGCTTGACAAAGAAGATAACATGAGCACGCTGTGGCGACGAAAAGAGTTTCTGAGAATCTGCAGCAAGGAAGAGCTGGCGAGGCAGTCACAGGATGTAGAGGTGACAATGCCATTCAAAAAAAGTCAAGAGGCACGGTACAACCTCGATGATCCAGGGATTTTCCTCGAAAATCATCAGGCGACCGGATTGGTTTGCAATTACGGAGATATGACGATCGTATATATTTGAGAATTTAAATGGTCCACAGACAGCAAGTAATGTCGCACATACAGATAGTGCATGTTGCACCAATGAATGAGTCAGGTCACATATATGAGTGTCGCGCAGTGCAAGCGACACAAACAGGCACGTTGGCTGTTGGATTCTTTCGCCGCGGCACGTTCTACCGCATGATTTCATATATGTATTGTAGTGTGTTGCAGATCTATCGCAGAGTATTGCAGTGTGTTGCAGGCTGTCCGATTCTTCCTCATGTTCTACTGCAAGATTTCATCTATAGATTCTCACACCCCTACCTGGCACACACCCTCAGGAAAGCGCTTTCCACAGCAAGGACATCGCAGATAGATTACTTTGTGACATCTGTGACGTGCACCACGAACTCAATCTGTTGTGTCAAAGACCCATGGCCAACATTGATTCATAGAATCGAGTCCGAGTCTGACATGGAGGTGACAAACACGCGTGTATGCTGTGTTTGCGTGGTCGAGTGCACACACAAACACAAAAACTTTTAAGTACCTCATGTCGGCAGAAGGCATCGAGCGCACATGTGTTACACAAGGCCTCGACACGTGTACGCCTCACGTGTATGCTGTGTGTGCGTGCCCAAGTAAACGCACGCACAAACATTTGCACTCACAAGCACACTCGTGTCAGCACAAGTCGTCAAGCAGTCGTGTGCCATACACAATACACACGCACATGCATGGCCAACACGCACTAAAAACACACACACGTCCATGTGTGTGTCTTCCAGGGACAGCGCCTTAGCCCTCTTGCTTGCCCTCACCCTCTTGCTACCACCTTCTGCTCACTTTGTCCATTCCCCCCCCCCTTCCCCCGCACCCTCTCCACTCACATTTAAGGTTGAGGTGTTGCACGGAAGTGACCATCTTGAGCGCCTCTGCCAGCACCTTGCCTCCCTCGTCTCCAACCTTGTGGTCTGCCAGCCAAAGCACCATACTATCATATTCTCGTATCTTTTCAAGCGCTCCTGTCCGCACACGTACGTGTGTCGACACGACACAGGTACATAAATTCATGTACCCAACACATACAATATACACGTACACATCTACCCTCCCAACTTACCATCAAGATCGAGGTATTGCAGGGAATTATTGGTTTGAATCGCCTCCGCCAGTGCCGTGTCTCCCTCGACTGCAATATTCGTCAAGCGGCCTGCCAGCCACAGCACCATACTGTCATATATCTGCATATTGTTGACACATGTGTGTATGCTGTGTGTATGTGCTCCTGAAGTCGTGCCTGTCCGAGACAGCCGGCGCCCTGACCCTCTTGCCAGCAAGAGGGCTCCCCTCCATTCCTCCCTTCCTTACTCACTTCCTCCCTCCCTTGCCCCGCGCCCTCTCTACTTACCGGAATCGCTAGCCTGAAGGTTAAGATGTTGCAAGGAAATAATGGACTTGAGCGCCTCCGCCAATGCCTTGCCTACCTCGTCTCTAATATAGTTCTCCGCCAGGCACAGCACCATATACATTTGCATGTTGCAGACATGTTGATGCCTTATATATATGCTGTGTATGTGTGCTCGAATACACACTCACACAAACGCACACTCTTGTGTCAGCACAAGGCGTCAAGCGCACGTCATGACTCATCCGTACATGATGATTCATTCACATGTGACATGACTCATCATCAGTGAGTCAGAGAGTGGAATGTAGTTTTGCAGAGGTAGCTTCCACTCATTTGTGTGCATTCATTTGTGACATGACCCATTCACATGTGAAATGACTCATTCATATGCGAAATGCCTCATACAGACATAACATGACTAATTCAGAGGGCGGTATGTGATGTGATTTTCAACAGGCAGCTTCCATTCATTCATGTGCATTTATACACAACATAACTCATTTATATGCAACATGCCCCATTCACAGGGTGGTGAGTGGTTTTCAAGAGGGAGCTTCCACTCATTCATTTGCAATCACATGTGACATGACTCATTCAGATGTGAAATTACTCATTTACACGTGACAACACTCATTCAGAGGGTGGAATGTGGGTGTCAAGAGGCAGCTTCCACTCTCTAGTCGTGCATGAGATCTGTTCGTTGCAGTGTGTTGCAGTGTGTTGCAGTGTGTTGCAGCGTATTGCAGTCAAGTGGTAGGTCTCATGAGGAGTTGTTTGTTGTAACGTGTTGCAGTGTGTTGCAGTGTCTGCTACAGCGTGTTGCGGTGTGTTGCGGCGTGTGCTGTGTGTTGCTGTGTGTTGCAGTGTGTTGCAGTGTGTTGCAGTGTGTTACAGTGTTTTTCAATGTTTTTTTGCAGTCAAAGTCATTTTGTTTTGAGAAATATGTATTAAAAACAACAGTCTACTGTGTGTCTTTCTCTTCAGTCCCCGCCCTCCTCCCACCAATCTCTTTCTTTCTAATTTCGATCAGAATGACTATCTTGGGTAGAAATGTGTACCCCCCTCCTTGCCCTCCTTGCCCTTACACACCCAAACCACCCACCACGTGCATCATCATGAGCAGATCGAAAATCACTTTTGAGTCTCAAAAAGTCACGCCGCTGATTCGAAAGTTACCAAAACCTGTTATCACAGCAACCTATCTCCTGTCTCCTCCTCCTCCTTCCCAAACTAATTTTTTCATCTCTCCTCTTTTCTCAAAACAGCCATGTAGAGCCTTCTAACCCCCCTGCTACCACACACACCCACCACTTGAATCCCCTTGAGCAGCTCAAAGCAACACGAATATAGACGGTCGAAATCTGTACGCACTGCATCACAATCGGGCTGCACGCACTTGCTTGTTGTGCCTTTTCTGGATGTCAATGCAGCTGCTCTGTCTATCACATTGACTACTGCGAACATTGATATTCCAAAATGAACTCAAATGCCCTTTGCAGGCTGGCGACAATCCATAGGATGGCATATCTTCCAGGTCTCTTTCCACAAAGTCGCTATGAACGATTGGGCTCTTTTGCAGAAATTGACCATAAGATAAGCGATCTTATGGGTTCTTGCCATCCTGTAATCAATTTTGCTCCCCGACCCACATATTTTCAACTACCCCCCCCCTTCCAGGCTCCTACAGAGGAAGAGATCTAGAGCCCCACCTCCACGCAACCACCTCGCGCTTATCGTACCACATAGATAGATAGATAGATAGATAGGTAGATGGATAGATAGATAGATAGATGAATAGATGAATAGATGAATACATAGATAGATAAATAGATAGACAGATAGATAGATCGATACATAAATAGATGGATAGAAAGATAGATAGATAGATAGATAGATAGATAGATAGATAGATAGATAGATAGATAGATAGATGAATAGATGGATAAATCAGGCATCACAAGTCCTGCCGCCATTCAGCGGTTGCTGTGGCGTGTTGCGCTGTTGTTGCAACGTTGCCTGTGCCTTGTCCACTTGCGGACGCGAGCTCCTTCAGAAAGGAGGTGCTCATGGGCGAAGAGGGTGCACGAAGGTGTCCTCATTGGCGACTGCGTCACTCTGCACCATGCCGCCGCGCACGACCGGCTCTCGGCAGTGCGGACAGACTGGCCGGTGGTTGCTGCGAAGAAAGGGTTCCAGGCACTCTTGGCATAACGCCGAATGGCCGCTGCAAGTGATAATATGTCAATGATGTGCCGATTGAATGTGACGTGCACTTATTCGTGTGACATGACTTCTTCATACACTATATCATATGTGTGTGATAGACTCGTTTTGGCATCCAAAACGAGGCACGGCTGCAATGTCACAATTAATACGCAAAGGCACAAGTCGAGGAAGAGATCGTGTGAAGGTTTACACATATGAATGAATCATGACACCATGGCATCTTATTCATGTAACATGACTGGTGTAAGTTGATGTCACACACAGGAATCATCCATGTCACACATATGAATGAGTCATGGCAGACCAAGCGAAGCGGACGTGTCGAGGCTCCGACATACAAATGATGCACTCGCGCTCCACTATGCGGTGCTCTGGCGGAGCAGGTGGTAGGTGCGTATCTACAAGCGTCTGCAGCCTTTCTTTGGCCTCCCGCACTGTCACACGATTGTCCCTGTTGCGCTCTACAAGAGCCATTCCCACCGTGTGCAGCGCGATGGCCAGCTCCCGCGGCCACTCTGCCCTCTCATCAGCGATAGAAATAATGCGGGCATCGCCCCTGACATCACATCGCGCATCCAGTTTGCCACGGACTGCATCCACAGCAGGCCATCCCGTCAAGGTGGCAAGAATCGTGACGCCCATGGCATAGCCGTCTGCGGCCGCATCGAATCTGCCGGTCGCCTGGTTGTATGCCATGTCAAATAATGAGTCTCCGTCACACCTTTTATACTTGTTCATGATGCATTTGGCCACATCTATGAAGGAGTTGTGTCATGTCAGTCATGTCACATGGTTGAGTGTATGCCACACCTGGTAGTACTTGTCCATGAAGCTGCTGGTTCAAAATGTGAAGGAGTCGGGTCACACTGATAAGTGCAAGTAATACCTGGTAGTACTCGTCAATGAAGCCGCTGGTGCCGGCAATGGAAGTCATGGTCGTGACATTTTGTGCGGCCGGGCGCTGCTGGCGGGCCAGGCCCAGATCTCCAAGGCGTGCTTGCGCGTCTGCGTCGAGAAAGATGTTGCTAGGCTTGATGTCTCGGTGTAGGATCTGCGCCGTGTGTGGCAAGGTCAGGGGTATGCATACTTATGGGTTGCAGGTGTGCTGCAGGATGTTGCTGAATATTGCATGGTGCTGCAGTGTGTCATCTCACACACCTGGGGCTTGTGTGTTACAGGGTCGGGCATATGCAGGTAATCGAGGCCTGTCAGGCATATGTCAGCGCAACCTCCACATATCGTTGCAACACAATGCAACACACTACACACTGCAACACACTGCAGCACACTGCAACACAGGTAATCGAGGCCTGTCAAATATATGTCAGTGCAACTCCCAAATATTATTGCAACACACTGCAACACACTGCAACACAGGTAATTGAGGCCTGTAGCCACAAATCAGCACAGTTCTGTAGTATTGCTACTACACATTGCAGCACGCTACACACTGCCAACAGCACAGAAGGCACACCCGCCAGCGCGCCAAGCAGGGCGAGTAGGCGCTGCTGCCACGTAAGCGGTGCCCAACCAGCGGCAGGAAGATCGCCTGGCATCTGGTGCAGTCGACGCAGTGCCTGTGGGTTGAGCAAGAGGCGGTCTTCGAGACTGCCGCCCTTCATCAAGGGTGTGACTAGACACAGACCATCGTCCTCCTGCGTGCTGCCACGATCCGCAGAGAAGCCAATCAAGGCCAAGACATTGGCGTGTCTGCACGCTCCAAGCACCTGGACCTCCTGAAGGAACTCGGCATGGCCCTGTATGCTGTCGCCATGCATTCTCTTGACGGCCACAAACGAGGAATCACTGCCCAGTCCGGTGAGGCGATGTGCTGCTACCTTGTACACATTCCCGAACCCGCCACCTCCAATGCGGCACGTGGCTGAGAAGCCATCCGTGGCTACCGCAAGCTCTCCCTGGAAGAAGATGGCCACAGATGCTCGCCCTCTCGGAACCGACGCCTGCAGCACGTTGATGTCTGCCGCCGCGCCTGCTCCTGCTAGCATCTCCCGCGATTGTGCCCTGCAGTACAGTGTGTATGAGCTTGTGCGATTCGCACCGTGTTGCATGTCTATCAGTCACTGTGCTGCTGCATGTGAAAGAGTCACAGAGATGCAGCACTAGTGTGGCTAGTTGAAGCATGTACCACCAGCAAGTGTCATCTCATTTACTGCCCTACTTCTATGGCTCAAATGTGTCTTGGACGTGTGTATGTGTATGAGTCACAGAGCGTGTGTCAGCTGTGTGTTGAAACCCCGCATGTGTTGCCAAGTGTTTGAAAATACAGGCACTCGCATGCCTTGGCAATGCCAAGACATGCGAGTGCAAAAGCAACACCTACGCACTGTACTCCTGGCGGCGCTGAGGATGTGATCTTAGGGTTCTGGAGCAATGACAGGCAAAGACAGAGACCTGCATTGTTGCAAACGAGCCATATAATTCTGCACAAGAGCTCACATATAGGCTGCGTGTTGCAGAGGTGTACATATGAGCGGCGACTTTGGCGCTACACACCTGGCGTCGATGAGGACACGAGCTGCCTGCGCACGCTCCAGCCTCGCACTTTCGCGCTCTTCCCTGCAGTGCACCACGTGAGTCATGTGGTTTCTGAGTCAGTGCCTCTGGATATGTACAAATACATGCATACGTATATGCATGCGTATATGTATGCATATATATATATAAATATATATATATAAACATAGATATCCATATATGTTTAGTGTGTTTGTATATGTACGTGTGTTTGTGTATGTGCGTGCGTACATTCATACATGTATATATACATACAAATGTACCACACATTGTCATCAGTGTACAGAGACAATTGAAAAATTCACATTCTTCAAAAATGTGACAGTGTGCATAAGTCGAGGTTAATGAAAACAAAACTGTGCACACCTGGCATCAGCGAGGACGCGCTCTCGCTCGTGTACAGCCTGCGCTCGCTCCTGCCTTGCACTTTCTCGTTCCTCCAATGCCTCTGCCAAAACACCCTGAGTGCGCTGGGCGTGAGTGTTGGCGTCGGCCACGATGCGTGCAGCACGTGCCGTGGCGTCTTGAATGAGGCGAGCTGCCTCGTTGTTGGCAGCTGTTGACTGCACTGCGCCTGTCACTGCGGCGGGCACATTGACAGGAGCGCCTGTTTGTCTCTGTTCATATCTATGCGTATCAGCGCTGCATTTTTCCTGTACAGATATACAGGACACTTGTGCGGATATACAGGGCTCTTTTGTGGATATACAGAGCTCTTCTGCAGAGATTTTGCACAGGTTCGTGGGAGGTGCAATGTTTCTCAAAAATATCTACACCTCAAATCAAAACAAGGCTTATCAGCGCAGTGTTTAACAACATCTGCCGAACAGGACTTATCAGCGCAGTGTGTTACAACGTGTGTAAAACTATGACAGCATGCGACGGACTTCATATATACATGGATATACATGGATATATTTATTGTATTTAAATTCATGTATATCGCATATTTATTTGTTTCACATTACAATACATCCTACATTTGATCTTCTTCTTGTTGCTTTTCAGAACATAAAAACCAGCGCAGCGTGCGTAGAACTATGACAGCATGTGCGTAGCATTGACACAGACAGCATGCAGACACAACCAAAAACACCTGCTGTCGTCTTTGCTTGCACTGGCTACACCCGACCTGTGGAATGCAGCATGTTGACAAACCGTCAAGGGAGACCCACAGGATATCCACCCAATATCAACGAGGAAAAACAGCAAGGATTAAGTGTGAGAGAATGAATTGAGAGTTGAAAGACAGTGTGCAGGAATGCACGTATGCAGACGTGCAGGCAGAATTCAGGTATGCGCGTATGCATTGTCGTTGATTCGCGCTTCCGCCTCCCTCATGCTCGCATTCTTACCGAAGTATACGCTTGTAGAACCCAGTGATTCCTGTCCTTGAGCTGTTTGAAAACCACGCCACATAGACAACATGATGTGAGAGAGGTTGGATACGAGAGAATTCATGCACATACTTTGACGCAAAGATCAACCAGACTGACAGGAAAACGAGAAGACTGCAGCATCAAAGAGGTGGAGGGCACGAGGTGGGAATGCACTCGGGCGAAAGGTATGGGTCGAAACTGATCGCAGGAGAGGAAACTCACGCAGTTGCAGCATTGCTAGCGGATGGACAGAAGGTTGTTGCAGTAAATTTGCAGACCGTGAGTCGAAACGAACACCAACATGTGTCACGTAATACCACGGGAGAAAGTCAGTATTTGTTGGTGCTGAACACCGACAAGCAAGAACTTGCACGCAAGGATTACAAACGATAACGTTGAGGCAGCGAAATCGAGGCTTGAAAATCTTAAAAATTTACCTCCTGCACACACACACAAAATAGATTGAAGGTCAGGACTGTATCAAGATGTGGTAGTGACTCAATGCACTGAGCACTGACAAAGAAGAGTTGCACATCAATGGCATAAAATGAGTAGTGAGAGGAGGCCAAAAGAAACAGAAAATATTGGAACTTACATACTGTAGTTATGTCGGATTGTTCGTTGACAGCCACCCGAAATTCACATGCCAAACACAATCAATCAGTGGGCCGCATACCTAGTGGCGCTGAGCACGGGCAAGTGAAAGTGGGCACTGACAAAGAAGAGTCGACAAAAAAATACAACAATTGATGTGTGAGAGGATTCCAAAAAGAATGGAACTTACGGCCTGTCATTATGTCCATTGTTCGTTCATAGTCATCCGAAATCCACATGCCCAAAAGAATCAATTAGTAAGACCTCTACTGCACGGCGCTAAGCACCGACAAAAGAAGAGTTGTATATGAAAGTCATAAAATGGGTAGTGAGAGGAGGTTAAAAATTGCAATTCTTTGAACTTACACGCTGTAGTCATATCAGATTATTCGTTGATAGCCATCCGAAATTCACATGCCAAACACAATTCATCAGTTGGTCGCATACCTCGCGTAGCTGAGCACCGACAAAGAAGAGTTGCACATCAAAGACATGAAATGAGTAGTGAGACGAGGCGAATGTTTTGCAAATATTGAAACTTACATACTGTAGTCAAGTCAGATTGTTCGTTGATAGCCACCCAAAATTCACATGCCAAAACCAATCAATCAGTGGGTCGCATACCGAGCACCGACGAGCAAGAACCCACACGCAAGGATTACAAACGATGATATTTAGGCAGCGAAATTGAAGGTCGAAAATCTTGAAATCTTACCGTCTGCACAAACACACAAGATAGATTAAAGGTGAGAAATATATGAATAACATGACACATAATCATAAAAGCACTCTCTATGTGCTGAGAGCGATCAAAGATGAGTGGACAACAAGATGCAACAATTTATGTGTGAACAGGAGGCAGAACATGCGACCATTAGCATGCGACCATCAGCATTTCGCCGCGCTGAGCACTGACAAAAGAAGAGTTGCACATCAAAGGCATGAATGATAAGTAGTGAGACGAGGCAAAAAAATTGCAAATATTGGAACTTACATTCTGTAGTCATGTCAGATTGTTCGTTGATAGCCACCCGAAATTTACATGCCAAACACAATCAATCAGGGGGCCGCGTACCTTGCATAGCTGAGCATCGAAAAACCAAAGCAAGCAGACAAGGATTACAAACGATCAAGGTTAGGCAGCGAAATCGAGGGTCGAAAATCTTGAAATCTTACCGACTGCACAGACAAACAAGATAGACTGAATGTAAGAATCCACATTCTTGTCCACATTCTTCATGGGGCAGAGAATAATCATAACACTCTTTATGCGCTGAGCAAAGAAGAGTTGCACATCAAAGGAATGAAATGAATAGCGAAAAGAGGCAAAAAATTCCAAATATTAGAACTCACACGCTGTAGTCATGTCGGATTGTTTGTTGATAGCCACCCAAAATTCACATGCCAAACACAATCAATTAGTGCGTCACATACCGGCGCTGAGGCACGCGAGAGGGAAATGGGGTGATGTACGCGTGTGAGTGCAGATAAATAGGACTTTTCTTTTTGAATTTTCTCACCGACTGAAGCAGAGAAAGTACCAACACCGCGCGTACCAAAATGCGATCAGAATCAAACAGTTAGTATCAAGAAAACGAACATCAACATTTCGCCGCGTCGCATGCATCGCATAGCTGAGGTACGCATAAAAAAATAGCAAACATTGGAACTTACTTGCTGTAGTCATGTCGGATTGTTCGTTGATAGCCACCCGAAATCCACATGCCCAAAACAATCAATTAGTGGCTCACATATCTGAGCACCAACAAGGAAGAGTTGCACAAAACATTTGAAGGCATGAAATTAGAAGTGAGAGGAGCCAAAAATACAGAAAATATTGGAAATTCATTCCACACGAATAGGTTCTTGGAATCCAGCGGGTGTCGAACCCGTCCGCAAAAGAGGGATTAAAGGTCAGAACTGTATCAAAAATATGGCAGAGAACCAACAAAACGCTCTCTGAGCTGTGAGGTACAAAAACCAGACATTTTTGTAGATGCATGTACAAACACAAAGGGCAGACTTTCTCACCGCACACTTGTCCACGTCACTTGTGCCTCTTTCAACGATCATCTGCCAGCACACACAGGCAGTGACTGGAGTGTATCAGATGCATTCATACATGCATGGGGCTGTGTGTGGCATCCCTGTCTCCCAACCCCACGCTACTCGCACGGCTCCAGCAATTTAGCATTTGTGCCCAGGGGGGGGGCAAGCATCACGTGCGCAGTCGTGTGCATCATGCGCACGCCTCACCACGTCTCACTCACTAGACAGAGGTTGTGGGCAGGATATCCTGCCCACAACCTTTATCTTTATCTCACATGTATTGTATCTGTCATACTATGCAGGCTTTTTAATGGTATGTGGTGTCCCAGTTACCTGCCAGACAACGCAACCTCTCAGACACCAAAACCGTTGCTCGGTACAGCGCACGTCTCGCAACATGCAACTTTTGGGATGCGCGCGGTGGTAATACACTCAAACTCTCAGACTCACCTGGCAGTGTTTGCATGGGCGCATCTCGCACGCGTGCCACGTTGCCGCTGCCTCAGCGTGCTCGTGTCACACCCTCTGTCGCTGTCGCCTTTGGTTTGCTCCAGCTCAATACTCCACCGTCCTCTGGGAGTTCTTTCTTCACAGCACTGCAGACAGCATCTGCAGCTCCGGCTGGCCAAGAGAGAAAACGCGTAACACACAAGGTCGGAATCATAAAATGACGCTAAATGACGCTTGCAACCTAGACTCACTTGTCATGAATCTGCAGTCCACAGGAGTGGAGTGCTTGGGGGGATGCATTAGACAAGGCCAGTCGGGGGATCTGACAGAGGCGAGCTGCTGGCCGCATGGCACAGGCCCACAAAGACTTTGGCCAGGGCACGCCCGATATCCAGCCCACGCTGTCACCCTGTCGCACTGTAATACTGCACATGGGATGCAGAGGCGCAGCGTGGCAACACGCACGGCGGCCTCTGCTCGCTCAAACGCGCGACGCCTGTATTTGCGCAGCTGGTGGTGAGGCCATCGTGGCCGCAGCTGTCAATTACTCGAATCAACACACAACGCCACATACACACCTGGTTCTGCCTCCTGCGAAATCGAAGTCGGCCAGGGACCCAGTGAAGAGCACCAACGTGCGTACACATGCGCACAGCACCAGGGCTTTGAACTGGAGAGAGAGTATGTGTGAGAGAGTGTGTGAGAGAGAGTGTGTGAGTGTTTTTGTGGGCGTACGTGTCCATATGTTCGTATGCGTGTGTCGATTATGTGTATGGCGGATGGGGTTGTGTGCTTGTGTGTCTGAGTAGTGTATGTGTTGTGTGTGTGTGCGTGCGTGCGTGTGCGTGCGTGCGTGCGTGTGTGTGTGTGCGTGAGTGTGTGTGTGTGTGTGTGTGTGTGTGCGTGTGTGTGCGTGTGTGTGTGTGTGTATGTGTGTGCGCGTGTGTGTGTCATTGATTGTGTATGTGTGAGAGAGAGTGAGTGCGTGCATGACAATATCTTGCGTGTGTGTACATTTGCGTGACGTGTGCATTGAGTCTCTATGCTGGGGTATAAATGCCAAGATATTTTGGTAGATGCATGCACAAACACAAAGAAAAGACTGTCTGACTGCACACTTGCCCGCGCCACTTGTGCGAGAACCAAGGGCGATCTGCCAGCAAACAGAGGTAGTGCGTGGAAAAGTGTCACTGGGGGGCAAGGGGGGCAAGAATCTCGCGAAGAGTCATGTGCATCATGCACACGGCTCACCACATGCATCACTCATTCGCATACTGCCCACACTCTCTATATACATACCACCCCTCGTCCCCAACCCCAACACATCCACACACTTTACTCCATACATGTATGCACTGGTGTCTGTATCTTCCCCTTGAGGTGTGTGTGAGTGTGCGTGTGTATATGTGTTTGAGAGTGACAGTGAGAGGCAGGGTGTAGAGAGAGAGACAGGAAAAGAGTGTGTGCATGTCCATGCGAACGTATGCATGAGAACACTATTTGTGTACGTGTGTGCGTGTACGTGTGTATATGCGTGTCATGTGTGTGTGTGTAAGTGCGTGTGTGTGTGTGTGCGTGTGTGTGTGTGTGTGTTTGTGTGTGTGTGTGTGTGTGTTTGTGTGTGAATGTGTGCGTGTGTTTGTTTGTGTGTGTGTTCAAAAATCTCTAACTTGA
>Ga0105053_10008428_pt1 | contig 13409 bp, 10 predicted proteins | sample BON01_FD_78093 | JGI IMG/M metagenome (GOLD analysis project Ga0105053, IMG submission 78093) | Freshwater microbial communities from Lake Bonney liftoff mats and glacier meltwater in Antarctica - BON-01 | ecosystem: Environmental > Aquatic > Freshwater > Ice > Glacier meltwater | place: Lake...
CCCCCAAACCAGATTGGAATCTCCTCAGTCGGTAACGGCCGGAGTCCAGCTCGATCGATGCGATGAAACTCGCCGTCGAAACTCACCACATCTTCGGTCCACAGGCGCCGGAGCAGCACGACCTGCTCGTCCAGCACTGCACCGCGGCGTCCGAAGTCGGCACCCAACGCGTCGTATTCGACCCAGTTCCAGCCTGTGCCGATGCCGAGACGCAGACGCCCCTTGGAAAGGATCTGCACCTGGGCGGCCTGTTTCGCAATCAGAGCCGTCTGACGTTGCGGGGCCACCAGGACTCCAGCGACGAGTCCGATGCGCTCCGTGACTCCAGCCAGATACCCGAACAGCACGAACACCTCGTGGAATTCGTTCTGATCATCGTACGGACCGGTCAGTGAGCGCTCACGCCCACCGTGCGGGGCGCCGAGTAGGTGGTCGTACGCGATCAGATGATCGAAGCCAAGCGCCTCGACGCCCATCGCGAAATCACGAATGGCACCGGGGTCGACACCCATCTCGGTGGTCGGAAACACCACGCCGAATTTCATCGCGACGCCAACCATCGGGTGTGTAGCTGGTGGCCGGTCAGCTGTTGGCCGCTGCCCACATGACGGACTCGACAATCTTCTGGCAACCGGTTCAGCGGTAGATGTTGCGCTCGTGGCCGAGACGAACCTCTTCTTCGGTCGGGTCCGGCATGTCGTCGAGCAGACTCGATACCGCCACCATCATTCCTGGCGTGCAGTAGCCACACGGAGGGCCGTGACACTGGCGGAATCCCTCCTGCATCGGATGAAACGTGTCGTCGTCGGCAAGACCCTCGATCGTGGTGACCTTGTAGATCGGACGCCGGACCACGAACGTGGACGTGCTCGGTGACGACATCGGATCGTGCGACGTCCCGATGCTTTGCCCGTACACCGATGGCCGCGGCGCCGTCGTGCTCTACGAGCACTGACAACGATTCCTCGGCGCTCGCCACTCGACTGTATTCGAATCCTGCTGGAATCATCCCCACTCCGTATCTGCGCACTCGCCCCGAACACAACACGGGAGAAATAGTCGTCAGAATAATAACGACTATTCGCAGACAATTGCAGGCGGATCGTCAGGCTGGTTCGATCATTGCCTTGCGACGGTGTTCGAACAACAGCGACGTGCGCTCATCGAACACCTCTGGGAAGCTGCTGATCTGCCTGATGACGACTTGCCTGAGTCGTTCAGCATCACTGACTGCAAGGTGCAGTACCGCGTCATCGTCGCCGGTCACGAGATGGAGCCCGATGCAGTCAGGTAGCGCCCAGACGTGCTCGACAAATCGCGAAATGATCTCCTCGCTCTTCGGGCGGAGGCGGACGAACACCAGCGCTTCAAGCGGCCGACCCAGCGATGCAAGGCTGACGCGAGCGTGATACCCGAGAATCGCCGCGGACGATTCCAGGTCGCGCACCCGGTTCAACATGGTCGACGGCGCAAGGTCAGCAGCCTCAGCCAACGCCCGGTTGGTCGTCCGCCCATCTTGCTGTAACCGTTGGAGGACCTCAAGATCGACTCGGTCTCGGACTGGCTCTCGCATGATCGAATTCCCTTCGCTTCGAGGTGAGCTCATTGCCGCAGAAGCAAACTCTCTTCGGTCCATTTGATATATACCGTATTATATTCAGTCGTCTTGCACAACAACTGAACATTGAACATACTCGGAACCGCTGGGAGCGACTCGGCAGTGATTCGGAGGACCCATGGCACTGATCGACACGTACCAACTGAACGACCGATATACCGCTGACGAAGGCACCGCGTTCCTGACCGGAATTCAGGCGCTGGCACGCATTCCGCTCGACCAGCTCCGAGCAGATCGCCGAGCGGGACATCGCACCGCAGCCTTTGTGTCCGGATATCAAGGGTCGCCGCTCGGCGGCCTGGGGGCCGAAGTCGAGCGCGCCAGCGCCACCGCCCCCGACTTGCCCATCGTCTTCGAGCAGGGCGTCAATGAAGAACTCGCCGCCACGGCGGTGATGGGATCCCAGCTCGCGATGTCGCGCTCCGACGCGCTCTACGACGGCGTCGTCGGACTGTGGTACGGCAAGGCCCCGGGCGTTGATCGAGCAGCTGACGCGCTCCGGCACGCGGTGTTTGCCGGTACCTCAATGCTGGGTGGCGCTGTCGCCATTGTCGGCGATGATCCGACCGCAAAGTCGTCAACGATTCCTGCATCGTCAGCTGGCCTTGCCGCCGACATGCACATGCCACTCTTTTACCCCGGCGATCCCGCCGAAGCGCTCGACCTCGGCCGCCATGCGATTGCACTGTCGAGGGCAACGGGCCTGTGGTCCGCGTTGAAAATCGTTACCGATGTCGCTGACGCGACCGGCTCCGTCATCCTCGATCCCGAACGGATCCAACCGGTCATGACATTGCACGAAGGTCGACCGTACGAACGCACTCCGAACGGCAGGTTGCTCGCGCCCCACACCCTCGACATCGAACGCGAAATCGTCGAGGTCCGGTACGACCTGGCGCGCCGATACGCAAGCGACAACCAGCTCAACGAGGTCACCGTCAACCCGGCCGACGCGTGGATCGGCATCGCCGCATCGGGAATCACGTACCGCGAGATTCGCGAGGCGCTCAGTCGACTCGGCCTTCGATCCGATGCCGACATCGCTGCTGCGGGCATCCGCCTGCTGAAGATGCGGATGCCCATTCCGTTCGACCCGGCAACAGTCCGCAACTTCGCGCGGGGCCTCGAGACACTCTTCGTCGTCGAGGAGAAGCAGCCAAACCTCGAAACGTTGATCAAAGACGCGCTCTACGCCATTCCCGGCTGTCCGCAGGTCATCGGAAAGTTCGACACCGCCGGCGATCGACTGCTCCCTGCGTGGGGCTCGCTCGACGCAGACATCGTCACTCCGGTATTCCGCTCACAACTCACGGCGCGCCTCGGCGAACGCCTTGCCCCGGCACCGACCACGCGTGAGCGTGTACTCATTCCCGTTACCGCAGCGCGCACGCCGTACTTCTGCTCGGGGTGCCCGCACAACCGCAGTACCGAAGTGCCAGAAGGGTCCGTCGTCGGTGCCGGAATTGGTTGCCACACGATGGTGCTGTTCATGGACGATCAACGTGTGGGTGACGTGGCGAGCCTCACCGTGATGGGCAACGAGGGCGCTCAGTTCATCGGCATGGCCCCGTTTGTCGGGACCGACCACTTCATCCAGAATCTCGGCGACGGCACGTATTTCCACTCTGGGCAACTCGCCATCCAGGCCGCAGTTGCAGCGGGAGTCAACGTCACGTACAAACTGCTGTACAACGGCACCGTCGCGATGACCGGCGGGCAAGATCCGCAGGGCCAACTCGGCGTCGGCGCTGTTGCCCAGATGTTGCTGTCGATGGGCGTCACCAACGTCGTCATCACCAGCGACGAGCCTGAGCGTCATGCAAAAGGATCGATACCCGGTGAGGTCGAGGTCTGGGACCGACGCCGCTTACTGGAGGCCCAGGAGAACTTCGCAGCAGTCGAGGGCGTCACGGTGATCATCCACGATCAGGCATGTGCTGCCGAGGCGCGCCGCGATCGCAAACGAGGCCTGATCGAAACACCGAACCAACGAATCGTGATCAACCAACGAATTTGCGAGGGCTGCGGTGACTGCGGGGAGGTCAGCAATTGTCTATCTGTCGAGGCCGTCGAGACCCCCTTCGGCACGAAACGCAGCATCAACCAGACCACCTGCAACCTCGATTTCAGCTGCCTCGACGGCGACTGCCCGTCGTTCATGTCCATCTCCCAACGCAAACTTGGCCGGGTGCGCCGCTGGCTCCGCGCACGCTCCACCACTGCATCACCCACATCCCCTCGCGCCACACACAGCACGCCTCAACTTGACGGCGATGGGCTGGCGGCCCCGACACCTGTGGTCCCCGTCGACAATTTCGACATGCGGATCACGGGTATCGGCGGGACCGGCGTCGTCACAGTGGCGCAGATTCTTGGCACAGCAGCAATGCTCGATGGGTTCCAAGTTCGCGGATTGGACCAGATCGGACTGTCTCAAAAGGCGGGGCCAGTGGTCAGCGATGTTCGGCTCTCCACCGCTGCGCCGAGCCCGACGAATCGAGTCGGCGAAGGCCAGGCGCATTTACTCCTCGCACTCGATCAACTGGTCGCTGCGTCTCCGAAGGGCCTGGCGACTTGTAACCCAAACAGCACCGTGGTGGTCGGCTCGACATCACCGACTCCGACGGGCCAAATGGTCACGGACGATTCGATCGAGTTGCCCGATGCTGACACCCTCGCCGAGTCGATCTCGGCAGTCACGTCCAGCGTGCAGCATTGGGTCGATGCACAGGCGGTTTGTAAGGGCCTCTTCGGTTCAACAGCAGCGGCGAACATCTTCATCGTCGGCATGGCCATTGAGGCCGGATGCCTTCCGATCGCGCCCGAGTGCGTCGAGCGCGCCATCGAACTCAATGGCGTTGCGGTTGCAGCAAACGTGCAAGCGTTTCGCTGGGGTCGAACCCAGATCAGCCGACCCGACTTCGTCGCTTCCACGACGAACGGCGAGGGCTTGACCACGATAGTGGCCGTCGAAATAGACCCCAGCTCGGCCGCGCGGATCACCGCACTGAGGACCACCGGCCAGGAGCATGAACAGTTGAGGCGATACGCCAGCGAGCTGTCTGCCTGGGGAGGGCCCGGCGATGTCGAGCGCTGGCTCGACCTGCTTGAGACCGTTGCAGCGATCGAGTCCCAGCTCAGCAACGAGGCTGGACAGCCACTGCTTGAAGCGGTCGCTGCGGGCTTGTTCAAGCTCACTGCGTACAAAGACGAGTACGAGGTCGCCCGGTTGATGACCTCGCCGGAAGCGCTTGCGGAAGCACGCGAGGTTGCGGGAACAAACGGCTCGGTGTCGTGGAAGCTCCACCCGCCGATGATGCGCGCGCTCGGACTCGAGCGCAAGATCAGCGTCGGATCGTGGGCGACGCCCGCCGTTCGTGGGCTGGCGCGCAGCAAGCGGCTTCGTGGAACGATCGCCGATCCGTTCCGGTGGGCGAAGGTTCGCAGGGTCGAGCGCGAGTTGGCCGATGAATATCGGACGGCTGTTATTCGGACTCTGGGACAGATCCACCCCGAGAACTATGCCGCAGCCGTGGCGTTGGCGGAGCTCCCCGACTTGGTCCGTGGGTACGAGGACATCAAGCTCGCATCGGTCGAGCGCTATCGCAGCGCGCTCAACGAGGCGCTGACAGCGCTGTCCTAAGGCAGCCAGTTCTTCGCCGAGGGCGGCCACCCCATCCAGTCAGACGGAGCGCCGTATTGGAAGTCTGGAAACGAAGTCGCCAGGGAAGGGAATTCGGCCGGTGCTTGGCCGACGTCGCAGCACGGACGATTGCCAACGGTGATGACGCGGTGCCCTTCCACCGGAAGATCGCCTCGATTCCGGCCCGCTCAACGGCCTGAGCGATGGCGATTGACTCGTCCCACGCGACTTTCAGCGACTCGGGTACATCGGTCATCGAACAACTACCGCTGACGTTGACGGTGACCCCGAAGATCCCGAAGACCCCAAGCGTCAGGCGGTCCTGGCTCGGGTGAAGCGGGCTCCTCGACGCAGGAGTACTCGTTGCATTGCCCTTCGGACAGCATGCTCTGATCGTCTTCGATCGCCACATGCGTCAGTGACCGACTCGGCACTATCACAGTTGACAGGTAACGTCGTTATGACACTAACGACGATTCAGCTATCGTGCGTGCAGAGCGACCATGGGGGTCCGAGCATGAAGATCTCGTTCAAGACGCAACCGCAGAACGGCGACTGGGCACCACTCGAAGCGCTCTGGCGGGAAGCGGACACGATTGACGAGCTGTGCGCAGGCTGGCTGTTTGACCACTTCTACCCGATTCTGACCGGCGACTTGTCGGGCCCTTGCTTCGAAGGGTGGACCGCGCTGTCGTATCTGGCCGGCGTGACCGAGCGGCTCCGACTCGGACTCATCGTCTCGGCCAATCCGTACCGGCACCCTGCGCTGTTGGCCAAGATCTGTGGAACCCTCGACGAGATCTCCGGCGGACGCCTTGAGATCGGTCTGGGCGCCGGGTGGAACGTTGAGGAAACAGCGGCATACGGGATTCCGTTCCATGGAGCAGGTACTCGCTTGGACGCTCTCGAAGAGGCCTGCCAGGTACTGGACAGCCTGCTGACCCAGAAGGTGACGAACATCCAGGGCGAGCATTACCAATTGACCGACGCCTACTGCGAGCCGAAGGGTCGCCAGACACCTCGGCCGCCATTGATCATCGGCGGGGGCGGCGAGAAGCGGACCTTGCGCATCGTGGCCAAGTACGCAGATCACTGGAACTTTCCCGGCCGCACCGGCGAAGAACTTCGACCCAAGCTCGAGGTGTTGCACCGGCACTGCACCGACGTCGGACGCGACCCCGCCGAGATCGAGGTGTCCGCGCACATCTTCCCGCCACACGACCCCCAGACCGTGGTCGCAACGGCCAAGGACCTCCGGGCAGCCGGATGCGACCACGTCATCATCTACATGACAGCACCGTTCCACATCGACCAGCTCCGCACCGCGGCACAAGCCCTCGCCGACGCTGTCGGATGACCACATGTCGCATCACCTCGAGCTGTGCATCAGTTCGGGTAAATGGGTTGGAGAGGAACTTGCGGTGTTCGCCTTCAACGAAGACGAGGTCGCAGTGGTCCTCGGCCCCGATCACAGCCTCGACATGCATCGTCTGCTCCGTCACCGGTCGCCGAAGGCTGGCTGTTCTTGGCGACAGTGACCGTTCTGTTCTCGGCCTGAGTCGCTTCTCCACAACCTTGGAACCCGAGCACCCAAACCGGCGACGCTGAGCCACCCGCGCCGGCGCCCAGCGCGACCGGACCCGATGGATCGACCAACGCAAAGGTGCGCTTCCGATCCGAACGCGATGGTTCAACTTGCAATCGTTGAACGTGACCGTGCTACGGTCCTTTCTTGTAGTCGTTAGGCACACAACGACGCTCATGGGGAACAAGGGGAACAATGGTTCAACAGATCATCGCCGGCCTACAGTCCGGCAGCACTTACGCCATGCTCGCGTTAGCGGTCGTCTTAATCCTCAAGGCGACCGACGTGCCGAACTTCGCAACAGCCGAAATGGGCCTCGTCCCAGTGTTCGTCATCTGGCAACTCCTTGACTCCGGTTGGAACTATTGGCTCGCCGTGCCAGTTGGCATCGTGTTCGGCGTGGTCCTGGGGCTCGTCATCGAACGCCTCCTGATCCGCCCAATCCTCGCCGAATCGCACTTTGCTTCTGTGCTAATGACGATCGGAATCTCCGTCGTGCTCGGCTCTGCGATCCAACTGAGGTGGGGATCGGATCCTCGCCGCATCGACGCTCCGTTCAGCGGCAACTTTCAAATCGGCGGCAACTACATCACCTATGACCAACTCATGATCATCGGTCTCGGTGTCGCTTTCATGCTCGGATTGCTGTTCTTCTTCCGCACGCCATGGGGCGTACAAATGCAGGCGGTGGCAGAAGACCGGGTCACACCGCGATTGCTCGGCGTGCGCGTCGGCCGAGTCTTCTCGGTCTCTTGGGGGCTTGCTGCAGCGATTTCAACCGTCACCCTGCTCCTGCACACACAGGCATCGGTCCTGACCGATGCTGCCGCTGGACCCCTCATCTTGAAAGCGTTTGTCGCTGCAACGATCGGTGGCTTTGGATCAGCGACTGGCGCCTTCCTCGGCGGGCTCGCCCTCGGGGTCTTCGAAAACCTGTCTGGCTTTTACATCAACACCGGCAGTCGAGCGGCCGTCGCCATGATCTTCGTCGTCGTCATCTTGATGGCCAAACCCGAAGGCCTCTTCAGCCAGGCCCGTCCGAGGGAAGTTTAAGTGGCCGGTTCACGCATCAACATCTCAGCCGGGCTTGCCGTCCGGATCGCATTTGGGTTGGCGTCGATCGCGCTGGCCTTCTTGCTGCCGAGTCTCCTCAACCCATACCGGCTGTTTCTCGCCACCTTGATCGTGGTATTTGCCACGGCTGGTGTCGGCCTGGTGATCATCATGGGGTGGACCGGCCAAATCGCGCTCGCACATGCCGCATTCATGGGCATCGGCGCCTACATGACAAACTGGCTCTTCAGCGACGTCGGTATCCCCTGGGTGTTCTCCCTCGTCCTCTCGGGACTGTTCGCAGCAGTGGTCGGCGCCCTCATCGGATACCCCGCAGCCCGACTCCGCGGCTTTTACCTTGCGATTGCCACCCTCGCCTTCGCCGAATTGATCACCCGAATGTTCGTCGAAATCGACACTGTCACGGGCGGCATTTCCGGAGCCTCAATCGAAATTATCCAACTGTTCGGACTCGATTCAGACCAAAGCCATTGGTACATCGCCGTCATCTTGGCAATCGCGGTGTTCTGGGGCGCTCATCGCCTCGGAACGACAGCGTTCGGCCGTTGCCTTCGGATGGTGCGAGACGCCGAGATCGCAACTGGGTCGCTGGGAATCAACGCCACGAACTACAAGTTGTTCGCGTTCGCCATCTCGGGGTTCATCGCAGCGCTCGCTGGCGGCCTCTTTGGTCAGTTGCTCACGTTCGCCACACCCGACACCTTCCGCACGACGCTCCTGATTCAATTCCTGGTTGTCGTGTTCATCGGCGGCGTCACACAACTCACCGGGGCCGCCGTCGGAGCCGTCTTCGTGATCACCTCCCGCGAGCTCCTCCAAGACGTCGGCGACTGGCAGCGATTCGCGTTCGGCCTCTCGCTGGTACTCGCGGTTCGCTTCCTGCCCGGTGGGATCACATCGCTCGTGGGCCTGCTGAAGGGCCTCCGCCGCACCGACGCCCATGAAGCTCCGACCGTTGCAAGGGCCCAGTGACGACATGACCGTTCCCACCTCACTCTCGGTCGCCGATGTACAAGTGTCATTCGGCGGCAATCACGTTCTCAAGGGTGTCAACCTCACCTGCGAACACAGCTTCACCGGACTGATCGGCCCAAACGGCGCTGGCAAGACGACGCTCTTCAACGTAATTTCCGGCTACGTCGCACCGTCGAGCGGCTCTGTCCATATCGCCGGACGCGACGCAACAGCAGCGTCTCAGACGGCCGTCGCAGCAATGGGCGTCGGGCGAACGTTCCAGACGCCAAAACTGATCGGTGACATCAGCGTCCTCGACAACGTCTTGATCGGGATCAACGGCCAAGCAACGCTGTTCAATCAAGTACGCGAGGCACTCTTCTTTTCGCGATCAGCAGGAATCAATCGGGCGCGCGCTCGCGACGTCCTCGCTCAGTTCTCGCTGAGCGACGTCGCCGACGTCGAAGCAGCGTCGCTCCCACTCGGATCGCAAAAAATCGTCGAGGTCTGCCGGGCTCTCGTTGCCGACCCGACGCTGCTCTTCCTCGACGAACCTGCAGCAGGCCTTGGCCGAGATGACGTCGAACACCTCGTCACTCCCTTGCGAGCCTGGGTCGAAAAACACGGCACCAGCGTCGTGATCATCGAGCATGATCTCGAGCTCGTGACAAACCTCTGCGAGGACGTGGCGGTCTTGCACCTCGGCACAATCATCGCCCGCGGCACGCCGACAGAGTGCATGAGTCATCCGCAAGTCATCGAAGCATATTTGGGGGTCGGCGTTGCTAAAGATACGTGAGCTCGAGTCGGGTTACGGCCGAATCCAGGTGTTACGCGGGATTGATCTTGACGTTGCCGAAGGCGAGATCGTCTCTGTTCTCGGCGCCAACGGCGTCGGAAAGACAACAACGCTGCGAGCGATCTCCGGCATCATCCCGGGCTGGACCGGATCGATCGAGTTCGAGGGCCATCGTTTCACCAATGAAGTGCCAGAGAAACGTGCCGCCCGAGGCATCGGGCACGTGCCCGAGGGCCGCGGCATCTTAACGTCATTGACGGTCGGGCAGAATCTCGAACTCGGCACCACTCTCCGCACTGATTCGTCGAAAGAAATCCAGCGCGACCACGACCGACTCCTCGACCTGTTCAACCCGTTGGCAGGGCGGCTCAATGAGCCTGCTTCACAGCTGTCAGGTGGTCAGCAGCAGATGCTCGCTGTCGCACGGGCACTGATCGCCCGGCCCCGACTCATGATGATCGACGAGCTCTCATTCGGGCTCGCTCCGCTCCTCGTCGATGAACTCTTCGGGCTCATCCGCGAACTCCGTAACGAGGGAACAACGTTTCTCCTCGTCGAGCAGCATGCCGGTGCAGTCGCCATCTCAGATCGCGTCTACGTCGTCTCCGGCGGAAGGACGATCATCGAGTCAGCAGCCGACCAACTCGACACCGCCAGTCTCGTCCGCTCGTACCTCGGCGACGCTGCCGCAGACAGCCAAGTTTCAACCGCAAACAACACATCAACAAACAAACAGGGGGATCAGATATGAGAAGTGCACCGAACCGACGAGCGTTAGCGGTCATCGCCGCGCTCGCACTCGTCACGACCGCATGCGGGAGTGACGACGACACAGCCGAGCCAGCCGCCACCGCTGAATCGTCAACAACTGACGAGGCAACAACTGACGAGCCGGCGGAAGCTGAAGCATCGGCCTCAACCGTCTGCGCCGAGCCCAGCCAGGGCATCAGTGACACCGCTATCAAGATCGGCACGTCGCAACCTCTCTCCGGCGCGGCAGCGACCGCTGGCGAGGCCTTCAAGGCAGGTATCGAGGCTGCGGTTCAGGAGCGAAACGACGGCGGCGGCATCAACGGTCGCACCGTTGAACTCACCGTGCTCGACGACGGTTTCGAGGCCGCTCGATCGGTCGCCAATATTCGACGGCTCGGTGACGAAGAGGAAGTCTTCGCCGTCGTCAGCCCAGCTGGTTCAGCCAACCTGCCAGGCAGCTGGGAGTACCTCAGCAGCAAGGGCATGCCGATGTTCGGCCCGGTACTCCCGCCCGACCCCGACCTGCAAGAGGTCTACCTGATCGGCACTGGTCACTCAGATCAGGTTCGACTGATTGTGGACTGGCTTGCTGAGCAGGGTGTGACGTCGATTGCTTTGCTCCGCCAGGACAACGATCTCGGCGCAGCCTTCAAGTCCGGCATCGAAGAGCAAGCCCCGAAGCACGGCATCGAGATCGTCGCTGAAGAGACTGTGGAGCCGAATAGCACCGACATCGCCAACCAAGTCCTTAAGATCCGTGATGCCGACCCAGGTGCCGTCATCTCAGGAGCAGACAACGTTCAGACCGCCCTGCTCCTCGACCAGGCATATGACATTGGCTGGGAGCCGATCATCGTCGGCAACTCGTCGACCGCTGGTCCTGGAGCGGCCGGCACTGTTGGCGCCGCCTCGCCGGAGGCAGCAGATGGCCTCTACGGCTCCGCAATCCTCGCGTTTACCACGGAGGACACGCCAGCGGTTCAGGCCTATCGAGCTGCGATGGATGCTGCCGGTCATGCAGATCTGGCCGACAACACCTTCGGTCTGCAAGGGTACGCACACTCGATCATCTTGTACGACACGATTGAGATGATGGGCGACGACCTGTGCTGGGACGCATTGCACCAGACACTCGAATCCCTGGACGGCTTCGAGACTGGTCTCGTCGCTCCGGTGAGCTTCGGTCCAGTGCCCGGTGGCCACAGCGGTACCTCCGGCGCCCGCATGGCTCAGTACACCGGCGGGGAGTGGGTCTTCGTGACCGACTTCCTCGAGCCGCAAGACTGACATGACACCCGAGGGAGCGGTGCAAACGCACCGCCCCCTCGGCATGCCCGGGGTCATCCCGCTCGTGGGAATCTGCTCGATCGCCGTCGGCATGGGCGCTGCCCTCGGGTTCGTCCCCGGCTACGTTTCGACCGCACTCCAGGCCGACCTCGACATCTCCCGGGCACAAGTCGGCCTCCTGATCTCCGTCTACTTCGGGTCAACCGGAATCGGTTCTATCCTCGGTGGACGCCTCGCCGACCGATACGGGGCGCGGCTGGTGGTCGCTTCCGATCTCGCCCTCGTCGCCGGATGTGGTGCTCTGGGCGCCTGGCAAAGCCGATTCGAGATCCTTCTCGCCACATCGGTGGTTGCTGGCGCCGGGTATGCATGGGCGAATGCCGGAACCAACCTTGCTCTCGCGAGACACATCCCGCCTCACCGCCGTTCCATCGCCATATCGGTCAAGACAGCCGGCGTCCCGGCGGTAGCCGGCCTCTCAGCACTCATCGCGACGCCTGCGGCGAGCCGCTGGTCCTGGCAGGCTGTTTGGTGGTCGATCGCGGCGATCGCCTTGGTCTCAGCCATTGCAGCCTGGTTCATGCTCGATGATGATCGACCAATCCCCAACAGGGGGGACTCAACGGCTGCGCTGCCGGCCGGGTTCTGGTGGTTTTCTCTTGCCGCATTCCTGCTCGTCGGAGGTTCGCAACCGCTCTTCTCCTGGCTCGTCCCCTACCTTGAGGAATCCCTTGGGCTCGGGCCCGTCGCAGCCGGCGGCATCGCAGCCACCGCTGCGGGTGCGGGAGTCGCTCACCTCGTCGTCAACGGCATGGTGGACGACCGTCGAGGGGCCGCCCACCGAATGGAACGAATGGCGGGATTCTCCGCCGTTGCTGCACTCGGCACGCTTGCCGTACTGAGTGGTCTCGTGCTCGGTGTTGTGCCGGTCGCACTCGGTGCAGTCACTGGACTCCTCGCGCAGCTAGCGGCGATCGGCACAATGCACTCCGCCATCGTCGATCGGGCGCCGAACGCGGTCGGCCGCGCCACCGGGGTCACGATGACCGGCTATTACCTGGGGGCCCTCGTCACCCCGATTGGGTTCGGTGCACTCGTCGATGCCACCGGAACGTACGCGTGGAGTTGGCTGGTTGTCGTGGGCATGCTCGCGGCTGCGGGACCCGTTTGGCTCATGGGTCGTTCCGTCCCAATCCAATTGAGCTGACCAACTCCGCGGCACGTTCCCAGCGAAAGCATCAACCAAACGTGAGAACGACAGTCCGAAGCAGCGCGCCGCAACCTCACGCTCTCCGAAGTCGTCACCATCCTCGTTGAACCCGTCCTCAAGCGGGTCTCAGGGTGACCGAACCGAGTGGGCGTTCGTGGTCGTCGGCGAATCGCACAGCGGGGTCACCGGCACTTAACCGTCCTCCACCCGAACCACGTCGACGCCTTCACCTTCTTGCCGTAAGCCCAACTACTTCAAAAACGGTCGTGCCACATGCGTGCCACGCCCAGAGGAAAACAGCGGGCCACAGCAGTCATCACCTGCAGTTCAGAACTACGGCAAACGCCCTGCTCAACCGGCATTTCCCCAGCGTATGGGCCTGTGGCACCATCAGCTTGGCCTAGCTTCCCAAGCTGAGAACGCGGGTTCGATTCCCGTCATCCGCTCCATATAACACCAGCTCAGAGGCTGTTTTGTCACTACAGG
>Ga0105053_10008431_pt1 | contig 13407 bp, 11 predicted proteins | sample BON01_FD_78093 | JGI IMG/M metagenome (GOLD analysis project Ga0105053, IMG submission 78093) | Freshwater microbial communities from Lake Bonney liftoff mats and glacier meltwater in Antarctica - BON-01 | ecosystem: Environmental > Aquatic > Freshwater > Ice > Glacier meltwater | place: Lake...
AAGGAGCAAATCAAACAGCTTAATCAACAAGCGCAATCTGATGAGCAAGAGTTATCTGTCAAAATTTCATTGTTGAGACAAAAGCTTCAAGGACTTGAAGAGCACGATTTTTTTGAATCTTTTGGATTTTATGATTCCAAGTATAATTTTCAAGGATCTATGATTTATAAGCAACGATTAGACCAAATTCGTGCTCAACAAAAACAGATAATTAAAGATAAACAAGCTGCTGTATGTCTCATCGAATGGTCTGTTGGCGGTAGTGTAAAAGAAGGGAAGAAGATGACTGATAATTTCATCAAGTTAGTTCTTCGTGCTTTCAATAGTGAATGTGATGCTTCTGTAATGAAAGTTAAGTATAATAATGTCCAGACAATGGAAAATCGTGTCAGAAAAACTTATGACGATCTAAATAAGCTATCTCAAACTACACATTGTGATATTACATCAAGCTACTTAAATCTGAAATTACAGGAGCTTTGGCTGACTCACGAGTATCAAGAGAAAAAATATCAGGAGCAAGAAGAACAGCGCATTATTCGCGAACAGATGCGGGAAGAAGAAAAAGCATTACGTGAACTGGAAAAAATCCAGCAAGATGCCGAGCGAGAGGAACGTCGTTATCAAGATGCTTTAGCAAAAGCTCGCCTTGAAGTGGAATCAGCGACAGGTAAAGCTCAAGAAAAACTCTTTAGCCAAATCGAGGAGTTACAAAAGCGGCTTACCGAGGCTGAAGCAAATAAAGAGAGAGCTATATCTCAAGCTCAATTAACTAAATCTGGACATGTCTACATCATTTCCAACATCGGCTCGTTTGGCGAAGATGTCTATAAAATTGGTATGACGCGCCGTCTCGAACCAATCGATCGTGTTAAAGAGCTAAGTAGTGCATCCGTTCCCTTCCCGTTTGATGTTCACGCTATGATTTTTTGCAATAATGCTCCAGAGCTTGAGTCTCGTTTACACCAGGGTCTCGAAGATAGCAGAATGAATAAAGAAAACCTGAGAAAGGAATTTTTTCGAGTTTCACTAGATGAAATCGTTAGAGTGGTGAGAGAAACAGATGCAGAACTTAAAATTGGTAGCTCTGAGATCACTTTTACTAAGATTGCCGAAGCTGCTGACTATCGAAAGACTTTAGCTAGAGAACGCAATGATAAAGTGGTTACAGTGCAAATCAATTCGATCGTCTGAGCTAAAAATGTCTATGAGTATCGTAGTGGACAGGATACCCACAAGGGTCACCCTTACAGGTGTTAGTGCTTTGGTGGAGGTCTTACCATTTCGATCGAACATTTGGATGAAGTCGATCGATTTACCAGCGGAGGGGATTATCCTGAATATTAGGATTGCAGGATCTCGAAAGATCGATCGTGCCTACCGATCTGCTGGCAGTAATTCCGTTGCCACAACCATCGATCGAGATACTCCCGATCGATGGGGCTTATCACAAGCCGCTCCAAGAATTTGGTACTTTGAGTAGGCGATCGATTCTCTAGTTAGAGGCTCTAATGACTAAAATAGAGTTAGACCAGATTAACTATACCTAGACTGATTTGTATGACTAATCGAATGTCTTAGGCGAGTGGAATTGCGATCGCAATTAAGATCTAATTATTAGTTGATATTGTGGTGATTTAATTAATTCGATCGAGTCAGCGATGAGCTACGGTAGGCTCCGCCAACGATTGGATCGAGCATGACCCCAATTTCGATGATAAAATTTGAGCTTGAACTAATCGATCGATCTCGAACTACCTCAGCCATGAATACCCCAGTTTATCCCGTCCGCTGGCAAGATAATCGCGTCCTGCTGATCGATCAAAATCGGTTGCCAAATGAGTATACACATGTAGAAATCAGTCGCGTGGAAGATATGGCAGAAGCTATTTCGACGATGATTGTCAGAGGTGCGCCAGCGATTGGGGTGGCGGCTGCTTATGGGATGTATTTGGGTGCTAGAGATATTACCACAACGGATCGGGATGAGTTTTTGGCCCAGCTAACTGAGATTGGCAAAACGCTCAGAGCTACACGCCCGACAGCGGTGAATTTGTTTTGGGCGATCGATCGGATGGAACAAACCGCACGTATCTATTCGGGAAGTGTGGCAGAGATTAGTGGGCAATTACTGATTGCCGCTCAAAAGATTAATACTGAAGATATCGAAACTTGTCGATCGATCGGTGCTCATGGGTTAGCAGTATTACCCAGCAGTCCAGATAAGTTATGTTTACTCACCCATTGTAATGCTGGTGCCCTAGCAACAGCGGGCTATGGTACTGCGCTTGGGGTAGTACGTTCTGCTTGGACGCAGGGGCGACTGGCTCGTCTGTACGCAGATGAGACTCGCCCCCGACTACAAGGGGCAAAACTCACTAGTTGGGAGTGTGTCCAAGAAGGTATCCCCGTGACAGTCATCGGGGACAGTATGGCGGCGCACTGTATGAAACAAGGATTAATAGATGCGGTTGTCGTTGGTGCCGATCGAATTACCGCTAATGGCGATACAGCCAATAAAATTGGCACCTATAGTTTAGCTCTGATCGCCAAGGCTCATCAGGTTCCGTTCTTTGTGGCTGCACCGCTCTCGACGATTGACTTTAGCCGTAGCGATGGTAGTCTGATTCCGATCGAGGAACGTCATCCCTCGGAGCTATATCAAATCGGTGAAACCATTATTTGTCCCCCTGGCGTTGAGTTTTATAATCCGGCTTTTGATGTAACTCCCGCCCATTTGATTCAGGCAATTATTACTGAATTTGGAGCGTTTGCTCCAGCCGAAATTATCAATCTCCAATATAAATAAGGAGGTTGAGTTAGTGGTTGGTAAAGAATCGTTATGTAGTAATAGGTTGCTAATTAGCTCTCCCCGCGAATATCTAAACACTTGCTGCTGGCGGAAACTGCTGGCTTATTACTCCCGATCGAGTTGCTTGGATCCTATCTAAATAAGTGAGATCGAATGAATTGCTTATTGTCAAAATAGTTATGACTGAGATCGATCGTGGACTCAATCGCAAGTGGTGATGTTATTAAAAGAATTATTGGAAGTCTTGCGCGATGTCGAGCTAGACAATAATACCGCCGCGCCGATCTCATTAGCTCAGATCGTCCGGCGGCATCCCGATCGCCAATTAGTGCTGATTAATTTACCAAGATTACCAGACACGTTCGACTATCGGTCGAACGCGGTACGAAATTTGATGAAGTTGGGGATTGTCGTAACGCGATCGAGGCTTACGATTTGGCTCTATCCCTCGATCCTCGCTGCGTCGATGCCTATTGTAGTAGGGGAAATGCGCGTCGTTGTTTGGGTGATGATGTTGGTTCGGGGCATGATTTTGAGACAGCAGTGCAACTCGATCCGGATCGGGGAATTGCTTACATCGGACGCGCACTAGCAGCAAGTTTTGGGCACAATCCTCAGGCTAATCCAAGTGCTGATTTCGAGCATGGTAAGAATCTCCTCGCTCATCCCTTACAGGCGATCGATTACGTGATGCGGGGGACAGCCAAGGCGCAGTTACACGATAGTCAAGGTGCGATCGAGGATTATACTACTGCAATTGGGATCGATCCGCGACTAGTACTCGCCTACAATAATCGGGGTAATTTACGACAGCAGTTGGGAGATTTGGATGGCGCGCTGTTAGATTTTAGTCTGGGATTGAAGATCGATTCCAACCATCTTCACGCTCATTACAATCGTACAATCACCCGGAGTGAGATTGGCGATATCCGAGGGGCAATCGAAGATCTCGAACGAGCGAGCGAGTTGAACCCAACATTTACAATGGCTTATTATCAACGCGGTCGGGTATTATCGATGAATCACAAACATCAATATGCGATCGGCGGTTGAAGCTTTTAGCTCGATCTGCAAGAATATTAGCAATCGAGCATTTCTGGTCAAACGCGCTCTATCAATTATCAATTATCAATTATCAATTAAATTAACGATCGTCTAGTTCTTCGGATAGCTCAGCGAGAGATTGGAGGATGGTATGCCGAGAGATTTGGCGGTATTTTGACTCTAATTTTGGCTCGTATTTTTTTGTCCCCGTCCCACTTTTTTGTTTTAAACTATTTTCAAGTTTGGGTTGAGATTGTAATTGCTGTTCCCAAGCGATCGAGTCTGCTAGAAAATCTAGATAGTGAGGATATCGTTCCCACTCTCCCCGCACGACACAATTGGGTTCGTCGCGGTGAGTACAATCACCAAACTGACAATGAGCTGTAGCTAATCGCTGCCGGATTTCGGGAAAATATCCAGGTAACTCCGTGGGGCTACAGCTCAGATCTGGTTGATTGAACCCTGGGGTATCGGCAATTAAACCACCTGTCGGCATCGTAAATAATTGAACGTGTCGGGTAGTATGTCTTCCGCGACTGAGTTTGCCTGAAACAGCGGCAACGCGGATATTTGAATCGGGAATTAAGGCATTAGTCAAACTTGATTTACCCACCCCAGAATGTCCGGCAAATACCGTAATCTGTCGATCGAGTTCTAGTTGCAATTCCTTCACGCCCAGCCCAGTTTCGACACTAATTACGATCGGTTGATAACCCCACTCACTCAACCGATCGCACCAATCCTGTTTCTCAATATCGGTAACTAAATCGCTCTTATTCAGGCACAGACTGACCTGTAAGCCTGTCGATTCAGCTTTAACGAGAAATTTGCTCATCAGAAACGGATCGAGGGCTGGCTCGGCAAGAGCGAATACCAGTAGTATCCGATCGGCATTAGCGACAGGCGGTCGATCGAGTAAACTATGACGAGGAAATACATCAATTACGACACCCTTTAAACCGTGCCAATCGATTTCATCGATCGTCACGCGATCGCCGACAATGGCACTAATACCAATTTTTTGGAGCCGCGCGCGGCGAGTACACAAGATTAGTTTTCCGCCCACCATTGGCGTAGCTGGATCGATCTGCACCTGACAGAAATTGGCTTGTACGGCAATAACAATCCCCACTAATGAAGTAGAGTTAATATCGGTGGGATTTATAGTTTGGGGCACGTAGTCGATCGATCTCTGGAGTTGATACTATCTATCATACGTGTTCTGAGCTAGCTGAAGATCGAGGTAAATTAGTAGTTATGATGCCTGAGATTACCAACCCTAGCTACCATCTACGCCCGCTAGCATTTTGTTCAATATAATAGAAAATAAGCTTATCAGGTAAAACCGATGGTCGCTCATGCTCTCTACTGGACAACCGCCGATCTCGATGCCATGCCCGACGATGGTGGCTGGTTGCGCCATGAAATTATTGAAGGAGAACTATTTGTGACTCGTGCGCCCCATATTCGCCATCAAAGTGCGGCAGGTCAGATTCAAGTTCAGCTACAAAACTGGTCGGAAGAAACTGGATTAGGTCTTAGCGTTCAGACTCCTGGCTTAGTTTTCACCACGATAGATGCAGTGATTCCCGATGTGGTGTGGGCGAGTAGATCGCGGATAGAGCAAGGTATCGATGCAGCAGGACACTTTACGATCGCGCCAGAGTTGGTAGTCGAAATTCTCTCTTCCGGCGCACAAAACGAACAGCGAGATAAAAGTATCAAACTAAAGTTATATTCCCGTCATGGCGTGCAGGAATATTGGATCGTCAATTGGCAATTACAAACTCTAGAAATCTATCGCCGCACGGATGCTCAATTGCAATTGGTAGCGACACTTTTAACAGGCGATCTGCTCACTTCGCCGTTATTACCTGGTTTTAAAGCAGAGATCGATCGCATCTTCTTGTAAATTTTTGACTGCTCATACTGTCTTACTATCATCGATATTACTATGGTCGATATTGCAACTAAAAAACTCACCAAGGCAGAATTTTGGGCATTGGTAGATGCTGCTGATATCACCTATGAATTAATCGATGGTATCGCAGTACCTAAAATGTCCCCCAAATATTTTCACGCTCGATCTGCACGAAAAATTCTGAATATTCTCACCGAATGGGCTGAAAATCGCGGTCGTGTGGAAATGGAGTGGGCATTCGATCTCAGTAAAGATTTTACACCCGTACCGGATTTAATCTACGTTTCGTTCGATCGACTACCCGAAAGCTGGAATGAAAATGCGGCTTGTCCCGTTCCACCCGAACTTGCGATTGAAATTATCTCCCCTGGACAAACCTTCGGACAAATGACCCAAAAAGCCAGTAATTATTTAGGTGGGGGTGTATTGCAAGTGTGGGTAGTAGATCCAGTCGCGCAAAGTATAACGGTATTTTATCCCGATCGTGCCCCTGTAACTTATATGGGCGATGGCGTAATTATCGACGATATCTTTCCCGAACTATCGATCGCACTCGATCGAATATTTTAAGTTAGATCTCACCCTATTTTAGACAGATAATGATTCTATAAATTACTCGATCGATTTTAACATCGTTTCCATCAAATTATCCACGATCCGCGATCGATCGATCGGTATCACTTCTTTTGAATAGAGAATATTTCGTGAGATATGGTAATAAATTAGTGTTCCGACAAATAGTGAAGTTGCGGCTTCCGGGTCAGATATTTTCAATTCTGGGTGCGAAGCTATTTAGAAATAAATGCAGGTGAAATTATGATTATGACTGGATCGTCTAGTGCTAGTAAAGCTATATTACTAACCTTATATCGGGGATTACGATCGACACAATCTAGTAGTCTTAAAGCGTTAGATATAGAAATGTGTGATCCTCCATCAAAGTAACTGACGATCGAACGTCACCATCATGGTTATATCTTTCAGGGGTACAATTTACATGAGAGTTTAACTGTTCTCTAAATTGTCAAGATGGGCTTAGAGTTATATTCTGAATATTCGATCCAGGAAATGAACGATCGATCGAAATGTTAGAATTAGTAGGACTGGATCAGCGCATAAATTATTATCCAGATCACTTATCCGGCGGACAAAAACAACGCGTGGCGATCTTGTCAGTTAACTCAAAACTCTCTTGGCTGATGAACCGACGGCGGCATTAGACAAACAATCTGGATGCGATGTAGTGGATCTAATGCAAAAATTAGCCAAAGAACAAGGTTGCAAGATCTTGTTATAACTCACGACAATCGGATTTTGGATATTGCCGATGCGATCGTGTATGTGGAAGATGGTAAATTAGCAACAGCACCAGATTTAGTCACAGCAGATTAAATCTGGATAATAATAGTAAAAATTAGTTAAGATTGAAGTGTTAGATTCGCTCGCGTAGCGTCCGCATTGCGGAATCGTTAATTAACCATTATGATAAAACGTCGCTCATTTTTCAGATATATTAGTATTGGTTGGCTCACTAGTTGTTTCCCAATAATTCTATCAATCTGCACTCCAACTAAATCGATCGCTCAAACCACCACTAATCAAGACCCTACTAAACCATCTACTACTAAAATAGATCCAGGTTTTACAGTAGTTGGTACTGTTGCCGATCTAGAAAAAAACGGCTATCTCCAGACTAAAGAAGTTGCAGTTTTAAGAAATCCCACTAATCCTCAAAAATTAATTGCTGTCAACCCTAAATGCACCCATCAAGGTTGTGATGTAAAATGGGTAACTGGGGAGAAAAAATACGTATGTCCCTGTCATAGTTCGAGTTTTGAAGCCAATGGTGACGTTATCAATGGCCCCGCGACCAAGCCTTTAGCTGCCTACCCTGCTAAAATTGTTGGTACCCAAGTCATCGTCAAAATTGTCGCCCCACCCCCAGTAGATCCCAACCAGAATATTCCGTCTGGACGCGGACGGAGGAATTAGGTTTTAGGCTTGGAGATGTTTAATTCACAATCCCAAATATTCCAATCTCCCCCCACACTATGCCTACGGCAGGCTACCACCTGACGGTAGGCTACGCCAACGCCAAGTTGGATGGGTCTCCCGCCCAGTCGGCTACGCTCAGTACAAACCTTCCATATTCTCAATTCCCAACCCATGAGTGAAAGTGCGATTCGTCCGGCTGTAATTACAGGGGTTATTCCCAATTCGATCGCGGCAGAAATTGGATTTACTCCTGGCGATCGATTGGTAAAAATTAATGGTCAAAAGCCTCGCGATCTGATCGATTATCAGTTCCTATGTTCGGATGAAGTGCTGGATCTAGAAGTACTAGATGCTAAAGGTAAAGCTCATCAGGTCGAGATCGAGAAGGATTATGATGAAGATTTGGGACTAGAATTTGAGACAGCCTTATTCGATGGGTTGATCCAGTGTAATAATAAGTGTCCATTCTGTTTTATCGATCAACAACCACCAGGTAAGCGCGAATCTTTATATCTCAAAGATGATGATTATCGCTTGAGTTTCTTGTATGGGAGCTATCTGACGTTAACGAATTTAACTACCAAAGAATGGGATCGGATTGCCCAGATGCGGCTCTCGCCCCTGTATGTTTCCGTCCACGCTACCGAGCCAGAGATTCGATCGCAACTGTTGAAAAATCAGCGGGCGGGAGAAATCATGAACCAACTACAATGGTTTCAATCCCATCGGCTCGAAATCCATGCCCAGGTGGTGTTGTGTCCAGGTATTAACGACGGGGTACATCTCGAGCGGACAATTCGCGATTTAGCTAGTTTTCATCATGGCGATACGCCCGCCGTCGCCTCCGTCGCCGTCGTTCCCGTTGGATTGACGCGGTTTCGCCCCAATCTGACCGAACTCGCTCCCGTCACCCCCGAAACTGCGAGGATTGTCATCGCTCAAGTCGAAGCCCTACAACAAGAATTTCAGCCCCAATTTGGTTCTACCTTCGTCTGGTTAGCTGATGAATGGTATCTGATTGCAGGAGCAGAACTACCACCTAGCGATTACTACGAAGACTACCCTCAATTAGGAAACGGTGTTGGTTCGATTCGTCGATTCCTCGACGAATTTGCCGAAGAAATTGCGGAATGGGAGATGACCGAAATAAATCCCCCGCACACCTGTACCTGGGTGGTCGGCAATGCCGTCGAGAATGCCTTTCAACCTATCGTCAAGCAGTTAAATACTATCCCAGGTCTAACAGTCAACTTAGTGGCGATCGCCAGCCAATATTGGGGGCAACAGATGACAGTCACAGGTCTATTAACCGGACAAGATCTACTCCATGAGCTACCAGGGCGAGATTTAGGCGATCGAGTATTAATCCCCAGCGTGATGCTCAAACACGATGAAGCCAAGTTTCTCGATGATGTGACAATTGAGGAACTAGCCCAAAAATTACAGATTCCACTAGTTCCAGTTAATGGGATTCCTGATTTTCTAGAAAAATTAGGGGCTAATAGCTGTTCCTAGTGGCGAATGTCTCGGGTAATCTAGATCTTATTAGCCGATTTCCAAATCTTTTAAACAGTTCTATAGACTAATTGACTATGCTAACTCCAAGCGAATTAATTTATCCCCTCAACCATCAGATCGCTGTCGCCAGCTTACGACCTCAGGGCAACCATCGTACCAATCTCGATCGCCTCAGCGCAATTAGATTTCCAACAATTTGGGTGATGATTGCGCTGGGTTTAGGTGGATTGGGATCTATGGAACCCGCACAGGCAAAATCAGTGGATTTCGCAGGTATCCGCCAGAGCTTACAACTAGCTCCGAGTAGCCAATTGAGTCCAGAGCGAAGGTCATCGATCGTTAAACGTCACCTAGTTATCGCCCAAAATACTACCACTACTCCAGCACCCGATCGCGATCTCAAACTCCGCAACGACCTCAACCTACCTAAAACAGGTGGAGAAGTGCAGATTACTGGCAACAGATCCATCACACTCCAAGAAGCCATAGACACTGCCTTTCGCAACAATCGTCAAATCCAAGCAGCGCGGCTGACAATCGATCGATCGCAAACAGGAATTGCCGGAGCGCAAGCCGCTCAATCATTGCAAGTAGGATTCACAAGTACCATCCAGAATCAAGGATCGCCCTTAGTTATTGGTAATCAACCTCAATTTGGCAATAGCAGCACCACCGATGTTCAAGGTCGAGTTCAAGCTATTTACAATATCCTCAGTGCGGGTCGGAATCAGAGTAGCGTACGTGCGGCGGAGGAACAAGTTAGATTCGACAGGCTCGATCTGATTCGGGTCGAACAACTAGTACGCGGTCAAGTCATCACCGCTTACTACGATCTCCAAGGAGCTGATTCAGCAGTAATTATCAACGAAGCCGCCGTCACAGATGCGACCCGCAGCTTGAGCGATGCCCAACTCCAAGAACGGGCTGGTGTGGGGACTAGATTTGATATCCTCCGCGCCCAAGTCCAACTTGCGACCGCCAATCAAGATCTCACCAACGCTCAAGGTCAACAGCAGACAGCACGCAAAAGGATCGCCCAGCTCCTAGTTGTCGATCAAAATACCGAATTTAGGGCAGCCGATGCCGTGCGAGAGTCGGGTAATTGGAACTTTTCCCTGGAAGATAGTGTAGTCTTAGCATTCAAAAATCGCCCTGAAGTCAAGCAACAACTATCCCTCCGCCAGATTAGCGAACAACAACAAATTATTGCCGCTGCGGCTAATTCCGCTCAGGTCAATCTGGTTGCTAGCTACGGTCTCGGCAAGAGTCTGACCACTTCCACTTCAGCCCAAGATAACTACAGCATCGGCGCACAGTTGAGTTGGAACTTCTTGGATGGTGGCTCCGCCGGAGCTAATTCCAACCGAGAAAAAGTAAATCAACAAATTTTTGAAAACCAGTTCACGACTACGCGGAACCAAATTCGATTTGAAGTCGAGCAAGCTTTTTTTAGCCTCGGCTCTAGTCAAAAAAATATCGCCACATCTACCCAAGCCCTGAGACAAGCAGAAGAAAGTCTCAAACTAGCCCGTCTGCGCTTTCAAGCAGGGGTCGGTACACAAACCGATGTGATTCAAGCTCAAACCGAACTCGCCCGCGCTCGTGGCAACCGCATCACGGCAATTCTCAATTACAATCGCGCCCTGTCTAGTCTTCGGACGGCAACAGTTTTAGCAGAGTAGGGAATAGATTTTGGGTTTTGGGTGTGAGGTTTTGGGTGTGAGGTTTCAGGCTTTGGGCTTTGGGTTTGAGGGTAAAAGCGATCTCATCCCTAAAACCTCATACTTCACACCTCAAGCCTCATCCCTTACCCCCTTGGCAAAACCGTCAAAAATCTTAATAATCCTTAGTAGGGCGCAAACAATTTTAGGGGGTATTCAAGATGACTGTGATTAAATTTATCAAAGAGAACAAAGAGATCGTCGTCGCACAGGGGTCAAATCTGCGCGAGAAGGCGGTTCAAAACCAAATTGATATCTATACCTTCAAAGGTAAGCTAATCAACTGTGGTGGCTATGGTCAGTGTGGCATGTGTGGGGTAGAGATCGTCGAAGGGATGGAAAATCTCTCACCCCGCACTGATTTTGAAAACCGTAAACTAGCTAAAAAACCGGATAACTACCGTCTTGCTTGTCAAGCCATGGTCAATGGGGCTGTATCTGTAAATACTAAACCAAAACCCTAGTGTAGGCGGCAATTAGCTAGTGAGAATGAGGGTTTCGAGTAGCTCGATTGATTGAGACTAGTGAGGAAGAGCGGAGAAGTCAAATATCCCGATCTCTCCTACACTCTCACGGAAATGATATTCTAGTCCATATGTCGATCGAAATAATTTATAGAAATTACGCTAATGGAAACTAACAATTTAGGTTTTGTTGCCAGTCTTTTATTCATCTTAGTACCTTCGATTTTCCTCATCGTTCTCTATATCCAAACTAACTCCAATAATACTGGTACTGGTTCATAAGCCCGATCTGCTCAAGGCAGCGCTTCGCGATCGCATCTCAACTCGATCGAAAAAGACTGCCCAGAGTTAATCTCCGGCAGTCTTTTTAGTTACATATGTATTTGCCAAGCTCAGATCGCGTTAAGTCTAGATGGTAGATGACATCAACCGATATCTGCGCCTGCGATCTCAACCGAATTAAACTGTTACTAATTGTGGTCGTTTGCTATTGCGAACGCCTTTAATTGCTTCAGCATAGTCAGGAGCGTTAAATACAGCCGAACCAGCCACGATCGCATTTGCACCAGCTTCGATGACTTGCCAGCTATTATTAGCTTTGAGTCCGCCATCGACTTCGATCCAAGGATCTAAACCGCGCTCGTCACACATTTGGCGCAACTTGGCAACTTTAGTAACTGCGCTGGGAATAAAGCTTTGACCGCCAAAACCTGGGTTGACGCTCATAATCAAGACTAAATCGCACAAGTCTAGGACGTATTCAATTAGCTCTAGTGGAGTGCCAGGATTGAGGACTACACCTGCTTTTTTGCCTAGTTCCTTGATTTGTCCCAAGGTACGGTGAACATGGGCGGATGCGTTGTACTCGACATGAATGGAGATAATATCTGCACCAGCTTTGGCAAAGTCAGCCACATATTTTTCTGGTTCCACGATCATCAAGTGGACATCTAATAGCTTTTTAGTGTGGGGGCGAACGGCTTCAACGATTAGGGGACCGATAGTAATATTTGGTACGAACCGTCCATCCATTACGTCAACGTGAATCCAGTCAGCACCAGCGGCATCCACAGCCCGAATTTCTTCACCTAATCGGCTAAAGTCCGCCGAGAGGATGGACGGGGAAATCATCAGGGATTTTTCGCTCATAGTTATCCTGAAATTAAGTTTTGGTAAAAGTTTTTACAATTTATACAATTTTAACAGGGGTTAGGGATCGATCGGACAAGTCGATCGAGCTGGAGCGCAAATCTCTCGATCTCTAGATTACAACAGCTCAAGCATCCGCAACACTATGGATAAGTATTTCAGAGTCGTCGATCTCGAATTAGATCGTGGTACAAATTTGGCTTGAGATTGGTACGATCGGGATGATATTGGGTATCATATTTGGGTAATAAATACCGCCTAATCGTTCACGTTCGTTACGACATCAGTATCATCTTCATTCGATTCATCGGTACACATCGCGAATATGACGATGTAGATGCCACAACTATTTGAGGTTAATATGTACGATTTACAACCAATCAGAGATCGGGAAACTCATCGAGCGGCTTTGATAGAAATAGAGCGGTTATTTGATGCGCCTGCGGGAACGCCAGAATTGGACAGGTTGGAAATTTTAGTCACACTTGTAGAGGCATACGAACGCAAACACGAGCCGATTTTACCTCCAGAACCGTTCGCAAAGCGTCTCCGATCGGAGAATCGAGGCTATTCTCTATTACATGGAAAGTCGAGGATTAACAAGACAAGATTTAGAACCTGCGATTCTCCCGTAGGAGAGGCTGCGCCAACGGTAGTCGTGCTAGAGTAGCAGAAATTCTTAATCGTAAGCGTCCATTGACATTGGAGATGATTAGAAGGCTCCACGAGCAGCTAGGAATCCCAGCACAGACCTTGATTCAGCCTTATTTGTTAGCATCAGCA
>Ga0105053_10008434_pt1 | contig 13404 bp, 15 predicted proteins | sample BON01_FD_78093 | JGI IMG/M metagenome (GOLD analysis project Ga0105053, IMG submission 78093) | Freshwater microbial communities from Lake Bonney liftoff mats and glacier meltwater in Antarctica - BON-01 | ecosystem: Environmental > Aquatic > Freshwater > Ice > Glacier meltwater | place: Lake...
CGCAGCGACACCATCAACGTGGGGCTCGCGGTATCGATACCGGCTTACTCGGTGGTGGTGGCTGAGTCGATGGCAGAGCTGGCGCAATTGTGACTATCAGATGAGCAAGCCAGCCATCCCCGCGGTGCGAACCGGCCAGGTCGAGCTGGACCGGGCGCTGAGTGCTGTGAAGCAGAGCCTGGACGACATCACTGGGCAGGCGCGCAATGCGAAGCGGATGGAGCCGTTACCGGACAGCGCCACCTTGGCGCAGGTGGTGGCTCGCGCCAATCAGTTGGTTGAGCGCCTTCAGTGAGGTGAGTTGACCGAAGAGCGCGGCAAGCCTGGGCTTGAACCCCCTTGAATTTGGCCCGGCATGACCGCGCTGGTGGTGGGGTCCTGGGGGCACTGGAATAGTCCGACCGAACCGAGGAGTTTACGGTCAACAAAGCTGCGTATGCAGAGCGCTGCATAACGCAGCAGAGCCGTCACCGGCCGTCATAAACCAATCCCATTTCATTCAGGCCAGCATTTTTTTCAGCTCGCCACTATCAATCAACTTGACCAGGTTATCGGCACCCCCGACAAGCATGCCTTTTACGAAGATCAGCGGCATGGTTGGCCAACCAGTCCACAGCTTGAGTGCATTACGCTGGCGCCAGGACCTGAAATAACTCCCGTACTCCATGTACTGATAGGTTACTCGGGCGTCGTCCAGCACCCGACGCGCCTTCTTCGGGAACGGGTTCATGCTCATGCCAACCACCACCACCGGATACTTCGCCACTGCGGCCTGCACCTCACGCACAATGCCTTGCTCGTGGCTGGCAATCTTGTCCCTTATGGCTGCATGAATGTTTGATTCATCAAGTATCTGGCGCGGCATGGAGGTCTCCTGGGGTCATCAAGCCAAGCATTATGTGTCACCGCACCCGCCAGTGACCGTCGTGTTTGCTGCGTTATGTAGTCTTTTGGCTTGGCGAATTGTGTTCACGCATGGTCTACCAAGAACGGTTGTTCGCCGTCTAAAATTGAAAATAGATTGCTGTTACAGGGACGCAAAGCGTTGGAGAATAAACAATGTTGATCATGAAGTGGGTAGCTATCGCGGTTTTGGCGGTTGTAGCGAGTGCCATTGTTGCTGGACAGGCGGGTCTGCTACAAGGCAATGCGCCCACAGACTTAGGGGTACGGCAAGGCAAACTCAAAGGCCTTTCGTCCACGGATAACAGCGTCAGCAGCCAAGCTGACCTCTACACAAACGACCCCCAACGCAAGTATTCCAGCATTGCCCCACTCGCAGTGCGCGGCGACGGCCCAGCTACCATTGCCAAGATCAAAAGTATTGTGGAAAGCATGGATGGCGCTAAGCTCATAACCAACACGCCCGACTACTTGTATGCGCAGTACACCACTTCGCTGATGAAATATGTTGACGACGTAGAGTTTTGGTTTGATCCTGGCAACAAAGTCATTCAGGTGCGGTCAGCCTCACGGTTGGGTAAAAGCGACCTTGGCGTGAATCGCAAACGCATTGAAGTAGTGCGTGCGGCTTTGGCTGCGGCGCCCTGAGTTAAGGGTCAGTTGCCTCGACCAAAGGCGCAGTGCTCGTCATGCATTGCATCGTTCGGGGTCACGTTTGGACTTACTCTGTATTGAGTGCTACTTCGAGGCCCAATCGCGGCCAACGTGAAATCGGCAACGCGAGTCGATTTGGGTGGCTGTTTTGCCTTTGGCTCGAAGACCGTTGATGGTGTCGCCGTCAGCAACCCCCACAACCCGGCCCGTGATCGTCTCGGCATTGGCAGCGAGTGCCAGCGCCAGCAACAGGCATACAAGGGCTCTTTTCATGGTGGAGCTACAACTTGCTGGATTGCGCGGGAGTTGTAGGTATCCAGTCGCGCGCATCAGTTTGCGCGGCGGCGCGTTGCCCTAGTGACAAGCTTCGTTCCACCAAATCACGGTTCTTTACGGCCCTTTGATTCCCCTGTGCGCTGGCCAGCAGCCACCAGAAATAAGCTGATTGTGCGTCCTTGGGTACGCCCCTGCCGTTGTCATACATCTTGCCCAGGCTGTTTTGCGCCCCGTCATCCCCTTGCTCGGCGGCTTTGCGGTACCACGCTGCGGCTTCCTGCTCGTCCTTGGGAACGCCGTTGCCGAACGCATACATATTGCCCAGGAGGTACTGCTCAAGGGCATGCCCCTGCTCGGCGGCTTTTCTGTACCACGCCACGGCTTGCTGGTCATCCTTGGGCAAGCCTTGGCCGTTGTAATACATCCGGCCATCCCCGCCGTGCGTACCGGCCAGGTCGAGCTGGACCGGGCGCTGAGCGCCGTGAAACAGTCGCTGGATGCCATTACTGGGCAGGCGCGCAATGTGCAGCGGATGGAGCCGCTGCCGGACAGCGCCACCCTGGCGCAGGTGGTGGCTCGCGTTAATCAGTTGGTTGAGCGGCTTCAGTGAGGTGAGTTGACGGAAGAACGCGGCAAATCTGGGCTTTGATCCCCCTTGACCCGGCATGATCTTGCTGGTGGTGGGCAGTGCTACAGCCGGTGTTTACATGCCGTCGTTAGGTGGCATAGACCATGCCCCTACATCATCTACATACAGAAGGGCAACGGCGCCCTGTTCCGCCGGGACCCGAATAAGCTCGTCCACCGGGTCCGTCGTATGCGCCGCCGCCTGGACCTGCATAACAGGGGCCACCCGGACCTGCATAACCCTTGCAGTTGCATGGATTGTTCTGCGCACTAGCTGGATCAAACCTTCCTCCCACCTGGATATAGTGCCAGGTTGCGCTGTGCAATGTGATGGATTTCACGCTGGCGGGTCCGGGAAACCGGCCTGCATCTCGTAGGCGTGGGCGATCCGGTACAGCCCCGTTTCCGAAAACGGGCGGCCGATCAACTGGAAACCACAGGGCAGCCCATTACTGGTGGCACCACCCGGTACCGCCAGCGCGGGCAGGCCCAGCACATTGATCGGCCGCATCAGCCGGGTGATCTCGTTGAGGATGCGCATTGTGGCGGCGCCGCCCGAAACGTCGACGTCCGACAGCCGGGGTACCTGGAACGGCAGCACCGGGGCGAGCAGCGCGTCGCAGCGGGAAAAGACGCTTTTGCAGAAGTTGCGCAGCAACGGGCCGCGCACCCGCTGCGCTTGGACATAGCCCTGCAGCGTGGCGGCCAGGGTAGTCTGTATCCTGCCGCGCGTCTGGGGCGTGTATTGCGCCGCGTTTTCGCGCATCCATGTTCCGTGGATCGCGATCACGTCGCCCCAAGTCAGCAGGAATCCTGCCGCGTTGATCGTGTCCATGTCGGGCATGTCGATGTCAACGATCGACATGCCCAGGGAGCGAAACGCCTCAACGGCGCGGGCCATGCAGGCGGCGACGTCCGGCTCGATGTCTCGGTCGAAGTAACCTCTGGGGATCCCGATCCGCAGGTCCCGAACCGGTCCGCCCAAGTGCTGCGGATAGTCCGGCACCGGCGCCGCGCTGGTCGATGGATCCTGCGGGGCGGGTCCGGCGACCACCGACAGCAACAGGGCGTTGTCGGCCACCGTGCGGGTTAGCGGGCCCACAGTGTCGAGCGCTTGCGAGAGTGCCATCGCGCCGGCACGCGACACCAGCCCGAATGTCGTCTTCATCCCGACCAGGCCGCAGATGGCCGCCGGCAGGCGCACCGAGCCCGCGGTGTCGGAGCCCAGTGCTCCGTACACGATGCCTGCCGCCACGCAGGCGGCTGACCCGCTGGAGGAGCCGCCGGTGATGTGGTTGGTGTTCCAGGGGTTTCGCACATCGCCCAGGTGCGCGTTCTGACCGGTCGGCCCATACGCGAACTCAGTCATGTTGAGCGTACCTATCTGCACCGCCCCAGCCGCATCCAGGCGCGCGAGCACCTGTGCGGTGCGGGGTGCGACCCAGCCTTGCCGGATCGGACTGCCGCAGGTGGATACCTGGCCGCGGCGGTAGAACATGTCCTTGTGGGCCAACGGCACGCCATGCAGCGGCCCCATGATCCGGCCCTTGGCGCGGTCGTCGTCGCGGTTGCGTGCGGCCGCGAGCGCCGCCTCTTCGTCGATCCGCACGAATGAGTTCAGGGTGGGTTGCAGGGCCTTCGCCGCGTCCAGCGCAGCGCGGGTGAGTTCGACCGAAGACACGCGGCCTTCCCGCAATGCACACGCGGCGTGGGTGAGACTGGTGTGCGGCGCGTGAGCGGCCTGGGCAGTGGCCGCATTCACCCCGGCGGCAGGAGTCAGCGGCTCAATTCCGGCGCGGGTTTCGGCTATCGCGGCGTAGAGTGAAAACGCATCTGTGTCGAAATCGAGCGTGGCCGTGGCCCGCGCGAGCGCTGCGTACACCGGCTTCGCTACATCCGCGATCTCCGTCGCCCGGCTTTCGGTGATCGGCCAGCCGAGTTGTTCGGCATGGCGCAGGATGTCGGTTGTGTTCGGCGGGTTCAAGTGCATACGGTGCATAGTGCGATGGCGAGGCGGCGATGCCAAACAGTAATTCAGACCTTGGGTCGGCGCTGGGCCCAGGGTCGCGACAACTCCAACCAGCGAGCGATCTGCAACAGACGAGGTTCGTCATACCAGCGACCGACAAATTGTATGCCTACCGGCAGACCATCGGAGGTCCAGCCGGCCGGGACCGATAGCGCCGGATGTCCGGTAAGGTTGAACGCATACAGCGGCGCGCACCATTGCGCGTACATGGCTGAGTTCATCACGCCGCCGGCGTCCACCAGCTTGGGCGGCGCCATCAGCGTCGGCATGGCGAGGACGTCGTATTGTTGCAAAAGGGCTTGGACATCGCGGAACAGCGCGGTGCGCCGGTCGCTGGCTTGTTGCCATTGGACGGCGGAGTAGGTGGATCCCTGTCGGACCATGTCCTTGATCGAGTCGCTCATGCGATTGCCGAAGCGTTCCAACAGTGGAGGAACGCCGCTGGCCCTGCTCGCGGTGGCAATGACGACGTAGTAGTCAAAAACATCGTCGAAGATATGCGTACGGACTTCCTCGACGCTGGCAGCCCCGTCGGTCTGCAGTCCGCGCACGCTGGCCTCGGTCAGTGCCGCGACAGCCGCGTCTGGCTGATATCTGCCGAACGTCGGCATCCATCCGATGCGCATGCTACGAAGATCGGGCACAGCGGTGCTGAAAGGTGGCGTAGCCATCGGTCCGATGCCCAGGGTATGCGGATCGCGGGGCTCTTCACCGGACATGACCGACACGGCCAGGGTAAGGTCACTCACATCACGGGCCAGTGGGCCGCAAAATGCGAAGTTTGCGAATCCCTCGGGGAAGAACTCTCCCGGAATACGTCCGAGCGTGGCCTTGATCCCCAACAAGCCAGCGCAGGATGCAGGACATCGGATTGAGCCACCGCCCTCGGTGCCGATTGCGATGGGCCCTAGGCCGGCTGCCACTGCGGCGCTGGCCCCACCGCTCGAACCCCCGGGCGTATGCGTGAGGGACCAGGGGTTGCGTGTGATGCCGTATCGCGGGCTGTCCGTCAGCATCTTGTGAGCTAGTTCGGGCAGTGTTGTCTTTGCAAACACAATGGCTCCGGCGGCCTTAAGCCGGGCCGCCAACGTGGCGCTCGCGACGGGGACGACGTTTTCGAACGCATGCGAGCCGTTGGTGAGAAGGTCGCCCTGCGTGGCGATGTTGTCCTTGATGGTGATGGGCACGCCATGCAGGGGACCTAGCGGCTGGCGGGCGGCGACCAGGCTTGCAGCAGCGCGCGATTCCTCCCGGGCCTTTTCGTAGCGCTCGACCGCGATGAAATTGAGTGCCGGCTGCAGGCGTTCGGCACGCCGAATGGTCGCGTCCATCACCTCGACGGCCGAGAGGTCGCCATTGGCGATCAGCTGCGCGATTTCACGCGCCGGCAGGTAGGCAAGTGTTTCGTCGTCCATCGCGCATTTTCCTCGATGAGTGAGTCATTGTCAGTTCCCGGCGCCAGGCAGTTGAACGATCTTCCCCTGCGGATCGTGACCGAAGCCCCGGGCGCGCACCTGGTCCAGGATCTTTTCGTTCCAGTCCACGTGGCCGGGGTTGGTGTTACCGATGATGGTGAGCATAAAGGCTTCGACCGGCGATTCGTTGCGAAATCCCCGCATCACGCCGGTCGGGATACTGATTACGTCCCATGGGCCGAGCATTAATTGGTTTTCCCCGTCGTCACCCCATTGGACCGACCAGTTTCCAGTCAAGGGGACAAACGCTTCAATGGTCTTGTGGGCGTGCAGTCCGCTGCCTTTTCCCGGATCGGCGCGGACCATTGTGAGATGGAAGTCCCGTGCGTCATCAATCGCCACTTCCATCGTATCGTCCTCGGTCACACCGCGGCCGATGATGTTGAAATTGTCTCTTTCATACTGGGGCAGGATGGCATCCAGCAAAGGGCGTTTGGACGGCTTCAGGTCTTTCCAGCGTGCGACGCGGGTGCGCATCTGTTCGATCGTGATGACGGGTCTGCTCATGGGTTGTTCCTTTTAATGCGCTACACTTATTTGGCATACCTATCATACCAACAGAAGAAAAAATATAGTTATTTTAGGAAATAAATAAAAAAATTGCGATATTTAATATAACTATGGTATACTTATCATACCATTTGAAATGGGAAAATCCACTTCCTGGTGCGACCGGCAGGCAGGGGCATCCGACAGATGGCGCAATCAGCAAAACCGTTCTTAATCCGTTGTGACCTTTGGCGTTCGGCCAAGTGACGCGACCTTTACCATAGGAAACAGACATGAACACCGAGTTTGAAAAAATTGATCGCCGCACCTTCCTGCAATCTGCGACAGCGCTGGGGGCGGCAGGGACGGTACTGCCGCTGGCCGGGCTTTCCGCCGGTTCCGCACTCGCGCAGACCGATCAGAAGATCGTCTTCGCGACGTGGTCGGCGGCAGTGGACCAAGTGAAGAGCCACATAAGTGCATTCGAGGCCAGCACGAAGATCAGTGTGGCCTATGAAAATGCGCCCGGTGCGCAGTTTCGCCAGTTCCTCACGACCAAGTTCGTCGGGAAGGCACCGCTTGACGTCATGTGGTTGAGCGATGCGTGGTTGCCGGAATTTGCTGACGCCGGATGGCTCGCGCCGATCGACAAATACCCGGCGCTGACCAAGTACAACGCGGACCTCCAGAAATACTGCGTCGACTCGATGACCTACAAGGGCCGCCAGTATGGCAGCGTTTATTACACCGATTTCATGGCTTTCCTGTACAACGAGGAAATCCTGGAGAAGGCGGGAATTTCCAGGCCGCCTACGACCTGGGACGAAGTGGTCGAACAAAGTATCAAGATCAAGCAGAAGAACCTGGTCGAACATCCGATGCTGCTGTCGTTGGAGGCGGACGCCACCTGGTTCATAGAATTCGTATCCACCTTGGTCTTTTCGTTCGGCGGAAAACTGGTCGGGCCCGATGGCAAATCGGTCATGCAGGATCCCAAAGGCGGCGCAGCGGCCGCCATGAAATGGGTGCAGGACGCGATCCAAAAACACAAGATCGTCTCCCCGGCGGCGCTGAGCACCCCCGAGATCAACGGGCTCAAGGCCTTCGGTGCCGGTCAGCACGCCTTTGGCATCATCCCGCGTTATCGCATTCGTCCACTGAACAATCCGGCGGAGTCCAAGGTGGCGGGCAAGGTCCGTATGGCGCTCATGCCCAAGGGTGGGCCCGACGGAACCCACGCGACCTGCGGCTGGGTGCGCTTTTACGGCATGTCGGCGTCGGCCCAGGCCAACGCGGCGAGGCTGGCAAACAGTCTCAAGCTGATCGAGTGGTTTGGCGGGCGCGCCCTGGGAGAATACAAGTTCCAGAAGATGATCCTGCTGGACATCGGTCTTCCCTATTGCACGAAGCCCCTCGATTCCGACCCCGACGTGGTCAAGTTCTACAAGACTTATCTGGGAGGCAGTGACATCGTTCACAAGCAGGCCGCGCTGACCCAGAAAAAGGATGTGATCTCGCCCTGGTTCGGCGAATGGAACGAGAACAATATCCGCGCATGGCAGAAGGGCTTCATGAACCAGGCACCCATTACGACCGTGCTGGCACAATCGGGCAAGGAATGGGACACCTTGAGCGCGCGGAAATAGCGTCTGACAGCGCGTCCGAGATCGACAGCATGCAGAGCTAAACCAGAAAGGCCAACCTAGGAATGCTCCATCCATCGCCAGGGCGTGGACGATTCAGCTACGACGAACGCATTGCATTGCTCCTGCTGTCGCCGGCATTGGTCGTTCTTGCGGTCGTGGCCGTCTACCCGATCTTCCATTCCTTCTACACCAGTCTGTTCGACGTCAACCTGACACGGCCGCACCGCATGCCCTTTGTTGGATTCGACAACTACGCGCTGATGTTCGGCGACGAGAGGTTCTGGATTGCGGTCCGCCACACTACGACATACACGATAGTCAGTGTGTTGGGCACTGCGGGGCTGGCGCTGCTGGTGGCCCTGTTGTTGAACGAGGCATTCCATGGCAAGCGGGTGCTGTCGATGATCCTGCTCATTCCATGGGCGACACCGTCCATCGTGAATGGGCTCATGTGGAAATGGATCTACGATTCGTCGTACGGTTCTCTGAACGCGTTGCTATCGCAATTCGGGTTGATTGACGACTACGTGGTCTGGCTCGCCGATCCGGACAAGACGGTCTACCTGGTGGCCCAGGCGGCGATCTGGAAACAGATGCCGCTGGCGGCCATCCTCCTGCTGGTGACGATGAAGGCCATACCGGATGACCTCTACCGCGCGGCCAAAGTGGATGGTGCAAGTGTCCTGCGCCGGTTCTACCACGTCACCCTTCCAGCTCTGAAGCCTGGCTTCCTGCTGGTATTCGTCTACGAGACCATGATCGCCATACGCCACTTCGACCTGTTCGCCATCATGACCCAGGGTGGACCGGGAGATGCGACTCTGACCCTGTCCTGGCTGACGTATGTGGAGACCTTCAGGAGTCTGAAGTTCGGGACCGGATCAGCGCTCGCGTTCATCCTGTCGGCGCTCACCTTCCTTCTCTCCTTTGGAATCATCCGATTGCTCGGAAACAAGAAATGAACGTTCTTTCAGGGCCCGCGCCTGCGCAGGCGCCGCACAAACCGATCTGGCCAGTACTGGCGCCGAAGCTGGTGATCCTGACGGGATCGCTCCTGTTCCTAGCGTATGTTTTGGGCCCCATCTACTGGGTCTTCGCCTCCTCGATGATGTCCGAATCGGAGATTGTCAGCAAGCCGCCCAACTGGGTGCCAGATGAGCTGAACCTGCAGAACTTTCGCTCCATCTTTTTCTATTCGGAAGAAAAGGTCACCTACGAAACCCGGCGCGCCACTGACCCGACCGCCGGATCGTTCGTGCCGTCTGCGGCGCAGAACCTGGTGCCGGCATTACTCAACAGCCTGACGGTTGGGGCCTGGGTTGCGGCGCTGAACATCCTGCTCAGCCTGACCGCCGCCTATGCGATCGCCCGCATCCGCTTCAGGGGGCGCAACGCGGCCTTGTATTCGATCCTCGCGACTCGGGTGATCCCCGACATCGCCTTGGTCGTGCCCCTGTTCCTGGTCATGCGCAACCTGGATCTCGTGGACTCCAAGTTGGCGCTGGTCATCAGTTACCTGGCCATCACGTTGCCGTTCACCATGTACATCCTGATCAACTACTTCGAATCGATACCAGTGGACCTGGAGCGTGCGGCTCGGGCGGATGGGTGCTCCCATTTCCAGGTGCTCTGGCATGTTTTCCTGCCGATCGGCATGCCGGCCGTAGTGGCTTCTCTTCTGTTCGCATTCCTGAGCAGTTGGAACGAGTTCCTGCTCGCGCTGATCCTCACCTCGACGATCAACGGCCAGACCCTGCCGATCGTCATTTCCGGGTTTGTGTTCGATTTCACGACCAGCTTCTCGTTCATCAACGCCGCGGGCGTGGTGGCGATTATCCCACCGGTGCTACTCGCAATCTTGTTCGAGCGCCACATCGTGGGTGGGCTGACGGCCGGTGCCGTGAAAGGTTGATACGACATGGCCCACATCAGTTGCTCCCATCTATCCAAGAACTTCGGTGCCGTTTCCGTCGTGCGCGACCTGAACCTGGAGGTGCACGACGGCGAATTCCTCGTATTGCTGGGGCCGTCCGGTTGCGGCAAGACCACTACGCTCAACATCATCGCGGGCCTGGAGGATCTCAGCGAAGGCGAACTGCGGTTCGACGGAAAGTTGGTCAATTTCGTCCCGCCGCACATGCGCAACATTGCGATGGTGTTTCAGTCCTATGCACTGTATCCGCAGAAGTCGGTCTACGACAACATCGCATTCGGCCTGACACTGGCCAGGACGCCCCGTCAGGAAATCGACCAGCGGGTTAGGGCCGCCGCCGCACAACTCGAGATCGCACACCTGCTTGACCGCAAGCCAGGTCAGCTTTCCGGTGGCCAGCGCCAACGCGTAGCGCTCGGTCGGGCGATTGTGCGCAAACCGTCGGTTTTCTTGATGGACGAGCCCTTGTCGAACCTGGATGCCTCTTTGCGTGTCAGCACTCGCGCGCTCATCAAGAGCCTGCACCAGGCGCTGCGCACGACCTTTGTCTATGTGACACACGACCAGGCCGAGGCAATGACCCTGGCCGATCGGATCGTGGTCATGAACCAAGGCGTTGTCCAGCAGCTGGGCACGCCCTACGAGATCTACCATGCGCCGCGCAATGTGTTCGTCGCCGCCTTTCTGGGCAGCCCGCAGATGAACTTTGTCGAGGGGTCAATTCAGCCGCGAGGCGCGGCGCTCGCCTTCGTCCAAGGAACGCTAGTCTTGCCGTTGGAAGGCGATGACCTGCTGCGCGCACGCCGGCAGGGCGCGCGCCCGGTGCTCCTGGGTCTGCGACCCGAAGACATTGATGTCCGGCAAGGTGGGGGTGGCTGCGGGCTGATGGAGGCCTTGATTACGCTGGTCGCACCACTGGGCTCAGAGACCCATGTCAATGCCAGGGTGGGCGAGGTCGAACTGGTGTTGCGCCTGGACAAGGAGACGCCGGCGGCGGTCGGCGACGTGCTGCAGTTTTCCATTCCGCGGGGACGAATCCATTTGTTTGACAAGGAAACTGGCATCGTGTTGGCTGCGTGATGCGTGCTGGGGCATTGCGGGCGACATAGGATCGCGCAGGTAAAATACGAAAGCTGTAAGAAACTGAGCCCGTGTTGTCGCGGGTGTGACGATCGCCTTCCGAGTACCCATGAGCACCAACGTAATTCACAAGAGAAAACTTTATGAGGAGATTGAACTCCGCATAGAGGTGGACATCGTGTCCGGAAAGATGAAGGAGGGCGACCTTCTTCCTTCCGAGCGAGAGATCATGAAGTCGTTCGGCGTCGGCAGGCCGGCGGTGCGGGAGGCCTTGCAGTCGCTGCGCAAGAAGGGCCTTGTCTCCATCGCCAGCGGCGAGCGAAGCCGAGTGACCCGACCGGACGTCGCCGATCTGATCGAGCAACTATCGGCGGCGGTGCAACTGTACGCCGCCGACCCGAAGGGCCTGCAGGCACTGCACGACATGCGCACTTTCCTGGAGGCGGGTTTTGCGCGAGAGGCCGCACTCAATGCGACGCCCGACCACGTGCGCAAGCTCGAAGCCCTGTTGGCGGCGAACAAGCGAGCGATCGGCGATCGGGACGAATTCGAGCGAACGGACAACGAGTTCCACTACATGCTTGCCGAAATCTGTGGCAATGAGCCCTTGGCTCAGATCCACAAGTCACTTATCCAGTGGCTTTCGCACCAGCGCTCCATCGTCCTGCGCTACCCCAACATCGAACTCATCTCCTACGAACTGCATGAGGGTTTGTTCAAGTCCATTGCCGCCCGGGATCCCGAGCGCGCGGAAGTTGCTCTGCGCGCTAGCCTGGAAAATGTCGATGCCGTGTATTGGCGCACCAAGTCCGAACTCGCAACGCTCAAGCGCATCATCCACTAGTAAATCAACACGTAAGTTGTAAGCTGGCTGGCGTCGGTCTGAATATCGCCATGTCAATAGGACAACGTCCGCAACGCAGGGACAAGCACCCGCAGCAGTACTCACCTTTTGGGAGAGCCAGTTTGAACGAGGTCTGCACTGCACCACCAGCAAAATCATCAAAACACCGTAGCCGCGCAAGTGTCTACGGTGTTTTCGTTTGTGCTCACAGTCAAAACCACACTGCTGGCACTGTGCTACGGGCTGGGGTACTGGCCAAATGACACGCGTTGCACCACGCAAACCACCCCAAGTCAACCCACCCAGCCCACCCACACCGCACACGCACATCCTTGCGTCGCTCAAAACAGCACAGTTTGCAGCACCACCCAACTTGGTCTATCTGCGTGACGGCGAAGTTGTGATCTACCGCAGAACGCGCAGCCTGTTGTATCAATGTCGCTACAAACTGGCCGACGGCACTTGGCACAGAACCAGCACGCGCAAAGCCAGCATAGAACACGCAGTAACAGCAGCCTGTGATCTGTATGTCCACGCTAGCGTCGCAAGCAGTAATAGCAGTGCAATCGATTTCATTTTCTCCTCCTCCGTCAAATACGAGTATCGGCGTGGTTCAAAGAGTAACGTTTTTGGGTAACACGGGCAATGTGAATTTTGGCTGGCTTGTCTATGACTCAACCGATGGCCGCCCGAAAAAGTGTCGATTTTGAAGCACGCCTAAAATAGCTCATCAGGGGCGGGAAATTACCCGCCTCCAACCTCTGAAAGACGTTATGAAAGTCGAAATAAAAGACAACAAACTCTTCATCGAAATTGACCTGCAAGAGCCTACGCCGTCGAGCTCTGGCAAGACGCTGGTGGTTGCATCGACCCACGGCAACACGGTCACGCAGGTGATGATCAACGGCAAGCCCGTCACCATCGGATTGAACGCCTACATCAAGAACTCTTGAACAGTTGGTCGGCTGGGGCGTCGCAGCAGTTTCTGATCAAAGCTGTGTCTCGACGACTCTCGCTACATCACTGCGACATTCCGAGCATTCACCGACGAGCAGCAAGTCGCCTGCCTTTACCGCACCTGTGAAGTTTCTGATGGTCACTGAATGACGGCACTTTCCGCACCAGACGTTTGACAGAAGGAGTTTCCTCGTTTCGGCGGGAATGTTTGCCCACAGTTTGGCGGCAGGATCGGTGAAAACGGGAAGGGATTCGATACTCATATTTGGGCGCGGTTCATGTACGTGTAAAACTTTTTCGGGGTGGCTATCGGTTGAATCATAGGCAAAGCGTTCAAAATTTACATGACCAGTGTTACCCAAAAACCTTACTTTTTGAACCACACCAAAAGTTCTTCCAGACACCCATTCAATCAAATTTCTGGCAGCGGCCAAGGTCAATGAACCTTCGTCCGCTCGTCCTGCAATACCTGCCAAAACGCCTGAATGATC
>Ga0105053_10008437_pt1 | contig 13401 bp, 10 predicted proteins | sample BON01_FD_78093 | JGI IMG/M metagenome (GOLD analysis project Ga0105053, IMG submission 78093) | Freshwater microbial communities from Lake Bonney liftoff mats and glacier meltwater in Antarctica - BON-01 | ecosystem: Environmental > Aquatic > Freshwater > Ice > Glacier meltwater | place: Lake...
GGATGTAACAGGCCCTGCTCCTTCTGTGCAATTCCGCTAATGAGGGGTAAGCATGTTTCCAAACCTATTGAAGACTTGGTAAAGGAAGCCGAATTTTTGGCAAAGAATGGCACCAAAGAACTGATCTTAATTGCACAAGATCTGACGTATTACGGTCTTGACCTCTACAGCAAACGAAATCTTGCTGACTTACTCCGCAATCTTTCTGATGTTGATGGAATTGAATGGATCAGACTACAATATGCCTACCCTTCAGGTTTCCCGATGGATATCCTTGATGTAATGAACGAACGTTCCAATATCTGCAATTACCTAGATATGCCGCTTCAGCACATCAGCGATTCGATGCTGAGCTCTATGCGCCGCGGAATTACAAGGCAGAAAACAATAGATCTTGTTAATTCCATTCGCGATAAAGTTCCTGATATTGCCCTGCGTACTACCCTGATCTGCGGATATCCCGGAGAAACGGAAAAAGACTTTGAAGAAATGAAAGAATGGGTCAGCGAGACCCGCTTCGACCGCTTAGGATGCTTCACCTATTCGCATGAAGAAAAAACACATGCCCATCAACTCATAGATGATGTTCCGGAAGAAGTAAAACAGGAACGTGTGGAAACGATCATGGGTATCCAGCAGGAAATTTCATTCGATATCAATCAGGATAAAGTTGGTAATACCTATAAAGTGCTGATCGATAAAAAAGAGGGTAATTATTTAACAGGAAGAACTGAATACGATTCACCGGAAGTAGACAATGAGGTTTTAATCGACACCAGGATCAGCTATGCCAGTCCGGGAAGCTTTGTTCAGGTAAAGATCGACCGTGCCGAAGATTTTGATCTGTATGGTCAGATTGTTAAAATTTAGATCAGCAAAGTGGAATTCATTAATTTCCCCTAATTTCGTTTCTAATGAAGGCAACTTATATTGATTATAGTGAAACCCAGAGCTTTTCAGAAGGGCTGATCCGCTATCTGAACAATGAACCGGAATTAAATTCCTTCCAATCCTTTAGTCCGAACCTTCAGGGTTTCAGTGACTTATTGGCTACAAAAAAGAATAATTCCAACAGAGAAATACTGGTTGAAGTATTAAGGGAGCAATATTCAAAATTACCACGCCCAATCCATGAGCAGGTAAGTACAAACATCAGCTTGCTACTTCAAAAAGATGCGTTTACTGTTTGTACCGGTCATCAGCTCAACCTTTTTACCGGTCCTTTATATTTCATTTTCAAGATAGTAACTGCTATCAATCTGGCTAAGGAATTAAAAATCCATTTTCCGGATAAAAATTTTGTACCTGTATACTGGATGGCTACAGAAGATCATGATTTTGCTGAGATCAATCACACCTACATCTCTGGAAAGAAAATAAGCTGGGATCTGGAAGCCACAGGTGCCACCGGCAGATTAGCTACAAAAGGGATTGAAAAAGCAGTTAAGGAATATCTTGCCATCCTAGGTGTTTCTAAAAATGCGGAAGAACTTGGCATACTGATTTCTACTGCCTATGCGGGCACAAAAACTCTGGCAGATGCCAGCAGGCACTTGGTCAACACATTGTTCAAAGAGTATGGATTGCTGATTCTGGATGCAGATGACCGAAGGTTAAAAAAGCAATTTTCAAGTATAATTGCAGAAGATATTACCGGACAACATAGCTTTAGAACCATCGTAGATACCAATAATAAATTGGCAGAAAAGGGAATTGAAGCTCAGGTAAATCCGAGAGAGATCAATTTCTTCTACCTGCTGGATGGCTTAAGGGAGCGCATAGTAATTGAAAATGAGTTATACCGGGTTTTGAACACAGAGATCTGTTTCAGCAAAGAAGAGCTATTAAAAGAAATTAATGATTATCCGGAGCGCTTTAGTCCGAATGTTGTTATGCGCCCCCTGTATGAAGAAGTGATTCTTCCGAATCTGGCCTATATCGGCGGAGGTGCAGAAATTATTTACTGGATGCAGCTAAAGCAAAATTTTGATTATTATGGAGTAGATTTCCCGATTCTACTTCTACGAAATTCTGCCATTTTCGCTTCTCTGAATCTGGAAACGAAGCTAAATCGACTCGATCTTAGCATCAAAGATATTTTCAAAAATTCTGAAGAGCTGAAAAAAGATTGGGTATTCAAGCATACTGAACACAGACTTAACTTAGATAATGAGTGGCAGGAGCTCAGTTCTATTTTTGAAAAGTTAAAATTACGTACCTATAAAATCGATCCTAGTCTCAGCCCAAGTTCTGAGGCAGTTAAGGCAAGATTACAAAAGGCCGTTAAAAATCTGGAAGCCAAACTAATTAAGGCTGAGAAAAGGAATTTCGGGGATGCACTTAAGCAGATCGATTCGATTAGGTTAAAGCTTTTTCCAAATGGCGGCTTGCAGGAGCGGTCTGAAAACTTCGGTTTGTTCTATGTGAAGTACGGTAAAGGTTTTATTGAAACCCTTGTAAAGAATTTCAAACCCCTTGATCTGAAATTTACCATATTAGAAGAGTAGATTAATACATGACCTATCATACCTTTACCGAAAGTAAGCTGCGGGATTTTACAAAATCCATTTTCCTTAAGATGGGTTGTTCTTCAGTGCATGCAGATCTTGCAACTGATGTACTCATCAAAGCTGATCTTCGTGGTATTGACTCGCATGGTGTGGCCAGGCTAACCGGCTATGTTCGTTTATGGGAAAAAGGCCGGATCAACACTAGGCCAGATATTAAAATAGTTCATGAAACTCCAAGCACTGCAACCGTCGACGGAGATGCTGGATTGGGACTTGTGGTAGCACCTTTTGCGATGAAAGTAGCCATTGAAAAGGCCAAAAAATTTGGATCCGGATGGGTATCTGTCAGAAATTCCAATCATTTTGGAATTGCCGCCTATCATACCATGATGGCTATTGAAAAAGATATGATCGGTTTTGCAATGACAAATGCAAGTCCGCTGGTTGCACCAACTTTTGCCAATGAGCGAATGCTGGGTACTAACCCGATGTGTTATGCCTTCCCCGCCGGAAAATATCCCCCTGTCATTGTGGATATGGCTACCTCGGCTGCCGCCAATGGTAAACTAGAGATCGCCCAGCGCACGGGGAAACCTGTTCCTGAAGGCTGGATTCAGGATGCAAATGGCAAGGCTTCAATAGATCCTCATGAATTAAAGAAGGGTGGCTCCCTACTGCCTCTGGGAAGCGACAGGGAACACGGAAGCCATAAAGGCTTCGGACTAAGCGCTACTGTAGATATACTATCTGCAGTGCTCTCAGGCGCCAATTATGGCCCTTGGGCACCCCCTTTTGTTGCATTCATGGAACCATCAGAGAATCCTGTTGGTGCGGGAATCGGCCATTTTTTAGGTGCCATGAGGGTTGACGGGTTCAGACCGCTTGATGAATTCAAGGCTCATTTAGACAACTGGATAGAACGTTTCAGCACGGCAAAACCAATCAGTGAGGATCAGAAAGTGATTATTCCCGGAGAGCCGGAGCTAAACGCTGAAAAAGAACGTCAAACCAATGGTATTCCACTGATTGATGAAGTATGTAATGACCTGAATGGCCTTGCAGACAAGTTCGCGGTCAGCAAACTAAGCTGATCTTAACCTGAATTTCTTTATCCGGCCATTCCAATCATTAAAATTTGTTAAACATTCAGGGATGTATGGTTAAAAACTTCATTTAATCTATATTCGCATATATGATTCAATTCAAGATGAAAGTTTTCCGTTCATTAATTATTGCCCTGCTGTTTCTGTTGCAGGTCGGTCAACTATATGCACAGGATACAATAAGCTTAAAAACTATAGTAGACAGATCCCAAAAGCTGATTGAAGAATATCCTTCAGAAAAAGTTTACCTCCATTTCGATAAGCCCTATTATGCAATTGGTGATACCATTTGGTTTAAAGCTTATGTTGCTAGCGGACAGGATTTACCCTCTGACCTAAGTAAAGTTCTGTATGTGGATATTATCTCAGAGAATGATACCCTTATCAGGTCAATGAAGCTTCCTGTGGTCAATACTTCAGCCTATGGCGATATCACTCTGGATCCATTAATCTATAAATCAGGTAATTATAGAATAAGAGCTTATACTTACTGGATGTTAAATTTCAGTGACGAATATTTCTTTACTAAAAATATAAAAGTTGGGAATGCCATTAATAGGAATATCATTACAACTATTTCACTTAGTGGCCAGAACCCTGAAAGTTCACCATTCATCACAGCTAAAATAGTCTACAAAGATCCAGACGGAAATCCATTTGCCAATAAAAAGATAAGCTGGAATCTTATATCCAAATTTGAAACCATTGCCAGAGGCAGGGAAACGACCGATGCTGAGGGAATGGTGTCATTTAAGTTAAGTGCAGGTCAGAAAGCCGCTTTAGATACCGGAATACTTGAAACCGTACTTGAAGCAGAAACCGGCAAACTTATCATCTCTAAATTCCCATTGAAAAATTCATTTTCCGCAGCCGATTTTCAATTTTTTCCGGAAGGTGGAGATTTGCTTGAAAATGTAAGTAGCAAAGTAGCATTCAAAGCTGTTCAGGAAATGGGCCTTGGACTTGACCTTAAGGGTGAGATTGTTGATAATACCGGAAAAGTAATCAACAGCATACAGTCGCAGCACCAGGGAATGGGCGTCTTTACACTTCTGCCCGAAAGCGGTAAAACCTACAAAGCAAACCTCATTTTTGCAAACGGAATAAAGAAAACTGTTCCTCTGCCTGAAATTAAGCCTTCAGGAATTGCTATATCTGTAGTAAATTCAACCCCTGCAAATATCATTTTGCAGCTTTCAAGTACACCGGCCTTTTTTGCCCAAAATCGTGATAAAAGCTTTTACCTGGTGGCCAGAAGTAAGGGTGTGATTTGCTTTGCAGCTCAGACTAATTTAGCCACTATAAACATCGGAGCATCTTTACCGAAAAACAAATTTCCAACCGGAATCCTACAGATTACCCTGTTCACAAATAAAGCTGAGCCTCTAACTGAGCGACTGTTATTTATAAAACATACAGATGTTTCAAGTTTAAATATAAGCACCGACAAAAAGGTATATGGTTCAAGGCAGCCTGTAAAATTGAATGTGATTGCAAAAACAGGAAATGTTCCTGTCGAAGGAAATTTTTCACTATCCGTTATAAATGAATCCAAGGTTCCGCATCCTGAAGATGAAGAAACAACCATTCTGACTTCCTTTCTACTTTCATCAGAATTAAGAGGATATATTGAACAACCTAATTATTATTTCAACCAAGCCAACGACAAAAAACTGGCAGATCTTGATGTGCTGATGCTTACCCAAGGTTTCCGCAAATTCTCCTATGAAGAGATAACCAAAGGTCGGGAGCCAGTGATTAGTGTTCTTCCAGAGCAGGGAATTGAATTTTCAGGAATGTTACGCACCTCGAACGGAATGCCGGTCTCTAAAGGCAGTTTGAAACTAGTGGTTCCGGAGAGCAAGTATTATGCTGAAACCACAACTAATTTGAAAGGGGAATTCAAGTTTGAAAAAGTAGTGATTATCGATTCATCAGAAGCTACAATCAGTGCAAGAAGCTCAACTGCAGCCAGAAACATGATGATCATGCTGAACGGCACGGCATTTCCTACAGCTGGCAAAAATGTCAATTTCCCGGATGAAGAACTGAATATTGACAGTGCTATGGCTACTTACCTCGACAATAGTAAAAGACAATACCGGATGGCGACTCAAATGCTTCAGGAGGTTGTGGTTACGGCTACTGCGGTAAAAAAGGCAAGCCACATGGATCACCCTGCTCTTTCAGGTCTTGGGTCGCAGCCAGATCATCTGATTGATGGTGAACGTTTTAAGGGATGCACAATCTTACTGACCTGTTTACAATCATCAGTATCAGGACTTACCTTTAACGAAAACAATTTTTTCGTGACCAGAGTCTATAACTCTGGTCTTAGGGTACCGGTTCAGATCTTTTTTAATGGGATGCCGGTTGATGCCAATTTCCTGAACAATATCAATCCGGCCGATGTTGACAATATTGAGGTCTTCCTGACGGATGAGTTGGGTATGGTGAACCGCACGTACAATACAAATGGAGTATTGGTGATAAACTCGAAAGTTACTCCTAAAGGAACTCCTGTGAGTGCTGAAGACTTGAAAAAATTATTCCCCCAGGATAACGTATTGACTTTCAAACCACAGGGATACATTAAAAAGAGAGAGTTTTATTCACCTAAATATCTGAGCCCGGAAAGCCTTACCACAGGATCTGACCTTCGCAGTACTATTTATTGGAACCCAAGAATATTTACTGATAAGGTGGGAAGCATGGCTGTTGAATTTTACAACGGAGATAATAAAGGAACCTATAAAGCAATCGTAGAGGGTACAGATATCGATGGAAATCTTTCCAGATTTATTTACAGGTATAAGGTTGAGTAATGCAAAAAGGTTTTTAATGGATTCAGACCAGTCATCTTGAGCAAGCACAAATTGTCATCCTGAACGCTTGAAGGAATTCGCAGGCTTAATACAAAATTCGAGTCTTGCTCAGGAAGTTCCCTCTCCGCCTAGGGCGGATCGGTATGACAGAAATGCTGACAAATCAAACAATGAAGGCCCGGCGATAAATCGCCGGGCCTTCATTGTTACAGGATTGTAAATTTTAGTGAATCCCTCCAAGTAATCGGCTCCAGCGTACTTTATCGAAGAAATTACCTTTAGTATTCCAGCTCATCCAGACAAACAAAGCCTTACCTACGATGTGATCATCAGGAACAAAGCCCCAATAGCGTGAATCCAAAGAATTATCTCTGTTATCACCCATCATCCAGTAGTAATTCATTTTAAATGTATAGCTATCTGTCTTTTTCCCATTAATCAATATATCATTCCCGATTTTCTCAATGGTATTACCTTCATAAACAGAAATCACCCGCTCATAAATTGAATAATTGCTGCTATCCAGTTTTACTGTCCAGCCTTCTTTTGGTATGATGAGCGGACCAAAATTGTCAGCATTCCATTTAAATGAAGGATTATGTGGAAATATCTGAGAATCAAATTCATTCATCGGTCTGATGTAAGGGTTCAGACTTTTTACATTCGACCAGCCTTTAATAATTTCAGCATCTGCAGCAGTCATATTAAAGATATATTCATCTGCAGATGAGCGCTGTGCTTCAATATTCAGATCTTCTATCGCCTGAGGGTTAAAATCAGTACCATCAGATTTTACGTAATAATACTTTTCACCGAACACAGGTACTTCAGCAGGTTTATTGTTCAAATAAACCCTGGCATCTTTTATTTGTAGGGTATCCCCACCAATAGCCAGACAGCGTTTAATGTAGTTTTCACGTTTATCTACCGGACGTGAAAGCGGTGCATCTGCATCCATGGGAAAGTTAAATACAACAACATCATTTCTTTTAACCTCTCCAAGTCCGGGCAAACGACGATAATCCCACTTAATTCCTTCCCAATAAGCTTTGGTTCCGGTAATTGGCATAGTGTGATGGGCAAATGGAAAGGACACTGGTGTAATGGGCATCCTTGCTCCATAATTCACTTTACTCACGAAAAGATAATCTCCGACAAGAAGCGTTTTCTCCATAGAACCTGTAGGAATCACATAGGCCTCTATGAAAAGACCCCTGATCAAAGTAGCAGCCACCACCGCAAACAGAATAGCATCAAACCACTCTCTGCCGGCACTCTTCTTAGTCCTTGCTTTCTTATCTTTCGATTTACCCTTACTAGTTAAACTCATGTTCTTTTGTAATCAATTTAAATGCTAAAATCAAACATATCTGTGATATTAAAAAATCCGGTCTTGTCTTCAAGCCATTCTGCCGCCATCACGGCTCCTAGAGCAAATCCTGCACGACTATGGGCTTTATGCTTAAATTCAATGCCATCCACTTCCGAACTGTAAATTACCGTGTGAGTGCCCGGAACATCCTCAATACGATGTGATTCTATGAGTAACTGATCAGGTTTCGGTATTAATTCCTCACCTGAACCTATCAATTCATTCACCCATTCATGTTTAGAGCCAAGCTCAGAAATAATACCTTCTGCAATGGTCATCGCGGTACCGCTGGGTGAATCGAGTTTTTCAGTATGATGAATCTCTTCGACTTGAACTTCGTATTGTGGATACCTGTTCATAATCTTAGCAAGCACTTTATTTACAAAAAAGAAAACATTCACACCAATACTAAAATTAGACGCGTATAAAAGGGTATTGTTACTCTCCTCACATTTATTCTTTACTTCCTGTAAATGACCATACCATCCTGTGGTACCTACCACAACCGGAACATGTGCTGCAAAGCAAATCTCGATATTGCTCAGCGCAGAATCAGGTGTACTAAAATCTATTGCCACATCTGCCTGTTCTAAATTGGGTATAGTCAAGTCCTCCAAATTATCGACATTGACTTTCAGAACAACCTCATGGCCTCTTTCAATCGCAAATTGTTCAATGATACGGCCCATTTTGCCATATCCAAGAATAGCTATTTTCATTAATTTTAAATTAAATAATTATATACAAGGTCATAAACTCAGTTTCAGTTTAAATCCTATTGCAGGAGAAAAAGCAGAAGCATGAACAGGTACCTGACTTACCGAAGGCTGTACTTTTAATGACAATTCATCCGAAATATCAAACCTAAAGAACTTTGCATCAACATAAGCATCAATAATCGTAATCGCATAAAATCCGATTCCGGCCAATACAGAAAGATCTCGATCACGTCTGTAAGCATCCTTAATCTGAATAATCCCCTCATTTGTATATCCTGCATAGAGAAGATTTTCTCTTTTTTCAGGATTCAGTTCACGAAACTGTGCCTCCTTCAGAAAGATTTTATAATTACGCTGATTAAACTCAAAAACGAGGCCAATTCCAATGAAACCACCATAAACTAGGGGCACTTTCCACCATCGTTTGTTGTAAATCTGTCCAAGACCTGGAAGCACTAATGATCTCATCGCCGCACGGCGCGGCATCGCTTCGATAGCAAGACGGGCAGAATCTTTAACAGCAGGTACTTTCTTAACCGGTATTTTACTGCTATCTGATTTCGCAGGAAGAGCATCTGTAACTTGGGAAAGCACATCTGATTGCGTTAAAAAACACATACAAATGAACCCCAAAAGGATTTTTAATTTCATTACCAATCTAACATTTCCAGAATTCGGTTCAGGTCATCATCAGACATAAACCCAATTTCTATAGAACCTTTACCCTTTTCACTTAGTTTTAGCTTTACATTAGTACTAAACTTAGAGGCAAGGTCATCCTGAATCTTCATGTATTGAAATGACATCCCAGCTGCCTTGACAGATTTCTTTACTTTTCCGAAGCTATGAAGCTGCCGAACTAATTCTTCAACCTTACGAACCGAAAGTCCGCGATTAATTATTTCCTGAAAAAGATAAAGTTGCTTCTCAACATCCTCCACTGTAATCAGAGCACGCGCATGGCCCATAGAGAGATCTTTATCGCGGATTGCAGCCTGAATAGCAGGTGGAAGTTTTAATAATCGAAGGTAATTGGTTACAGTAGAACGGTTCTTGCTCACCCGTTCACCAAGCTGCTCCTGTTTCAGATTACATTCATCGATCATACGTTGAAAACTCAATGCAACTTCTATTGCATTCAGATTTTCACGCTGAATATTTTCGATTAGCGCCATTTCCAGCATCTGCTGATCATTAGCTGTGCGAATATAGGCCGGAATTTCAGTTAACCCTGCCAGCCTAGATGCCCGCAACCGACGTTCTCCTGAAATAAGCTGGTAAGAATTCTGGCCCGATTGTCTGACAGTGATTGGCTGAATCAAGCCCTGCAATTTGATTGACTCTGCAAGTTCATGGAGTGCTTCAGGATCAAAATCAGTGCGGGGCTGAAATGGATTGACCTGAACCTGACTGATCTTTACTGAACTGATTGAACCCAGTGAGGAACTTTCATTACTTACCTGCTGTCTGTCATTTTCCGGCAAATCGGAATCATCCAAAAGAGCTCTTAATCCCCTTCCTAATCCTGTTTTCTTTTGGTAGATCATATTATACTAATGCTTGTTTAACGGCTTCCTCATTCGAAATGAGACCGTTTTTACGAATGATCTCACGGGCCAAATTAAGGTAATTGATTGCACCTTTACAATTCGCATCGTGCATAATCACCGAGATACCATAGCTTGGAGCTTCACTTAAACGAGTATTCCGCTGGATAATCGTATCGAAGACCAGTTCCTGAAAATGAGTCTTTACCTCTTCAACAACCTGATTAGACAATCGAAGTCTGACATCATACATGGTAAGCAAAATTCCTTCGATCTGAAGATTTGGATTTAAACGACTCTGAACAATCTTTATGGTGTTCAGCAATTTTCCTAATCCTTCAAGTGCAAAATATTCGCATTGAACCGGAATAATGACCGAATCAGCTGCAGTAAGGGCATTGATTGTGATCAGACCAAGAGAAGGAGAACAGTCAATGATAATGAAATCATAATTATCACGGATCTTATCCAGAACCGCTTTCATTTTATATTCCCTGCTTGTTAGATTGATCATTTCAATCTCAGCACCAACTAGATCAATATGGGCTGGCAAAAGATCAAGGTTTGGAGTGTCGGTATTTTGGATAGCCTCCAAAGGATCTATCTCGTTAATTATACACTCGTAAATACTGGCCTTTATTGTACGTGGGTCAAAACCTATTCCTGATGTTGAGTTTGCCTGCGGATCAGCGTCAAGCAAAAGAGTACGATATTCAAGTACAGCTAAACTCGCTGCAAGATTTATTGCCGAAGTAGTTTTTCCAACCCCCCCCTTTTGATTTGCTAACGCGATAATTTTGCTCATTTTAAATAAATAATTACAAATACGTGATATTAAAAAGTTTAAACAATTAATTCTAAGCAGTTCAAAACACTACTTTTGATTGATTAAATAGAACTTTTTAATAAATTCTAAGATACAAACTTAAAACTAATTACACCGCGGGGCGATTTTCGTTTTGCACATCTTATCCACAAAATGACTACACTAATTTCAGGTACTAATCGTGAGGGAAGCAATACACTTAAACTCACCGAATATTATCATAGGCAATTGTCAGAAAGAGGTTTCGACTCAGAAATACTCTCACTTTGCGACCTGCCCGGCAATCTGATCAGCTCCGATCTATATGGAAAACGCAGCCAAGCCTTTCAAAGTATTCAGGATAGAATCTCAGCAAGCAGCAAATTCATTTTCTTGATTCCTGAGTATAATGGAAGCTTCCCGGGGGTATTAAAAACTTTTATTGATTCCTGTTCTTTTCCGGAAAGCTTTTTTGGAAAAAAAGTAGCCTTAGTCGGACTTTCAAGTGGCAAATATGGAAATATTAGGGGGATCGACCATTTCACAGGAATCTGCCATTATATCAATATGCATGTTCTGCCATTACGTGTCCATATTCCAAACATTGGGAAAGAATTCGATGAAAGCGGGAACCTTTATAATGAAGACACAGTAAAATTCACAAATCAGCAGATTGAAAGGTTTATAGAGTTTTGAAAGGCTGACAGGGTTTAGAACCCTGTCAGCCTTGAACCCTGTCAGCCTTAACTATTAAACCTTGCCCAACCTTTCCCTTCATATCCAAAAATAAACTGCTTAGGATTGATAATCTCGGCCATTATTTCAATACTGTCTGTTATCCGTGGACCCGATCTGTTAAAATACTGATTCCCATCTGCGATATAAATTCTGTTTTGCTGTACGGCCTTTAATTCCTTCCACCCGGGCAATTCCAGAATTAGATTGATCTCCATCAAGGTTCTTTGAATCGAAAATCCACATGGCATCAGTACGATGATATCAGGATTTTCCTTCTGAATATCCTCAAAATTAACATAGCCCGAATGTTTGCCTTTTTCTCCCAAAATCGGGATTCCGCCGGCAATTTCAATAATTTCAGGTGTCCAGTTTCCGGCAATCATCAAGGGGGAAAGCCATTCAATACAAGCTACCCTTGGTTTTTCGACAATAAACTTGAGTTTATGTCGAATGATATTGATGCGTTCCTCTAATAGTTCAAGTAATTCTGCACCGGCTACTTCCACGCCTAATTGATCTGCAAGGTGATGCATATCTCGGTAAATATCAGATAAACCATGAGGCTCCAGAGAAATGATCCTACAATCTTTTTCAAGCAGATCCTCCATTGCCAGTTCCACATCCTTAAGGCTCACTGCACAGACTTCACACTGGGCTTGGGTAATAATGAAATCAGGTGCCAAACTTTTTATCAATTCTTTGTCAATTGAATAAATAGAAAGTGAATCTGAGAGTATTTCTTTTACTTGTCTGTCTATTTCTGCACTGTCAATCCCCGGAAGAAACTTTGCTGAAGAACATACCGGTAGACTTTTAACACTTTCAGGATAATCACATTCATGCGAACGGCCTATAAGCAAGTGCTCCAACCCCAGTGCACAAATAATCTCTGTGGCTGCCGGCAAGAGAGAAATAATTTTAATATCCTGCATCAATTCTCAATTTTGTTAAAGGTAAAATTATTAAAAAACCATCAATTACCTCCAGTTCATTTGGAGGCAATTGATGGCAGAAAAATATTTGCAGATTTACCCTAAGCCTGAATACCAAGGTAAAATTATAAAGTCTATTTCAATTTTTTCCAAATTCAGATACTATTGATTTCCTGTATTTTGTTCTCCCTGCTTAAGATCATCATTCGTTACCCCACGCTTTTTCTTAGGAGCCTGCATTGACAATTTTCCAAATCGGTAGCTAAAGCTTGTTCCGAATGAGCGGAAAGGGACTGAGAAATTGCTGGTTTGAACAAAATCTGCTCCGCTAATATTTTGACGGAAATTCTTATTCTCATTAAATGGATCAATTATGGTCAAACCAATACTTCCTTTCTTCTTCATGATCTCCTTCTTCAAGCCAAGGTTCCACATATTGAAAGATGGATTTCTACCTTGTGAAGTACGGCGTGGTGAATTAGTTATCAGGAATGTCTCGAAAGTAAGACCCTTTGGAAACACATAGGAACCCATAAAAAAAGCATTGTAGATTAATTGTGTATTGGTATTACTTACGGTAAATCCACTGTTCGCATTAATATCATAGGTAAATACGTTGAAATTACCGCGAAAGGTAAGCGGCTTTACCGGATTAATCTGCCCAAAGAAATTAAAACCGAATGAGTTATTACTTCCAACGTTTCTGAAAGTAGTTCGGGAACCGGTAGCGGTATTTCCTGTAGAAGGATCAGTAACACTAATTGGTAATACAAAGCTTTCTATTATATCATTCGTACGGCGATAATAAACCGAAGCATTCAGTACAGATGTTTTAACAAACTTTGAAAAA
>Ga0105053_10008443_pt1 | contig 13390 bp, 16 predicted proteins | sample BON01_FD_78093 | JGI IMG/M metagenome (GOLD analysis project Ga0105053, IMG submission 78093) | Freshwater microbial communities from Lake Bonney liftoff mats and glacier meltwater in Antarctica - BON-01 | ecosystem: Environmental > Aquatic > Freshwater > Ice > Glacier meltwater | place: Lake...
AATACAACGTGCCTTTTCGCGAAGAGTCGTGCAGAAGCAGCTGCATTTACAGCGGTCCATTACACAGTTACAGCCGTGATGCCGTCAGCCAGCATCCGTCCACCCGCGCTGGTGCGGAGTCAACTCAACTGATGTATAGCGGGCGCGCATTACAAGCATTGAGCGACCTCGCTCGGCAATTTCGGTGTCACCCCATTTTTTGGCGGTACTATTGTCATGGGCCTGTACGCAGTTTCTGAGCAAAAGCTTGTTCACCCTGACCGTGTACTTAGCCCCCATCAGTAGTGGACAATTGCAGCGAAATTCTCACTACACCTATGGAGGTCTTGTTGTCATTGACAGCAGCTCTGAACACCCTGGCCACAAGGACCCATGTGGGTTTGCTTTGCTGCAGGGTCAACAGGTTCGTTGGCAGGTTTAGCATTGGAAACACGAAAGATTTGTCAGTGAGTCCTCGACCTCTTTGGTGCAGGTACTTGTTCTTTGTTTTTTTCCTCTGTGAATCAAGCAAGTGTTGCTTTGCTTTGGTGGTGAGCGGTGGGGAATTCTGCGGAACTTGGGACCTTAGATCTCCAGAAATCTTATCATCACTCAGGACCCTCACTTATGAGGCCGAGCAGACTTTAGACCTGCCCAAACACGGCCCGGGAGCTGACAGGGCTCTGCACCTGGTTGTCAACAGTGTTAGTCACAGTTGCTGGATCCGTTCGAAGAGGAAAAGACGGGGGCCAGTATAGCCAGCGACCGTGACGTAGTTAAGGTGCTGGGTGAGGATCCAGCCACCCCAGGTTGTCGAAAAGGGGACTGGGCAAGGAGGTACATCAGCATCTTTAAATCAAGGGTACGTGCCCCTTGGCTCGCCCGTGACAAAACCTCGGGACCGTAAGGATTAACCAATATTGGTTTGATGATGATGATTGCTTTTATTACTATAAATGGTGGTTTAGTGCCCTCAGTGATTGAGGGTCTGTGCGATCAAATCTATTTTATATTTGAAATTATTGGTGGTTTTGCGTTCACATCTTTTGCTTTTCTTTTTCGGAAGAAAAATGTGTTCAAGAAAAAAGCAGTTAGTCCAAGATCTCATCCCGCCTCCTAGCATATACATACACATGTGTACTTTGTACGCATATACGAATATACGTATGCCGAGATTTAGTCCACCTGGATTCATCGGGCCCTCCAGGTGTCTCATCCCGACTCCTAGGCTCACATCCGAGTACCCAATCTGTGCAGTGTGTGTGTGTGTGTGCGTATACACACACATAAGCCCACATACACTCTCACCCGCGTTAAAAATAGAGAAGACACAGACAACACACCCCTATCTTTCTTGTATCAAAAATATCTTACCATGCCAAGCAACAAGTGCCCTCATAGACCAGTTAAACCCCCCAATCCTCGTTCCCCAACGCTGATTGAACAAACTGCACATACATGAGCGCATATGAACACCCTGCAGCGAGCGTGTACGCAAATGTATGCGCTGATGTCACAACACCTGTTTAACGTATACACCTGCATGATGTTGATTGCTTTTATTGCTTTCAACAGTAGTTCAGTACCCTTGATTGAGGGTCTATGTATTACAAATCCATAGGAATTTGAGTTTTCGGGTTTTTTAGACGGAATCGAACTGACGACCTAGGCATTAAGAGTCCCTCGCTCTGACCAACTGAGCCACGCTTGCACGTGAGGTTACATGCATGGTGCTCACAACACCTGTCTGAATGCATGCATACTCTCCACAAAAATGCACATGCACCCGTTCATGCGCGACCATGCAACGGCGTAGACTCGGAAACTTCTTTGCCATGGAAGCTATTGCAAACTTATTTTGAGTCTTGTGCGAGCATCTTTGCTTTTTGCTGCCCGCCCTCCTGCTGGCTCGACGAAATCAGTCGCCCGACGCTGTTTGCTCAAGAAATCTGTCTAAATCCACCCTAGCTCATGACGCGGTCGCCGCTGCGGTGTCGCACAGACATCATTTGATCATCTGCGTTGGTGCAGGCCTCATCCGGTTTGTGTATGGGTCGCACTCCAAGCGTGGCCACGGGGCTAACCCCATCCTGCCACCTGCCGCACCTCTCTTATCTTTCTGACAAAACCTGATCCAATCTTGTGCATGTTGACATCCACTTGGCTGATTTGCCTTCTTCGTGCTGTCACTGTTATTTCTGCTGGTAATGACAGTAGTGGGTGACTCCTGCCAAGCTCTACACACTTGTCAGATTCATTGTCTTTGCCTCCTTCACCAGTTCCTAGGCACGATCCCAAAAAACGCCTCATGCAATATCAAGTTAGTGTATCTTGTAAACACGCTCAGGAAGCAGGGAGTCGATGCGCGTCTTCGCTAGTCGGTCATCTCGTTTGCTATGTGCTGGCTTCACAATTTTGATTAAAACGTGTTTTTCACGTTTTCCCTTACTTCCTTTTCCATCACAAAAAGTATAATTTGTCAAATTTTCAAACGATAATCTGGGAATCACTAAATCATTTTTAATTGTATAGTTTGAGTCAAACTATACATTTGATTTTTGAAAGAAAATCAATTGGTTTACTTTAAATCGATCTGAGTATAGTTTGCAAAAAAACCAAACTAAATGGTAGAGTTTAACTTTTCAAAAGTATAGTTTGCAAAAAATCAGAGTAGGGTGTATAGTTTAGGTTATACAAAATGTTGTTTGTGTAAAATGAAACCAGATTATGTAATTTAAAATTGGTGTTATTACAGTTTAAAAATAATGTGATTATGGTTTACTGTGCACGTGTCGTAGAGTTTATACGGGGCGCGCGCGGCAGCGCACCGCACACCCCGTACTTTGTTTCCAATCATCGTGGCACAACCAACACTCATGACCTTATACTTGTATTTATTTCACAGTATACATTTTCTCCTAACTTTAGTATAAACCGCCTTGCCAGTAAGACCCAATGTGAAAAGTTTCGAGCCACTACTGCAGTCTCTCGTTTGATTCTTTCTTTCTTTCTTGGGTAAAGAACCCAACTCAATCACTTGGGACCCAAGATACTGTCTTGAACCGTTGTCCACCTACTTATGGTGATGGACCCGCTGGACTGGGTAGAAACAGTCTCAGTTGAAACGTTTGTCACGGCGAGCTTACATGCATGATCGATCACTCTGATTCATTCTTTACAAACACATCTCTTTTTTTTCAAAAGTATGACCGTGACTTTATGATCCTTCACAACACATTTGTTCATCATCTTTCATTTTTCATTTTTCGATGGCATCGAAAACCCAACATAATCACTCAGGACCCAAGACTCTGAGACTGTCCTGGACTGTTGACGACCAAGTTGACAAACTGATGACCTCCGGACCTTGGTCGCAGGGTACCAAGTGTGGAAACGTCTATGTTCCTTAGTTTTGAATACATACGGTCGAAGTTTTATTTGATTTGTAATTATTTTTTGAATGCAGTGTGACTGACCCCCCTGACGTGCCCTCCCGAGGTCCCCGTCCCCCCAGTCCTTGACTTCCATGTCTAAAAATCTTATGTGTAGTCACAGTGAATTCAATTCAAGTCAGTGCCACGGCTGGTGTCCTGTCGTACTTCATACATTCTGACGGCGCGGACATCTACACACTCTCGGCCGCACCCAGCACACGTGGTGATGGTTTTTTTGTTAGGACTTTAGTCATCACACTACACTGAGTTTAAATCATATTTTTTGGCCCCGCCGTGAGGAAACTCGCTACAAACCATATCAACGAATCAAATTGAGTTCTTGTGCAGTTCTTTGAACAAATTTGTATGGTTTGTGTCAAATGACAGACACTACTTACAAAAAATGAATATACTTCTAATAGACAGATTTTGAAAGTCGGGTTGACTAATTCATAAGAGCGCACTTTGTACCAGGATTGTGCTCTTACCAGTGAGGTCCCAAAACGATTTAAAGGTCCCACGAAAGCGTACTGACGTCACGAACATCTTAATTAGTACGGCAAATCGGATCTCAAAATCAGTCTATTATGTAAACGTGCAAATTTTAAGATCAAACTACAATTCACAGATTCTTTGGCGCGCCCTGACGCAGGCCTTGGTCCACTCGTTTGCTGCGTCAGTCAAAAGGGCCAACATTTCTTCTGCCCCGGAGAAGAAACAGTCCATGCGTTTCTCAGACCTTGGAAAGTGGTGCACCTGAACTAGTTTGCAAACGGCGCCAACACTGTCGTCTTTGAGAACATGTTCTCACAGATTCGCCCGGGCCTCCAGGACAATGCTTGCATTGGAAATCAAATTTATGTCTCCCGCATGAGAATACGACGTTTCCTCATGACAGGGGCGGCCCACCCGGCGTTGTCGTATCAAATTGTGGTGTATATGACGTCCAATTCGCTGCCCACGTCCACGGGGCCTCCGCCTCATGTAAGTTCACTCACACGCACCAGCAGCACAAATTTGTCAAAACCCTGAGCAAAGCTATATGCAGGGTGATTTACACTGCGGTCTCTTTTGCGCGCGCAAACACACACACACACTCTCTCTCTCTCTCTCTCTGACACACACGCACATACACACTGGCAGAAACACGTACGTGCACTTACACGCACACACACACACACACACACACACTCACAAGGAGCGCGAAAGCCTGGAGTGAAGCAACAAGCACAGTGATTCAACTTTCTCTTCTGCACGTGCAATCTCTCTCTCGCCCTCTTTCGTCATTGACGTTGTCCTGGCTCTCTCTGTCTCCAAAAAGTCCCCTCCCTCTCTCGCTCTCTCTTTAACAAAAAACACACTCTCTCGTTCTCTCTCTCTCTCTCTCACACACACACAGGAGGCCATTGGAGATCATCATTGATCTTCCTTTTGGGTTTTCCAATAAACAACATTCAATGATCTCTCACAGAGGCCCGGGAGGCGTTATCCTGGTGAAAACTGTGCGTGGATACTTGGCAGCGCAACGCAAGGCCCAGAATAGTGAAGCGAAGTGTCTCTTAAATGCATGACCTCAGCCTGCGCATATTTAATTTCTGTCTATACCACTGTTGATTGGTTTGTGTACTCGACGGGTAGACATCTTCAAGAATGAGTTGATACAAGTACTTCGCTTTGTCAAGGTACACAGCATTATTGTGTGCAAGTGGATTTTTTGCTGACGTAACAAAAGTATCTGTTTTACTACAAAAAAGGGTTTGGTTGTGAGATAGCGGAGAAGCGGTTATCTGTCCTAAGATGTGTTGTTGTTTACGTCGTGTTTGTTGTGTAATTGGGGCTCACCAGACGCCCAGAGGATAGTAATGTACTTTGAATGATGATTAAATTGGTTGACCCAAACAAACCTCCAATCTGCGACTCACAATAGAATCAAACTGTAAATATGTTTCCTGTAAACCACATGTCATCTAATCCACTCGAATCTGTATGGTTCACACATTAACACACGTGACATAAACATCGCAATGACGAGACTTGTCACAATTCTTCTCCGTGCCAATGACATTCCCACAAGACAGGCCCACCCTATGAGCTTGAAGTCTCTGTCTCGGTGCATGCCGAGCTCAGTAGTAGTGCCTCACACGCCCCGCACGCAGACGTGATAAGAAATGGGCATGCTGACACCTGCAAGCCAAGAGTTCCACAGCTGACTCCCCGCAGCTTGCAGCTCTTCGTCTTGATTCTAACCGAAGCTTGTCATAATCCCATTCACTTGGCGTGGCCGTGACGGTGGACAGCAAACAACGAAAAAACGCGGGTTTCTTTGCGTGTTTTAAATCAATGCATCAATAACCATATTAATTCGGGGCTAAGCATTCTGAAAAGTTGATTTGTTCACTGGCGTTCGCCAGCGTTTGATGTCACATTATCAGAATTTTTTTGACGCCTGCAGTTGTTCGTCACATTTATAATAGAATTGTCAATATGTCTCATACGATTCCTTAGATCGGAAGATCCGAGGGATCGGTTTTATATCGACTGATATGTGCATCTGATTCTCCCGGGTCTCAAGTTTGAAGCTCTCATCTTTCATGGACACTATAATTATACTAGCAACGCGAAGTACACAATGCGTGCACTAAAACATGTCAGATTGCATGAACTTTTCAAAAGCAAGTGTATGTCATACGGCTGTTCTTTCTCTCTTGTTGTTTCTATTGTGATGTTGCTTTTATTACTTCGTAAGAAATAGTCTAGTAGCTTTGCTGGAAGCTCTACGTGCTACTGTGATAGTGTTTATCACAGAGCAACTTCACCAAGCGAAGCAAGAAACATCACAAACAAAAAACACCCAGATCTAAGACACTAGCTCCCCAAGGGGTCGGTCTTTCCTTTCCTCTCTTGCAAAAATGGGGTTCAAATAGGGTTGAAAATGTAATGTATACAAAAGTTGTGTATCGTAAATATGTGGTTATGAGGGTCGTGTGTTGGAAAATATGGGTGTGTAAGGGTGTCTTCAAAAAAGATGTTTTTCAATACACCACCATCCCTACACTGTACATTTTGAACAGTGACAACCCTATTCTTCGATCCTCGGGTCAATTGCCATCTTCTGGTGGGCGCAAAGCACCTTAGGAGCCCCTCGCCTTTCTTTCTTCTTCTCGAGTGGCAAATACCCAATTCAATCACTGGACTAAGTGGCTGGTGAGAACCCAATTAATCGCGTAGGACCCAAGAAACTGTTGCCGCCGCGCGCTCCGGAAGGGAGGAAAGTAACAAACATGTAGGAAACCCACGTCGAGGAGGAGCGGACCGGATCTGGACCCTCGAATACGAAGAAGGAGATGGGGCATGGCCCTGAGAGAAGCAAGGAGAGAGGGGATGGTAACAGGATAATTTGAGGTACGAAAGATTCCTTGCTTGCTCTGTCATTTTAATGAAGAGAAATTATTGGGGAGATGCGTCTCAGTTCATGCTGAAAGGAATGGAAAGTGCAAAAGGTCAAAACTCAGAAGCGGCAACAAAGACCCCACATGGGCTATGTGAGTACATGGACCTACACATGTACGCATGGACACTGTAGGCCCACAGCTCCGGGTCGGAGAACCAGACCTGAAGACGCCCATCAGGCCACGCACCAAGAATGCAGAGAAGCTCGCCCTTGCAACCAGGCAATACATCTTCTGTGTCGCTCACTTTCGCTCTCTCTGGAGATTGGTCCTCTTGATACGGAAAGCGGCAGGCTTTTGCTTCGCTACTAGACTACTGCAGAGATGCACTTCGCCATCCTCAATCGTGTGCGCAACAAACTGCTCACAAAACTCTGACGGAGTGTGCACGATATATGCAGCAAGGTAGAGAGAGGAGGAGATAAGTGGACCATATTACTCAAACATGAGGTGTTTATTATTTTTCAATTGTGTAGCTTGAAGAGTGGCGAGGAGAACCTCAAGCCTGGCGAACTTTCGTGCGAAGAGAGTGCGCTCGCTTCGCTCTGCGAATCGATCTCAACAAACCCCCCCTCGCTGCGTCGCGCAACATCGCGGAGCGCAAGTTGTGCATCTATCTGAGCTGCAATAGGGACTCTTTTAGCGATCACTACGTGTGAAACGCCCATCAGAATACCGTGACCCAGCCCTAGAACCATGGGCTGCAGCAATGGGGAGCTCTCGCTGGTCTGAAGCATTGCCAGGCACAGAAGCGAACCCATCGCCATCTTATACCCCTTCACCATGGCCATGTTTAATGGGTTTTGATTTATCCAATTCCAACTCTCTTCGAGCAATTTGGAGACAGACAAAGGGATGATGACCTCAAGGTGCAATTTTTACTACAGGATGACCGATTTTACTACAAGATTTGACGAGACTCGAGGTGATTGGCATCATAGAGAGTCAAAAAACGTGATCTGCCGTTTACTACACAAATTGCAAGACTCGACGGTGAATGAAAGTAGCGCGAACTCGCAAAGAAAATGGAGAAGCTGCTCTGCTGGACCTGCTCCTGGACCACTGGTCAGGAAACGCCATGCCCCAGCAACCAAGGTAGGTTGACATTGTGCGCGGAACAGTGACGGGTGCAGTCGCATGTCATGGTGCATATACACACTCTCTCAACGAATTACATTCACTCCCTCACTCACTCACTTGTCCGATGGAACGTTTCTTTTGACAGGCCAGCTGCAGGCGACCTGAGCAGCGTGCAATTCCAGAGTGGGCAACCGGGAGGTTACCCGGCGGCATATTTTCGCAGTGATTCAGGCTCAGGACAAACGAGATGCTCGCAAGTCGCCGAGTACAGCGGCGGTTCTGGCTACAGTCACGACCAGCAGCAGAGCACCGGCAATGATCCGCACAGCGAGGGTGTGGGGGGGCAGCAGACGAGTGACACGTTGCAAAGACCTTCTCCTGGAGAATCCAGCGTACCTGTCCGGCAGCCGGTACGTTTGGACCAAATGTCAGTGATACCGGTGCAAGAAGAGAGTTAATGCAAGTAGTAACCACAGAGGAAGGCTAAAGAGAGATATAGAACGTTGATTATATGACAGCCACCAAGAGGGGACTAGACTATAGGGTTAAAATGGATCTCAGACAGATGCGAGACAGGCTTCTCAGAAGCTGAAATGTACAAATTTGGCAACTACCTGTGAAATGTACAAATTTGGCAATCTGAGTTTAAGAACACACAGGAGCAGTCGGCGCATGGCAGTGGCACCAACGCTCTCTTTGGTGCAGACCCCAAAATCCTGTGGGAAGACACGAAAAAGTGGGTGGACCAGATTCGAAAGGCAACGCCGAACACGCAGCAATTTCTAGACGATTTGCAAATTGATGCAGCTCAGCTCAATGTTTGGTATAGGTATCACTTTTCTTCCTTCTTCTGCTGCTGCTAATACTGCTAATTTTTCTCGAAGCTACACCAACACCATAATAACAGATCGGAAGATCCAACCTAAACACACAATGCACACTTGAAGTGAACTATTTCCGGCAACTGATAATACGTCCGTACTAACTCCGACCCAACAATATTTTCTTTTACCGTTCATGTCCACAGTTTCTATCTTATCCGCAGTTTTAACAGTTGTAGATATTGCTGTGACTGCTTCTAACCAGTAGAACCCTATCCTTGAATCACTCTGACAACAACAAAACAATACAAACGAAACAGCGGATCCAGCACGTGGGCTCATATCACAACTAAAATCCGCCAGCAGATCAAAATCATCATGGACAAACAGCGCTGCCCGACGCCCGGCCAGCAACAGCAACAGGTGAGACTGCCAGCAAAAACCTATAGCTCACAGCATGCCACACAGTTGCCTCGGCATTATTGCCTGCTGTGGTCAAGAACTTGCCCAGCATACAATTCTGGCGGGTGCCCTCGGTGTTGTCGTCTGTGCCCGAAGAATGTGTGCATCTATCGTACGTTACACAGATGCCCTTGGTTTCAAAACCCTCTACGCACGGGAGTTGCGACTCGAATGCATCGCAGTACAGAGGTAGTTGAAGGCTTGGGGCAATATTACACATGTATTCATATATGTATATATGCATATACATGTGTATATCTATCTATCGATCTATCTATAGATGCTTAAGCTTATCGACTAGGAACCTAACGCTGACATATTGGTCTGTGGAATGCATATGTATATATACATACGTATATACGCATCACAACTACATGCAGCAGCAGCAACTGAATCAGCAGCACATGCCACAGCAACAGCAAGCTGCCAACCAGCAAAGGATATCAGGGCAGTGTGGGGGGAGGGGGGGGGGGGGGCATGATTCAGTAACAGTTGCTGGCCGTGGCTCAAGTATGGCAGCCAGTCGTGTAGGTATGAATGGAGGGCCACTGCACGACGTTCTGATGTCCATCAGCCCCAGTGCCGCGGCACCTGTTTTCTACCAGTGGACGCCCGGCACAAAACTCGACAAATCTTCTTGGTTGCCAATCTCCACTACTGTCCGCCCAGCACCACCGGGTGCCCCTCTAGCCAAAAACACTTCTTCTCCCTGCCATGGTGCGTCGATGTCGATGTCGCGAAAGGCATCAGGCGAGGCCCTGGAGAAAAGGACGAAGATTCAAGTTGTTGAAGGTGCGATGGAGATGGAGGTTGAGCAGAGCGTGACTCTTTGGGCCAAGGGGTAAGTCATACATGTTTCGGCTTTTTGCTCAAATGTATAGTTTCGCATGGTCCTACATCTCTACAGTCTGATCTTTGTGAGATATGGAATATTGCTCCCTGTAAAGATAAGAAAATGTATGATCGTTCAAGTCTTTGACATTAGTGTGTCAGTCCAAACCCTCCTACAGTCCAAGAGGTGCTGCTCATGCCGAACCACAGCAAAGGTTACCGCGCAGAAGAGGTGGCACGGACTTTTTTCAAGGCATGTACAAAACTATCAGACAATAAAGAAGACATTCTTCCGCAGGTGCGTGGACGTGACATTTGAGATGTCATCACATCTCCAACACCGCATCTCCAACAACGCGTTGGAGGGCACGTGTGAGAGAATTTGACGCACACATGCTGTTCTAACTTTGCACACGTGTCTTCTACTGCTACAGGAAGATGGTGTGGACTACATGTTGTCGGTCTTCAGACTCTTTGCGGAACTCTTTCCTGAGTTTACCAACACAAGCCAACAGTTTTCGAGCTGCCACAGGCTGAATCGCCTCCATTTCAACAAGATTGGCTTCGAAATCTACGGCAAGGTGCAGAGCCGACGTGTGCCAGCCTTGAGTGGCAAACCTGGCAATCCGGGCTATGGCTTCCGCCGTGCTCGGTGGCGCAATCCTATTGACGACCCCCAGGACGCAAGCGTGTGTGGGGATATGCTCATGGGCATTGGCGTGTCAAATGAGCTCGAGCGCGTAAAGAAGCGTGTTCGCGATTTCCACAATGAATGGGACATGATTCGGCGGCCTACAAATCCAGCGGGTCCAGGCCGTCCCCGGAGTCTCAATATTTGCCAAGACCAGGCTGTCTTCACAGTCAACACTCCCCTTCCTGCGACTGCAGGCCTAAGGGCTCTACTAAGGGCCGTTGACGACTCGTCAACAGCCGAGACTCTCTTAAATTAAGAAAGAAAACGGAGAAAGAGAGATTGAAACTCGAAACCGAGAGACATACTTCGGGACAAAAACAAACAGTAACAGAGAAAGTGAAGGAGGAAAAGAGAGTGAGAGAAGGGAAAAGGCTAGGAGATGGAAACGCATGTCCGCAACGTGCCTCGCCACTGCAACATCATATGTGCGCTATTAAAAACAATGTCACAATCTGGATGGTGTTTGCTTTCAAATCAATCAGATGCACATACGCGTTGAAACACTCATCCCTTCTGAAAACACCCACCAGTAGCAGTACTAAGTACACGCACCTGCTTTCAACGATTCGCCTCTCTTGACCACGATGGAGCCGATGCAAAGTATGATAAATTGCACCATGTCAGGATCAGACCGTCCCTGGAGTCTATTAATACGGTGAGACCAGGATTTGCAAGCACGTGAACTGCGAGCTTGCAGTTCTTGTTTGTGTATCAAAATACATATCCATGGATTTTTGTTATCACTCGAAAGTGTCGTCAATTACAATGTACGTGGAAACACGAACACGGCGGCGAAGCCGCATTTTGTTGGCGCTGTCGACAGTAAAGGCCACCACTATCACTACTGCTACTGTTCCTGTCAAAACTGAAATGCCTGCCACCAGCCCGAGCTCGCCTTCTGCTTCTCCTGTAGGCGGCGGCTGTGTGTACGTGTGAACGTTTGTGCGTGTGTGGTACGCGAGGAAAGAAAGAGGCGAGCGAGAGAGAAAACGGGAGGGAGAGGGAGGAAGAGAGAGAGGGCATGCGTGCGCACGAAAACGAGAGGGCAAGGGAGCGAAACAGAGAGAGTTAGTGAGAGATCAACAGAGATAGACTGAGGGAGAAGGAGAAAAAGCCACGATGATGAAAAAGAGCGAGAGAGACAGAAAAAGTCAGATCCAAAAATAGAAGAGAGAAAGTAAGAAAAAATAAGTAAGAGCGGACGAGTGAGTGAGAGCGAGAACGAGAGAGCAAGAGCGAGAGCGAGAGCGAGAGCGAGAGCGAGAGCGAGAGAGCGAGCAAGAGAGATAAAAAGATGCTGACGCGGGAAGATTCCACACGAAAAGTGAATATGTCGATAGAGACGCATGCAGTGACCTATTCACAGTACTTGCTAGCTGCAATGTATAGGAGGCTCCCGACAATGTCGGAGCTCTGGCGGACACGACCGATGTTGCTGAGTATTGCAGTGTGCTACAGTGTGTTGCGATGTGGTGCGGTGTGTTGCAGCGGTGTGTTGCGGACTCCCGACAATGTCAGATCTCTTGCGGACAAGACCGACGTTGCAGAGTGTTGCAGGGTGTTACAATGTGTTGCGGAGTGATGCAATGTGGTGCAGTGTGCTACAGTGTGGTGCGGTGTGCTGCAGCATGCTGCAGTGTGCTGCAGTGTGTAACATGATCTCTTTCGGACAAAATCAAGGTGAATTTTGATTTGGACACGATTAATATGTTTCTTTCGCCTCGGAGCAGAATCGAATTGTCTTTTCCGGCCACGATTGATGTTTCTTTCGGACAAAATTGATGTTTCTTTCAGACACGATTGTCTCGGACAACATCGTCTGTCGCTTTACAACACACACTGCAAAACGCACTGCAATACACACTGCAACACACACTATTATCCCAGACAAGATCGTCCGTCTCTTTGCAACACAAATCCATCTGTCCACAATAGATCGATCTTTGTCCAATGAGTCTCTTTCGAGGAGGATTCATATCTCTTTTTTCAATCGCCTCGGACAAGATATTTTTACACACGGCAAGACACTGCACCCCACTACAACACACTACAACACACTACAACACACTGCAACACGCTGCAACACGCTGCAACACACAGCAACAAACTCCGAAACAGATTCGCCAGTCTCGTTTTTAAAAAAATCAATGCCTTGTGGACAGTTCTGTTTTTGGTGGGCGAAAACGATTCCCAAGAATATAAACAATCGATATGAGAGGAACCAGTGTATATCCTCACAAATATATAAAAACAAAAAAAACGACAACATCTCAAACAGAGAGTGAAACAGAGAGACAGACAGGCAGGGAGACAGACAGGTAATCAGGTAGGGGAAACTAAAAACAGATAGATAGGAAAACAGACATGCAAAAAAAAGACAGATAGAAAAAAACAGACATGCCTGATAGATGGCAACTTCATGTTGAGCAGCGTGTACGAAGTAGGCATCTTCTTTGCTGGTGATTAAATTGCGTGCTATGTTGTTGATCTATACGCATATATGCATGTGTGTATGCATGCATACACACACAAACATATGAATATATATATGCATATATGCATATATATATATATATATATATATATATATATATATATATATATCTATATGTATATATGACAATATATTTATTTATATAT
>Ga0105053_10008448_pt1 | contig 13386 bp, 10 predicted proteins | sample BON01_FD_78093 | JGI IMG/M metagenome (GOLD analysis project Ga0105053, IMG submission 78093) | Freshwater microbial communities from Lake Bonney liftoff mats and glacier meltwater in Antarctica - BON-01 | ecosystem: Environmental > Aquatic > Freshwater > Ice > Glacier meltwater | place: Lake...
GAAAAAATCGTCAATCTTCCGGCAAAGCCTGGCGAAATGCGGAAAATAGTGGGCCGCACCACCAACGTTCCCAGCTCCAGCGACCATCTCTCCAGTGTACGCCACGCGCCCTGCCAGACACCACCGCCGCACGGACTCGACTTGATGGAAATGCGTGACTATGAGGCCATTTTCGTAATGAAGCCGAAACGCATTCACCGACGGATCCCGTCGGTCCCGCAGGTCTCGAATCGCTTCCAGCGCCTCGTCCGAGCACGCCGAGCAGGCTTGCTCGACAAGTTCCCAGGAAAAATCCCCGTTCTCGACCGCCTCCCAGACTCGCTCTCCTTTCCATGCCGTGATTTCGTCGATCCCTGCCGACGCTGTTGATCCGCGCTCGATCACGCTCTCGACCATCTCCGCGCTGTGAAAGAGATACGATTCCACCCCCCCATAATACACAGCGACCACCTCCTCGAATCGCGTGCCGTCCGCCACCTGCGCGAGATCTCCCTCCATGGAAAACGGAAGCGAGGATCCCCCGAAGAACGGCACGGCATCCCGCTTGATGCGGGCGTGCATTTCACCGATCCAATCCGGATTCCATGACAGATGTTTGTCGAAGAAAACCGGCACCGATCGGCCAGCCCGTTCGAAAACCCGCATCATTTCATCGAAAAATTCCTTCCGTGGATAGAGCTTTTGGCCAAATTCGTTTTCAGGATAGTCCCCGTGCTCAGCGATCAAAAGCACAGCATCCACCGCCAGATCGGTCCCGCCCTGCATCAGCGCCCCCTCGATGGAGTCGTAGCTCGTTATGCCGTAACGCGCCTGCATCGCCGGGATTAAATCCCTCTGCGGATGCCGCTGCGCCGCGTAGATCGTTGTGAGCTTGGTCGCTGGCTGCGTCCAACCATACAGTGCGTCGTTGGGAAATGGCTCGAGCCAACGAGATAAAATCACATCTGCGTGCGACAGCGGTCGGCATTCCGTGCATAGTGCAGCCACGCGTAGTTTAGGCTTACTCATAGTTCCGTGGTCGCCACCGTGGGCGATATTAAGTTCCAATCCCCTCCCTCTGCTTCCCGTGCGAAGAGACCTTCCGCCGAGAAGCGGTTTAACGGGACGTATCCAAGTCCTCGAGCCGCCGTCAAGTCCACCCGCGGATTATCAGATTCCGAGACCACGTTGAAAATCCCGCCCGGCACGTCCGCGAAAACTCCAGCCTCAACCGCTCGACCGACATCTTCCATCGTCACAGAAAGCGACCGTGCCCGCAGACTGTGCCGCCAAACGTCGTCCGTTTTCGTTCCAACGGGAAACGGCTGCCCAATACGCAAGGAGATCATCTCCATCCCATACTGGTGCTGATAAACACTGGCGAGGCTCTCACCAAACAATTTCGTGCAGGCATAGAGGTTACTAGGGGCCGGGTAACTCGACTCCCGAAAATCGGGTCGATTCAGATCGGCCAACTGGATCGTCAAGCTGCTCGCATAGACCACCCGCCGCACGCCAGCCCGTCGGGCCGCCTCGAATACATGGTAAGTCGACGTCGGATTCACCCGCAACACTGCTTCATCGAACGAATCGACCTCCGTCGGCCCGGGTTCAGCCCGGTTCTCGTAGTTGACCCCAGCCACCACGGCAAGATGCACGACCACATCCACACCCTCCATGAGCACGACAACCTGCGGAAAATCCATCAAATCCGCTTCCCGGTATCCGCTCAGCACATCTTGCTCCGACGCTGGCCGCAGATCTGTGGGGATGACGTGACAACTCCGGGACAGCCGTTCGATCACCGGACCTGCCACCCGGCCTTTTGCTCCGGTAATCAGAACACGGGGGGGGTGATCTCTCGCAGTCATCAAAGCGCTACCAGGGTTGGCGTCGAATCGTTTGATTCTCCATTCCTCTCAGGGCATCGAGCGATTGCATCAATCTCGACCTTGATCCCATTCAACAGACCGGCTTGCAATGTCGCCCGGGCCGGCGGAACATCCGATTTGAAATATTCCCCGTATGCTTTGTCGAATTCCGCAAAATCCCTCAGATCGGCGAGATAGCAGGTGCACTTCACCACATCATCACGAGTGCATCCCGCCTGCTCAAGAATCACCCCGATATTGTCCAGCGTGAGCTGCGTCTCTTCCGCGATTGTGCCGGAAACCACCGCCTTCGTGGTCATATCGAGCGGGCCTTGCCCACTCACGAAGAGCCAGCCATCCATAACAACTCCTCCGGAGATATGTGCGGACGAATTCTTTAACCGTGGATCACTAATTCTATTTTTCACAAACCAAACAATATGACGATTCAAAGGGCGATAGGAAGGCGATTTTAACTACCTGAAATTCAACGTTTTCATTGGTCGAAGCATAGGATCGATCAAAAATTCCACAATTCCCAATCACGTGGTCACTCAAACTGACCACTTTATTGGCTCGAAATATCCACCGGCACGCCGCCCGACAAGATGGCATCCAAAGCGGGTTTCATGACTTCCATCCATCCAAACCACCTCTTGAGAATCCAGAGGCATGGTGTACGATGCAATGAGATACCTTTTCGGACCATCAGCGAGGCCAGAAGGCGTGTTCACAGCTCCGTTCGAAGACAAGCTGGGACCATCCGTCCGTAAGACCCCGTCACCGTCCAACACCCCGCGTTGCAGATTGCGCCGTCCGCTGGGACTCCGACTCTCCACGATGGTCAAATCGCTGTATTTTGCCACCTCTTCCAGGGGTCCGGCGGGGTTCCGGGCGAACCTCCAACCTTCCGGATTCTGGTCGGAAAGGGCCGTCCGCAAAAAACTAGTGAGAACCTCGGATCGGGCTGCGACGACCGTGAACAAAGTGGCCAAGATCAGGACCGCAAAGCGGAAACGTTTTTCAAATGTGTGGCTGGTCTTCATAATTTAATCTCACTCCCCTCAGTTGGTGTCCGGATCGTCGAAATACTCAGATTGTCGGGCTTCAGCTGTGAACACGCGTACGGATTTGACCTGCATCGGCGTGTAGGAGTAGAGCCCAATCCGGTCGTGACCGGGGCCGAGCAGGGGACTTGTCTCCTCATACTCGAGAACCGTTTTTCCATCGACGGTCATGCGCACATGCTTGCCGTCGAACTCCGCCACGATCTTATAAAAGCGCCCGGGTTCGACCTTGATGCGCACTTCTGCCGCGTCGGTCATTACCGTTTCGCGGTTCCGGCTAATGACGTTGGCACTATTGAATCGGGAGCCGAACTGAAGGGCATAACCGCTCAGTGGCTTTTCGGCGCTTGTGTGGAGGCCCGCGGCTAGGTCACTGGCATACCCGGTTTTGTCTTGCGGGTCCTGTTCCCAGCCTGGCGGGACGGATGCGGCGACGAACTCGATCCGTTGTAGGGCCGGCATGCGGCGAGTCAGCAAAAGGACATTGCCGTCCCCCCCGCCTTTGGCAACCAGCTTCCCGTCTTGAATCTCCCACGAGCCCGAAACCGCCTCCCATTGGTCTCCTAAACTTGCGCGGTCAAAATTGTCGTGGAAATCCTCCCGCCAACTATCCGCGACCGCGAGTTGGCGGGGAGCTTCCAGAACTTCCGCCTTGAGGAACTGCGGGCTGGGCGGCCCGATATAGTCGCCCATCCGCCGCGAGGTCATGGTGGAGTCAGCCGCGACAACCCGGTTTTGGAAATACGGCACATCAATGGCAAAGAGCGGTGCCTCGGTCAGCAACTTGTCCCTTGCGGCGCAAATTTCGATCGCTTTTTCCACAGCTTCACGATCAGCCCCATTGCTGCGCCGCACCCGCTCCATGCTGGCCGCCGCTTCCATGTTCAACGAAACGAATTCCAATCCTGTGCGGACGAAAGCCACGCGCTCGGCATAGACGGGATCGACCCCTTCGGCCTCCGCTTGGACCCGAGCACGCTCCAGTGCTTCACGGGCCTTCGCAATATGCTGGGGCGTGTGAATCTGGCGCAGCATTTCGAGGTGCTTTAAACGGTCGCCCGAGGATGCCCGCCAAGCCGGGTTTTCCACCAAGTCGATGTGGGCTTTCTCTTGGAGTTCGTAGTAAGCCCGCACGTCCTCCGCCGCCGGGCCAAAGCCACGCTCGTAATAATCGCGCAGGATGGCCCGCCCATCGGCACCCAGATCGTAGGCCAGCCGCGCCATCAGATAGCTCTGCGGTCCCTGCGTAGCCGAAAACTGGAAGACCGAATCGATGTCTAGGACGTGGCAATTCATCTCCGCAAGTGTCTCGAAAAGCGCGTGGGTCTTCTCCATCGCCACTGACGGCATGCCCCAGAAGCCGCCATCATACCAAGAAAAATTTGGTCGGTAACCGATCAATTTGGCACCAGCCGCCTTCCATTTGTGCATGTCATCCCGAGTCTGGCCCCATTCGGCTTCTGTGCTGAAGGGGTAGTGACCGACAAACGAAACAGCAATGCCGTCCTCGAGTCTGGTCTCGATGGGGGCGGACTTGTAGACGGCGTAACCAAGCACATCAAGAAAGACCTTCTTGTCCGGTGCCCGCTCCCGCAGTCCGCGAATCAAAGTGTTCCAATACTTGACGTAGCGCTCGGTGAGGACACCCGGCGGGGCCTTGGGATGGTCCATCGCCACGCAAGCTGCGCACACGCACCAGCCGCCCCCGTCGTTTGGCGTGGCACCCAGCGATTCCACCCGGGGGTTGTCACGCAACACCTCCATCTGGTTGTCCAACCATTGCTTCGCCACGGCGGGATTGGACACGCACAGTTTTGCATCGCGGCCCCGGCCGCGCATGCCGTCCGACAACAGCGCAAAATATTCGGGGTGCTTTTCCCAATACTGGTCGGACCAATCGTTGTAGGCGTGATCGCGCGGCAAGACATGTGAGCTGCGACCGTTCAACCGGTGCGCGTTTTCCCAAAAATAATTCACCGCTGCCACATCTTCGCCCTGATCGGTCCGAGCGTATCTCGATTCCAAACGGAAGTATCGCGAGCGGGCCGGCGGATGAAAGCGGAAGGTAAAGGGCTCAAAGGCAATCCGGGCGCGGCGCGGAATGTCCGTGCCCAGCTCTCCCGGCCAGAGCCAGCGCACTCCCAAGCGGTCATGGATGAAGGTGCTCACCGCGTTCGCAGTCCCGAACTCGCCCACGGGTGTCGAGCGGGAAACGAGAGGTTTTGGAATGATAAACGATTCGCGGTCGCGCCCAGCGATGACCAAGTAACGGTCGTTCGCGGCAATAAGAATCTCCTCGGGATGTTGGAAGTCGAAATCCAGTTCGGGGAAAAGTGTGTTCAAAATCGGCTGATAGCCAACCCAGACCGCGCGCTCCGGGAGAGGGTCTGGAGTACCCTGAATGATTTCCGGACGCTGACCGGTAATACGTTCCACGTAGCCAGCGAGGTCGTTGGCGGCTCGGTGGACTTCTTCGGTTGGATCTTCCACCGGCACGATGATCGGTGCGGTGGAGATACCCTCCGCCACCCAGACCATGCCGGAGGGTTCTGCCGAGGCGGAAGAGTCACTCGCTGCGAGGAACAGAGCGAGAAGAGCACCGCACAGAGGGAAGGAGGTGTGATTCATGGTATGGTTTTGGGGAATGGTTTTGGGGTGGAGAGCCCTCGTGAATCATCTCTACCAAGGAGCTCCGTCATCTGTCACTCGCCAAGGGGTCATTCCGCCCGGTCACTTCTCAGGACCAGCTCGAAGACGGAACAGAAAGGGCTCTCGACAAGCCCTAAAAGCACGCAGCGAAGATGCCTTATGAAAGACGGCGAAATTGCGGAAGTGCTCACAGCGAAGATTAGCAGGTCCGCCACCCCTCCCGGGACATTGGAATTCTCGAAAGGCACGAACCTTAGTCCGCCGTTTTCTTCAAAGGATGACTCGTGAGGAGACGCTCCAGGGTCGGCTTCATCGCTTCCATCCAGCGGAGGAATCCCGGCATGGCCACATGCAGACGGTCGGGCATCACCTCCGGGCTGATGCTGCCATCCGGCTCGACCAGACTTGGCCCAAAATCTTGAAAAAACACTGTCTCGTTATCGGCTAGAGAGCTCAGTTTGGCATTAAGCGACTGAATCGTCTTATTGATCGGATCGTCCAGAGAGGCACCGCGCGGAAGCACTCCCTGCAGGAGAATTTTCGCCTGCGGCAGGTCCTTCCGAACATCGTCTAGCAGCAGTTTAACGCCCTCCGCTATTTCCTCGACCGTCGCTTGATTGGAAAGGTTGTTCGTCCCAATTAGAATCACCGCAAGCTGCACTGGTGCTTCCTTCAACCGCCCCTCGCGCACCCGCCAGCGGACATTTTGTACCCGATCTCCGCCAGCCCCGAGATTCGCCGGACGGTATTCGGCGAAATGTTGCTCCAGAAGCTCCTGCGGCCAGCGTGAGGTGATCGAATCCCCAAGGAAAACCAATTGGGACTCACGAGCGACCATCTGATCCATCGCCGCGCGATTGCTGAACTCGTAGGTTGCGCTGGAACCAGCCGAAGTGAACTGAGGAACCATGGCATCAATCGAATGCCAATAGATATTTTGCGGAGGGGGCGGTGTGGAATCTTTTGGGTATTCCTCCAGCGTGAAAGCCAGCTTGCCTCCCCCTCGCTTCCCGTTGTCGCCCGGGCCGACCGCAACAACGACCGTGTCGCCTTTTCCGAGAGGACCCAGATTCTGCTGGAAGAGCGTGGGCAACCGGTCCTGCTTAGCCAGTGCTTCACTGACAAGCTGGTCGTTCACATAGATTTTCAAAGCTGTTCCGTCCGGAAACGATCTATTGTGAAGATTTCCGTTCTGAACCCAGACGTCTCCCTCGGAAGCGGCCGGGAGCGTATAGGAAACAATCGCATACCGAGGCGTCTCGTCATTGTTACGGATCGCGCTTACATTCCCAAACCGCGAGATGCTCGGAGCGTCTGCGGATAGTCCCCCCTGATCGTCCAAAACGCCCCGACCCTGCAGATTCACGCCCCGCTGGTCAGCCGCGACTAAGGGCTCAAGATCTTTATAGTTCGCGGGATCACCGATAGCACCGGTTGGATTCCATTGGAATCGCCAACCCTCCGCCGGATCCCGCGTCTCAGTCGCTTCCCCGAAGACAACTAGCATCTTGGCCTCTAAAGCGAAGGCCCCTGCAAAAAAAAGAGCCAGAACCAGGAGCGGACGAAAGCCAGGGGAAGGAAACATCTTTTCTTCGTACACCCGAGGCGAAGGGCATGTCATCTCAGAATCCTCGTTACCGGCCGGGCAATTTGCATGACCGGTTACCAGAGACCAATCGATTTACCCGCAAATTCGGTCAGGTTGGATGACCACAAATTTGACTCTTGCTGTTTCTATTGCTCCGAGAAGATCCTAACGTGAAGCAAGGCCTGTCGCTTCAAACCCATCTACCATGAATTCAATCTTCACGTCCTTTCGTCTATCACACCAACCAGGATTAACCGCAACTGCTCCTCGGCTCAAACTGCTGGCACTTTGTCTTACATCGGCCATCCTACTTGGGACCTCCATCGCTTCTGCTGATAATGCGTTCTACGTGGATTGGTCAGACAGACTTCCGGGATCGGTGCCCGAGCGCGTGGAGGGAGACCTCCGTCTCGCATTCGTCTCAATACTCTCTGACAAAAGCGCGCTTGTGAACGCCGGAACGGATCCCGTCAATCCGTTTTCCCACCTCGAAAATTCGCTTTATGTGAATTCCGAAGCGCCCGACGCCGGATGGTTTCGTCTCGTCGCACGTCCTTTCCCGGACGAACCCGCCCTCCAAGGTGCACTGGAATTCGAATTTAGAATCGTGTCCGGATCGATTAACTTATCGGTAGGGATCTGTGAGCTACCCTGGCAACCGGACGACTTTGCTACCTATGCTGTTGTGGCGGGTTCGGGATTCGGAGCAGCATTTCGCCCCGGCGAATACGTGAACATCAAGGGACGCCCCATGCGATCGGGAATGAGTGACCTGTTGGAGCCCGATAAGAACTACACGTTCCTTGTCAAATGGGATTTCGGTGGCACAACGGAGCTCTTCACGTTCTATCTGAACGGCGAGCAGCTTACCTTCGAAGGCGGCGGATCGCTCTTTCCGATACCCGCCGCAGGGGAAATGTCGGGAATCAATGCATTCCGCATTACGATTGGGAGTTCCAACGATAAAGCCGGGGCCATCTTTCTGGGGCGCCTCGCTGCAACTTCCGGGGACAAAGACATGTATAGCACAAAGGGAATCCTTCAAACCCCCACTAACAACCCCTCCCCGTCTCGATGAGCCGCCTCTCAATCGACGAGGTTGTTTTGCAGTCCCCACAGAACCCGACTTCTCCGAAGATCGATACCGGCCCGCAATGCTGGTTCTGGGCCGGATGGGAGCCGGCGAGACACTACCGCCGCAGCGGCAAATCGGGTTCGCCATTCTTCGGAAAAGGCGCATGGCTCCCGGAGTGGGAGAAGCGTAAGTTCAGCAATGAATTGATTGATGCTGCGCTGGATTTGGGCGCCACGGTTCTTATTACGGAGTTCCTCAAAGGCTTTGGTCGCAAGCTGGAAGAGGAGAACTGGCCCAAGCTGAAGGATTTTGTGGATCGGTGTCATGACCGGGGATTGAAAGTCTGGGGCTATGCTCAGGCCCGGAGCCTGTATTTCGAGACCCTTGCCAACGAGGTAGATGACTGGGAAAACTGGACCGCAAAAAATCAGGACGGGACGCGCCAGGTTTTTGCGCAAAATTACTACCGCTGCGCGCCCTGTCTGACGTCCGCAAGCTACGAAGCCTACACTGCTTCAACAATCACCGAGGGAATCTCCCATATTGGTTTTGACGGCGTCCACCTTGACAACGCTTATTACCAACATTGTTGGTGCCCCCGATGCGCGGAACTCTTTCGGAAGTCACTCGCTGAGCGCGGCGACTTCGAGGATCTCCTCGGCATCCCGTTATCGAAGCACATTCAGCCGCCGCCGATCCCTCTCCAAGGTGGAGTGGGGCTGGATCCCCTTCAAATCCTGTGGATCCGTTTCGGGGTCGATGTCCGCCTCGGGTTTTTTCGGAGAATTCGAGAACATTTGCTCGCAACCCACCCGCAATTGACGATCGCAGGAAACCCCGCCTTTCCCCGATCCGACACCTCGTTTTTGTCCCGCTGCGTGGATCCTTCGCGCGAATCTGAGGCATTCGATTTTCTCTGTTGCGAAAATGGAAACCTTCCTCGAATTGATCAGGGCTGGATCAGCAGCCAGGCGGAGGCACATCTGCTCGCGGAGTCCGGCGGATATGGCATCTGGGCGACGGCTTGGAGAGAGACCGAAGACGGAGTTGCGCCGCCTCGTGGTCCGGGCGGAATCTGGGCGGGACTCGCAGAGGAATATTCGTTCGGCGACATGCTGGGCAACAACTGGGCGTTTCGACCAAGTGGCGAAGGTGCGCGATTTTACGTTGAGGACGAACCGGAAATGGCGGCGGCTTTTCGGGATGCCACAAGCTTCTTCCGACACCTCGACTCCGAGATCCGCCCGGGCAAGCGTCGAACCTGGGCAGAGGTCGCAATCCTGCATGACCCCCTCTCCGCGTCGCTGAGCGGGAGTTCCGAGATCCGATTCAACCAGGCGCTACAGCAATATTTACTCCAAAAGGGCATTCCATTTCATATCGTAATGCCGGGACAAGCGGTACCCGAAATGGTCCGCGTTCTCGTTGCATTTTACCTCGGTGCCATTTCGGATCAAACGATCGAGCAAATCCTCGAATTTGCGCAGCAGACCGGTCGTATCGCGTGGATGGGAGGCAACACCGCCCAGAACGATGAGTGGTTCGTTCCGAGAGACCGGCGGGACGTGGAGCGCTACCGCTCGGCACCCGGAGTTTACTTCTCACCGGCATTCGGAGACACCTGGCAAAAAGCATCCCGTCACCCGATTGCCGCGGCACCCAGCGAAAGCGGAGGCTACTTTGCAAAGCATAGCATTGATGCGGGCAGCGATGATTGGTCCGTTTTCGAGGAAGTCTTTTCCTCCGCTCTGTTCCAGGCGACGGTTCACTGTGACCGTCCCAGCCACATTTTGGTCCATTCCCAAATCGCTGAGGACGGCCGGAGGCTGTTCCATTTTCGTGATCAGTCCGGAAGCGGCGACCTCGTCAACGGCGTCACGCTCCGCGTCAGTTCTGCCTGCCCCGATCAATCGACCGCAAGAGTGATCTGCGTCGGAAAGGACCAGAAATCACATTGTCACAATCTGACAATGCAGCAAGGCTCCCTACACTTGCCGGCATTCCATCACTACGCTGCCGCGATTTTGGAAGGCTGATATCTGCCGACGGCACTGGCGAACTACCACCACTTCTACAGCCCGGACGAAGTGTCCGTTGATTTGATCGACTCCGGATTAGCAATCTCCCAGCGGACGCGCTCTCCGCGGCGCTGCTGGGCCAACCAATTGAGGGCTGGCGTATAAAGAATTTCGTGGGCTCCGTCAAAAATTGTCACCCGTGCATTTCCAGAGACTTTGCGAAAGAGAACCGGGTTATCTCCGTACAACGAATCCACCTCCGGCCCCGCCCACGTTTGCGGGCGTCCTTGCGTTCGGTAGTATTCCTCAATATCGCGATCCAAGAACCGCTCCTGCGGTGAGGCAATAGCATTGAAAGCGATTAAGCTGTGGCTGAAGGGCACGCTTCCCCGTCTTCCATCGTGAACTCCATGATTGATGTCCAACGGAACGTCCTTCGCATGAGCGAGCCAGGTAACGGGAGATCGGTGAGCCGCTTCGGCCAGCCGGCGCCCTTGATCCGGCGGTCCTCCCAATGCCGACTCGATACGATCTGCGTAACAACTTCCCGGTTTCCGGGCGTGTTGCGAATGCCATGTTGCAATGTCTGCGATGGGAACCCACGCCGAGACTCCACCCCACACTCCCGGATGCCGCCCGGCTAAAAGAAGCGCCATATGGCCACCACCACTTGAGCCGATTAAATAAATCCGCCTCTCGTCAACGTCCGCCGTCCTTTGCAATTCCCGGACGGCATCCAGAATATCCTGGACCGCCAGGTCCGAACCCATCGACTCTGGCGTGTGATTGGGTCCCCGGAAATGCGGGTGAACGAAGTGCCAGCCTCTCTGAATTGCCCAGCGAGCATAGACGGCGCCGTTGACCGAAGAATCATATCCTGCGCTCCAAGTGTGCAAACCAACCAACAACGGCATTGGCTCGTTTTGTTGCGGCGCAACCCAAGCCATGGCGGGTTGCTCGCTGGCGTCAATCGAGCTCCTCACACAAATCCGCCGCACCTCTGGCGGCCAATCCTCAGGAGACCGAGGAGATGGGGATCTACCGGCAGGCCGCATAGGGTTGATGCGAACAAATATTCAAAACTCTCAACAAAATATACACGAAGCCCCATACTGTATGCCCCCCCTTTCCGTAAATCAAGCCAACCGCCAGTGGTCACGAAAATACGTCAGTCACGCCTCACCTACCCAAGGTTATTTCCTCGCGATCAAAGGAAAGCGGCTAGAACACCTGACCACCTCTTCGCCCCTTGACCCATTGTTCGGAGGCGCAGAGAATTTTATTATGTCCGAAAGTTGTTCCGCATCATCTCACTCCCCGAACTCTCAAATCCGGGTCCGTGAGCTATTCGTCCCGGACCGACTGGCCATCGCCATTACCTCGATGAAACGAATCGGGGATAAAATCTATTTGGGCCTCACGGGAGGATCCCGGCTACTGGCCGTTTACGATGTCGCGACTGATGAAATCACCATGCTCGCGGAGATTTGCCCATGGATCGGCGCCCGCGGTTATTGTGGAAAATTCCACAACGCCATGGGTGTGCTTCAGGATAATTCTTTGCTACTCGGAGAATGCAGTCACCTCACTTGGGACGGTCTACCGGTCACAGCTGACTACTTCAAAACGGAACTTCCCGAACGGATGTTGGCACGGAAGCGGGCGCAGGGGTTTTCCGACATTGGCTACACAGATTTTTGCCTGCCGGACCTCGATGGCTGGGACCGGCGCACCATGGATCCAGGTGGTCGCATTCTGCGATACGATCCGGCGGCGGATACCGTAGAGGAATTCTGCTCACTTCCCCCGCTAATGTATGCGCAATCCCTGCTCGTCGATGCGACAGGCGTGCATGCGTTCGGCCATACCATCCCAGATAATCATTTTTACCATATAGACCTGCAAACCCGAAAGTTGACCGATCATGGACGCATCTCGGATTATGCCTTCCATCACATGGTCGTCGACCCGGACGGAGTTTGCTACGCCGCCTGGCTGGACCGCGCTAATGGTTCCATGAAATTGCTCCGCTTCGACCCGAAAACAGAAAAACTTGAGCACACCAGTCGCGTCATCCTGAGGGATCCGGGTTCCAAAATCGCCGGCAATCAAGGAGTGGATTACTGGCTCGTCGCTCGCGACGGCACGATCTACATGGGAACCGTCGCCAATTCACTTTTGTTCCGTTTTGATCCCCACACTCAGGAGTTCTCTCTGCTCGGGCGGCTCGCCGAAGGTGGCCGCGTCACATCCATGGATGAAGACGACGACGGCATTCTCTGGATCAGCGCCGGGTATCCTCACACCCGATTGATCCGCTTTGATCCGCACACCCCCGGACCAGAGGCTATTAAAGATTGCGGTCCGATCAATCCCACCTACGAGCGCTGCTACGTCCATTCCTCCTGCCTTTACCAAAACAAACTCTATCTCGGCGAAACGGATGGGTTTTCACCCTCGCTTCACATTGTCGATCTCGACAGCGTGCGCTAACTCGGTGCCAGGTTTTTCATCAGTCATCTCTCTCAGTTTTCAGGCGAGGGATCGCGTGGATGCCAAAGATCCAATTCAGCTAAGGTCAGTTTCCGATTAGTATCATGCGACCAGTCCGATGGAAGCGGTTGCGCCTTCCCCGGAACGCCTATGACTAGACTCAGAGGCGGCACGTCTTTCGTCACCAATACTCCGGCAGCACCAAATCCGGCTCGTGGCTCCCGAATGAATACTGATTCCGATTGAGCTTCACGCAGCAATGGTTGTGAGAAGAAAAGCACAATACCTGCTCGGGCGAAATACCCAGCACCTCGCCCACCCGCTCCCGCGCGATACTTCTAAAGCGGTAATAATGGGTCATAAAATGGGAGGTCAAGACCGCCCCCAGAAGATCTCCATCTCGCAGCAAGAAAATGCTGCTCGTGAGAGGCCTGAATATGGCTGACACCTGCTTCCCTAATAACGTTTGTCCTTCACTTCCCGCCTCGGGAAGGATGGAAAAGCTTTCTGCGGCTACTTCAATCATGGCACATTATTTTAGCGACGACCGCTCCGTATTGTGCCAAGCAACAAAAACACCGGAGGATTGAAGGCGTTGCGCCAGGGTCAGGACTCCGTGGAGGCGCGGGGAGCGACAGCGACCCAA
>Ga0105053_10008450_pt1 | contig 13383 bp, 11 predicted proteins | sample BON01_FD_78093 | JGI IMG/M metagenome (GOLD analysis project Ga0105053, IMG submission 78093) | Freshwater microbial communities from Lake Bonney liftoff mats and glacier meltwater in Antarctica - BON-01 | ecosystem: Environmental > Aquatic > Freshwater > Ice > Glacier meltwater | place: Lake...
CCGCCCACTGGATGTGTTTGTCCAGCTCCACCAAGCGGTCTCCATGCTGCGTCAACGACTCCAGCGCGAAGTGATCTCCAAAGAAGGTATATTGATTTTGGCTCATCGAGATACAGCTTATACGCAATCTATAGTATTGTCAATCAACGATATGCTAAATTTAGGAGTTCCCTTAAGGACGGCGAGACGGGCCTTTATTGCGCATCGTCCGGCTCGGCGATCATGACTCACCACCACGTCGGCCGCATCGTGGAAACTCGCGGGGAACGCTGCGGCCCGATGGGCGTGGTCACCTCGATCTCCGGCAGCCTGAATTTCAACCTCGCATCCCACTTTGGGATTCGGGGCGCCGTCAGCGGCTTCGCTGCGGCCTGCGCATCCTCGAGTCATGCCCTCGGCTGCGCGCTCGATGATATCCGACTCGGCCGTCAGAAGCGCATGATCGTCGTCGGCGCCGAGGACGCGACGGCGGAGACCATTCTGCCCTTCGCGGCTATGCGGGCTCTTTCAACCAATCCCGATCCGGCACTGGCGTCGCGGCCGTTCGATGCCGATCGCGATGGTTTTGTGGGCTCCGGTGGAGCGGTCGCCTTGATAGTGGAAGAAGCCGATTTCGCTTTGCAACGAGGAGCCCCGGTTTACGCGGAGCTAGCTGGGTGGGGTCAGGCGGCCGACGGCTACAATATCGCTATTTCTCACCCGGAAGGAACTGGTTTGTCCGATGCGATCAGGCGGGCCTTGGTCGACACGCATTTGGAGCCCGGCCAGATCGACTACGTCAACGCTCACGCCACATCGACATCCGCGGGCGATCGTTCGGAGGCCCTGGCCTTGAGAAAAATATTTACCACCGTCGGCGCCAAGCCGCGCATCAGCAGCACCAAGGGTTTGACCGGGCACACTTTCGCCATGTCCGGCGTGATGGAAGCAGCCTTTGGCTCCCTCGCGATCAAAGACGGCTTCACCCCCGGCAACCCGCATCTGCAGACGCCCGACGCCTGTTGTGAAGGTCTCGATCTGCCCCGCACCACCCTTCTCGAACAACCGCGCACTGTGTTGAGCACGAGCAGCGGGTTCGGCGGCAGCAACGTCGCTTTGATTCTCCGGCAAGTCTGATCACAACGCTTTTAAACAAATAGACTTTGTCATCGCGAGAGGGCAAACCAAGCCGTTCCGGCTTGTGTGGATAAAAGGCGATGAACGAGGACTCCCCCTTCTGTCATGGCGAGAAGCGGAGCGACGTGGCCATCCACGCATTACCAGTCGGCCACGTCTACCCACTCGTGGATTGCCGCGGTCGGCTGCGCCTCTCTCGCAATGACAAAGTCTAATTATTAATCAGCGTTGCGGTCTCATTCCACCGGCAGGGCTGGCAGATTCCAGATTTGCTCGGCGTATTCGCGGATCGTGCGATCGCTGGAAAACTTGCCCACCCGCGCGGTGTTCAAGATCGCCATCTCCGCCCAACGTGACTGATCGCGATAGGCTGCGTCCACCTTGGCCTGGCATTCGCGGTAGGCATGATAATCCGCCAGAACCAAGTAGGGATCCCCGCCGTTCATCAAACTGTCGTGGAGCGGCGCGAAGGCATGGTGCTCTCCTGGAGTGAAGTAGTCGCTGCCAAGCCAGTCCACCAAGCTGCGAATCTCTTCGTCCTGCGCGTAAAGGTCGCGCGAGCGGTAGCCCTTGGCGTGGAGGGCTTCCACTTCCTCGACCGTGAGGCCGAAGATGAAGATATTCTCTTCCCCGACTTCCTCACCGATCTCGACATTGGCGCCATCGAGCGTGCCGATGGTGAGCGCTCCGTTCAGAGAGAGCTTCATGTTGCCCGTGCCGGAGGCTTCTTTGCCAGCGGTGGAAATCTGCTCCGAAAGATCGGCTGCTGGAATGATTTTCTCTGCGAGGGAAACCCGGTAGTTCGGCAGGAAGGCGACCTTCAGTTTTCCGCCGATGCGCTCGTCGCCATTGATCCGCGTCCCAATCACATTGATCGCTCTGATAATATTCTTCGCGAGATCGTAACCGGGAGCTGCCTTGGCCGCGAACACGAAGACCCGGGGCACGATGTCGAGATCGGGATTCTTCAACAGCCGACGGTAGAGCCCGAGGATGTGCAGCAAGTTAAGATGTTGGCGTTTGTATTCATGCAGGCGCTTGATCTGCACGTCGAAGAGCGCGTCCGGCGAGACTTCGATGCCGCACAGCTCTTTGATCACTGCGGCGAGCTCCACTTTGTTGGCCCGCTTGATCGCCATGAACTCCCGTTGGTAGGTCTTATTCTTCGCAAACTTCTCCATTCCTCGCAGGAGATCGAGATCGCGCACCCAGCGGCTGTGTCCCAGTTTTTCCGTCAGCGAGGCCGCCAACTGCGGGTTGCATTGCAGCAACCACCGGCGCGGAGTGATCCCATTGGTCTTATTCTGAAATTTGCCCGGATAGAGCGCGTCGAATTCCGGGAAGAGATGCTTTTTAAGCAACCTCGTGTGCAGGGCTGCCACGCCGTTGACCGAATGAGAACCGGCCACCGCCAGGTTCGCCATCCGCACCATCTTTTCGCCGTTCTCTTCGATGATCGAACAGATGCGTTTCTTGTCATCGTCGCCCGGCCACTTCTGGCCACACAAGGTCATCAACTGGGCGTTGATCTCAAAAATGATCTGCAAATGACGGGGCAACACCCGCTCGAACAGCGGCATGCTCCACTTCTCGAGCGCCTCGGGCAGCAGGGTGTGGTTGGTATAGGCAAAGGTGCGACTGACGACGGCCCAAGAGGATTGCCAGTCGCGACCGTGATCATCCATCTGGATGCGCATGAGCTCGACCACCGCGATGGCCGGATGCGTGTCGTTGAGCTGCACTGCCACTTTCTCCGAAAAATTGTCCCACGAGTTAGCCGGGTCGCGGAAGTGTCGACGAATCAAGTCGCGCAGCGAACAGGCCACGAAGAAATACTGCTGCACGAGGCGCAGCTCCTTGCCGTTCTCCGTCTTGTCATTCGGATAAAGCACCTTCGAAACCGTCTCCCCGGCGGCCTTCTCGCGCACCGCCTCCTCGTAGCCGCCGGAGTTGAAGGCGGCCAAATCGAAATCTTCGGTCGCATGCGACGACCACAGGCGCAGCAGATTCACCGTCTCGGTGCCGTAGCCCGCGATCGGAATATCGTGCGGCACGCCGAGGAGGGTCTTGGTATCGACCCAGCGCGGCTTCGAATTCCCCCGATCATCAAACACATTTTCCACTCGGCCACCGAAGGGAATGACTTGGGAGTAGTCTGAATGGACCACTTCCCACGGGCTGCCAAACACCCGCCAGCGATCGGGATGCTCGACTTGGTGACCGTTGACAAACTCCTGCTTAAACAGACCAAACTCATAGTAGATCCCGTAACCGAGCGCCGGGTAGTCACCGGTCGAAAGCGAATCGAGGAAGCACGCCGCCAGCCGACCAAGGCCGCCATTGCCGAGCCCCATGTCGAGTTCGGCATCCCGCGCGGCATCGAAGTCGACGCCGAGGCTCTGCAATGCTTCGCGGGCCGCCTCAAGCATCCCCGTGGCGTGCAAGTTGCTCTCAAACAAGCGGCCCATCAAATACTCCATCGAGAAGTAATAAAGGCGGCGAACATTGTGCTTCGCGTGAGTCGCCTGAGTGGCGCTCATTCGTTCGTGGATCGAATCGCGCACCGCCAGCGACGTCGCCACCCACCAATCGCGCGGCGTCGCGCCCGCTTCGTGCCGGGCCATCGTCGAGGTGAGGTGGCGCAGAATCAACGAGCGCAAGACCTCGGCGGGCGGATCCATGCGAGTGCGGCCCTTCGGCGTTTTGGTCGTAGTTTTTTTCTTAACGGTAGACATGCGAATAAATAGGCGATCAAGAATCGTGCCAGAACCCGGCGGTCGTCACGATAGTCTCTGGAACCGGCGGGCTAGTTCCCCGTGATTTAGTTCGATGTAGGTTGGCCGCCCCGCCGGGCTAGTCAATGGGTGGGGGGTGACGAATAGCTGCGCCAACAGGGCGCGCACCTCGTCCTCCCCGGAGCTCTCGGGCAGCCGCACGGCCTTCGCCACCGCCAGCCGCGCGAGCTCGTCGCGCGCCAAATCGGCATTCTTTTCCTGGAGGCGCCCCTCCCGCAGCATTCCCAAAAGGTCTCGCATAAACGGTTCCGCGTCCGCCGGTTCCATCCACACCGGCAACGATTCGATCCGGAAAAAATTTCGCCCGAACTCCGACACTTCGAAACCATGGGCTGACAAAAAATCGAGTCGATCGAGCAGCATTACGCTGGCGATAGGGTCGAGCTCAATCGGCACCGGCAACAGCAGACGCTGGCTCGGCACCCGGCCCGCGCGAAATTGATCGCGCAGACGCTCAAACCACACCCGCTCGTGCGCCGCCCGCCGATCAAGCAGCACCAATCCCGCTCCGGTCTCAAACAGCGCAAAATTGCCGTGCGCCACGCCCATGAAACGCCATCGCGGGATGCCACCCAGTAATCGTTCGGCCGGCCCCGGTGCCGCTTCGGGCGAAGGTGACGGCGCACCCCGCGTGGGCGATGGGTCGATCGAGCTCGGCACCGGCGTCACCTTGTGGTCCCGCAAATCTACCGGGTGAAACGACATCTTCGGCTTCACCCTTGGCCCCGGGTTCGACCCCGGCGAGGCCGTGAGGGCTGCGCCGGTCGATTCCGTCGCCGGCCCGATCGGACTCATTGGTGTCGCGAGATCGCGCAGACGTCCGAGCACGCTGCGAATCACAAAGGCGCGCACCGCCGGTTCACTGCGAAACCGCACTTCGCGCTTGGCCGGGTGCACATTGACGTCAACCGCCGCTGGATCGCATTCAAAAAACAGAAACGCTAAGGGATAGCGCCCCTTCGGCAAAGACTCGTGATAACTCTCGATCAGAGCGTAATTGAGCGTGCGGCTATCGACCGGGCGTTGGTTGACAAACACCACCATCTCGTGCCGCGTCGCCCGGCCCACCCCGGGCCGCCCGATCAGACCGCGCAGTCGCATGCCCGCTTCCTCCGTCTCGATGGGCACCAGGGATTCCGCCGTTTGCCGACCAAAAATCTCCGCCACGCGGTCCGCCAGCGTCGCGCACTCCGGTGAGCGGAAAATCACCCGGCCGTTCTCAATTAAGGTGAACGCCGCCTGCGGGCTCGCCAGCGCATAGAACCGCACACATTGGATGATGTGCGCCGCTTCGGTCTGATCCGTTTTGAGAAACTTGAGTCGGGCTGGCACCGAGTTGAAGAGATGCGACACCACAACCCGAGTGCCCACCGGTCGGCCGCATTCGCGCACCTGCAGAAGCTTTCCGCCATTAATCAGGATCTCTGTGCCCACGTCACTCCCTTCCTCGCGAGTCTGCATCTCAAACCGCGATACGCTCGCAATCGACGGCAGCGCCTCTCCGCGGAATCCGTAGCTGCCGAGCCGATCAAGGTCGGCCGCCTCGGCAATTTTGCTGGTGGCGTGACGCTCGAGCGACAAGAGCGCGTTGTCCTTGCTCATCCCTTGACCGTTGTCCTCGACCCGCATGAGCGAGCGTCCCCCGTGGCGAAACTCGACTTCGATGCGGGTGGCCCCCGCGTCCAACGCGTTTTCGACCAGTTCCTTGACCACCGCCGCGGGGCGCTCAATGACCTCGCCGGCGGCGATTTGGTTAGCGACCCGATCGGGCAAGATACGAACTGTAGCCATGAGAACCTTCACCCAACCACGGAAACCCCGCCAGACGGAAGCGCGGAATTAGTCCCTAGGAGGTTTTGATCCCCCCGCTCGCGACCGGTCGGCATTTTGCAGATCGATCAGGTTGACCAAATAACTCGCAGCGCGAAACGGCCGCAGCAACGCATTGCCGATGACCAGAGGCTCGACCGGCGTCTTGGTATCCTCCTTCAACCGGGCGACCAGCATCGACAGGATGCTCACGCTCACGATCAGCGTGACGAAAAACCACTGAAACGCGCCAACATCGATTCCCGGCGAACCGTCCACCTGGGAATTTCGCAGCACGAGACCCCACAAAATTGGTCCGCACCCACCCAGACACGCGGTCACCGCCCCGAAGATCGAAATCACCAGCGCGCGGTCACCGTCTGGAATCACTTTTGGCAGATAGTTTAAATTGGCGACGTTCCAAAACACTGCGGCGGCTCCGAGCAGAAAATAAACCCCGAACAACACCCCTCCGCCACCCAACATGCCTTGAAGAAAAACCCACCACAGCGCGCCGACGCCGACGTAGAGCACGAGCGCGAGCAGGAAAAACGGCTTCGCCCCAGTCGTGTCGACTCGGCGCTTAATCATCCAGGCCCCCGCAATCATTCCGACATAGCGCAGCACCTCAAACAGCATGATCTTGCCCGCCGACACCTGCGCGCCGACTTTCAAATAATAGGCCGCAAACGGCGGCAGCGCCGTCACCGTGACCGCACACCACGCCGCCAGCCAGAGGTAATGTCGAAAGGGAGACTTTCGAAAGATGTGCCTCGGGGTATCCCGCAACACCGAGCGCAAACTGATCGCTCCCGGGCATGCGATATCGGGGAGCTTGCCGATCGCCACGTGGCTGAAGACGGAACCGACTAGCGCGATCGTGTATTGAATCAACAGTGCTGAATAAATCGGCAGAAATACGAAGAGCCCAGCGCAAGTGATCAAGGTCCCCACCCCCGCGATGCTGGAAATCATCTGGTCGCTGCCAAAATATCGTCCGCGGACTTTCGGCGGAAGAAACCCAAAGAACCACGAGGTCATCGCCGCCGCGCCAATCGTCCGGAAAAAGCAAAAGAAAAAGACACTGCCGATGAACGCATTGACCATCCACGGCTCGGCCGAATCCGGCGCAAGAATCGCGAGATACAGCGGCAGCGCCAGAAACACGCTTCGCGCCGCCCACCCGCGCATCGCCACCTTTTTAAACCCATAACGCGGCAGCAACGCTGTCGCGAACACCTGCAGCGGCGTGAGGAGGAAGACGAACGAATAGGCTAACCCGACTTGGAACGACGACGCGCCGAGCTGCTCCGCGAACAACACCATCGGGGTGCCGATGGCGATCTGCCACACAAGCGCGTTAAAGAAACCGAAAACCAACCCCGGTCGAAACGGGGCTAGGTCCGGATCGGACTTCTCGGTCGGAAACAAGGTCACCATGGCTCAGATCACGAGTGTCCGCGGCGGTTTGTCTCCAGAAACCATGGCACCGCCCATTAGCCTTTTGATCGCAACAACCGGTTCCACCGCGTGAATTGGCGACGCAACTGGGCCGGGCCAGGCATACCTGTGCCCCGCCGCTTCGCCATCGCCCGGTCAACGTTAAACACCTCGACCCAATCCGCCTTGAACGCCGGGTGCAAACGTTGCACCTCGTCGAACGGGAGTTGATTGAGCTGCACGGAATTTTTCTCGGCCAATTGCACCACCGCGCCGACCACGTGATGCGCTTCGCGAAACGGCACACCGTGTTCGACTAGGTAGTCGGCCAAATCCGTCGCCAACAGGGCGGGATCCGCCACCGCTTTGGCACAGACCTCCCGGTTGACCGTCAAACCGCCAACCGTGCCCGCCAGCACATCGACGCAGATCGCGGTCTGATCAAAACTGTCAAAGACCGGCGGCTTATCCTCCTGCAGGTCGCGATTGTAAGTCATCGGCAGTCCCTTCACCAGCGTCAGCAAGGTGTAAAGATTGCCCTGCAAACGCGCAGATTTGCCCCGCAGCAATTCACAGGAATCCGGATTCTTCTTCTGCGGCATCAGCGACGAGCCGGTGCAAAACGCATCCGGCAGGTCCACAAACTTGAATTCGCTGCTGCTCCACAAAATCAGGTCCTCCGCGATCCGCGAAAAGTGCACGCCGATCAACGCGCAAGCGTGAGCAAACTCGATAAAGAGGTCGCGGTCGGCCACCGTGTCCATCGAGTTCTGCGTGACCTGCGGACGACCCTTGGCATCGACAAACCCGAGTTGCTTCGCGGTGAATTCGCGGTCGATCGGCAGTGTCGTGCCGGCGAGCGCACCGGAGCCGAGCGGACACCAATTTGCCAGCTCCACGATCCGGTCAAAACGCTGGCGGTCGCGCTCCAGCATTTCGAGCCACGCGAAAAGGTGATGCGCCAAATAGACCGGCTGGGCCCGCTGCAAATGCGTGTAACCCGGGATCACCACATCGCGGTTAGCTTGAGCTACCGCGAGGAGCGCGCGCTGGGCCGTTTGCACCTTGGCCGCGAGTTCCGCGCCCGCAAATTTGAACCACAGGCGCATGTCGGTCGCCACTTGGTCGTTGCGACTCCGCGCCGTGTGCAGTTTAGCGGCGGCCGGCACGAGCTTGGTCAGCGCCTGCTCGATGTTCATATGCACGTCCTCGAGCTGGGCGCTCCAGACAAACTTCCCCGCCGCGATCTCGCGCGCAATCGCGTCGAGACCCCGGTGGATCGCGTTGCGCTCCTTAACCGTGATCAACCCCACGTGGGCCAGCATCGCGGAGTGCGCCTTGCTTCCGGCGATATCGAACGGCGCGAGGCGGTGATCAAAGGAGACCGACTCGCTGAACTTCAGCATCAATTCGGCGGGGGCCGCGGTGAAGCGACCACCCCAGGTGACTTGAGACGATTTCTTGGCCATGGGCCGTTACAAGACGGCGCGACGTGCAGGCGCGCAACGAGAAATTGCGGCTCCACTTCCCGTTTGCGCCTCCGCTCGATCGCGCCATGCTCAGCCGATATGTCGTCCCTTCGTTGCTTCCTCTGGTTCTGCCTCGTTGGCTCGGTAATCGCGGCCGCCGCCCCGTCGACCTCCCCCGATTGGAATCGGGTGCAGACCGAGCCCATGAAAACGTCGATCTATATCGGTCGAGTGACGCTCGTGACCGAACCGTTCGTGCGCGCCGGGAATCAGTTCACGACCATGTATCACGCCAAGGTATTTCCGTGGGTCTTCTGGAACGAAACCGGGGAAATTCGCATCACCATCGACGACGCCAACCTCGCCAAGCTCCAACGCGGCGAACGATGTGAGTTCACCGGCGAAGCTTTCAACCACAAGCGCAAGCCGCGCCACGTCACCGGCTACGCCGATCCCTCCAGCCCAATCCGCGGCCGCCTCAAGGTGCGCATCGGAGTCGACAACACCGAGTTGATTTTCAACGGCCCCTACTCTCTAGCTCAGTATAGCGTTCAAGCCGTCCAACCGTAGACTCGCCGCGACCCGTCGAGCCTCGGCGACTTCGCCGAACCCACCGTCAACTCAAGCTTCGTCGGCCCAGTGAAAGACAAACGGTTTCGCCATCTCCGGATGAAGACTGCGGTGCACGGGGCAACCCAAAGCCGCTTTCTCCAGTAATCCGTCAGGATCGCGCGATCTCGGGATAGGCAGCCACACCTCGGTGCGCAGGCTCTCGATCCGCCGCGGTGCGTCGGTCGACATTTCCTTGGACACTTCCCAACACACGCCGGAAAGGTCGAAACCCAATCGGTTCTTCGCAGCGATCGCCATCGTCGTGACCACGCAAGACCCGAGCGCCGCCGCCGTCAGATCGGTCGGCGAGAACGCCAGTCCCCTCCCCTGATTATCCACCGGCGCGTCGGTCGAGATCACCTGACCTGAGGGTCCGTGGGTGAGCTCACAATTCAAATCGCCGCGATAGATTCCGGTGCTTTTGACCATAATCGCACTGTTGCTCAAAATTCGCTTTCGGCAACGCACAATCTCGGTGCGCTCGTCCGTCACTCGCCGATTTCTTCGTTCCAGTGGATCGCCTTTCGCACGATCTCAAGTGGTGGAGCTGATCGGGATCAAACCGACGACCTCGTCATTGCGAACGACGCGCTCTATCAACTGAGCTACAGCCCCTTAAGAAGGCCCTCGTTGTGCGGAATGTGCCCGACTGAGTAAACATCATTTTTCAACCTTTGAGGTCACGGGCAGGCAAAAATCACGTTACGGGACAACTTGGTCCCGAATTTGCTATGGACACGGCGCCTCCCAGAGTATTTTGCCAGACAGCCTATCCAGCCGTTTCGTCATGAAAAAAACAACTCAGACCACTCCCTCCAAACCGCGCACCCCAGCGAAAAAACCCGCCCTGCCCGTTGTGAAAGCGGTCAAGAAGCCCGCCGCCAAAGTGGTTAAAAAAGCCGTGGCCGCGCCCAAGCCCTCCCGCACGGTTAGCAAATCAGTCCGCGCCGTTAAGAAGACGGTCCCCAAGGCCGTCACCACTTCCATCTCGGCTGAATACGACGTCGGCTTCGGCAACGCCCTCTTCCTGCGCGGCGAAGGTCCAGGCCTCAGTTGGGAGAAAGGCGTGCTGATGAACTGCGTCGCCGACACCACTTGGTCCATCACCTTGGCGGAAACCTCGGGCCCCGTCCCCTTCAAATTCCTCATTAACGACGAGCAGTGGTCTTTGGGCGAGGATTGCACCCTCGCAGCCGGCAAGAGCGCGAAGTTTACGCCGACGTTTCGATTCCTGGACGCCAATCGGCGTCCGGATTCAGCTCCAGTAATCGAGTCTGCAGCATCGTGGCCGCTGGGGCGCGATCGGACAACTGTGCGGCCGTGATCAGCTCGCAGCGCATGCGCACTTTCGAAAACGGCTTCGGCAGATAGAAGCGATCCCACGCTTTGTTGAATCGCCAGGCCGACTCAAAGTCGGCTCCAATTAACAGGAGCGGCGTCTTCGTGCGCCTCGCCACGATCAACGCTCCGGGCTTGAATTGGTAGATCGGTCCACGCGGACCATCCGGGGTGATGCCCACGTCGCGGCCCGAATTCAGCACATTGACCAGCGCGCTCGCCGCCTCCCGTCCCAGATTGTTGCTCGAACCTCGCACCGTGCGCAGGCCGATCAGCGCAAAGAACGCCGAAAGCCACGCTCCGTCCTGACTGGGGCTGACCAAAGCATACATCGGCCGCGGCCGACGATAACGGCGGAAAATCTCCGCACTGAGAAATAGGCGGTTGTGCCAGATCACCATCGAGAGCGGCTCGTCGTTTTTGCGGAAATTGCGCAAGTCCTCAGCCGACTCCTCAAACCGGAGCGACATGCCCCACAACTTCATCACGAGGCCAAACGGCCACAGCACGACCCGGCGCCAGCCCGTGATGCCCGGCACGCCCGCTTCAGGCAGAGAAGTTGTCGTTGAAGAATTCAGCAAGGGTATTTTCCACGAATCCTCTTATCGCGCCAAGCGTGAATCGCACATCTTCCCGTTGACGCCGTCGCGCTTCACCTCCACCAAGCCGTCATGGCCGCGCCATTTCCGTTCTGTCCCCACCTGCCCTCCCCGCGCGACGGACTCGACTGGCGCTCTCTCCACGCCTTCCGCGAGGCAGACCGCGGTGCCGACTATTATTTCGCCTGCCTTGAATATGGACAATGCCTCTGGCAACGCGGCCTCTCAGCCCGCGCCCTCCTTTGCCTCGATCGAGCCTTCGGAGCCGATCTCGAGGGCGACGAACCCATGCTCAGCACCCACCCGTTGCCCTACGCCGCCATGGAGTGGGTGATGCGCCACAACCCGCCCGAGGTGTTTATCGGCAACCCACGCGTGCATTTTCAGCATTACGCGGAACGACTCACCGACCCACGCCGCGACCAACGCCGATGGCGCGCCTGGGCCTGCTGGGCCCTCGCCCGTGCCGTCTATCCCGCCTGGCCCAGTGATCCGAAACACGACGTCGAGGAACCCTCGCTCGAACAGATTGCCCAAGGCCTAGAGAAACACGGACACCCCGGCGAAGCCGCGCTCTGGAAAACGGTGCGGGCAAATATCAACGACTAGTCCATATCCGCTCACTCGCCGGCCCGTCGGCCAACCCGACTGCCGCCATCGCGGCGACAGCCACCATCACTGAACAAAGACTGGTGCGGTGGGCGGGACTCGAACCCGCGACCGACGGTTTAGAAAACCGTTGCTCTATCCGGCTGAGCTACCACCGCATGACTCTCGAAAACAACATGATGGATTGAGCCGATCTTCAACCGGAGGTCAAAGCGCAATCCAGCGATGTCACTCGAGACTCTAAATGCCTACTCAAACGAGCCGCTCACGACCAGTCCGGAAATCCATCAGCGCCCAACCACCGCACGAGGCAGGCAACGCTCGGTCGGTGGCCTCGACCACGAGTCGCGGGGGCACCTGTCGAAACGGGGGGGATTCGTGCGCAAATTCCGGGAAAAACAAAACCACGCTTGACTTGGCGGGCACGAATTCTACGGTCCGCTCCTTTCCCCTTTTAAGGGGTGGTAGCTCAGTTGGTTAGAGCGTCTGCCTGTCACGCAGAAGGTCGCGGGTTCGAGTCCCGTCCATCCCGCCATTTTTGGCCTCCGTAGGTCCGACATCAGCACCACACTGCCGATGTTGAGTGCGATTCATCAGCCGCCGTAGTCGGGCGGCTATTTTTTTCAACAGGTTAAGACCCCCGCGCCCCGTAGGCACCCCTACCAGACACCAGTAAGTGAGTCGGGTTGAGACCATCGGGGTCCGCCCTGCACCAACCTCGTGCCCTTGGTCGCGAGATTCACTGGGCGATGCCAGAACCGGAATCGGCTCGAAATGCTCGGCGATAGCAATTGCAGCCGACGGATTTCGGCGGCGGCCAAGGCCGTGCTCAAATGGCGCCGTCTCCTTCGGTGTGAACCAACCCGCGATGATCCCTCCCCTCACCACCACGATGAGCAGCAGGCTAGGGATCGCCGCGAGGGTGATCCGCGCCGCCTCCCGTCCCGAGTTCCTCGCCGAGCTCACCGGTTCCATCCACTGGGAAATTTTTCTCTCCTTCCTGCATCGCCACCGAGTTGACGAGATCCCCGGCAAGTTTTCGCTGTTCAAGTGCACTACCCACACGCTGACCACGCCCGCGACCATCGCGCTCGAGGCCGACTTCACCGCTCACTGCGGCTTCAGCCTCGACGATGAGGAGTTCAATCTTGGCGTGCGCTGCATCGGCGCGCCCTCCCGCAGGTTTAGGCGGTCTCCGCCGCGAAACGGGCAAACACCATTTTGCCTCCAGCTGTCGGGAGCACACTGGTGACTTCGGCTTGCACGCGCTTGCCGATGTGCTCGCGGCCTCCTTCAACCACTACCATGGAGCCATCAGAAAGATAGCCGACCGCCTGCCCGTCCTCTTTCCCCGGCTTGGCAAGGTTGATACTCAGGATCTCTCCCAACATCAATTCGGGATGCAGCGACCGAGCCAGGTGATTGAGATCTAGCCAAGGCACGCCGTGAAATTCAGCCAGTTTGGTCAGATTAAAGGGAACTCCTAAATTTAGCATATCGTTGATTGACAAGACTATAGATTGTGTATAAGCTGTATCTCGATGAGCCAAAATCAATATACCTTCTTTGGAGATCACTTCGCGCTGGAGTCGTTGA
>Ga0105053_10008451_pt1 | contig 13383 bp, 13 predicted proteins | sample BON01_FD_78093 | JGI IMG/M metagenome (GOLD analysis project Ga0105053, IMG submission 78093) | Freshwater microbial communities from Lake Bonney liftoff mats and glacier meltwater in Antarctica - BON-01 | ecosystem: Environmental > Aquatic > Freshwater > Ice > Glacier meltwater | place: Lake...
AAAAAAAAAAAAAAAAGGGAACTTGTTGCAGTATTTCCGCTCGGAATTGTATATAGGCTGAATGTTTCTATCTAAACTGGTTAATAAGCGTAGTCGCCGACGGGCCGGCAAAAATGCAGATAATGATCTCCTTCGTCGCTGCGCTGCTGATGGGACGCGCTGGGGCGTTTGAGACGAACCAGGCCAAGGCGAGCCCACGCCCGCAGAGGCCGGACCCAGGATTTGCCGCCGCAGCCGACAAATGGACATGCGCCGACACCTTCCTTCACGCATGCAGGTGCCCAACGGGTACGCGAATGGACAGATGACAGGCCACGGAGGATTCGAACGTGCCTTCCGCTGGGCCTTCAGGTCGGCTGGCGAGGCCTGGACTACAGCTCTGTGCGAGGCCGACACCGACGGAGACGGCCAGTCGAATGGGCTCGAGCTCGGAGATCCCTGCTGCCAGTGGGCCATAGGCGCGAACGAGGACTTCATGTTAGCTTTTGTGCAGGGCGGCAAGCCGGTGGGCGAGGACCCGGCAGGCATCTCCATCGCCGGCCTTCGGAGCAGCATGACCACCCGCACGATGCCCGTCTGCACTCGCGCGACGGTGTCGCCGCCTTCGCCGCCCGCTGCGGCGTCGCCTTCGCCGCCTCCGTCGCCACCGCCGCCGACGCCACCACAGCTTTCGCCGCCGCCTCCGTCGTCACCGCCGCCGACGCCACCACAGCCCTCGCCGCCGCCTCCGTCACCGCCGCCCTCACCCCAGCCCGCTTCGCCGCCCGCGATGGCGTCACCTTCGACGCCCGCTGTGGGGACGGTGTTTCCTTCGGCGTCACCGCCCGCTGCGGCGGCCCCGGTCGAGTGCCCCCCGGGCTGCTGGCTCATCGGCGCGCCCGCTGCCCGCAAGCTGCTCTTTTCCTCGGTCCCGACCGACTGCCCCGTGGGCTGCACCACCGTTGCGCCAGAGCCATAGTCAGAGTTGGACTGTCGCTCTAAAGGGCGATGCCATCACCGTCGGTCACTCCGCAGGCGACATTTTGCCGCGAGTAAAACCGACGAGCGCCGTGCTGTGCGTGCGGCCTTTTTTAGGAAGGTGGACATAGGCAGGCACGAGCGGGCACGAAATAAGGAATACGCCGGAGAGGGCGTGATCCCCGGCAGCCAGCCGGAAAATATGCCTGTGTTATTTTATTGAGAGAGAGAGCATGCCGATGCCGATGAGCATGGAGGCATTCGCCTGATAACGAGCCATGCTTCGGCGAGAGACTTTTGGTTATACGGCGGTCTATGGCGGCTAGAGAGCCGACCTTTGAGCTGGTTGTACACCCACTAGGTACTGCGGTACCGTTGACTGTTGATGACGTTACCGTTAGCCGTTACACGTTAGACGTTAGACCTACCCCAAACTCCAAACTCGCCGCGCGTCGGGGTCCAGCAGCTGGTGGTTTTGTCTTGGCGCCCTGTCCGCCAACGGCGTGCGGCACAGCCCAGCTGCCAGCTGAGAGCGCGTAGGTGCGCGGCATTGGCAGTGGTCCTACTAAAGAGCTGGTGACTGGTGATGGTGAGTGCATGCCAGCACCAACCAAGACCGTCATCTGGATCTGGATGAGCTCGGTGCACTGTAGTCACTGTTCACGGCCATACACAAACACCAACCGCAACATGGGGTCGCTATCACGCCTCACTCCGCGGCTTGCGGCTTGCTATGAGGCACGCATTACGGCCGGTGCTGAGGCTGAGCAGTGTGATTGAGGTCTCCTGTCATTGGCTCGTCGAGGCCGCGGCCGCCTTGATCATGGGCAATCCGATGCTGGTCGTCGCGCTCCTCTTCATCCTGGACAAGATGTACCAGTCGAGGCAGCCGTGGCCCGAGGTCGCAAGGTGGCGCACGCCCACTCGATGGGGGAGTGGGATGCCCTGCTGGCAACGCCCCCCCCCCACTTACTGCTTACGACTGCGACTACTACGACTTCCACTACGACTGCTGCTGCTCCTCCTATGACTACTACTACTACTACTACTACTACTACTACTACTACTGCTCCTGCTCCTGCTCCTACTCCTACTTCTACTACTACGACTACTGCCACTACTGCTACTACTCCTACTGCTACCATTACTACTACTACTATTACTATTACTACTTCTACTACTACTACTATTACTGTTACCTCTACTCCTACCACCACCACCACCACCACCACCATAAGGACACATGTATGAATACACACGACAGTGGGTGCTCCGCACTCAGCCCAGCGCCAGCGCTGCTGCTCTCAAGAGGCAGGCCTGCTTGAAGAGGTCCTCAAACATGACACCGACGTTGGACCCGTCCTTGGCCGAAGTCTCGTAGTACATGGCGCCAACCCCAAAGGCAAACCTGGACGCGGCGGGGGGGAGGGGCGCGTCAGGATAGCCGTCGGGGGTGACCCTGGCGCGATTGGATCGGGGGCCGCGTGCGCGCAGCGCCGTCAGCGAGTGCGATGCGAGGGGCCGTGGGAAGGAGGGCCGTTGGAGCTCAACGCGCGCTGTTCTGCAGGCGAGTGCGCACCTCCGAGCCTCCACCTCTGGCACTGCGCGCCGTCGCGCCGCGTCCGTCTTGTTGCCGCATACCGCGTAGCACATGCCGGGCGGCGCGCCGTGACTCCTCGCCTCTTCCATCCAGGCCGCTAGCCGCTCGAACGACGCCTTGTTGCACACGTCGAACACGAGCAACGCGCCCTGCGCGTCGACGTAGAATTCGGACCGCACCGCGTAGTACTCCGACCCGCCCGCCATGTCCCAGAAGTTGACGCGGACCTGGCCGCCCACCATCGGGCAGGGCTTGACGCCAAAATCGATGCCGATCGTCGGCACGTACTTGTCGACAAACTTCTCCTCGCAGAAGCGCTTGATGAGGCAGCTCTTGCCCACGCGTTCGTCCCCCATCGAGATGATCTTGATCCGGCTCACCTGCACCATGGTCTGATCGTTGGCTGAGTCGAGGTTGGACTGTTGATCTGGTGTTGGCGTCCTCCCTCCGGCGCGGTCGGCAGGGACCAGTGTGGCAGTTTGGCGCGGTTATTCCGCTGTGTTCACAGTCGGTTGATCATGAGATTCACAAGATCATCGGCTCGCATCTTTCTGGTCGCCTGAAAATGGTCGTGTTTGGGGCGCACGAGCTGAGTCGGACGCTAACTTCGGCGACGACGGCGGCGGAGATGGACGAGTGCGACGGCATAAACTGCGGGGGGCCGATACCGAAGGTGACGTTTGAGTCGTGGTGCACCAAGGAGTCGGCCCACCTGCGCATACGTCGCCGGCGGTGGCTCGTGCTGACGCCGATGCAGCTCGCCACCTACCGCTCGCGCAAGGGCTACCTGCGTGGGCAGTTGCCGACGGAGCGCTTTGCGCTGTTGACGCTCGGCGCGGTAATTGCGGATGAGGACGAAGGGTCGGTGCGGCTCGCCGCGCGTGAGCGGCCCCTCGTGCTATGGTTCGAGCCCGGCGACGCTGCCGAGGCGCCCGTGGCCGCGTCGGCTGGTGTCAGCCGAGCCGACAGCGGCGCCGAGTGCAGCTGCCTCGCAGCGCCCCCTCCGCCTTTATCGCCGGCCAGCCCCTCTTCGGCCACGGCCGACGCCGCCGACACGGACCAAGTGCCGCCGAGCCCTGCCGTGGCGGCGGCGGCGGGGGCGCCGAGCAGCAGCGGCGCGTCCGGAGCGGTCCACGCGAGCGCGAGCAGCAGCGGGCTGAACCACGACGTCCTCTGCCCGGCGGGACCTGCCGGCGCGTCGAGGCCGCTCTGCCACCAGTGGGCGACGCGAATCGTCAACGCGCGACTCGCCTCGGAGCCCTCGGGGGTCGTCCGATGCGCCGAGCGCTTCGAGCTCGGCGAGGTGAGCCCGTGCCCCCCCCCCCCCTCCCGCACAAGGAGGGCGGAGGGCACACCGCAGAAAGGAGGCGCCCTCCTCATTCCGTCCTCGTGTGTCTGTCCCCTGCAGGTGCTCGGGTCTGGCGCCTACGCGACCGTCTACCGCGCCACCTGCCTCACCTCTGGCCGCGCGTGCGCTGTCAAGTGCGTGCGCCGGCCGCTGCTCGCGATGGCGATGGTCCAGCAGGAGGAGGCTGTGCTGCGCACCTGCCAGGGCCACCCGCACGTGGTCCGCCTGGTTGGCTCCTTCGCCGACGCGCGCCACACGGCCTACCTCGTCATGGAGCTGCTTCCCGGAGGAGACCTCTTCGAACAGGCGAGAGCTCCCGGCCGCCGCGCTGGCGCGCGAGTGCTTGGCCTTTACACGATATTTCCATTGTCAATATTATGTGGTATATATTACAATAACGGGGGGTCGGGGGGGAACATTATATTGTTCAATAGTGTGGGCGATGACGTTTGTGGGGGGGGGGGGCTAAACACAGGGTGGGTGCGCAAAGAATAGTATTGATTCGTGCACAAAAGCCTATACACTACACAATATCTTGTATAGGCCAAACGAGTGCCCACGCTTGGCTGGGGGGGGGGCGGCCTAGCAGCCGGCCCCTTGCGCCATCACGGGTGTGTGTGGGGGAGTGTTGTGTGCTGACGTGCGGCGTGTTGCACAGGTGGTGTCGCGATACCGTTCGGTGGACGGCGAGGCCGCGGAGGGCTACACGGAGGACGGCGTGCGGGCCCTGCTGCGGATGGCTCTCTCGGCGCTCGAGTGGATTCACGGTGCGCATCGACTGCAAGCGCAGCAGCCCTATATGTTGAATACGCGGAACGCCGAAAATAATACCGTATTCTATTCATGTTTAGCCTGCTTTATGACTACAGTAACCTTGAATATCAACATATCTATGTCATATGCAGGGTTTTACAGGAGGAAAACGATATTCATATTCGCGTGGCCGCGTCACAGGAATACGTGAATACCTAGTCAACACATAGGGCAACAGCCCTGCCTCGACGCCCAGCGACCTGCTCCCTGACCTGCCCAAGCGACGGCGTACCCCCCCTGCTGCTCGCAGGCAAGCGCGTGCTGCACCGCGACCTCAAGCCCGAGAACGTGCTGCTGATGCACCGCGTGGGCGGCGCGCTCGACCTGCGCGTCTGCGACTTCGGAGAGGCGCTGCTGCTGCCCCCGCCGCGGGGCAACTATCGCGAGGGGGGCTCGGCGGCAGAGGCGGCAGAGGCGGAGGCGGCGCGGGAGGCGGAGGAGGCCGCGCTGGTCGGGCTGGTCGGCACGCGCGGCTACATGGCGCCGGAGGTGTGCCACCCCTGCGGATTGGGCAGGAGCCGCTGAGCCGCTGCCCCGGCCAGGGGTCTCATCTGTGTCTTCAGGGGTCTCACCTGTGTCCTTTGCTGGCAGGTGCTCGACGGCTCGCGCCACTGCTTCGGGAGCGACATCTGGTCGTTGGGCGTCATCCTCTACATCCTCCTCTGCGGCCACGCGCCTTTCGTCGCCGAGACGGAGGCGGCCGAGGCGGAGCTGGTGCTCAAGGGCAGCTGGGGATTCACCGCGCCCATCTGGAGAGACATCTCGCCCTCCGCCAAGCAGCTCCTCTCGCGCATGCTGCGCCGCGACCCCGCCCGCCGCCCCTCCGCCGCCGCCGCCCTGCGCCACGACTGGCTGCGGCAGGGCCCCCCGCCGCTCGCGCCGCACCGCATCCCTGCGAACGCCTCCTTCTCGCAGCTCCAGCAGATGGTCCACCGCGCCACCGCCCAGCGCCCCGACGGAACGCGGCGCCACCCGCAGAGCTCCAGTGCCACGCCCTCACCTCGCGCGTCTCCCGGCGGCTCGCGCCCGCCGGCGCCCTTCCCCGGCTCCTCCTCCCCCGGCGCGGAGATGATGATGCGGCGCAGTCCGGCGCCGCCGCGCGGTGCGTCGCGCCAGAGCGCGCGGCGCACGCACGCCGACGAAGCCCAGCCGAGCGACGAACCGCCGCCGAGTGACGAGACGGGGGCCACCGCCTGCTCCCTCGCCGCGCCGCGCCCTGAGAGCCAGCCGTCGGCGCCCGCGTCGCTTCCGTCGCAGCGCTGGCCGCCGCCCGGGCAGCAGCCTGGCGAGCCGCAGTGGGGGCGGCTCCGCTCCAGCTTGCTGCCGCGGGCGCCGATCCGCTCGACGCCCAGCCTGCTCAACGTGGTCGAGGCGCTCGCGGGACGCACGGCGCTGCGACGGAGAGACACGTGCACGCTCCCCACGATACCGCCGTGGGAACTCCTCGACTTGCCGCGCGCGCACGTGCCACTCTCCTACTCGTTGCCCGGGGGGAACGCCGACCGAACCCTCGCGCTCGCCGCCGCCGACGACATCCCAGACAAGTTTGGCGACTACTAGGCGTGTGCTGGTGGTGGGGGACCCCTTGGCGCATCCCCCCCCCCGTGTCTCTCGTCCCATTCCCACCCATGGCGGCGGGTTTAGGCAGGTTTAGGTTGTGTTCCCGAGCAAGGGAGGCCAGCGTCCAGTGGCCCATTTACAGCACGGGTCGCTGGGCACTGACTGGCGAGCTATGCTTATTGTTTTTGAGGTGTAAGTACTATCCCACCCTGGCAGTTTCAAGTTGAAGTTTTAAGAGCTTCCCAGCGTGTCTCTGTCCGAGGAAAATTGTTTTTGAAATAATTTAAAAGTTTTTGTCGCTGCAGTTAGCAGTTAGCAGTTGGTAAAAAAAGCTTTTACTTGGAGATTGGAGATAGGTGTCCTGACCCTGACGACGACGACGAGGATGGAGTCGGAATACAAAGTGGCAAAATACGCGGAGAAAGGGCGAGAGCGAGAGGCAGAGGCAGAGAGACGGGAGCATGAGCATGAGCAAACAGGCACAGGGACCTGACAGCTGACAGGGAGTCAGGGAGGCATCAATAAAAATACAACTACAGCTACAAAACACACCCAGCACGACACTGAACCACTCACGCTCTCTCTCACGGCACACACACACACGGCGCGACACGGGCCCACAAGCACAGCCTCATCAGCAGCCCGTCACCGTCAACAGCAGAAAGCAGTCAACAACAGCAGCGCCAACACCCGCGCGCGAGCGCGAATGCCGGCCGAAATCATACCTGACAAAGAGAAACGAAACGGAAACACGATTAGACGCAGCGCCGCAGAGCGCCGAGGCCGCAACAACTTCTCCGAATCACGCATCGCGCCCTCCCACTCTCTGTATGCGATGCACACAGGACATTCGGGGCCTACGTCGTAGCGCCACCGAAAGCCGCCGCCATCTCCACGTGCCAGCACTCACGCGCCGAAGTGGTCCCACGCGGAGGCTAAGAAGGTCTTGCCGAGCACCCCTCCACTGTGGCTCATGCCGAGGCTCCGCCACCACCCCATGACCCCTTGGTGGTGCGAGTTAAACTGAGTGACGCTGACGCAGCCGCACGAGGGCGCGCGCTCCCATGGGTGCGGCAGCAGAGACAGCAGCCGGTCGAGCATCGCGGTGCCGACCTCGATGCTACGCTCGCTGCTCTCACCGTCCCCGCCCGCGGCGCCACGCACGCACATGATCTCAACCGTCACTGTGAGCTTGTTCCGTCGCTTGTCGACGCGCCACAGGACGAAGCCCTCTGCCTCGCCGCTCACGCCGTCGTAGGCGGCCAGCCAGTGTTTCGTCTGTGGCGCGCTCGCGGCGAAGGCGCGCTGCACGATAGAAACGCGGTAGGGCGGCGCCAGGTGCGTCATCGAGTCGAGCCCCGCCGGGGAGGCTGCGTCCTCGTCGCCCACGAGGCGCAGCGCCTCTTGCAAATCCACGATGCTGTTGACGTGGAAGCGGAAACGGAGGCGTCGCTCCTCGTCGGCAACGGTCGGCACGGCATCGGCAACCGTCGGCACGGCATCGGCAACCGTCGGCACGGCAGGGGAGCCAGCCGGGTCGGCGGGGGCCGCCGCCGCCGCCCCCGCCGCCAGCTCCTCCGCCGACACCACGGCCCCCGACGTTGATGATCGAGCCCCCTCTTCCTTCGGCGCCACCTCCTCCGCCGCCGCCACTTTCGCCGCTGCCACCTTCGCCACCGCCGCGCTGGCCGGCGCCGCGACGGGAGCCGCAACAGGCCCCGGCGTGCCTGCCCCACCGCCAGCTCTGCCACTGGCGGGCTCCTTCGACGTCGCCCTCGTCGCCGCCTCCGTCATCGCCGCCGCCCCCGCCGCCGCCTCCGTCTCCGCCGCCTCCTTCGGCGCCGCCCTCATCGCTTTCTCCGCATCCTCGTCCACCGCAGCGGCGCGTCCCTTGCTCCGCTTACGCTCCTTGCCGCGCCCTTGCTCGCGGCCTCGCGCCTTGCCGCGACCACCGACGCCGGCTGCACTGCCCTTGGCAACGAGGACGCCGACCTCGGCGAGGGCTAACCCGCCCGAGCCGGCGGCAATTTGGCCCGAGCCAGCGTCAGCCGCAGGAGGAGCGCTCATCGCCGCACCCCCCGCCGCTGCGCCCACGCTCTCCACCTCCGTCGCCTCCACCGCCAGCGTGTCCGCCTCCGGCGACTCGGCATCGCGCGCGCGCTTGCTCTGACACTGGCTCCGTTGGTCCCGCCGCACGAGGCCCAACGGAGGCAACGACACCGCCGCTGGCATGCTCGCGCCAGGCGCAGCGCTCGCGTCGGCGTCGTCATCGTCCGGGGGCGGCGTGGGAGCGTCCGCCTTTGCATCCTTCTCTGCCGCAACCTTGGGACTCGCGAGGCCGTCCATGAGCGCCTGCACCCCGCCAGGAGACACGGTGAGCGCCATCATGAGATCATCAGCCGTGGGCTCCGGAGACACGGGCGCCGGGTCCATGGACGGGTTAACGTCATCCGCGGTGCCGTCGCGAGTCGGCAGCACTGCCGCTGCTGCCACTGGGGCGCCATCACACGAGGACGCAGCCGGAGCTCGCGCTCGCTGCGCCGCCGGCCTCTCGCGTGCCGCCGGCCCGTCTACTCCCTTGCCGGGCCGCGGGGCCCCCGCCGCCGGCACAGCACGATGGTGAGGCGGCTCTGCAGCCGCCCCGCCCGCAGCACCGCTAGGCGCCGGCTGTAGTGCGGCGGCCTTGAGCTCCAGCTGCTCGGCCCGTGCACCCTCCGCGGTAGCCTCCGCCCAGAGCCGGGCAAGCTCCCGCTCGTCCTCAGCAATCGACAGCCGCAGCGCTGCGCACTCGCGATCCACAGAATTTCGGGCCATCGGCGCTGGGCTTCTTCCATTGGTATGGAAATAGAAATACCGGTGGGAAGTAAACGAGGCGGTCGGTGTGAATGGTCGTGTGGGTGTGTGTGTGTGGCGACCGGTGGCGCACATTGTGCACCGGCCTTTACAAGATATTCGTTTGTTTATTCGGGGATTGTGCAATAGTCAATACATTTCTTGCTAAGAGCTAAGAGTCTTGGGAGAAAAGACATAGGTGGATATGGTGGAACGTATAACGTATGTTGGTATATATCAATATCATTATTTATGTATGTATATGGCATAATATGGTATATGACGTATGACGTGTGTGACAGTAATACTATTATAATAGTATACTAGTAATACTGATACTGATATACTGTAATACTGTAATACTGTATGAGAAAGAAGGGAGGAGGAGGGAGGAGAGAGCGAGAGGGTGGAAGAGGCAGATTGCAGATTGCTACACGCTGTACGCTGTAGAAAATGCGGAGAACGCGCCCTGCGCGGAGGGGCTCTAGTATTATTAGTTAGATAGTAGAGGGAGAAGGGAGAGGGACACACCCAGACACAGCACATCAGCAGCACGCAACACCCCGGCACATCACAGACAGCACATGCTGAGCCGCCGAGCCGCCCCCTACCCCTACTAACTAGCCTAGGCCCGCCCCTAGCCCCGTAGAGCCGTAGAGTAGGAGTAGGTGAGTAGGAGTAGGTAGCAGGTAGCATAGCACCATGTCGCATGTGTACATGTCAAGCATGTTTTTGTAATTGCGTGAGATTATAATTATATATATATATATATATATATATAATACCTCCCACCCCCGGTGGCGCCGCGGGCCTGTGTGCGCGTGTACGCGCGTGTGTTGGTGCCGCCGAATCTTTACATACATAGTACATACATACCCCCGTCCCCGCCCTGCCGCCTGTTCCAGCAGGCTGCAGGCTGAGCAGGACGGTTCTTTTATTATTTATCGGCGGCCGCACTTCACGAGCGGAAGAAGAAGAAAGTGGCGAGTTGTGAGGCTGATGCTGCGCGCAGGCGTCGGTCGCGCGTGCAGCTGATGCCACTGCCACGCTCAGATCCTCACAGATGTGTGTGTGGAGTGGTCTTGGTCTGTGTGCGGCACGATGTGTGATGTGTGTTGGCCAAGCGGCGGCACATGTGCTGTGTCTGGTAGCTCCAGAGATGTCCGGGGGACCCAGTCTTCGGTGCCAGTATGGTTGGGGTTGGTGATTATAATAAATACTAAAATATACATACATCCCGCTCTATGCTCTATATCTATTTTTATATATATATATCAAGCATTAGCATTAGCATTAGCAGCTATTCCACCCTGATCAGTAGTACTGACAGTAGCCTATCACCAGGGACAGGGTGACATATTACATATAAACATCACATATACGCTACATCATCATCATCTACTCCAGCTCAAGGGGCACAGAGCGATAGAGCAGATAGGTGTAGGTGTAGGTGTAGTGGGGTGGCGGCTGGGTCAGGCTGGGTCTGGGTGGGTGGCTGTGACGAAGGTAAAGGAGAAGGTCAAGGGCAAGGACGAAATAGCTGCGAACTGCGACGCTGACGCTGCGACTGCGACGCCAGGTCTTTTCTAGCAGCAAGCACCACATTCGGATATTCGCTGGTAGTGTAATAAGTGTACATGCTAATATCTGCTGCCTGCCCAGCCTCCCCGACGCTGTCGCCACCAGCTCGCCCACGCAGCGTCAGCAAAAGCAACGAACAAGCCCACTGTCAACGCGCGGCGCCTCGCCTCTCGCCGTTCACTCCGCCTTGGTGGCGGCAGTTGCCTTGGCGGCGCCCGCCTGTGTGAGCATTGCTCTCACATCCTTCTCGGCCCACCCTCGCTGGCTGCCCAGCTCGACCGTGCCGCGGAAGAGCTTGAAGGTCGGCATCGCGGAGACCTGCAGGTGCTGCGCCACGGCGCGCGCCTCGTCGACGTTCACCTTCGCGAAGACAACGTCCGCGTACTCCTCGCTCATGCGCGCGTAAATGGGGGCGGCCACCTGAGGGACAGCAAAGCTCATATGCGCGTAAATTGGGGCGGCCACCTGTGGAAGACGCAGAACCCCGCAGCGCGCGAGCCGGGCCGCAGACCTTGCAGGGCGGGCACCACGTGGCGTAGCAGTCAACCATCACCAATCCTCCCTTTGCGAGCAACGCGTCCCACTCCGCCATCGAGCAGACGTGCGTCACGTTGCCGCCCACCTCGGGCCACGGCTGTTTCGACTGGTACATCTTGGCCAGGATGAAGAGGAGCGCGACGACCAGCATCGGGTTGCCCATAGCAAAGGCGGCCGCGGCCTCGAGCCAGCCCGGCATCGCACAAAAAAATGGCGTTGGATCCCGCCCCCCCCCAACGGTATCCCGAACACGGGGCAGGCTCAGCGCGCCCGTCGGCCGGTTCACCCTTCCATTTACGCAGAGCATGTCTGTGGCCGCCTCTGAGACGATGGTTGAGCCGCCGCACAGCTCGCCTGACGACACGCCGGAGCTCGACGAGTTCGACTACGAGCGCTCTGCGGTGGCCGCGCTGGTGGGGCTTTGCGGGTCGTCAGCGCCGGCCGCTGGGGCTCCAGCTCTGGCTAAGCCCCTCATGATCGGCGGCGCGCTGAGCAGCGGGGTGGCGCGCTTCGCGATGTGCTCCAGTGAGTGGGACTCTACAGCCTCCTCGCCCACCGACTCGCCACGGGTGATCCGGAGGAAAGATTCAGCAGGTCTGTTGCACCAGCCACTCTGCTACCTGCCGTGGCCCAGAGGATGTCATCGGCCGGGCGCGCGCGGCTGCCAGTCCCTGACACGCCGTTCCGCCGTCCACAGGTTCCTTTGCTCCAGGCGGAGCACGCTTTCAATGTCGTTATCCAGGTGCGCGCATGCACTCTGGCTCAGAGTGCCCTGCGCAATTCACCTGCCGCAGCCCCAGCTGGGGTAAAGCCTGCGGCCGGCCTCACCCTGCGCCGTCTTTCCTGGTCGCAGGCTGCAGTAAGCTCTACGCTTCGACCGATGCTGTGCGTAAGCATTGCCGCAAGGTGTGTTGCTGCCCTGGCCCTGTCGTGTGTGGTTCCACACCGCCGTGCGCGTGATCCCGACTCGTGCACCCTTGCCTGTACCCTGCGCAGCGCCACTTTGAGTGGCTCAGACGGCTAGATCAGCTCGCGAGCCACGAACGACAGATGTCGAAGCCGGCCCTCTACTGCAGATGGTCCGGCGCCGAGGCCGGGCCTGGTCAGGTCACCGCGATCGCCTCGTGAGGCGCAGCAGCAGCGCGTGTCAGAGAGCGCCCGCCAGCGGATGGCTCGGCGGTGCGGCCCTAATTTCTGCGCTGGAGCGCTGTGGTGCACGGCAGCAGGGTGCCGTGCGGAGGAGCGGAGCCGCGTTCGACGCGGCCCGTGCCTTGACGTGGACGATTGTTCGCGAGGAGCTGGCCCAGCGCCGCGGAGCCCGTGGCTCCGTCGCTGCTGGGCCGGGTGCCCTCCTCGGCGTGACGCGTTTATTCCGCCCGGGATATCATTGGGCGGGGCGGGTGGCGCCGTCAGCTGACGGCGGCGCCTCCGGTAGGGGTGGTTGGGCTCGCGGCTCGGTTGGGAGCCGCTGGTGCCTCGCCGATTTATTGGTAGTGGCGATAGATAGTAGGCGGACCGGTGCTCGGTCCGCACTTCTCTGCTGTATGCCTGCCTGTGTTTGTACTCTATATACATATACTATATATAATCGAATGATCTATATTTAATATGATTGCTACTACCTGTTTCTCGTCTCTTCTTATGTCTTCGATCTCACATGCTAATGCTATCACATACACATACATACATTATTTTACCATTACCATTACATGTGTGTATACATTGATATATTGATATTCAATATATAACATGATATTGATATTGATACACATACACATTGCACATTGATATGCATGCACACGCTTCGTACGTACTCGCGTACTTCGTGTTCGTGCGTCGCACTGAACGGTTCGGGCCGCGCCAGCATCGAGCATCGAGCCCGGATCCGAAGATGCGGAGCGCTGGAGTTGGAGCTGGAGTTGGATGAGCTCTGGCTCTGAACCCGCCGTCCCTTAGCCTTAGACTAACCTTAGACTTGCCGGGCGCCGGGCGACCAGAGCCAGAGCCGAGAGAGCTGGATGGTCGGGAGCCGACGGAGCCGATTGGAACACCAGCTCACCTCGTATATATATATATATATAATATATATATATATATATATATATATATGCATATATATATATATATATATATATATATATATATATATATATAT
>Ga0105053_10008456_pt1 | contig 13375 bp, 9 predicted proteins | sample BON01_FD_78093 | JGI IMG/M metagenome (GOLD analysis project Ga0105053, IMG submission 78093) | Freshwater microbial communities from Lake Bonney liftoff mats and glacier meltwater in Antarctica - BON-01 | ecosystem: Environmental > Aquatic > Freshwater > Ice > Glacier meltwater | place: Lake...
AACCGCAACTGGGAGCCGTATCTGCCCGACACGGTCGCGCAGATGCGCGACGACGGTGTGCGCAATGCGCTCGTGTTGGCCACCTCGGCGTTCTCGTCGTACAGCGGCTGTCGCCAGTACCGCGAGGACCTCGCCGAGGCGAGCGAAGCGGTGGGCGCCGACGCTCCTGTGCTCCACAAGCTGCGGCTGTATTACAACCATCCCGGTTTCATTGACGCGGTGGTCGCCCGCATCGAAGAGGTCCATCGGCCAGGTGCTCGTCTGGTGTTCACCGCACATTCGATCCCGTTGTCGATGGCACAGTGGTGCGATTACCAAACGCAGCTCGACGAGATGGCGGGCCTGGTCGCCGACCGTGTCGGCGCCGAGTGGGACATCGCGTTCCAGAGCCGGAGCGGCCCGCCACAAGTGCCGTGGCTCGAGCCGGATGTCAACGACCATTTGCGTGCGCTCGCAGAGCAGGGCATCTCCAATGTGACACTGCTGCCGCTTGGCTTCATCAGTGACCACATGGAAGTGCAGTTCGACCTTGACTTCCAGGCGGCCGAGACGGCAGCAAGCGTCGGCATTGACATGCGTCGGGCCGCAACGGTCGGCACTCACGCGGCATTCGTCACAGGCCTGCGGCAACTCGTCGAGGAAAAGGTGTCTGGCGGCCCCGTGCTGTTTGTTGGCAACGCCGGGCCGTGGTCCGACCCGTGCCCCGAAGGCCACTGCCTCGCCCCGCTTGGGTCCGAACCCGTCGGCCGCCCCAGCCGCCCGTCCTGAACTCTGGCGCCGGGGTTCACTTGGCAGTGCTGTCAGCAGAAATGCTCTGCAGGCAGCGACGAGCCACCGCCTACGGTCGGGACATGACCACGTTGCCTCGTCACGTTGCAGAGAACCGGCGCCACTGGGATGCGACCGCCGATCAATGGGTTGCATCTGGCGAACGGGCCTGGGCTCGGATGGAACCGACGTGGGGGATCTGGGGTCTATCAAACGACGAGTTGCCACTCCTTCCCCAGTCGCTACGTGAGCAGCGTGCGATCGAGCTCGGTTGCGGCACCGGCTACGTCAGCGCGTGGATGCAGCGACGCGGCGCCGACGTGTACGCCATCGACAACTCCGCCGAGCAACTTGCCACCGCCGAGCGCCTGGCCGACATCTACGACGTCGAGCGGATCGAATGGGTGCACGGCGATGCCGAAGCCGTCGCACAGCCAGACCGATCGTTCGACTTCGCGATCAGCGAGTACGGGGCAGCGATCTGGTGCGAACCGAGGCAATGGCTCACCGAGGCTCATCGCCTACTGCGGCCGGGTGGCGAACTCGTCTTTCTCGGGCACCACCCGCTCGCCATGGTATGTGCGCCGCAGGCAGGCAATGACAACATCGGCGTCACGCTGGAGCGGTCGTACTTCGAACTTGGTGAGCTCGACTGGACCGACGCCGCCGAAGACCCGGGCGGCATCGAGTTCAACCTGCCGATCGGGGAATGGATGGCACTATTCCGCGACATCGGTTTCGAGATCGACAACTATGTCGAAGTGAAAGCTCCTGATTCAGCCGCAGGAACACGGTTCTGGATGCCCGCCGATTGGTCGAAGAAGTACCCCTCCGAACAAGTCTGGTGGCTCCGGAAGCGCCAGATTGGCGGATGACTGCGTTGCGAGAACTCCTCATCGAGCAAGCTCGACCACGTCGTCTCGCGCCTTGGCCTCCACCAATCTGACTGCTTCCGGAGGGGAGAGAAAATTCTTCAACTCCTGTGGGGATGAAGGCCGCGAGTGTTGTGAGCGATTCAGCCGTAGATGTTGGTCAGCACCTGGACTGCGAGGTCGATGACCTCACTATCGGGCAGGGCCTCGATTCGTTCGGCGACTGAGCCGGCATTGAAGCCGACGATGATCGGCTTGCCGACCACCCGTGCCCAGTTGTCCCATTCGACGAAGAGACCAGGTTCGTCACCGACGTACCCGATGAGGTCGACATCTTCGTCCCAGAAGACCTCGTCGAACTCGAGGATCACGCGGTCGAGAACACCCATGCCGAGCCGGCCGATGGCGGCAAGTTTGTCACCAGGGAGTTCTGGTTCGAATTTGATCACACCGGCTTTGAGCACGCCGAGCGGCACGGTGACCAGTACCCGGTCGGCAACGACCACAGACTCATCGGCAAACCCGATTTCAACGCCTTCGTCGCTGTGGCTGATGGAGGTAACGATTCGTTCCAACTGCACGTCGATGCCTTCGGCAAGTGGGGCCAGCAGATTGATATAACCGTTGGGCATCACCGTCTCGTCGCCTTCGAACTCCTCGCCTTCGACCATTGACTCGGGTGAGAGCTGGCCGATGTCAGCAGCAGCCTCGTGCTCAACGACCGAGGTTGCGACGTAACGGGCGATGCGCGCCTCTCCGTCGTCGAGCTTGGCAATGGCGGTCTCGATGACATCGCCGATTGTCGCCGCGCCGTTGAAGTCCAGCTGCGCGAGCAGTTCTTCGATCGACTCGAGCAGGTCGTCGTCTACTTCCTTGCCGTCCGCGTCGTAGAGAATGCTCTCGTTCTCGTCAGTGACGAACCGCTCGACGTCGAACTGCTCGGCAAGCTCGGTCAGCGGGTTGCCGTCAGCACCGTGAATCCACCCTGCCCCGATCTCCAACGAGACCCCGAGACTCATATCGGTGTGGACGCGCCCTCCGATCCGGTTGCGACCTTCGACGATGGTCACGGCGTAGCCAGCGTCGGCCAGCGAGCGGGCGGCGCCGAGGCCAGCGGCGCCGGCCCCGATGATCACGATTGTCTCTCCATCGTTCGCGATGGCATCGATTTCGGCTGCAGCCAAACGGCCGGACAGCAGCGCTCCGTGAACCGTGGCCGAGTAGTCGAGTGACGTCGCCTCGCCGGCGAAGAACAGTCGTCCGCCGATGGACGCGCCTAATGCAGCTCGGTCGGCTGGGCTGGCGCCGGGTGGCAAGTAGCTATAGCTCCCGAACGCGAACGGGTCCTGCCGCCAACGCGTGATGATTGATGCCACAGGAGTGAACCGGCCTGCAACAGGTGGCTCGTTGGCGATGTCGTCGCTGACAGCGTCGGCCCCTGGCCTGATCGTCACTGTTGTGGGCGACGTTTCGTCATCACTCTCACCGGCACTCTCGCCAGCGCATGCTGCAAGAGCTGCGGCAGCAACGGTGCCCGTCAAGAATGTGCGTCGACTCAGCATGTTGCTCCTTCTGTTGGCCCGTCAGGTCATGTCCACCATCAGGATGTCAGATGGGCGCGAAGATGTGCGGAATCTCGCGCGAGGAGGGCTGCATTAATGCCCTGTCGTTCGAGAATCTGGTCGAGCGTCTTGACCGCTTGCGGGATCGGATGCTCGACAAAGAACATCTGCACATCGGCGACCAACTCGGGTGTGGTCAGCAACTTCACGGAGTCGACCATACGCGAGATCGTGTTCGTCGGGAACTCCTTGTTGGCGTGGTCCCAGTTGTCTTTAATGAACCCCCACGCGGCCGCACCGTGGCGACGGTTTGCCATCGCCATGCGAAGGACGAACGGCGCGTTCTGCGTTTTGACGTTGTCGGTCAACGCAAACTCGCAGGTGCGCAGGATCAACGCTTCGTCATCGAACTCGGTGAGCGCGTACAGCTGGCGGAGCTGCTCCTGAGGGGTCGACGCAGTGAGGAAGCCATGCTGGAGCCGTTCGTAGTCGGCAACGGTGCCGGTTGCCGCGACGACGGACGTTGCGGCAGCCACGAGTTCAGGGTCGACAGTATTTTCCGGTTCGGTAGACGACTCGAGTAGGTCGCGGCAGATGCCGATGACAAACTCGTCACGCCCGAGCACGCCGGCGGTCGACAAGAGCAGACCGCGAAGCTTCGCAGCCAGATCGCTCTCGTCTGCTTGCGGCTCGCCGAGTTCGGCGAGTGCGGGTTGGACGAGCCCTCGGACTCGTTGCTGAAAGGCGGGCAGCGCGTCGTCGTCGATGAGCCGGCTGAGCCCGCGGAGGGCGATGACCACAGCCTGCCAGACGGCGTGCTCGCGTTCGTCGCCGAACTTTTCGAGGAGCGTGAGCAATTCGACGGCCGACAGGCTGCCGGCCACGGTGGCGGCCCAGGCGTCGTCGACAAGGCTGTACCGCTCGAGTGTGTTCATGTCGCCGAGGGCGCCGGCGAGGCGGGCGCGCAGGGTCGTGTCGTAGGCGACGCGGTAAAAGCCGTGTCCGCCGGCATTGACGATCACCGGAGCGGCCGGATCAGCCAATGCAACAGTGGTGTGCATGTTGTCGAGCAGCACGGTGGTGATGGTGTCGCCGTTGCTGATGTGAACGGGGACGACCCACATCTGTTCGGTCGGGTCGGCCGCAGATTCCGGGTTGAGGAGGAACCGCTGCTGGCTGAGCTCGACGCTGGCGCCGTCGTCGCTGAGGGTCGCCGTGATGAGTGGGAAGCCCGGCTGCCAGATCCACGAATCCATGATCCGCCGGACCGGCTCACCGGAGGTCGACTCGATGGCGTCCCACAGATCGTTTGTCTCGGTGTTCTTGTATGAGTGCAGACGGAGATAGTGGCTGACGCCTTCGCGGAAGGTCTGCTCGCCGAGATATTGCTCCAACATGCGCAGGAGTGATCCGCCCTTCTGGTACGTGAGGACGTCAAACATCCCTTCGCAGTCAGCAGGGGAACGGACCTCAAACTCGACCGAACGTGTGCTGTCGAGTGCGTCGACATCAAATGCTGCACTGCGTTCCAGGCCGAAGCTGGTCCAGCGTTCCCAGTCAGGTCGGTAGGCGTCGCACGCAGCGATCTCCATAAATGTGGCGAACGCCTCATTCAACCAGATGCCGTTCCACCAGCGCATCGTGACGAGGTCACCGAACCACATGTAGGCCAGTTCGTGTGCCACAACATCGACGACCAGCTGCTGCTCGTTCTGTGTTGAGGTGGCAGGGTCGACGAGGAGCAGACTCTCACGGAATGTGATGCACCCGAGGTTCTCCATGGCGCCGGCAGCGAAGTCGGGGAGGCCGGCGAGGTCGACCTTGTCACTCGGGTACGGGATGCCGTAGTACTCCTCGAACCACTTCAAACAGAACACGCCGACGTCCATGCCGAAGTCGGTGAGATGACTCTTGCCCGGAACGTGCACGACGCGCATCGGTGAACCGTTGACGTCGGTCGGTGCTGTCATCTCGAGCTGGCCGACGATGAACGCGACCAGATACGTCGACATGGTCATCGTGTCGGCGAAGCGGATGACGGTCCGTTGGCCATCGTTTTTTTCCTCGGTGGTGACCCGTTCGATCTCGGGGGCATTGGAGATGGCGTCGAGCCCGTCAGCGATGTCGAGCGTGATCCCAAACACCGCCTTGAACTCAGGCTCGTCCCAACACGGAAAGGCACGCCGGCAGTCGGTTGACTGCATCTGGGTGGTGGCGATGACCTGTTCAGCGCCATCGGCATCGTTGTACGTGCTCCGGTAAAAACCGCGCAGTTTGTCGTTCAAGATGCCTGCGAACGAGATACTCATCGTTGCGGAACCCTCGGTAATCGGCGCCGCGGTACGGATAATCAAGCGGTCGGTCGCTTCGACCAACTCGGCCGTTGCGGGAGTGCCGTTCACCGAACATGCATCGATGGTGAGTTCGGCGGCATTCAACACGAACGTGTCGGTCTCGATGGCGACGTCAAGCTGAATTGTGATGCTGCCGGTGAAGGTGGAGTCGTCGAGCGCCGGTCGCAGCCGGATGTCGTAACGATTCGGGGTGACACCAGCTGGGAGGCGATACGGATCGAGTGTGTCGAGCCAGGCCGACTGAGCCGCGCCTGACGGTGCGCCGGAGCTGAGGTCAGGGGAGGTGTGAGAGTCGGCGGCCATGGTCGAGATGGTACTGGCGCTATCGTTGCGGCCCGTGTCTGAAATGACTGTCCAAGGTGCCGCCCCGCCGGTCAAATTCGCTGTGGTCGGAATCGGGAATGCACTCGTCGATGTGATTGCTTACGCCTCCGACGACTTCCTCACCGAACACGATCTCAACAAGGGTGCAATGACCCTGATCGAGACCGAACGGGCTGTCGAGCTGTACGCCGCGCTCGGTACAGCGGTCGAGATGAGCGGCGGTTCAGCCGCCAACACGATGGTCGGAGTCGCCAGCTTCGGCGGCACCGCCTGCTACATCGGTAAGGTCAACCACGACGACCTTGGCGACGTCTTTGGACATGACATGCGTGCTGTCGGCGTGCCATTCATCGGTGGCGGCATCGATCACGACACGCCGACGGGCCGATGCATCATCGTGGTGACGCCAGACGCCGAGCGGACGATGAACACGTACCTGGGCGTGTCCAGTTCGCTCTGTATCGACGATCTCGACGAAGACGCGATTGCCGGCGGTCAAGTCCTCTACATGGAGGGGTATCTGTTCGACCGTGACGACGCCAAAGCAGCCTTCCGGCATGCGGCCGGCGTCGCTCATGCCAACGGCCGACAGGTCTCGCTCACGCTCAGCGATTCGTTCTGTGTCGACCGCCACCGGGAAGACTTTCTCGCCCTCGTCGACGATTGTGTCGACATCCTTTTCGGCAACGATGACGAACTCCTGTCGCTGTACGAGACCGATTCGCTCGACGAGGCAATCGCCGCTGTGCGCCAGCGATGCAACCTTGCTGTGATCACCAAGGGTGCCGCGGGCTGCGTCATCGTCACCGCCGACGAACTCATCGAAGTAGCGGCCGTGCCGGTGGAGAGGGTGCTCGACACGACCGGCGCCGGCGATCTATTCGCTGCCGGCTTCCTCCACGGGCTCACGTCGGGCAAGACGCTGGTCGAGTGCGGAACGATCGGTGCGATCGCTGCTGCGGAAGTGATCTCGCACGTGGGCCCTCGCCCGCTGGTCGAGTTGCGTACCCTGTTGCCTGATGGCTGAGAACGAACTGCTGGCAACCGCTCGGGCCTGGCTCGATGCTGAACCTGACGATGACATCCGCACCGAACTCAATCAGTTGATCACGTCGGCCGAGGCGGGTGACGACGTTGAGCTCGCCGACCGATTCGCTGGTCGACTGCAATTTGGAACAGCGGGCCTCCGAGCGGCGGTCGCAGCAGGGCCGATGCGAATGAACCGACTGGTTGTACGTCAGGCAGCCGCTGGCCTTGGACAATGGCTGCTCGACTCGGTGGCTGAAGCGTCCGACCGTGGCGTCGTGATCGCTCGTGACGCTCGCCGCAAGAGCGATGTCTTCGCCGTCGACACGGCACGGGTCCTTGCAGCAATGGGCATCAGGGCAATGTTGCACCCAGGCCTGACGCCGACGCCAGTACTCGCCTGGTCGATCACCGGGTTGAACGCCGCAGCTGGCGTGGTTGTTACCGCTTCACACAACCCGCCAGCAGACAACGGCTACAAGGTGTTCCTCGACACGGGATCGCAGATCGTCAACCCGATCGACAACGAGATTGCCGCATGTATCGAGCGCTTCGACCCGCTCACCGTTGAACTTGCTCCGGAGGATCACCCGCTCATCCGATGGCTCGACACGTCGTGGGACGACGCCTACCTGGCCGACATCCCAGCGGTGCGCCTTTGCCCTGAGGTGCCAGGTGTACCGATCGCATACACAGCGATGCACGGCGTCGGGGGCGACATGATCGCCGCTGCGTTCACGGCGGCAGGATTCGATGTTCCGCTCGTCGTGGCCGAGCAGCAAGAGCCGGACGGCACGTTCCCGACGGTCTCGTTTCCAAACCCCGAAGAGCCCGGGGCAATGGACCTGCTACTCGCCGTCGCCGAGCTGAACGATGTCGCAATTGCACTCGCGAACGACCCTGACGCTGACCGTCTTGGCGCGGCAATCCCTGACACGCGAGCCGGCTCATCTGGCGAGCACACGTGGCGCAAGCTCAGTGGTGACGAGATCGGTTGGCTGTTTGCCGACCACATTTTGCACCACACCGAAGGTGATGATCGCCTTGTGGTCACGACGCTGGTGTCGTCGTCGCTGCTGGCCCGCATGGCCGAGGCGCACGGCGTGCACAGCGCGGAGACATTTACCGGGTTCAAGTGGATTGGCAAGATTGCTACCGAGCGTGCGGCGTTGGGCCAGCGATTGGTATTCGGCTACGAGCAAGCCCTCGGCTACCTCGTAGCAGGTCGGCCACTCGACAAAGACGGCATCAGTGCCGCAGTTCTGATGGCCGAGATCGCAGCGGTTGCCGTCGCCGATGGTGTCACGATCCAAGACCGGCTCGACGCCATCGCGGCCCAGTACGGCCGCTATGAGACCGCCGAATTGTCGGTCCGAATGCCGCCGACCGAGGGTGCTGCCTGGGTGCGTCGGATTGAAGCAGAGCCGCCGACAACGGTGGGTGGAATGGTTGTCGAATCAGTCTCGTCGTACCCCGAAGCGAACCTGGTGCGCCTTGTACTGGAAGGCGGCACGCGCCTCCAGATCAGACCGAGCGGAACTGAGCCGAAAGTCAAGCTCTACGGCGAAGCGGTCGACCTTGACCCCGCTGAACTTGACCGTCTGCTGCACGCCCTCGCTGAGTAGCGGTCACACTGTGCCAGGCACAGTGTGACCGCTACCGCCCGAGCGCGGTTCAGTCAGGCCGGCGCGCCGAACTGGCGATCGCCAGCGTCGCCCAACCCGGGCACGATGTAGGCGCTGTCGTTGAGACGTTCGTCGATCACGGCAGTGAACAACGTGACGTCGATACCGGATGCTTCGAGGGCGGCGATGCCCTCGGGCGCAGCGAGCGCGACAATGACCGTCAGCGGCTGCGATGCCCCTCGTTCAATGAGGAGCTGGAGCGTGTGGATCAGCGACCCGCCCGTGGCGAGCATCGGATCAACCACGATGACGGGTCGGTTGGCAATGTTGTCCGGGAGTTTGTTGACATACGGCTCGGGCTGGTGCGTCTCTTCGTTGCGCGCGATGCCAATAAACCCAATGTCGGCATCGGGCAGCAGGTCCTGGGCTGGTCGGAGGAAGCCGAGCCCGGCGCGCAAGATCGGCACGATCACCGGCTGCACCGCGAGGCGCTCGGTCGCTGCTGTGGTGAGCGGCGTCTCGACGCTGCCCCTCACGGTCGGCAACGTTTGCGTCGCCTCGGCAATCAGCAACGTGCCAATTCGTTCGAGGTTCTGGCGGAACAGTGCGTTGGGTGTTTCGACATCTCGGATCACGGCGAGCGAGTCAAGGACGAGCGGATGGTCGACGACGACGGTTTCAACAGTCATGGTCAGATCCCCAGATCGGCTTCGGCTTTGAGGACCGAGTAGCGAGGTTTGATCACACCGTTGATCAGCTTCAATCGCTCGGGGAACGGAGCGAAGGCCGACTTCATTGCATTGACCGTGAGCCACTGGAGGTCGTCCAGCCCCCAGTCGAATGCTTCGCAGAGAGCGGCCATTTCCTGGCTCATTGAGGTGTCACTCATCAGTCGGTTGTCGGTGTTGACCGTGACGCGGAACTGGAGGCGGCGGAGCAGCGCGATGGGGTGCTCGGCGATCGAGGCGCACACGCCGGTGTTGACGTTCGATGTCGGGCAGACTTCGAGGCAGATGCGGCGGTCGCGGATGAAGCTGGCCAGGCGACCGAGCTTGACATCGCCTTTCGTGTCGATGGTGATGTCATCGATCAGCCGCACGCCGTGGCCGAGGCGCTCTGCACCACAGAACTGAACGGCCTCCCAGATCGAGGGCAAGCCGAATGCCTCGCCGGCGTGGATCGTCGAGTGGAAATTCTCCCGGTTGATCAGCTGGAAGGCGTCGAGGTGACGCGTGGGTGGAAAGCCCGCTTCTGGGCCAGCGATGTCGAAACCGACGACGCCGGCGTCGCGGTACTTGACAGCGAGTTCGGCGATCTCGACGCTGCGCGCAGCTTGGCGCATTGCGTCGAGTAGTGCGTAGATGGTCAGGTCGGTGCCCTCAGACCCCCGCCGGAAGCCGTCGAGCACTGACTCGACGACTTCGTCGAGCGTGAGGCCCTGATCGAGGTGGAGTTCCGGGGCGAACCGGACCTCGGCGTACACGACGCCGTCGGCAGCCAGATCTTGAGCGCATTCGTAGGCGACACGTTCAATCGCATCGCGATGCTGCATGACGCCTCCGGTGTGGGCAAATGTCTCCAGGTACAGCACAAGGTCGTTGCGCTTGGCGCCCTTGTTGAACCACAAGCCGAGTTCGTCAACGTCGGTCGTCGGCAGACCGTCGTAGCCGTATTCGCTGGCCAGATCAACCACGGTGGCAGGTCGCAGACCACCATCGAGGTGGTCGTGCAACAAGACCTTCGGCGCCCGGTGAATCACATCAGTCGACAACATGCATTCAAGGTACCGGTCACACTGTGCCAGGCACAGTCTGACCGGAAACTCTGTGACACCGTTTCGCCAAGATGGCTGCATGGGGCGGATAGCAAGGGTCGACATCGACGACGGGCGTTACCACGTGATGAACCGCGGCGTGAATCGTCAGGTGGTGTTCTTCTGCGATGCTGATCGTGTCGAGTTCGGTCGGCTACTGGGTGTGATCTGGGAGAGGTTTGAGGTCCGAACGCTGGCGTATTGCCTGATGGACAACCACTACCACTTGGTATTGCATTGTCCGGCCGGGGGTCTTTCTGACGCGATGCAACTGCTCGGCGCAGTTTTCACACGACATGCGAACGACCGAATCGGTCGGGACGGTCCGCTCTTCAGAGGCCGGTTCCACTCGATTCCGGTCTTGAGCGATGTGCAGTTGGTCGCAAGCGTGCGGTATGTCCACCGGAACGCTTTGGACTTGCGAGGTGTTGCTGATGTTTCGTCGTATCGATGGAGTAGTCACCGCACGTACCTCGGGCATCGTCAGGTGCCGCCGTTTCTGGACTCCGCTCAGGTCTTGGAGGTCTTTGGAGGAACCTCGCTTGAGTTCGATCAGTTTGTGCGAGACGATCTTCAAGGAGCGCCTGTGTTACCTGCCTCCGGGGCACTCCGACCGATTCTGGCGATGGCCGCCGACCACGCGTTCGAGCTCGACGCACCGGGGCCGAACGTCATTCGAACACTGATCATCCTGTTACTCGACATTGTTTGCGATCGTGATCGGGGGCGCCTCGAACGGCTGCTCGGGTTTCCAAATTTGGAGGCCCAGAATCGAGCCCAACGTCGAGCCCGTCAGCGACGATGCGACGACCCGCGGCTGGGCTCTGCGTTGGGTCGAGCCCTCAGACTGTTCGGCGGTCACACTGTGCCTGACACAGTGTGACCGCCAGTGTGATGGGGTGGGGCTGTCAGAGGGCGTTGAGCGGCATGTCAGCGGGGCGCTGGAGCCAGTTCCAGGCGGGGTAGTCCGCAGCGCCGTCGATGCAGTGGAGGCTGTAAGCGTGACGGCTCCGGGTGGACCGGTTCGGGTTGCTCCAATGGGGGAGCAGGCCATGCAGGACGATCATCGTGCCCGCCTTGACGTCGAGCGCGACAGCGTCGGGCGAGTTGGGAGCTGGAAGCGGCTCGTCGCTGAGATCATCGAAAATGGTGCCATCGGAGGCTGCTGGATCGTCGAGGCGATTGCGCTTGAACAGCTTCCGGAGCGGGCCGCGATGTGTTCCAGGAACGGCCCACAGGCAGCCGTTGTCGATGGTGGCGTCTTCGAGCGCAAACCAGAACCCAATGACGCTGAGCGGGTCAGTCCACAAGAACGTGGCGTCCTGGTGAACACTGACCTCGCCACCAATTCGAGGCTGCTTGAAGATGTACATCGACTGCAACGCGCGCGGGTCGGTCATTCCGAGGTCGCGGCCGACCGCACCGAGATCAGGGTTGTACGCGAACTGGCGGAACTCGTCGTCGGTGTCATGTTGAGCGTGGCCGATCTTGTTGATCGACAACTCTTTGGCCTGGCGGAGCGAACCGGTGTCGTCAAACGCCTCTTCTTCGAAGAAGCACCACGTCGATGAGCCGCTGGTCAGGAACTCGCGGTTCGAGACGCGTTCCTGCTCATTGGTCGTGAACACGGATCGTTCTTCGCCCGGTTCCCACGCGGCAACCATTTCGTTGGCACGAGCCCGCAGCCGGTCGCAGGCGTCGGTCGACGCGAAGTCGGGCATGACGAGAAATCCGTCAGCGTGGTATCGGTCGATCTGCTCGGCGGTCAGCACCGGGTTGACGCTAGCGGCCGGTCACACTGGGCCTGGCACAGTGTGACCGGCTACTCGGTGACGGTGACGTTGGCAACCATGTCAGGGTGCAGCGTGCAGAACAAGCTGTAGCTGCCGGGATCGTCGAAGGTCAGCTCGAAGTTGCTGCCGGGCGTCAGCAGGCCCGAGTCAAAGTCGGCAAGTGACGGGGCCGCCGGGGTGCCAGCGGTCACCGTGTGCGGCACACCGTCAACATTGTTGAAGAACAGTGGCTGACCGGCAGTCACCGTGAGGTCGCCGCCATAGAGGAAGTCGGCGATCACGGACTGTTTAGCGCCCTGAGGGAAGTCGGAGCCCTGGACGAGTCGGCTCGCCAGGATCAGCGCGGGGTCGATGATTGGCTGGATCGACGAGTTCCACATACCGAACACGCCGAGTTGGTTGTCGAAGTCGTCAGCGACCCAGGCATGCAACATCCAGCCGAGGGCAGCGGAGAAGCGCCCGCCAGATTCTTCGCACTCGGACTTGGGCACGAACGTGTCTCGACCCTGCGCTGCGCCGCGACAGAGGTTGTAGTGGATGTGCCAGTTGTCGAGCGGTCCGACGAAGGTGTCGGGGTGATCGTTGCCGATGATCTCCGGTGGGATGATGAACGCTGTGCCGACCAGGACGAGCGGTTCGCCGTTCCAGGCGCCGTTCTCACAGGACCCGAGTGGGCCGCCTGGCATGGTGCCGTCGGCCAGGGCATAGAGCAGGATCTCGGGTTCGCCTGGGTCGAACCCATTGACGATTGATTCGATCTTGTAGAAGTGTGAGCCCATGTTGGCCGTCTGGGTGCGGTCGCTGATGTAGCCCTCGGCGCACGCGGTGTTGACGTCGCTGTGGGCTTCGGCAAAGACGTTCAGTTCGTCGAGTTGTGCGACAAGTTGATCGAGTTCGTCGGCCGTCATCTGGAGGTCGTCGGGGATGGCTTCACCACTCGCTGCCAGAGCCTTCAGTTCTTGGCGGGAGCAGGTGCGTACTTCGTCTTGACACCTGACGGCGCCGACGATGGGACCTTCGACGAGCGAAGGCATGACGCCTTCGGCGTTCTCGCGAAAGACGTAACGGGAATAACCAGGTGCGCCCCCGGCCTGGAAGGTGAGGCCCTGCGGGAACTGGATGTCGGCGCCCGCCTGGTCGAATGCAGCAGCCTGGGCGATGTACTCGTTGACCTGCTCGATGGTCTGTGCCTCGACCGGGTCGATCGTCGTGGTGGTTTCGATCGGCTCCGTGCCCGG
>Ga0105053_10008464_pt1 | contig 13367 bp, 5 predicted proteins | sample BON01_FD_78093 | JGI IMG/M metagenome (GOLD analysis project Ga0105053, IMG submission 78093) | Freshwater microbial communities from Lake Bonney liftoff mats and glacier meltwater in Antarctica - BON-01 | ecosystem: Environmental > Aquatic > Freshwater > Ice > Glacier meltwater | place: Lake...
CATCAGGAGAAATATAATGCGAATTCAGTGATTCCACATAATGTTCTTGCTTCTGATTACCTCACGGATTGCCATCAGGCTCTTTTCTTTCGACAAGATACTCGTTTATTAAGAAATCAGCATTTGATGGCTTTTATCCACTAGAGTTTTAAAAAAAAAAAAAAACGGCTTTTTATCAGCAGGTACCATTTGTATTAAGGAGTCGTTTACTATGGTAAGACAAGCGCTGGCCACAGTGAGATTTCGAACATATTTTTTACTTCAACTATTCATTTCATTTCTCATCAACTTGGTGCTTAATAGTGCTTTCCCTCTTCTTCAATACGTCGTCTTCGGACAAACTTTTCCATCGTTGTGGTCTTGGCCTTCGCTATCCTTTGATATCATCCTTACAGCCTGGCTAACTGGATTAATGACCTGGTTCTTTGCTGCTCAGTTTATCCTTAATGACTTTGCACTGGAGTATCCTTTAGTGATTGATCCCGCCACACGACCATGCCATCTTCCTCACTGGATGAGGTATCTCAAGGGCAAACTCGTAGGTTTGATGCCTACTAACAAACTTCCAAACCACGATTATGAGAAACCTCTGCTGTGTCATCTTCTTTCTTTCTTGGTTACTGGTAATCTCATTGGAATCGTTGCTTGCTTTACTTTTGGCATTGCTGGAATTTTATTCGGACAATTTGTTTTGCACGATGATATGACAGTTGCTTCTTATACCACATTGAAAACATCTTTGGCTTGTATTCTTGGACCTATCGTTGCTGGTATTGTGTGTATATTGGTTTTTGTGGATGATAGTGCAGATCGCGGCGTAAAGCCAGACGATGTTTCTGTTGGGGGTTCAAGCGTAGATATTGAATCACAATATGGAGGGACTAGTGTGCAATAAATAAATTAAAGATAATAATAAATAAACAAGCGTTTTAATTTACAGTGTACAATAAAAGGGCTCATTGAGAGGACTTGAGAAGCATTTCAAAAGTTTTTTCAAAATCAGCTGGAGACACGTTTAAGTCAAAGTCAATCGTCGCACAAAAAGAGGCCTCAAGTTTATTTAGCTCTTCAAGAGAAACACCAGCAACTCGGCTCCAATATGAATTCTGAAAAGGAATATCTTCGAAGAACTTGGTTGATACAAGCATCGCGATCATTAGAACTCGATGCACATTGTAAGATGTGATCCTAAACTCAGACTTGCGTTGTGACATTCTGTCAAGGTATACTAAAGACACAATAAGTGCACGAATCCCTCGTCCAACACGAGCATCTTCCCCGCATTTCCATGCATCTATATATTTGACCATCCTAGCTAGATAGTCTGACACCGGGATGGATGGAATACTAGGTCCATCAAACACACTTTTACTTTTATTTCCATTCGCCAGAAGCTGGAGCGACATTCCAACAACTTCAATTATACAAGTATTGTTCACCGCCTTGTGCTGGAGGTCGTTGCGAAGGCAAGGTTTATCCGGGCACTTGGACTCACTGCAATCAGGACTGGAATCGGGTGAGCTTTGAGGGTCAACGCGGTTTAGAATAGCTTTGAGACTCAACGCTCCCAAAGCATTAGGGCTCATCATCCCAGTAATCATCCTTCCTTATTCAAGTATGAAACATTCACACGTAAAGTTTCATTCCGATCAATCGTCACTAATAACATAAATTTAGGTACATAAAACAATAAGAATAACTAGCATTGGGGGGGACTGAAAATCAATGAAACTTGAAACTTACTAATAAAAATCAATGATCCTAGGAAAATTACTTACTGTGTACTATAATAAAATAAAATCTGTTTTAATAACGGACAATTGACTTCTTTTCTTCAGGAGGGGACCGTGTCGCATCTTTTAATCTTTCGAAGTAATTTGTGCACATAAGTGGACAGTCAAGCAACACCTGATTGTTAGTAACAGTGTTAGTAACATCTTACTAACGTTAGTAACGTTACTATCGAGACAATTGTTGTTACTAACACATCGTGGATTTTTATGTAGTGCATCACTAACCTAACCACCTGCGGTACGGTCCGCACATATTTTGTATCCTTATTATTAATTTAGGGTTCTGATGTTTTCATTGAAGCTCGTGACGCGGCTGAATATTAACTTATGGTGTCGCCGGAATTTGGCTAGCACACCTCCAAAAATATCTGCTGCCCCTAGTCCTCCTCACAAGAACATCACTATTCATAGCCTGCTGCTGAAGAAACGAAAGGGTATACCGATATCCATGGTAACTGCATATGATTTCCCCAGCGCAGTTCATGTGGATAAAGCTGGAGTGGATATTCTCCTTGTCGGGGACTCTGTTGGTATGGTTGAACTTGGTTACGAAACAACATTGCCTGTCACGCTCGACGACATGGTTCATCATTGCAAAGCTGTATGTCGAGGTTGCCGTCGTCCACTTATTGTTGGAGATCTTCCATTTGGTACCTACGAGCGCAGTGCAGACCAAGCTATTACCAGTGCCATGCGATTGATGAAGGAAACTCAAATTGATTGTATCAAACTAGAAGGGCCCCGCATTGAAACCATTAAAGCTATTGTGGAAAGTGGTATTGCAGTTATGGGCCATATTGGGTTGACACCTCAATCATTCAGTGCGTTAGGTGGATTCAAGGCTCAAGGACGTGATGCTCATAAAGCTGTTTTGTTGATTGAACAAGCTGTTGCACTAGAAAAAGCCGGTTGTTTCGGAATGGTTATTGAATGTGTTCCACCCTTGGTAGCAAAGGCCGTGACGGAAGCAGTAACGATTCCTGTAATTGGTATTGGTGCAGGGGGTTATACAGACGGGCAAGTTTTAGTTTTCCATGATATGCTGGGGATGATGCAGCATCATCACCACGCTGAATTCACTCCTCAATTTTGTAAACAGTATGCGTCTGTAGGGTTTACCATTCAAGAGGGATTAGCGCAATACATTAGGGAAGTGGAAAGCAAAGAATTTCCAGGAGATGAATTTTCTCCTTATATAATGTCTTCTGAAGAGGAATCTATTTTCAAGGACCTTTTAGAAAAACGTGTTGCGAACCCCAAATCAGCAATCCATAACTCTGAAGAGGAGGTAAATATAAAAGTATACTAAGCATATTTTTTTATTTAACTTAATAGTTAACGTAGAGAATGAGTCAATTACTCGGACTAGATTTGAAAAAGTGAATTATACCTCTGTTGTATCTTGTTTTTTTCTAATTTCAATTCAGTGAGAACCGCATTATTATTTGATTTGTCTTTATAGCCTGTATTGTCAAGGTTCTGGATGATATCCAAAAGGTGGACGAATCAAACAACAATGATTTTATGCGGAAACAGTCTGCAATTTGCTCAAGAATCATAGCTACAGCAGTTGTCTCCTCAGATCAGCCACTTCGAAGCGTCTCTAGTGACTTCGATTTTTCTCAAGTCTACATCGGCCTTTATTCATGCGCTGGTCGGTTTTGGGATACATTCACTTCAAAAAACGACCACGAGCTAGCACTTTTGTAGACCATAGAAATCTAAATAGTGTGGTGCAGGAGCGTGCGTTTGAGGTTGTTTCGTTTTTGTAGGAAAGTCTCGGTGCATCTTATAAGAGATTGAACCACATCGATTAAAGAAATGGGTAAAAATAAATCCAAAGGCGGCAAAAACTCGAAACGAACCAAGCCTTCACCTTCATCGGATGCCTGTGTCCCTTCATCGCCAGAATTGTCTTGGTGCCGAAACCATGCTGAAGCCAGCTCCATTCGAGCAAGTTTTATAGACGGAAATGCTCGCTTTCGTTCCGGTGATTTACTTGCAGCAGTGACTATCTACGAAAGGACCTTGATCGCCTGTGTAGCATTGAGTGTATCGCTTCAAAATTCAAAATCGATTGAGCTAGATTTAGGATACCCTGTTTATCTTTTCCGTGAGTATGAATACGGTAATAACGCCTCCACAGACTTTGACAGGCGCATTGTTCACGGGATAGCCACGTTAGTGAGGAACCTCGGCATGATATTTTATAGACTAAGACTTTCAGCTTCTGCGGGACACTATTTGACGGAATGCTGTGAATTCAAAACATTAGCTCTGGAATCTAAAAGCCATTATTGGAAAAGTGTGGTGTTATTTCAGACAGGTTTGTATGAAGGAGCATTAGACGCTATTAGTGCAAGTATTGACCTTGCTAAGACTCGAAATTCATTATCTGAAAGCCTGCTAAAAAGAAATAGGATGGTTCGTAGGTTGCCTGCATTCCGAGCGCATGAAAGCCGTTGTTTCCGTTATTGTGATGAATCAGGAAATGCTTACTATGATTTTGTGCGAATGTTCAAAGAGGTTGAACCTGGCCAAGACCATCCTCCATACGGGGAACACAATGTTAAAATTCGCCAGGCTTGCAAACGAGGTCTTATTGCAGCTGGATCATTTGCGGCGGGAGATTTAATAATGGTATCAAGAGCAGAATTCTCTCGTAAAGAAAGTCGTAATGATATCCCGTTGCCATCCACGCTTCGATCGCCTTCGTCTTCTCTAAACGTCCCTATACTATCCATCATACAACAACGAGCGATAAATGAGCAACAGCAGGATCTGTTACGCCGATTGTGTCGTCATTTGGTGTTAAAGAATGGTAAGAATCCTGAAGAAGCCGTCGTACTAGACGAAGCCTGTTTTCATTTTGCAGAAGGAATGGGAGCTGTTTTAGACAATGGAGAAATTGACTATGGAAGGGTCCACAGTGAAATGATGAAGCAAGAAGCATTATGCAAGAAGCTGTTAGGAAAGGATTTTGACGGGTCGTATAAAGACCAAACAGTAGAGGAGAACGAGTATTTGAAATCCAAAGGAGTAACCAAGTTGCCATTAGGTGAATGGCGTGATGGCACATGTGATGAATCTATGCTTGACGAATTTGTTAAAAGTAGCTGCAAACGACCGGGACTAGATCCCTTCGGAGACGCGATGATCAAGACGCTATCCATGTCAGAAAAATCTAGATTGAAGCAACTTTGGCGTGGGGATAGTGAGAATGAAGTATTCAATGAAGCTATCCTATTGCGAAAGATCGGTCTATTGCATCGAGGATTGTCCTATGACTTTAAAAACGGGACCGAATTGCTGCTGAGTAGTGACGGGATCGAAGTACATGGAGTTGAAAAGAGATTGGGGATTTGGTTGCTGCCGTCATTCATGAATCACAGTTGTGTGCCTAATTGCAAGCGAGTGTACGTAGGGCATCTTTGTTTTGTCCAAGCACTTGAAGACATAAACGAAGGCGATGAACTGACTGTCTCGTATAATTACGAGGCTTTTCTTAATAGTTCCAAGTTAGAAAGTGACTATGGATTCAAATGCAAATGTCGATTGTGCGAATTACCTCGCAGTGATCAGGAGGAGCAGATCAGATATTGGAATTCCGTATTTCAAGACAAGCTGTTACCAAAACTCGTGACTGCCGACGAACCAGAAAAATATGTTGATTACGCTTTGAAGTTATTGGAGAAAATGGATGCGATGCTCGATCAATGGGTGGCGATTCTAGGTGGCGATTCTCTCGTCCTGTGTAAAACCCTTCGAAGATCTCATTCAGTAGAATTGTATTACATGCTGGTTAATGCTCTGGAAAAAAGACCAGAGTATAGGTTTAAGACCACGGCCATATCTCTTAGAGAGAAGGAAGTTCACGAAGGCCCTTATCACTTTGGGTTGGTAACTTTGCTAGCTAAACAATATATGGTGGTGTTTGGGGACCATGATAAAGCTAAGCGACTTCTTCCGTTCGAGACTGAAGTTATTAAGAGTCTCTGGTTTGCCTCCATGTCTTCCTTGTCGAAGGAATTCATGTCGGGAACCATGAAATCACTTTTGTATCTACTAGATTTCCCGTCCTCGGAATTGCTGCATGGACACGAATCTTCTTCTTCTTATTAGTTTTTTAATGTTATTGGCAACAAGAACTCTCGCTCAACTGTCAAAACAATACAATGAACTACAATATGTTGGGCATGAAAATTCAAAAAAAGTACATTTTCAAACGATTTTATTGGCTACGCGAAATACTAAGAGTAACTCTGGTAGTTTATTCTCGGGTAGCCCGTGCTCTTTGTGTGGGTCTCACGTGTCATCAGAAAATTCCAGTATACTTAAAAACGCTGCAATCATACTTGGGATTCAATAGTCTATTTCAACACAAGGAGCCAACCAACGATGGACTCTCGAAGAAACAAGAGAGGGGGTGAAAACCAGCCTAGTGTAGGCAATCACAACAATACGGCTACTCGTTCGCGCAGGAAGGACAAAGTTCGTGAGCTTGAATTCCAGAGAATTGAAACAGAAGAGTTAATTAAAACGACTTGGTCTGGGATACAAAATGCACTCGGGATTTCCAATGATTCTCATGATCTCGAAAGCCGCACCATTTTGGAAAATATGCGTAATCTGATAATTTCAAAAGAAGGCATTGTGCAAGATTCAAAAAAAGGTGATTTACATCAAACAAAAGCGCATTATCGACTGGAGGAGCAGAATCGACACTTGTGCGCCGAATTGCTTGATCGGAACGAAACGAAGAATGTTGAAAAGAGCAAGTCTGGAAACCATCAATGCGTTTTTGTAGAAAGAGAAATACATGTATTGAAGCGTACTCTTGATAATTACAGCCAAGAAAATCGAAACTTGCGACATGATATCGCCAATCAAGCTTCCGAACACCAATGGTCGTTAGAGGAATTCACGAACAAGTTACATGCAATGGATACGGAGCAACAGTTGCTTCTGAATGGCAAGACGATGCTTGTTCGACAGGTTGATATGCTGAGGAACTCATTAGAAAAGAAAGAAACGTCGTTCAGAGATGGATTGGAAAAACAAGAAATTCTCTTTTCCGAAAAACTGCACCAACAAGAAACTTTGGTGATTGAGGGAGATAACCGATTTCAAAAACTTGAGCAAACGAATCGAGAACTGAAGAAATTGAATTGTGATTATCTGAAACACATTGAATCTCTCGCCGCCTCACGTGAAGCCAATATCATGGAAAGACTTTCTATCGAGAAAGCTGTGTTCGATTCCCAGATAGAAGCTTACCAAACTACAATAAAACAGATTGAAGATCAAGCAACAGCTTTAATCGAATCGAAAGACCGGTTGATATTGGATATGCAGACTAAACTGGATGCGCACCAAGAGAAAGCGGGAATCGAATCTATGAGAGACGACAAGATACAAGGTTTGCAGAATGTGAATATCAAAATCAAAAATGAATTATTTCAAGCGCTTATATCAAAATCAGATTTGGAGAGTAAATTGAAACGCGAGTCCCTGAAGCTCCAAGTGGAGATGGAAAAGAAATCATTGGAAGAGGTTCGAAATGAAGAATTAACTTTGTGGCAAAATGACGCTCACCACCTTCGCGAGTCTGTTGAAATGCTCTCTGCATCAGTCTCTGTTTCAGACACCGTTCGGTCGCATCTAGAGCAATCCGTGTTGGAACAGGGCGCGAAAATCGCCCGCCTGACAAGTGAGTGTTCCCAATGGAAAAGAGCTAGTGAACGAATGACTGTGTTGCTGGCTGAACTGGAAGACGAAAGGAACGATCTAGTTGACAAACGACGAGAAGAACGCATTATTGATGGGCCAATTGGAGATATAAAACTGGCAACTAAGATTGAGACGCTTGAGACACAGGCAGCCGAAGCAGAGCGTGCCAAAATCGCTGCTGTCTTAGCAAACAATGCGTTACGATCTGAGATTGATATACTAACATTGAAGTTTGAAGAGTCTAGTGTCAAGTCTCTTGTTGAAGCGCATGATACATTCAAGGCGCTGCTCACTCGTGTTGAGGCCGATTTTTACCAGGAGCTTCAGAGTGTAGGACGAGCCCATAGTGCAGCAACCGCTGAGACTCAATTACTATTGAAGCAAATGACCGGTCGTTATGAAGATATTGATATCAAGTACCAAAATGGATTGGCTGAAAGGAATCGGCTAGCCGATGACCTCGCATCATTGCAGAATCAACTGAACCTATCACGAGAACAGAATGAATTCGAGAAGTCTCAACGGGAAGTTGAACGCTCTACTCTTTCGAAATTAAGGATCTCAACTGAAAGTGATATGAAACAAATGATCGAAGAGAGTAACTTACTGGTATTGCAACTGGAGCAGAGCATGGCAGCGGTTCACGAAAAGGATTCCGAGTTACTTCATCTCAAAACGCACCTTCAAGTGACGGAAAGCCAGCTGACTAGCTTCCGAGAGGATACGCATCGCCTTGAGGAACAAATCGAAAAACTGTCTCTTGGTCAGAGTATCCTGGTAGCTGAGAACCGTGAAACGAAATTGCAAGCTGAGAAACAAGTTTCGAATTTAGAGATAACGTTAGAGCAACGGAATAGCGAATTCGATGATGCACAGAAAGCATCTGATAATATTGCGAATCACTTGGTGTCGCTCAAGGCGGAGTATGAGAAACAACGGCGCACTAGCGAAATGCAGCAAAAATCGATTGTTGATTATATGACCTCGCATATTGCACAATTAAAACTAGAATTGGATGAGAAAGAAGTGGTTATTCTAGAGTTCGTGGAATCGAAACATTGTATTCAGGAAAAGTTGTTGTCTGTCGAGATTGCATTTGGAAGAGAACAGTCAGAGCTTGAACTTATCAGAGACGAAATTAAATCTGTCGAGGCGCAACGGATTTCATTGGTTGTTGAGAATGAAAAGTTGACGAGTACTAATAAAATGGTCAGTGAGGAATTTCGAATGACGCGCGATCAATTGCAAATGGAATTAGAACAGTTGAAATCTGCTTGTGATGCATTGGAGAGAGAGAAGAAAGATTTATCTATTAGGTTTCAATCTAAGATTCTTGAGTTGGAGAGTGAGTTGCAATTAATGAATCATGTCTCTTGCGATTTACATCAACAGTCGTCGATTGTTGATTCCATGACCTCGCATATTGCACAATTAAAACTAGAATTGGATGAGAAAGAAATGATCATTCTAGAGTTCGTGGAATCGAAACATTGTATTCAGGAGAAGTTGTTGTCTGTCGAGATTGCATTTGGAAAAGAACAGTCGGAGCTTAAACTTATCAGGGACAAAATTCAATCTGTCGAGGCGCAACGGATTTCATTGGTTGTTGAGAATGAAAAGTTGACGGATACTAATAAAATGATTGGTGAGGAATTTCGAATGACGCGCAATCGATTGCAAATGGAATTGGAACAGTTGAAATCTGCTTGTGATGCATTGGAGAGAGAGAAGAAAGGTTTATCTGTTGGATTTAAATCTAAGATTCTTGATTTGGAGAATGAGTTGCAATTAATGAATCGAGTCTCTTGCGATTTACATCAACAGGCGTCAATTGTGGATTCCATGACCTTGCATATTGCACAGTTAAAACTCGAATTGGATGAGAAAGAAATGGTTATTTTAGAGCTCGTGGAATCGAAACATTGTATACGGGAGAAGTTATTGTCGGTCGAAACTGCATTTGGAAAAGAACAATCAGAGCTTGATTTAATCAGGGAAATTATTAAATCTATCGAGTCCCAAAGAGCTCTGTTGGTGGATGAAAATGATAAATTGACAGATATTAATAGAACGATTAGTGAGGAATTACAAGTGACTCGTGATCAATTGCAAATGAAGGTGGAAGAACTGACATCCATTTGTGTCAAATTGGAGACCAACCAAATTTCAGAAAGATTCGAACAAGCTGGAAACCTACGAATAAATTCCTTGTTAAGGAACGTCAGAATGTTAACGCGTCTTGAACATGCTTTGGTGACCGCGATTTCGAATCTTGGCTTGAAAGCACCGACTGAAGCGTCTGACGAATGCACTAATTGTATTGGTTTGGTTTCTATTTTATGTGAAGGTATCAATGGAGGAAACTTATTTAATAAGGAAAATAAAGTTCGAGAAGTGGAACCCGAATGTGGATATGAATCGAAACTACGTTATCCGCGATCTAACTCTGCGGAAGAGCTCTTAAAAACTGCTCGGGAGGGGAACTCCATGCTATTTGAAGACAATCTTGTTTTGCATCATCGTGTCAACGAATGGGAAAACAAATTCGTTGAATATGTTTCTTTAATATCACCATACACTGAGAGCGAATTCAAAGAACTGGAGCTCAAACATTCCTTGTTATTATCTGAACGCGAGTCTTTTCATGCGGAGCAGCTGCAGTGCATTGAAGATGAAGTAAACGAGAAATTGCAAGGCGCGAAAATCTACTACGAAGAACAGGGAATCACGATGGATGAACGTGCAGAGGTTTTGGAACGGCAGACGAGTAAGCTGTTAGAAGAAATGAAAGCAGTGGAATCAAAATTAGCAAATGCGTTTCTAGAAGCTGATAGACGTGAGGAACTCGTTATCGAGTTGCAAAATACTTTAAAAGAAGCGCTGTTTGAGAAATCACAAGCGATGGCCACGACAGCAAGACTTCAAAATAAAAGCGCTAAACGAATGACGGCAGTTAAATCACAATTACTTTTCAAGGAAAAGGAGTATGAAAGGGAAATATCATCACTTACTTGCCAGCTATCTGAAAGCCTCGTTTATAAATCTGATCAAGCGGAGGAGTTGCGTGCGTTATCTCGCCAGCATGAAGCATTGAAATCGCGTGAATTGGATGTTTTCGAGGCATGTCGTAATGCGTTGGAGCACTTGTTCCCTAACCTTTCAATCTCCCCAAACGAAAGATTCGACTCGCTGCTTTCTCGTTTCATAAATTTGGTGACTGAAGAACGTGACATCATGAGACAGGAAGCGGATTCAAATAAAACATGTTTAGAAAATCTCCAAAAACACAGCGAAGAATTCCAAGGAGCAATGTTAAAGTTGGAGATACAGTTGCAAGGAAAGCTGAGGGCGGTTCAATTAGAGAAGGTGGCGTTTGCATCAGAGGCGGACTTGCGATTTGAAAAACTAACGGCGCGCAAAAAGGAATTGGAGAATCAGTTGTTGACTTTTGAATCTAAAATATCGAATTCCAAAGTGTTGGAAAGGAATTTGTTGGCAGCAGATGCCCGAAATTCAGAAGTGATTGCAAAGATGGAAGGAGAATCCGCTAAAGTTGAGTTGGAATTCAAATCGAGAGAATTGGCGTTGAAGTCGGAAATCACCGAATTGGAATCAAAGCAAAAGGAATTATTGAAGCAATTTTCTGGAGAAAAGCAACATTTTAAAACGACTATTGAATATTTGAAAGATCAAGGTCGAGGTCTTCATGAGAAGTTGTCCATACAAAAGCAGACATTGCATTTGAATGCAGACTCTGTGAAGATGGCTGAAGTTTTTCAATCGGAAATTGCTTCTCTCAAAGAACAACTACAGTTCATGAACCTATCGTTGGAGGAAAATGATATTGAACTTTCAACTTTGCGCACTTCTAAAAAGCGTGAACAAGAACGATTTGAATGCCTCGGTGTAGACGCTCAAAAATACTTGGCGAGAATAGTGGTTTTGGAAGACACCATAGATTCTCTTCAATCACATGTGGCGACATCGGAGCAGAAGATGGATGAGGCGATGGAGTCGTTCAACAGGAAAGCCGGGACTTTGCACGCAACGATTCTAGATCTACAAGCAGAGAATAGCCGACTCGATGACTTATTGTTCAACTCCAAGCAAGGATTCCAATCCGAATTGGACGATGCAAGTACTTCATTCGAGGAAACGGTCGAAGAATTTCATTCTCGCGAAGCTACTTTCTTAGAAGAATTGATGGAGAATCGTGTTCAAATAGAGAAACTTCAATCTCGTTTGAAAACTGGCTTGATAGAGAAACAAGATTTTGAGAACAAAGTGGCTCGATTGGAGCAACAGGTCGAATCCACTAGTGGGGAGTCTCTCAAAATAGCTGCCGATCGAGCATTAGTTGTTCCATTGATAAAAAAAGTCCCGCTGAATGTGTTTGAATCAAAATTGCAAGAATCGAAAACATTGGAGCCGTCAAATGTGTCAAAGCCTTTTTCGAAATCGGAGTTACAGAATGAAAAACGAAAGGAAGTAGAAGTGCTGAATCATCGAATATGTAATCTGGAAATGGAGCTGCAAGCAGAAAAAGAAAACTCGAAGACTATCCAGTCACAGCTCGTATGCATGAAACAAACAATGATGAATGAACTCAGAGTTATGGAATTGCGGTGCAACTCGCAAGTTCGAGAATTTCAAAATCTTTCGTATGAAAGCGCATCCGATTTTTTAGATTGTGGCGTGCAAACTGATGAAGAAGAGTCAAACAACAAAATGTGTCAGATGAAAGCTGAATATATCGAATCGGAATCTATTCTGAAAAATGAAATCGTTGAACTGAGTTCTCGTCTAATAGATTTTGAAAAAGCAGGGCAATCCAAGATGGATGAATCGAGTATTCATATCTCTGAGGCTGAGAGTGAATTAATTGCTTGGAGGACATCTGCGGAAAGCGACGCAAGTAGACATTCACAGTTGCTTCACTTTATGAGCCAAGAAAGCCAGCGAGTTGATGAGTTGTCGATTGAGTTGTTCCACCAGAAAGGCCGATGCAAAGAACTGGAACTGCGTTTATCTTTGATGGAGCCACAAGAGCAATTACTTTTTTGCGAAGACGTTAACAGTTCATTTCTTGCACTATTGAGTGATCTAGCCGAAGACATGGAAGAAACACTAGAAGCGTCATCAAGTGATAAACAGTATGCAAGGGTCATGTACCTGGATATTGCAGCACAGCACGTTGAAGAGAAGTTTGCAATTAGGTCTGCCATGCAAATGTGGATTAAGTTCATGCAGCAATAACGTTAGTATTAAATTTTAATTAAATTAAATTCGAAAGAAACTACTCGGGTTACAAGGTTCATGGTGCACATTGTTAATTCTATACACCGAGTCTGGTAAATATCTTCTACACCGAGTCTGGTATATATATGAACAAGAAGTAAAGGGTGGGCATTTTTCCTGGATTGCGTAATCTAAAGGAAAGTAATGAAGTCGTCTTTATTCTTATTAACATTATGAAAAGCATATTTAGAATTAGATACATTTAGATCTTGACAGTGAATCTGCTCAAGACAAGTTAACACACATGTTTGATGCCCGGTGCTCTTGGAAGTATTTAATGCAACATTCTATCGGAGGGAACACGTGGTTGCAAAACGAGTCCTCGAAACCAAAATTTTAAGTATATGGATATGGTTAGGGGATTCAAGCTAAGAGTTTCAAATACGAGTTGTATGCCGGAGACAGATGTCGATAATCTTGTTTCAAGTGTTAACTTGTCTTGAGCAGATTCACTCTCAAGATCTAAATGTATCTAATTCTAAATATGCTTTTTATAATGTTAATAAAAATAAAGACGACGTCATTACTTTCCTTTAAATTACGCAA